>WBZL01002652.1_pt1 | contig 17197 bp, 16 predicted proteins | sample 5204291 | NCBI WGS metagenome assembly WBZL01 (sample SAMN12344345, study PRJNA552823) | activated sludge metagenome | biome: Activated sludge suspended growth; feature: Nitrification reactor; material: Wastewater; isolation source: activated sludge from nitrification reactor of wastewater...
GATGGTCTGCGGGATGCGCTCGGTGGTCAGCACGTGGGCGAAGAGCAGCGCGTTGGCGATGATGAACATCAGCATCACCGTCGTCTTGCCGGCGTCCAGGAAGACGTGCGGCAGGTCGCGCCAGCCGATGTCGCGGTAGACCGCCACCGCGACGAACACCGCGTAGACCGCCGAGACCGCCGCGGCCTCCGTGGGCGTGAACACGCCGCCGTAGATGCCGCCCATGATGATGGCCAGCAGCAGCAGGCCCCAGATCGACTCGCGGAACGTGCGCCAGACCTCCCGGGCACTGGCGCGCTCGGTGCGCGTCAGCGTGAGCTTGCCGGCGCGCCACCACACGGCGCCGGCCAGCATCAGCGCCAGCAGGATGCCGGGAATCACGCCGGCCATGAACATGCGGCCCACCGACACCTCGGTGACGGCGGCGTAGACCACCATCACGATCGACGGCGGGATCAGGATGCCCAGCGTGCCGGCGTTGCAGATCACGCCGGCGGCAAAGGCCTGCGGGTAGCCGCTGCGCACCATGCCGGCGATGACGATCGAACCCACGGCCACCACGGTGGCGGGGCTGGAGCCGGAGACTGCGGCGAACAGCGTGCACGCCAGCACGCTGGCAATCGCCAGGCCACCGCGCATGTGGCCCACCGCGGCGACCGCGAAGTTGACCATCCGGCGCGCCACGCCGCCGGTGCTCATCAGCGCGCCGGCCAGCACGAAGAAGGGGATCGACAGCAGCGTGTAGTGCTCGCTGGTCTCGTAGATCTTGATGGTCAGGCTGGCCAGCGAGTCCTGGCCCACCAGCATGATGGTCAGCAGGCTCGACAGGCCCAGGGCCACGGCCACCGGCGTGCCCAGCGCCATCAGCACGAACAGCGTCGCGAACAGGATGGCGGTGTTCATGCCGCAGGCTCCTCGGCCTTGAGCTTGAGGGCCTCGGCGGCCTCGTCGGCCAGGTGCAGGCTGTCGCTGCGGCCGGTGACCAGGTTCCACAGCACCTGCAGGAAGCGGAAGGCCATCAGCGCGTAGCCCAGCGGCAGGATCGAGCGCGCCATCCACACCGGGATGGGCAGGTCCTCGAGCTCGACGCCGACGACGCGCATCTTGCTCACGTACTCCATCGCGCCGACGATGACGATGCCGGTGTACGCCAGGCACAGCAGCACCACGACGATCGACACCGCGCGGCGCGGGCCGCGCGGCAGCAGGCGCACGATGGCATCGACGCCGATGTGCGCGCCGACGCGCACCCCGTAGGCGACGCCGGCGAAGATCATCACCGCGAACAGCAGCGTGGTGAACTCCAGCGCCCACGACAGGCCGGAGTCGAAGACGTAGCGCAGCACCACCTGCACGAAGGTCAGCAAGGTCATGGCGGCCAGCATCAGCATGACCAGCCACTCCTCGAGTCGATCGAGCCAGCGCATCGCGAGAACCTCCGCGTGGGACCGCGTTCAGGGGCGGGCCGCGCGCTGCGGCACGGCCCGGATGTCGGGGCGGCGGCGCAGGCCGCCGCCGTGATCGAGGGCCGGCGGCTTGCCCGGCCCTTTCAGCTGCAGCCTGGCGCTGCCTACTGGTTGGCGGCCACGGCCGCGTCGATGATGTCCTTGCCGATCTCGCCCTGGAACTTGGCCCACACCGGCTTCATCGCCTTGCGCCACTCGGCGGTCTCGGCCTTGCTCAGGCTCATCACCTCGGCCTTCTTGTCGTCGATGACCTTCTTCTTGTAGTTCTCGTCCTCGTCGAAGGCGACCTTGTTGCCGTACTGGATCGATTCGGTCATCGCCTCCGACAGGCCCTTCTTGATGTCGGCCGGCAACTTGTTCCACCAGCCCGCATTGGTGATCACCATGTACTCGATGACGCCGTGGTTGGAGTTCATCACGTACTTCTGCACCTCGTGGAACTTCTTGGTGTAGATGTTCGACCAGGTGTTCTCCTGTCCGTCGACGACGCCGGTCTGCAGGGCCTGGTAGACCTCGGCGAAGGCCAGCTTCTGCGGGTTGGCGCCGACGGCCTTGAACTGGGCCTCCAGCACGTCGGAGCTCTGGATGCGGAACTTCAGGCCCTTGGCATCGGCCGGGGTCTTGAGCGGCTTGTTGGCCGAGAGCTGCTTCATGCCGTTGTGCAGGTAACCCAGGCCCTTGATGCCCTTGCTGGTCATCGAGTCGAGCAGGGCGGTGCCGGTGGGGCTGGCCTGGAAGCGGTCGACCGCGGCGATGTCGTCGAACAGGAAGGGCAGGTCGAAGACCTGCAGCTTCTTGGTGTACTTGCCGAACTTGGCCAGCGAGGGGGCGATGATCTGCACGTCGCCGAGCAGCAGTGCCTCCATCTCCTTGCCGTCGCCGAAGAGCTGGCTGTTGGGGAAGACCTGCACCTGCACCTTGCCGGGCAGCTTCTTCTCGGCCAGTTCCTTGAACTTCAGCGCCGCCTGGCCCTTGGGGGTCTGGTCGGCGACGACGTGGCTGTACTTGATGACGATGGGATCGGCCGCGAAGGCCAGCGAGCTGATGGCCGCCAGCGCGGCGGCGAGAATCGATCGGCGCAGGGTCATGGTGGGTCTCCGGTGATGCATTGAGTCAAATGCAACTCGCTGCGGATTAAGCCGCAGGCATCGCCGGAGCGCCTTGTGGAAACTACTAGGGTTGCGTCAGATCAATTCGAGAGGCCGTCGGCGCGTCGGGCCTGGCGGATGACGACCGCGTAGTCGGCCCCGCCCTCGCCCTGCGCGGCCGCGCGATCGAGGGCCGCGGCGGCCGCGTCGGCCACCGGCGTGGACACCTCCAGGGCCTGGGCCGCACCGCGGATCAGGCCGACGTCCTTGCGCATCTGCTCGACGGTGAAGGTGGGCGTGTAGTCGTCGGCGCGCAGCGCGGGCGCCTTGGCGCGCAGGATCGGCGAGGCCGCCGCACTGGACTCGATGACGTCCCACAGCGTGGCGCGGTCGAGTCCGCCGCGTTCGCCGAGCGCCAGCGCCTCGGCCAGCATCGTGCTGGTGCCGACGATCAGCAGGTTGACGGCCAGCTTGGCCACGCGGGCCTCCTCGCCGTCGCCGAGGTAGTGGCGCGCCGGCCCCCAGCAGGCCAGCAGCGGCTGCACCGCGTCGTAGGTGGCCCGGTCGCCGGAGGCGAAGACGGTCAGCTGCGCCCGCTCGGCCATCGTGTTGTTGCCCGACACGGTGGCGCGCAGGCAGGCCACGCCGCGCGCCTGCACCCGGGCCGCCGCCTGGCGCGAGGCCTCGGGCGACACCGTGCTCGTGTCGATCCAGGCCGCGCCCGGGGCGGCGTGCGTGGCCAGCTGGTCGGCGACGTCGAGCAGCGCGGCGTCCGCCGGCAGGGAGCTGATCACCAGCGAGGCCTGGGCCAGCGCCCGGTCCAGCCGCGCGGCGACCGGCAGGCCCTGCGCGCGGGCTATCGCGCAGCGCTCGGCCGAGGGATCGAAGGCCGTCACGTCGTATCCGGCGGCGCGCAGGTGGCCGGCCATCGGCAGGCCCATCTTGCCGACACCGACGAACAGCATCGGCCCCTTCACCGGCGGGCCCCCGGATCGCCGGTCCCGCCGGCCGGCCGGTCCGGCGCGCTCACTGGCGTGGCCGCGGGCTGCGCCCGGTGGTGATCGCCTCGGGGGCGGCCCGGCGGGCTCATGGCCTGAGGCTGGCGGCCTTGGCCACGCGCGCCGCGACCTCGACCTCCTGGCGCAGGAAGGCGTTGAATTCGTCGCTGCCCATCACCATCGGCTCGGCGCCCAGCCGGGCCAGCTTGTCCTTGAGCTCGGGCTGCGCCAGCGCACGGGCCACCTCCTGCTGCAGGCGGGCCACCGCGGCGGCCGGCGTCGCCGACGGCACGACGAAGGCGACCCAGAAGGTGTAGTCCGACCCCGGCACGCCGGCCTCGAGGGTGGTGGGCACATCGGGCAGCTGCGACGAGCGCCGCGCGGTGCTGACGGCCAGGGCCTGAAGCTTGCCGTCGCGGATGAGCGGCAACGCCGACGACAGCGGCGCGAAGAACCAGTCGCTGCGGCCGCCGACGACGTCGCTCATCGCCTCGGGCGTGCCCTTGAAGGGCACGTGCACGGCCTCCAGCCCGGCCTGCAGCCGGAACTTCTCGGCGTTGAAGTGCGTGGCACTGCCGACGCCGGCCGACGCGTAGTTCAGCGCACCGGGCTTGGCCTTGGCCGCGGCCACCAGGTCGGCCACGCTCTTCCAGCCGCGCTGCGGCGAGACCACCAGCACGTTGGGCATGGCCACCAGCGGCGTCACGCCGGTCAGGTCTTTCAGCGTGTCGTAGCTCAGGTTGGGGTAGATCGAGGGGTTGACCGCATGCCCCGACGAGGGCACCAGCACGGTGTGGCCGTCGGCCTCGCCCTTGGCCACCGCGGCGGCGGCGATGGTGCCGCCGGCGCCGGGACGGTTCTCCACCACGACCGGCTGGCCCAGCCCCTTGGCGATGGCCTCGCCGACGGTGCGGGCCGCGATGTCGGTGCCGCTGCCGGCACTGAAGGGCACGATCAGCTTCACGGGCTTGGTCGGGTAGCCCTGGGCCCGCGCGGCAGGCGCGGCCAGGGACGTGGCCAGCGTCGTGGCCAGGATCCACGCGAGAGAGGTCAGCAGCGAGCGCATCGGGAGGTCTCCGGTCTTGTTGAGGGGCAAAAGGGAAAGCCGGTGGCGGGGCGGCGGCAGGCGGTGGCACCGGTGCTCAGTGCAGGCCCAGCGCGCCGACGATCTTGCGGCCCGAGGCCTGCAGCCGCACGAGCAGCGGCGCCAGGTCGACGTCGAGCAGGCGGCCGTGGCGCTTCCGCCAGCGCCCGGCGACCATCACGCTGTCGATGTTGGCCAGCGAGGCCTGGAACACCACGCTGGCCACCGGGTCGTGCACCGGCTGCATGTTCAGCTCGTCGGCGCGGATCAGCACCAGGTCGGCCTGCTTGCCGACGGCCAGCGTGCCGATGCGGTCGAGCTGGCCGAGCATGCGCGCGCCCTCGACGGTGACCCACGACAGCGCCTCGAGCACGGGGATCGTGGTGGTCTGCGGGATGCCGCCGTGCGCCGCACGGTGCGCCACGTTGTCCAGGCTGCGCTGGATGCCCAGGGCGATGCGGGCCTGCGTCAGCATGTCGCCCGACATCACCGACTCGAGGTCGACGCCGAGCGAGGGTGCGCGGCCCAGCGCGCGCAGCCGGCCGGTGAGCGGATGGCCATGGCCCTGCGACATCTCGCTCTCGGCGGCGGCCGAGAAGCTCATGCCGAGCTCGCAGAAGCGGCGCAGCTGCGCGTCGTCGAGGGCATGGCCGTGCACGATGTTGACGTGCGGCCCGAGCAGCCCCTCGCGCTCGAGCACCTGCCAGCCCTCGGGCGTGCGCGCCGGCCCGCCGCCCTGGTGCAGCGAGGCGATGACGCCGAGCTCGCGCGCCATGCGGAAGTCGTGCAGCGCCACGTCGAGCGTGCTGTAGTGCGGTCCCAGCACCGCGGCATGAACGCTGAAGTGCGGCCGGCCCTGATGGGCCTTGAGCAGCCGCTCGACCTCGGCACGCGGGTGCGGCTGCTCCCAGAACGGCGTCTCGCCGGGCCTGGGGTCGGGCTTGGGCGTGCCGTGGAAGAACGCGGCGCGGATGCCCGAGCGCAGCAGCGCGTCGACCGCGGCGTCGTTGTGCGCCGGGGTGCGGTTGTTGTGGCACCAGTCGGCCAGCGTCGTCGTGCCGCCATTCAGTTGGTTGAGCGCACCGACCCGCGTCGCGATGTGCAGGTCGTCGGGCGTGAACACCGTGGCCAGCCCGGCGTGCATCTTGCGAAAGTACTCCGGCAGCGTCCAGTCGGCGGCCACCCCGCGCAGCGCGGTCTGCCAGGTGTGCATGTGGGCGTTGACGAGGCCCGGGATGACGATGCAGCCGGTGGCGTCCAGCGTCTCGGCGTCGTCGACCCGCAGGCCCGGCGCGAGCGCGGCGATGCACTCGTCCTCGACCAGCAGGTCGGCCTGCGGCAGGACGCCCGCGGCGTCCATCGTGATGACGGTGGCGCCCCGGATCAGCGTGCGGGTCATCGTGCCGGCCCCGGTCAGCTGCTCAGGCCGTCGTCGACCGGCACGTCCTCGGGTGCCAGGTCGAGGCCCGCATCGCGCGCCGTCTCGAGCAGCAGGACCGCGAAGTCGACGTCGTCGTGGCCGCGGCCGACCAGGCGGGCCACCGATTCGCGCGTGGCGGCGGCCGCGGGCATCGGCACGCCGTGTGCCTTGCCGGCGCCCAGGCCCAGGTCCATGTCCTTGAGCAGCAGCTTGGGCGTGAAGGTGACCTGCTCGAAGTTCAGCCGGGTCAGCACCGGGCTCTTGTAGCGCGTGTACATGCTGCCCAGCACCGAGTCGTTGATGCTCTGCAGGAACACGTGGCGCGGGATGCCGGCCTTCTCGGCCATCACCGTGATCTCGCACAGGCTCTGGATGATCACGCCGAACATCGTGTTGTGGGCGATCTTCCAGACGCGCGCCAGCTCGCCCTCGCCGACCCACATCACCTGGCGGCCCATCGCCCGCAGCAGCGGCTCGGCGGCGTCGTAGTGCGCGCGCGGGCCGCTGGCCACGATCAGCAGCTTGCCGGCCTTGGCCACCTTGGCGTTGCCCGACACCGGTGCGCACAGATAGGCCACGCCGAGTGCCTCGAGGCGCTGGCGGATCTCGGCCGAGCCCTCCTGCGAGATCGACGAGCTGTCGACCACCAGGCGCGGCCGGGTGGCGCCGGTGACCAGGCCGCCATCGCCGAACAGCACCTGCTTCAGGTCGTCGGTGGTCGAGACCATCGTGAACACCACCTCACTGTCGGCCAGGTCCAGCCGGGCATCGACCAGCGTCGCGCCGTAGGCGACCAGCGGCTCGGCCTTGGCGCGGGTGCGGTTCCACACCCGCACGCCGTGGCCGGCGGCGGTGAGCTTCTTGACCATCGCCTCGCCCATGCGGCCCAGGCCGATCCAGCCGATGCGGGGGGATGTGGATGCAGTCATCGTGAACGTCTTCGTCGGTGGGTACAGGGCGGGCCGCGACCGATCGGCGCCTTGGCGCCGGGGCGATGGGCTCGGGAAGGGGCGTCGCGCGTCGTCGGGAGGACCGTCGCGTCAGTTGACCTGGGCGCCGGAGCGCTGCACGGCCTCGGCCCAGCGCTTGATCTCCTGCGCGCCGAAGGCGGCCAGCTCGGCGGCCGGCACGGCCTTGGGCTCGACGCCCAGCTCGGCCAGCTTGGCGGCCACGTCGGGGCGCGCCAGCGCGCGCTGCAGCGCGTCGCGCAGCCGGGTCACGTCGGCCGCCGGCGTGCTGGCCGGCGCGTACACCATGAACCAGGCGACCAGGTCGAAGTCGGCCACGCCCTGCTCCATCAGCGTGGGCACGTCGGGGGCCGCGGCGCTGCGCCGGGCGCCCGACGCCGCCAGCGCGCGCAGCTTGCCGCTCTTGATGTGCGGCAGCACGGCGGCCGGGTGGTAGAACATGAACTGCGCCTGGCCGCCCATCACGTCGGTCAGCGCCTGGCCGCCCTGGTTGTAGGGTACGTGGACCATCTTGCCGCCCAGCCGCGCGGCCAGCAGTTCGCCGGCCAGGTGGCCCGACGTGCCGTTGCCGGCCGACGCGAAGCTCACCCCGCTGCCGGCGGCCGCCTGGGCCTTCAGGTCGGCCAGCGTCTTGATCGGCGAGCCCGCCGCCACCACCAGCAGCGTCGGCGTGAAGCCGACCAGGCCGATGGGCACGAAGTCCTTCTGGGCGTCGTAGGGCAGCTTGCGGTACAGCGTGGGGTTGATGGCGTGGGTGCCCACCGTGCCCATCAGCAAGGTGCGCCCGTCGCCCGGTGACTTGGCGACGAGGTCGCTGCCGATGGTGCCGCCGGCGCCGGCCTTGTTCTCGACCACCAGCGTGGCCGACAGTGCCGCGGCCATCGCGTCGCCGACCTGGCGCGAGACGATGTCGGTGGTGGTGCCGGGGCCGAAGGGCACCACCATCCTCAGCGGGCTGCCGGTCTGCGCACGGGCGGCGCCGGGCAGGACCGAAAGCGTCGCCAGCGTGAAGGCCACGGCCAGCAGCATCAGCAGCGTCAGCGAGCGCCTGGTGGCCGGTGCGGTCTGCCGGGCCCCCGGGGCTGGCGCGCGCCATGCCGACAGGGCCGGGCGACGTGAACGGACAGGCAGGGGTTCGGTCATCAGGAGGTCCTCGGTTCCCAGATCGCATCGCCGCGGCGCAGCGCGGCATCGTGGTCGCCCAGCAGGGGCGGCGCGGTGACCTGCAGCGCACGCTGGCGGTCGAAGCTCACCGGCGAGCGCACGGTGGTCCAGCGCTCGCCGGGCTTGCCGGGGTGCGGCGCGTCGACGAAGAGCTGCAGGTGGCGGGCCTGCGGGTCGTTCGGCACTTCGTCGGTGTCGTACATCGGGGCGTGCGGCACGTCCTCGGCCAGCAGCCGGCGGCACCACTCGGCGCGGTCGTGACGACGGAAGATGGCGGTGAGCTGCTCGATGATCAGCGCCTGGTTCTCGATGCGCGCCTCACGCGTCGCGAAGCGCGGATCGTCGAAGAAGTCGGGCTTCTCGATGGCCTTGGCCAGGCCTTCCCAGAACTTGGGCGGGCTGGACATGTGCAGCGCGATCCACTTGCCGTCGGCACAGGGCAGCACGTAGCTTTGCGAGACGCTCGGCCGGCTGTACGGCCCCATCACCTCGCCCTCGCTGAACAGGTGGGTGAAGGCGTCGAGGTTGAAGTGCGTCATGGCCTCGAACATCGAGACCTCGACGCGACGGCCGCGCAGCGGCTCGTCGCTGGCAGTGGACGGCCGGCCCTGCGGCACGTTGCCACCGTCGTCGGACCGGGCGTTGCGCCGGCGCTCGCGCTCGTACAGAGCGCCGAGGATGCCGTAGGCGGCGTAGAAGCCGGTGATCGCGTCGGCCAGCGCCGGGCCGACGACGCGCGGATTGGCCGGGTTGATCAGCAGCTTGAGGAAGCCGCTCGCGGCCTGGGCCACGGTGTCGTAGCTCGGCCGCGCGGACGACGGGCCGTCGGGGCCGAAACCGCTGATCGCGCAGTAGATCAGCCCCGCATTCAGCTCGCGCAGCCGTGCCTCGCCGGCGCCGATCTTCTCGGCCACGCCGGGACGGAAGTTCTGGATGTAGACGTCGGCCTCGCCGACCAGGCGTTCGAAGAGCGCCAGGTCATCGGCCTGGCGGGTGTCCAGCCGCACGCTCTTCTTGTTGCGGTTGTAGGTCTGGTAGTGCGGGCTGTAGGTGCCGCCGCGGAAGGCGCGAAACGGGTCGCCCTCGGGCTGCTCGACCTTGACGACGTCGGCGCCCAGGTCGGCCAGCAGCATCGAGGCCGCCGGACCGGTGATGAAGGTGCCGTGCTCGAGCACACGCACGCCATGTAGCACGCCTTGCAGCACGCCGGCCACCGCCTACTCCTTGGCCTTGAGCGTCACGCCCGGCGGCAGTGCGCCGGTGTAGCGCTGCTCGCGCGTGGCCTGGTACGACAGCGCGAAGCCGATCGGGTGTGCCAGCTCCTCGGTCAGGTGGCCGATCAGCCCGGCGCAGCGGGCGAGGATGGGCACGCCGCGCAGCGCCGTGGCGGGAAAGCCCACGTCCAGCAGCACCGCGGGAATCGCCGCCGAGACGTTGAGCCGCAGGTCGCGGCCGGTGATCGCCGGCAGCACCGACTCGATGACCTCGGCGATGTGCACGAAGTGGCCGCCGGTGCCGGCCTCCACGCCCACCTCGAACAGCCGCGCGACGCGCGGGTCGCGCGCCTTGTGCAGCGGGTGGCCGTAGCCGGGGATAGGCAGCTTGCGCTCGCGCAGGCCGCGCACCACCTCGGTGGCCGCGGCCTCCAGCGACAGCCCCTTCTCGCGCGCCAGCGCATCGATGCGCAGGAACAGCTCGCCGGCGTCCTGCGAGGCGCCGAGGATCACCGAGCCGCAGCCCAGGATGCCCGCGGCCACCGCGCCCTGCAGCGCGTCGGGCGCGGCGGCCAGCGTCATGCGGCTGGCCTGCACGCTGGGCACCAGGCCGTGCTCGGCGATGGCCACCAGCGTCGCGTCGATCACGCGGCTGGCCTTGGCGTCGGGGCGCTGACCGGTGACCAGCAGCCAGAAGTAGTCGCTGAACGAGAGCTTGCCGATCAGGTCGCGGCACAGGTCGGCACCGCGCACGACGATGGTCTCGTCGTCGGAGGTGCAGATGGCCGATTCGGCGACGGTGGCCTTGCCGATCTTCATCGTGGGGGTCCTCAGGCCGCGGGGGCCAGTGCGAAGTCGTAGCGGGCGACGTGGTAGGGCTTGTCCATCACCCGGCCGTCGGGCGCGGTGCCGGGGCCCTGCGCCTGGTAGGGAACGATCAGGCTGTCGCGCACGCCGAACACCGCGTCGCTGTCGAGGTAGGGGCTGTCGGCGGCGAAGAGGTGCGTGGTCACCGGCACGTAGCCGTCGCGGTAGACCATCATGTGGATGTGCCCCGGGCGATTGGGATGGCGGCCCATCGCGCGCAGCATGTTGCCCACCGGGCCGTCGGCCGGCACCGGGTAGTAGTAGGGCTTGATCGACCAGAAGCGGTAGGCGCCGTCGGCGTCGGTGTGGAAACGGCCGCGCAGCCGCATGCCGACGTCGCCGTCCATCTGCATGTCGTAGACGCCTTCGCCGTCGCCCGACCAGACGTCCAGGCAGCAGTGGGCCAGCGGCTGGCCGTGCGTGTCGGTGACGCGGCCGCTGTAGTAGGCCGGCTCGCCGGGCATGCCCTGGCCGATGTCGCTGCCCAGCGGCAGCGCCGGCGCGCCCTCCCAATAGAACGGTCCCTGCACCGTGGCCTCGGTGGGCTTGACGCTGGCACTGGCGTCGGCCAGGGCCCGGGCCGAGCGGCGGGCCTGGTCGAGCTGCACCACGAGCATCGAGATGCCCAGCGTGTCGGACAGCAGGATGAACTCCTGGCGCTTCTCGTCGCAGGTCTGGCCGACCCGGGTGAGGAACTGGATCGCCGCCATCCATTCGTCGGGCTTGAGGTCGACCTCGCGGACCAGGGCGTGCACGTGCCGGACCACGGCGGTGAGGATCTGCGTGAAGCGGGGGTCGGCATCGGGGGCGATGCGGTCGAGCACGGCCTGGGTGATGTCGGCGGTCTGGTGCTGGGTCATGGCGTTCTCCGGCGGGTCGGCTGCCCGGTGCGGGCCGGGGCAGCCGGGGTTGAGATCACGAGAGGGTCAATGGGGGCCGAACAGGTCCTGCGGGATGTTGGCCGCGCTGAACAGGTAGTCGCGCGAGGCCTCGAGCTGCTGGCGCAGGCGGTCGATGTTGACGTTGACGAGCTTGCCCTTCCACTTGCGGATGGTCCCCGCCACCAGCACCGTCTCGACATTGGTGCGCTCGATCAGCGAGACCACGGCTCCGGGCACGTGGTTCAGCGGCGCCACGTTGAGGGCGGTGGCATCGAGGATGATGATGTCGGCTTCCTTGCCGGGGGTCAGCGAGCCCACCTTGCGGTCCAGCCGCAGGTCCTTGGCGCCGTTGACGGTGGCGAAGCGCAGCACGTCGCGGGTGTTGAGCAGCCTGGGCTTGTCGGCCGACGGCGTGGGCCATTGGGTCGGCGGGCTGAAGTCACCCTGCTCGAGCACGGCCTGATTCACCACCATGCGCTGCATCGTCATCATCGAGCGCATCTGCGTGAAGAAGTCGGCCGTCATCGTGCACTCGACGTCGACGCTGAGCGACGGTTCGATGCCGAGCGACTGCATCTTCAGGATGGGTGGCGTGCCATGGCGCATGTTCATCTCGATGGGCACCGCCAGGGATACCGATGCGCCCACGTCCTTGACGCGCTGCCAGGCCAGGTCGGACATGCCGGTCATGTGGATGAACAGGTTGTCCGGTCCCAGGCCCAGCGTGCCGCTGTCGCCGCCCTTGCCCTGGGCCAGCAGGTCGAAGGTCGGCCGCATGCCGAAGGGCGAGAGGATGTGCGCGGCGATCGGCAGGCCGAGCTGGCGGCCGAGCTTCCACGCGGCCTCGTAGCCGGGCAGGTAGATCTCGCCGCCCATGATCATCGTGACCAGCTGGTTGTCGCTCGAGAACCACTTGTTGCGGATGCGCGTGGCATCGGTCGGGTACTGGTTGCCGGGATTGGACCCGATCACCGCCGCGCCGGCGCTCTCGAAGTAGCCGAAGGCGGCGCGCCGGCCGGTGTCGAACAGGGCCTGGATGGCGGCGTCGCTGTGTTGCGGCGAATGGTGGATCTGCGACACGTCGTGCACCGTGGTCACGCCGTTGTCGAGCTGCGCCAGGCCGCCGAACAGGTGGTTGATGTAGACGTCCTGCGGCCGGTAGGCCGGTGCGAAGCGCAGCAGGATGTTCTCGAAGTAGGTCTGGTTGCCGCTGGGCGTGTCGGAGCCGTCGTTGATCAGGATGCCGTCGGCCAGCCAGCTGCGCAGCGCCGTCTCGAAGAGGTGGTGATGGGTGTCGATGAAGCCCGGCATCACGATGCGACCCTTGGCGTCGATGACCTGCGCGCCGCCGGCCTGCAGGTTGCGGCCGACCGCGAGGATCTTCTTGCCGTCGATCAGCACGTCGCCGACGGCGAAGTCGCCGACCGCCGGATCCATCGACATCACCGCGCCGCCGCGGATGAGGATGCGGCGGCCGGAGCGGCCGCTGTCCGCCGGCATGCCGCCCTGGTCGGCCTGCGCCGCGCGGGGCGCGAACAGCGACATCGCGCCGCCGGCCATCGCGGTGGCGCCGGTGGCCTTGAGGAAGCCGCGCCGGGAATCCCAATGCCGCTGCGGGCGGCCTTCGTCACACAGTCTGCACATGAGCGTCGTCTCCGGGTTGAGTGGTGGAGGCAGCCGGACGGTCCCCGGCGGCATGGACTGCGCCTTCGCGCCAGGCAGATGCGGTGGGTTCGGGGTCGGCCACGGCGTAGTCGACCTGGTGGCGCGCGGTGCGCATGTCGCCCAGCGTGCGGCGCACGCGCAGGTGGTCGGGGTGATCGGCGTAGGCGGCCAGCGCCTCGCGCGTCGTGAACTCCGTGACCAGCACGACGTCGCAGGCGTAGTCGATGCGGCTCTCGTCGACGCCGATCTCCAGGTGCAGCAGGCCGGGCACGCGGCCGCGCAGTGACTCGAACTCGGTCTTCAGCAGGGCGATGTTGGCCGCGCGCGCGGCGGCGTTGTCGCCGCGCACGTTCCACATCACGATGTGCCTGATCATGTCGGTGGAAAGCCGGCCTTCTGCGGCCACAGGTTGACGAAGGCGTGGATCTCGACGCCGGCGTACAGGCCGGCGCGGGTGAACGGCTCGGCGGCGAGCCAGGCCTGAGCGGCCTCGCGGCTGTCGAAGTCGATGGCCAGCAGGCTACCGATCATCGACTGGCCGTCGTCGGCGGTCAGCGGCCCGGCAAAGGCGATGCGGTCGGCCACCGTGGCCAGGTAGGCCTTGTGTTCGGGGCGCACGCGCTGGCGCAGCGCCGCGCCGTCGGGCTTGTCGAGCAGGCGGAAGATGTAGATCAAGCGGCCTCCGTCGAGGTGGGGGGCGGTGCGGCGCGATGGCTCATGGTCCGGTGGGTCGGGAGTGGCGTCGTGGGGTGCGGTGCGGTGCGGTGTACGGCGGCGGGGCCCTCACAGACCCAGGTAGGCGCGGCGCACCTCGTCGCGCTGCATCAACTCGTCGGAGAGGCCCTCGGCGACGACGCGGCCCTCCTCGAGCACGTAGGCGCGGTCGGCCAGCCGCAGCGCCATGCTGACGTTCTGCTCGACCAGCAGCACCGCGGTGCCTTCGCGATGCACGCGGCGGATGGCGCCGAACATCTCGCTGACGATCAGCGGCGACAGGCCGAGCGAGGGCTCGTCCAGCAGCAGCAGGCGCGGCCGCGCCATCAGCGCGCGGCCGATCGCCACCATCTGCTGCTGGCCGCCGGAGAGCTCGCCGGCGGCCTGCTCGAGCTTGGCCTCCAGCGCCGGGAACAGGGCCAGCACCGCGGCCAGCGACTCGGCGCGGCGCGCGCGCGCGGCGGGCAGCACGCTGCCGATCTCGAGGTTCTCGCGCACGCTCATCGAGCCGAACAGGCGACGCCCTTCGGGCACCAGCGCGATGCCGGCCTCGCAGAAGCGGTGCGGCGCGAGCGTGGTGATGTCGCGGCCCTCGAAGACGATGCGCCCGGCGCGGGGGCGCAGCACGCCGGACAGCGTGTTGATCAGCGTGGTCTTGCCGGCGCCGTTGGGGCCGACGACGCACAGCAGTTCGCGCTCGCGCAGGTCCAGCGACACGCCCCACAGCGCCGGCGCGGCGCCGTAGGAGACCTGCAGGTCGCGCACCTCAAGCATGGCCGGCCTCCGGCTGCGCGAGGCTGCCGCCGCCCGGCAGCGGTTGCGGCTGGCCCAGGTAGGCGGTCATCACCTCGGGGCGCTGCATCACCTCGGCAGCCGGGCCCTCGGCCAGCACCAGACCCTGGTCGAAGACCACCACGCGGTCGGTCAGCGCCATCACCGCGCGCATCACGTGCTCGACGAAGACCACCGTCGAGCCCTGGTCGCGGATGCGCCGCACCAGCGCCACGGCGTCGTCGATCTCGCTGGGCGTCAGGCCGCACAACACCTCGTCCAGCAGCACCAGGCGCGGCCGCGACGCGAGCGCGCGCGCCAGCTCGAGGAACTTGCGCTGGTGCAGGTTCAGCTCGTCGGGGCGGGCGCCGGCCTTGTCCTGCAGGCCGGCGAAGCGCAGCCAGGTCATCGCCTCGGCCCGGGCCTGGGCGGGCTTGGGCACGCCGCCGCCGAACATCGCCGCCAGCGCCACGTTGTCCAGCACCGACTGGTGGCCGAAGGGCCGCGGGATCTGGTAGGTGCGCGAGATTCCGGCCTGGGCGATGCGGTGCGCCGCGCGGCCGGCCAGTTCCTGTCCCTCGAAGACGACGCTGCCGCCGGTGGGCAGGTAGTGCCCGCTGACGACGTTGATGAAGGTCGACTTGCCCGATCCGTTGGGGCCGAGCAGGCCGAGGATCTCGCCGGCGCGCACCTCGACGTCGACGCCGCCGAGCGCGCGCACGCCACGGAACTGCTTGGACAGCCCCTGGGTGCGCATCAGCACCGTGCCGGCCGCGCCGGCACCCGTCGGCACCGTGGCGGGCCGGGCGCCGTGCCCGGTGGCGGCGTCGGGCGGCGTGGCGGCGTCGGTGCCGCCGGTCGGTGCCGCGGTGCGGCGGCCGAAGGCCTTCTGCAGACGCGGCAGGATGCCGTCGGGCATGAACAGGATCGCCGCGATCAGCACCGCGCCGACCATCGCCTTGCCGGCCAGCGCGTAATTGGCGGCGGTGAAGCTGTACAGCAGCAAGGTGATCACCACGGCACCCACCGCCGGTCCGGCCCAGTGGCGGGTGCCGCCCAGCACGCTCATCAGCACCACGGTCAGCGGCACCGCGATCGTGAACACCTCGCCGACGGTGACGTAGTTGAGGAACAGCGCGTGGATGCCGCCGGCCACGCCGGCCAGCGCGCACGACACCGCCAGCGCCACGAGCTTGTAGCGGTAGGTGGGCACGCCCATCACCTCGGCGGCGTCCTCGTCGTCGTGGATCGCGAACAGCCCCGCGCCGAGCTTGGACACCGCGATGCCCCAGGCCACCAGCAGCGTGATGGCCGCGGCGCCGAGCGCCAGCAGATAGAACGTGGACGAGGGCGTGGGCCCGAGCTTGGGCACCTCGGCGGCGGCCAGCGAGACGCCGTTGCCGCCGTCGATGGGCGTGTTGACGATCAGCGTGCCGAGCACGAAGGTGACCGCCAGCGTCAGCAGCGCGAACACCTCGCCGCGGATGCCCCGGACGCGAAAGACGATCGCGCCGACCGCCACGCCCAGCAGCGCGGCCACCGCGGCGGCGGCCGGCAGGGTCCAGAGGAAGGGCCACTCGAAGCGCGCCATCAGCGTCGCGCTGGTGTAGATGCCGGCACCGAAGAACGCGCCGTGGCCGAAGGAGAAGTAGCCGGTGTAGCCGGACAGGATGTTCCACGACGTGGCCAGCACGATCCAGTGCAGGATCAGGTACAGCAGCGAGTCGTAGAACGCCGGCAGGCCGAGCTGCGGCACGCCGGCCAGCAGCACCGCGCCGCCGACGATGACCACGGGCGGCCTGGCGATCATGCCGCGCGCCCCGGACGGAACAGCAGGATGCCGATGAGCAGCGTGAACGACACCAGCGGAGCCCACGACGGCGCGGTGACGGCCATCGTCACCGCCTCGCTGACGCCGATCACGATGCCGGCCACCAGCGGCGCCAGCGCACGCCCCAGGCCACCCAGCATCACCGCGGCGAAGACCACGCCGATCCAGGCGTAGATCTGCGATGGGGCGAGCGTGAAGCCCAGGGCCAGGCACAGCCCGGCCACGGCGGCCAGTGCCGAGCAGGTGCCGGCCAGCAGCAGCGCGTTGCGGCTCTGGTGGATGCCGAAGGCCGCGGCGATGGGTGCGTCCTCGGCCGACGCGCGCAAGGCCTTGCCCAGGTCGGTGTAGCGCAGCACCGCCCAGACCGCCAGCGACAGCCCGACGGCCAGGCCCAGCGTGATGAGTTCGGGCAGCGGCACGTACAGGCCGGCGAACTTGAAGCGGTGCTCGCCGTAGCTGGACTCGAGCTTGCGGAAGTCGGCGGTCCAGATGGCCTGGATCAGGGCCTCGACGATGCCGGTCAGGCCGAAGGTGACCAGCAGCGAGTTAAACGGCGTGATCTGGAAGCGCGCCATCGCCGCGTGCAGCAGCGCGCCGAGCACGAAGAACGCCGGCACGATGATCACCAGGGTCAGCAGCGGGTCCATGCCCATCGCCGAGAGCTGGTAGACCAGGTAGGCGGCGAGGAAGGCGAAGGCGAAGTGCGCCAGGTTGATCAGGCGCAGCAGGCCCCACGACAGGCTCAGGCCCAGGCCGATCAGCCCGTACAAGGCCCCGACGAAGATGCCGGAGAGCACGCTTTGCGCCAGGAGCGTGGCGCTGGGCAGGGTCATGGTCGAGGACGGATCAACAAGCGGGGGTGGTGAGGGCGAAGGCCGGGCAGGCCGCGCCGCGCGGGCCTGGCGTCGCGGGCCGGGCGGGCGCCGCGACCGGGACGGCGCGGCGGTCTGCCGCGCCGGCCGGCGGCGCGCCGGCGATCAGTTGGCCTGCACCTTGGCGCCCGGGGCGGCGAACACACGCGGCCACACCACCTTCCAGTGGCCGTCCTGCACCTGCTTCACGCGCA
>WBZL01002653.1_pt1 | contig 17192 bp, 11 predicted proteins | sample 5204291 | NCBI WGS metagenome assembly WBZL01 (sample SAMN12344345, study PRJNA552823) | activated sludge metagenome | biome: Activated sludge suspended growth; feature: Nitrification reactor; material: Wastewater; isolation source: activated sludge from nitrification reactor of wastewater...
GATGGAACCGCCCACCGTGTCGTTGCCGGCCCGCTCCACCAGTCGCGGTAACTTGGCGAACACCGAAGGCGGATAGCCTTTGGTGGCGGGTGGCTCACCGATCGCCAGCGCAATCTCGCGCTGCGCTTGAGCGTAGCGAGTCAGCGAATCCATCAGCAGCAGCACCTGCCGGCCGGAGTCGCGGAAATATTCCGCGATGCGAGTCGCCAGCGCAGCGCCGTACAGCCGCTTGAGCGGCGGATCGTCGGCCGGGGCCGCTACCACCACGGCGCGGGCCATGCCCTGCGGACCGAGGATTTCCTGGATAAATTCCTGCACCTCACGACCACGCTCGCCGATCAGCCCGACCACCACCACCTCGGCGTTGGTAAATCGGGTCATCATGCCGAGCAGTACGCTCTTGCCAACGCCGGAGCCGGCAAACAGCCCCATGCGCTGGCCGCGCCCGACCGAAAGCAGCGCATTGATGGCGCGTACCCCAACATCCAGCGGCTCTCGGATCGGTTTGCGCAATAGGGGATTAATGGTCTTGCCGCTCAGCGGTACCGAATCGATTTGCGGTGGCGGTGGGAAACCGTCCAGAAATCGTCCAGACCCGTCCAGCACCCGGCCGAGCAAACCCTCGCCCACGGGCACTTCGCTGACATTATCGGCGGGAATCACACGGGCATTGGGCATCAATCCGTGAATGTCGCTGCTCGGCATCAGAAACAGCTTGCCACCGGCGAAACCAACCACCTCAGCCTCGAATCGACCGCCATCGGGGTTCACGACCAGGCAGCGGGCGCCAACCGGCGCCACGCAACCGGCTGCCTCCAGAGTCAGACCGACCAGCCGGGTCAACTGACCCTCCACCACCAGACCGGGTGTCTCGGCGATTCGCGCCCGCCGCTGGGCCAGTCGCACCCCCCACTGCCGGGCACGACTGATTTCAGGCAGATTTGCCATTTTGTTCACGTTCGTCTCCCAGCACGCTGGCAATCACCGCACCCAACCGCTTTTCCACCGTTGCATCGATCCTCGATAGCTCCGTGTTGACCACGCAACCACCGCGACTCAAGGTCTGGTCCTCGACGATCCGCCAGACCGGTTCGTCGTCGCGGCCCAGCGAAAGCACCTCTCGGATCAACTGGGCATCGTCGGGATGCAAGCACACTTGCACACCAGCGCTAGCCACGGGCAACAAATTGACGGCTTGTCGCACCACCGCCACGATTTCGCCGGGCGAGGAGCGCAGCTCCCGCCGTATCAACCGACGGGCAATCTCGGTAGTCAGCCAGGTTAACTCCTCCTCGACCGTCGCATCGAGTTGCTCCAGCGGTCGCCCCATGAACTCCAGGATTTGATCGAGTTTTTGGATCCGCAGCAGTACCTCGTCACGACCGCCCGCCAACCCCTCGGCATAGCCTCGCTGGTAGCCTTCCAGATGGCCTTCGTGCTGGCCTTTCTTGTAGCCTTGCTCGCGCCCTTCCCGACGGCCTTCCTGATAGCCGGCGGCGAAGCCTTCCTCGTGCGCCTCACGTTGGATGGCTTCGATTTCCTCCAGGGTCGGCAGTGCCGCCCCCGGTTTCATGGGTTTCAAAGGCTTCGGCGGGCGGGCACCATCGTGAGCCTCGGCCGGGACAGGCGTCGCGACCGGCGCCGGTTCCGGTTTCGGTGGCGGCTGTTCGACGCTGGGCATTTCCCAGCGCTGATAAGCGGTTAAATTGTCGCCTGAAATAATTTTAGACAAGCTGTTCTCCCTTACCGCTCAGCGTGATTTCACCGGCTTCCGCCAAGCGCTTCGCAGTGGCCATGATCTCTTTCTGAGCGGCTTCCACATCGCTAAGCTTGACCGGCGGCATCGCCTCCAGATCGTCGCGCAGCAGCTCGGCGGCACGCTTGGACATGTTGCCCATGATCTTTTGCCGGACCGCCTCGTCCGCACCGCGCAACGCCACCAGCAACTTGTCGGACGCAACCTCCCGCAGCAAAGCCTGCACGTCGCGGTCGCTGAGCCCGATCAGATTGTCGAACACCACCATGAGATCCTCGATCTTGCCGCCAAGATCGGCATCCACTTCCTTGATCTTGTCGAGAATCGAACCCTCGACGGCAGCGTCCAGCCGGCCAAGAATCTCGGCCGCCCGCTTGGGCCCCCCGATCTTGGAGGTGGCGGCGGCGTTGATGTTGCGCATGACTTGCTTCTCGATCAACTCGTTCAGTTCCGCCAAGGCACCGGCGGGAATCTCGTCTAGAATCGCCACCCGCAGCAACGCTTCGTCGCGCAGCGGCGAAGGCAGCAAATTGACCACACTGGCGGCCTGTTCGGGCGGCAGCGAGGACAGCACCAGTGCGACGACCTGCGGGTGCTCCTCGCGCAGGCCACCGGCGATGGCGCCAGCGTCCATCCACTTCAGGGAATCCACACCGGACTGGTCTTCGCCGCTGAAAATATGCTCCAGAATGTTCCGGGCCTTTTCGCGCCCCAAGGCGCGGGTCAGCACGCCGCGAATGTAGTTTTCGCCATCGGAGATCAGTGAGGTCTGGCTGTCCACTTCTTCGTTAAAGGCATGCACGATTTCGCTGAGCTGGTCACGGTTGACGTTGGCCAGATTGGCCATGGCCACGCCGAGCTTGTGCAGTTCGTGCGGATCCAGATGACGGAGGATCTCGGCGGCATGGCTTTCGCCCAGCGCCATCAATACGACCGCCGCCCGGTCGACACCCTTGAAAGCCGTGGTTAATTCCGACATTGCCTACCCCTCGCTGGCCAGCCAGCTGCGGATGACCTGGACCGCGCGCTTGGGATCCTCGGCCACCAAGGAACGAGCCAGATCCATGCGTTGTTCCAGCTGTTCAGCTGGATTAGCCAACAACCCCTTGGGTTGACCATTTTCCAGAGCGCCGCTGATTTCGACTCGATCCTCCAGTAAACCTTCGACACCTGCCTCGGGAGCGGGCAGCGATCCAGCGGTTTCCTTCGCCTCGCCCAGTTTTCGGGCCTCGACCGGCGCCGACAGCAGGCGGCGCAGCGTCGGCCGCACCACCAGCAACAGCACCGCCAGCGACAGTATCCCCACCACGCCCCACTTCACCAATTCCAGGAACCAGAGTTGCTGCCATATCGGCAACGGTGGCTCGTCGAACCCCGCCGGCGCGAAGGCAGCGTTCAGCACGTTGACACTATCGCCCCGCTCGCCGTTAAAGCCGACCGCTTGCTTGACCAGAGCGGTAATCTGTTCGATTTCTTCCGGGCTCAGCGGTTTGCGTACCGGTTGCCCGTTTTCGAGAACAGTGCGGTCATCCACCACCACCGCCGCCGAAACCCGGACGATCCGACCCGGTACGGCGCGACTGTGCGTGACCCGCTTGTCGAGTTCGTAGTTGCGAGTGATCTCCTTGCGGGCATGCGTGACCGTGTTCGACGCGGCTTGGCCGGCAGCACCCGGCGAAACAGCGGCATTTTGAACATCCTGTGGATTCTGACCGGGGTTTGTCTGCGCCTGGCCGACCGATTCCGGCGCCGTCGCCGTGCCGGGCGGTTGGTTCGACAAAGCGCCGGGAATGCCAGCCGGATTCGAGCGAGGATTGGTTTCCTCCAGCAATTGCTCGCTGCGCAGCGGGCGCGGCTCCTGACGGGGTTCGTAGCGCTCGGCGGTTTCCTCGCTGGCGGTGAAGTCCAGATCCAGCGAGACCTGGGCGCGGACGCGGCCCGAACCCCATACTGGCGTCAGCAAGTCTTCGACGCGGCGGGCGTAGCGCTCTTCCAGACGCCGCGCATACTCCAGCTGATCCAGGTTCAGGTCGCCACCATCTTCCCGCTCCGGTCGGGTCAGCAAATTACCGGCCTGATCGATCACCGATACTTTGTCCGGACTAAGCTTGGGGACACTCGACGCGATCAGGTGCACAATGGCCGCCACCTGCCCCGAGTCCAGCGCCCGGCCCGGATGCAGCCGCACCAGGACCGATGCCGTGGGTGGTTGCTGCTGGCGGGCAAACACCGTTTCCTTGGGAAAGGCCAAATGAATCCGGGCGGCTTCGACCGAGCCGATGGTCATCACCGAGCGCGCGAGTTCCCCCTCCAAAGCGTGCTGGTAGCGAGCGGTTTCCATGAACTGGCTGACCCCAAAGCTGTTCTTTTGCTCCAGAGCCTCCAAGCCGTTGACCGTGCCGCGTGGCAAGCCCTGACTTGCCAGCTTCAGGCGTGCTTCGTGAACCTGATCGGCCGGCACCAGCAAAACGCCGCTGTGGGAATCGACCTTGAAGGGAATATTGGATTTCTGCAGGGCTTCCATGATCTGGCCGGCATCGGCATCGGCCAAGCCCCGATACAGCACGTCGTAGTTCGGCGTGTTGACCCATAGCGCTCCGACCACCAGCAGCGCCAGCAATGCGGCGACGCCAGCCAGTATGCCGATCTGAGCCAACCCTGGCCGGCGGAACTTCGCGAGTTCGGTCCGCCAGTCGATCCGGGTGGGTAGATTTGGCGTCGGCGTGTTACTTGCTTCGGCCACAACGCGTTCCTCTCACGCAATCACATGGGTCGGCTGATTCAAATCGGCATGTTCATGATGTCTTGATAGGCGGAAACCACCTTGTTACGAACCTGCAAAGTGGTTTGGAACGATAACCGAGCCTTCTGCTGGGCGATCATCACACCGGCCAGATCCTCTTGTTGGCCTTCGTCGAAGGACTCCGCCAACTGAGTCGCACGTTGCTGGGATTGATTGACGTCGCCCAGCATGGACTTAAACACGCTGGCGAAATCTTGGGTGTCCTGAGTCTCGGAGCCGGTTGGGGTGGACACCGCAGCAGCTGACTCTCCTAGCTGACGCAAGCCATTGGCCAGTGAATGGGTTGTATCAATGATATTCATCGGTGCCTGCTCCCTGATGGATTAGATCGCCTGGAAGGCGAAAGACAATCCCATTGCTAGCAAAAACCGATCCATAAAAAAATTTTATTTATTTCAAAATATTATTCATGCCACACTGTCAATGCCAATTATTTGGCGGTTTCAGCGGGATTTTCGGCCGCCAGCAATCCGACATCATTCATCGATTCCGTCGTCGCCACGGCGGATATTGTACTTGCGCATCTTTTCGACCAGAGTCGTGCGGCGCATCTTCAACAGGGAGGCGGCATGGGCCACGATGCCGTTAGCCTCTTCCAACGCCGACTGGATCAAGGACGATTCGAGATCCATGATGTATTGCCGTAGATCGAGTCCGTCCGCCGGCAAACTGGCCCGTTCGACAGCTGATAAGTGCGTGAAGGAGACATCGGCAGAGCCGGATTCGGCTGCCACTAACCTTGCCGTCACCGGCAGCTCCACCGCTACCGGTTCCGCCGGAGCATACGCGCGGAACTTGGTCGGCAGGTCATTCGGCTCCACCTGGCCGCTTGGCTTGAGAATAGCCAAGCGCTCCATCAGATTAGCCAACTCGCGAACGTTACCGGGCCACGGATAGTGACTCAGGCTACGCAGGGTTGCGATATTCAAACTGACCCGAATGCCTTGCTCGTGAGCAATTCGCTCGGTTAACTCTTCGACCAGCAATGGCAAATCCTCGATGCGTTCGCGCAGGGAAGGCATTTCAATGGGAAAAACGTTTAATCGGTAATAGAGATCCTCGCGAAATGCGCCAGTTTTAATCGACTCTTCGAGATCATGGTGCGTGGCCGCGACGATGCGGACATCGGCCTCCAGGCTGCGGTCGCTACCGACCCGTTCGAAGGTGCGCTCCTGCAATACCCGCAGTAGCTTGACCTGCATGTTCAGCGGCGTGTCACCGATTTCGTCGAGAAACAGGGTACCGCCCCGCGCCAGCTCGAAACGGCCGCGACGCGCTGAAATAGCGCCGGTAAACGATCCTTTTTCGTGACCAAACAGCTCGCTTTCCAAGAGATTGTCGGGAATGGCGCCACAGTTGACTGGGACGAAAGGACCCTGGTTGCGGTTGGAAAAATAATGAACATTGCGAGCCACGACTTCTTTACCGGTGCCGGATTCGCCCAAGACCAGCACAGTGGATTCGGAGGGGGCAACACGCTGGATCAATTCCCGCAACCGGATAATGCTGGGGCTATGTCCGACCAGGCTGCGAAACAGCTCGGTGTTGCGTCGGCCCGATCCGGTCCCGCCTCGACCCTCGCGATGGGTGCTAGCTTGCAGTCTGGATAAGATCTGGCTCAACTGCGCATAGCGGAAGGGATGGACCAAGTGGCCCCCGCAACTGGTTTCCAGCGTCGCCGGCAGGCGAAGAGGCCGGTCGGCTTCCTCGATCAGGATCAGGGTGACGCGGGGTGCCAAGGCGCGAATCGCGTAGAGAATCTCGACGGGTGGGCGGTCGTCATCGCCCTGGCATCCGAGGAACACGCAGCGCAAATGGGTATTGCCTTCGACATGGGCCCGCCAGTTGGAGGATTCGGCCCGCACGACGTGGGGTTCTTCCAGGAACCGCAGCAACAGGCACAATTCGTTAGCCCGTTCAGGTTCATCGTCGAGCACAAGCAAAGTAGTCTTCATCGGTCAATAGTCCCTGGATGGATGAAACGGGGCAACCGGTGAAGAGGTGGAAACCGGCAAATTGGCTCGCATTCGACCCTCTCGCCACGCCCTCGCCGACTATCGGCGCTACGCGCGGACCTCCCACCGTGCCGCGTTTCATCATACTTGGTACCGGCATTGTAACGGAGGTCGAGCGCGCATCAAGATTTTGACGCGACCCATTTCCATCGCGCCCGATGTGGAAACCCAAATTGATTCATTTAAAAACGGAATGATCGTCAGCCTCAACACCGCGAGTTACTCAAAAAATTATATAATATCTTGATATAATTCATATATCTCAACTAGTTCGCCAGACTAGGCAATCAACAGTATTTGCCTGGAATACATTTAACTTTGGGAACTCACTGGATTTCAGCTGGCTGATCGGCAACATCAGGTAATCCCTGTGAGTCAGCGAAACTGACGCTGCCATGATGCGCTAGGGCGAGACGGAAGACTAGCGACATCAGATCTGTCGAAATTTTGGCGGAATCTTCGCTTCGAGGCAACTAAATCAGAACAACACCATTCCGTTTTTTATCAATTACTTCAAATGCATATAATATTGGCTCGATTTATGCTACAATTGGACAAATAAGTTTACATTCAATAGCGCATTATCGATATGAATGTATCCGATACCTTCAATATCTTGAAGAGTCATATCCATGAAAGCCGTCATCCTAGCGGGTGGTCTCGGAACCCGCCTCAGTGAAGAAACCGTGTTTTTTAGACTTCAAGGTCAATTTTAGTTCTTTCGTCCATCTATTAGCGGTTTCGGTATTATGCTCGCCGCTGCTAGGTAGGCAGGTACCATGACTGAGGCAACCAATGCTCTAACTTACATCTAGGATTTATCATGATCGAAAATCAGCATTCCCCACTCTACTTGCAGCATCTTAAGATTTCAGACGTATACATAGGTAAGTCATGTCTAGAAGTTTTCCGAATTTACTATGAGAACAAAAAGGTCCTTCATATAGGTTGTTCTGATTATCCTAATACTAATCCTGCTGATAATTTTCATATCTAGCTTGCTCCATTTTGCTCAGTACTGAATGGATATGATATACACACAGAAACTTATTCTATTTTAGAGCCTCATGTGAAAAATGGACGCTTTCTTGATAGCTTAAATGATTTGGATAATTAACGATAACTAACTCAATAGGTTACCTCGATGAATCAAATTGCCATCATTTTTCCTAAGGATGGTTGGATCTTGCAAAATATGGGCGAACAACTTGTTGCTCGTATTCCTGGTGCAGTTACCTTCCGCCATGATGACCCAACGATCTGGGTGGATGGCGGTCCTTTAGATCAACCTGGCCAAGTAAATTATTTCATCAACTATGCTGTTATGAAGCGATCTACTGCCGGCATCGACGTTGCCCTTTTTACTCATCCCGAAGAGCAGGGCCAATTAGCTGGTCTTTTCTGGAAAATAGCTCAACAAGTAGATATGCCTATTTGCATGACAGAAAAATATGTTGAAAAATTGCTTGTTAGAGGGATTAAGTCAACTTATATCATTCCTGGTGTCGACCCAAAATTTACGCCAAAGCTGTACCTTGCCTTCATCGGACGTTACGGTAGTTACGGTGCTCGTAAGGGGTCCGATCTCATTGATCGCATTTCCCGTCTGCCTTATGTAGAAATTATCGCTACTCAGGGTCAAGTATCTGCTGAGAATTTGCCTTCTATCTATCAATATGTTGATTATACCCTTGTTGCTAGTCGTTACGAGGGGGGTCCCCTGTGCTTGCTTGAGAGTCTCGCCTGTGGTCGCAAAGTTATCATGCCTAAGGATGTTGGCCTCGCGTGCCATTTTTCCGAGCAAATTATTCCCTATGAGGTAGGTAACTATGAGTCTCTTAAAGCAGTAGTTGATAAACTTTTCGAAAAAAAGCGTCGCTTAGCCGAGGCGGTAGCACCTTATACTTGGGATGCATGGGCTGAAAATCATATCCGTCTATTTGCTAAATTGAAAAGAAATATTAGCCCTGAAATACGTGATAATTCAATAGATAAAATATTGAATCCTGAGAGTTGCAAAGTAAAAAATGATCAAGAAATATATAACAGTAAAAGAGAGAATACAATGCAGACGATTGAGAGAAAGCTGCAGCAACTTGAGCAATCGAGTTTTTGTATAAATCATCGTTTAGTCCAAGATAAATCAACACATCTTCCACGTATCAATCTCTATGCTGCCGAGCATGGTCTTAGTGAAATTAATCTACACCTTGGTTGTGGAGGTTTTCACTTAGATGGTTGGATCAATATTGACAATTACGATTTTGATCCTCGTGATAGCAGTCGCCATGGTGCTGCTTATGATATAAAAATGGATATTCGTAATCTTGAAGTTCAATCTAGCAGCGTTAGTAAAATTTTGTTAGTACATGTATTAGAGCATTTTGTTCGCTGGGAAGCTATTGAGTTGCTACAACAATTTTACCGAATACTGAAACCAGGAGGTTCTTTGATTATGGAGCATCCTGATTTTGATGAGTGTATTTATTTTTACCAAAATTGCAAGGAAATAACGAGAACACCTATCGGTGAACTTAATATCGGCTTCACACAGTTTTATGGTAATCAATGGGATAAGATAGATTATGAAACTCACCGTTATGTTTGGACAAAAAATGAAATGAATAATATACTACTTCACATAGGATTTGGCCCAATTGATATAAGTAATCAAGCAAAATTTCATGTTCAAGGGCGCGATATGTTTGTTATCGCAACAAAATCTAAACTTTAGGTTTTATTTATGAGATATGCAAATTAAAAATATAAAAATTACAAATTTTCTATTGGAGATACAAAATGATCAAAAAGCAAATAGCAAATAAATCAAAAAGAGTTGTATATACAGTAATATGTGGAGAATATGAAAAATTAAATGAACAAAATTGCCTAAAAGATGGGGTTGATTATATTTGTTTTACTGATAACCAATTATTAAAATCAAAGTTTTGGGATGTTTGTTACCTTGAATCAATTGATCTAGGACCATCGAGAGAGAGTAGAAGACCAAAATTACTTCCCCATTTATTTTTGTCCGGCTATGATGAGTCAATATATATTGATAATTCGGTAATTTTTAAGGTAAATCCAAAAGATATATTTGATTTGATTTTTGCGCAAAATCAATTCGATTTTGTTTGCCTGAAACATCCATCAAGAAACTGTATTTATGATGAAGCTGAAGTCGTAATTTGCAATAAGATTGATGAAGAACAACGAGTTCGTGAACAAATGAATTATTATCAAAAAAACGGATTTCCTAAACAAGCTGGCTTGATTGCTGGAACCTTTTTGGCTCGCAGACATAATAATCCAGATGTTACCAAAACAATGGAACACTGGTTTAATCAAGTTTTAAGATACTCAAAAAGAGATCAATTATCATTTACTTATTCAGCTTGGCGTAATAATTTTTTGTACTGGACTTTAGATTTAAATTTGCTTGATAATAATATATTTACTTGGCTATCAACAGGGACAACAGATCGCTTACCTTATGGGTTTGATGACGATATTTATTTGTGGTTAAATCCTGATGCGAAGTTATCTAATGAAAGCGCACGTAGCCATTTTTTGAGAGTTGGAAAAAAATCAAATCGACAATATTTTTATCATTATCCTAATGCTTTAAATTGCCTAGCAAATAAGTATAAGTCAGATAAAGGTACTTATTGGTATAATAAGCATTTTTATACTAGAGTTTACGATTATTATCTTAATTTTTATAGAAACAAATCATTTTCGATTTTTGAAATAGGATTACCAAGACACGATGTGCAGGCGACGAATAAAGATTTGCCTTTTAGCGATGCACCTTCTCTACTTATGTGGAAAGACTATTTTCCACACGCTAAAATTTACGGATTTTATATCGCTGATTTTTCTGATTTTAAAGCGGACCGTTGTGTTGTAATCCGTGGAGATCAGTCCAATCGTTTAGATTTAGAAAAAGCTATAAATCAGTTACCAGAACTACCTTTCGTTATTATTGATGATGGAAGTCATGCTTCACATCATCAACAAATATCTTTAGGTTTTCTATTTCAACACCTGCAACCTGGGGGAATTTATTTTATTGAAGATCTTCAATACCAACCTAATAAGCTGGAGATAACTGGAACAAAGAAAACAATTAGTGTTTTAAAAGAACTCAAATTTTATGGGAAAATAAATTCAAGCTTCATTCTTGAGAATGAAGCTCGTTATATTGAAGATAATGTTGATTTTATTGAGTTCTATGACTCAATGGATTATCAAAGCCCTAATTTAGGTGTCGACTCTTTAGTGGTTATAAAAAAGAAAGCAGATATTAAACAGTATGAAACTACAGAGGTTAAAATGAGCGAAATAAAAGTTCAGCAATATGAAACTACAGAAAATGATGTTTATAAAATCGCTACTCAACTGTTCCCAGGTCCTGATTACATGCAATGGCTACGGCATTTTCATGACATTCTTAAACCGAAAAGCTATATCGAAATCGGTGTCGAATCTGGTCGAGCTTTGGCGCTTGCGGCAGCGAACACACGCGCGATTGGAATTGATCCGGCTTTCCAAATAGTACATTCTCTTATTGCATCTACCAATCTTTTCAGAATTACTAGCGATGATTTTTTCGCTAATTTTGATCCTGCGGTTTTATTAGGTGTCGATGTGATCGATTTTGCTTTCATCGATGGTCTACATACTTTTGATCAGGCGTTAAAAGATTTTATTTATATCGAGCATTATGCTGGACCTAAAACGGTTGTTATCTTTCATGATATTTATCCGATCACTAAGGAAACCAGCACCCGTGAGCGCACGACAGTTTTTTGGACAGGCGATACATGGAAAGTAATTCCAGCACTGCGGGCAAGTCGTCCAGATCTCAAAATTTTTACTATTCCAACTTTTCCGAGTGGACTTGGCGTGATAACTAACCTTGATCCAAAATCAACAATTTTAATCGATAATTTTGAGTTTATCCTCAAGGAATGCTTCGCATGGGATTTCGAAGCCATTGATGGTACTCAAAATGAAATACTTAATGTCGTCCCGAATGACCCAGTAATAGTTAGTGAGTTAATCGGTTTCTCAAATCAAAAAAATGATTAATGCTCTTTCCATAAATGGAAGTCATGAAATAATTATTTTTGGAGTTTGAGAAATGACGCTTACCAATCGTTCGGTGCTTATTTCCATTATTATTTGCAGTGTCGATGACGCTAAATTTGCCCGTATCGAACGAAATTATCGTAATCTATTGGTTAATTATTCGTATGAAATCATACGCATTGATGATGCCAAATCACTATGCGAGGGCTACAATCGTGGTATTGCCCGTATCAAGGGTGATTATCTGATTCTATCCCATGACGATATCGAAATCTGGACTATAGATTTTGCGGAGCGGCTGTTTCGGCATCTGGAGCGGTGCGACATCGTTGGTATTGCCGGAACTAATCGGTTGGTAGATACAGAGTGCGATGTCAAGATATGGACGCTTGCTGGTTGGGGAGCGGCGGGTCCGGCGCATGTGTTCGGCCGTGTCGTGTCTACTTGCGAGCAGGGTTATTTGGTTACCAACTATGGTATGCCTGCCGCCTTGGTCGAAGGTATCAAAGCGCTTGATGGTGTGTTCATAGCGCTACGACGACGAGTGGTCGAGGCACTAGAGTTTGATGAGGAAACCTTTGACGGTTTTCATTATTACGATATCGATTTCACTTACCGGGCGCAGCGTATTGGTTTCCAAATTGGCGTTTGTACCGATATCTTGTTGGTGCATGACTCTATCGGTGGCTTCGATGACGAATGGCGAAAATACCGGCGGCGATTTGCCAAAAAATTCAACGGCGATTTGCCTCTTGTCAAAGCGCGAATATGGCAACCCTGCGAGATAATTTTTCCGACCGCTGAAGAGATGGTGTCCCATTGTTTGCAAATGGATTTTGCCACTCGTCGCGAGGAGTACACCAACGCCACGCCGATAGCCCAAAAAGAGAACCGCCTCGTTTCCGAGCAAGCCGCATATCGTCGCTGGTACGAGATGCATCAACCATCTGAAGGCTGGGCTGAGATCGTCGCCGAACGTATGGTCAAACATTGGCGGATCCAGCCGGCCTTTCATCTGGTGGTTTGGTGCGAGCCGGCACAGCAGTCAGCGTTGGCCGACACGCTCGAATCCCTTGGACAGCAGTTGTACGACCGCTGGGGTGTAAGCGTACTGGCGCCATTTGATTGTCCCGACGACAGTTTCGCTGAATTAACCAACATCGAATGGGTGAAGATCAAGGCGAATGCTGACACTGCCCTGCGAAACGTACTGGAAGTATCGGCGCTCGACTGGTTCGCCCTGCTGGAACCTGGCGACCGTCTGGCGCCGCACGCCCTGTTAAAAGCTGCCGACTACATCAACCGCTACCCGGCCTGGCGATTTATTTACCTGGACGAAGATCAACTCGATGCGCGCGGCGAACGCCGCGATCCGGTATTCCGTCCAGAATTCGATTCTGAGTTGCTGCTAGGGACGCATTATCTGGGCGATTGTTGCCTGATGCATCGGGAAAGCGTGTTGGCCGGCAGCGATCTGGCCTACTTGCCGGGCCTGACCACCTTCCAAGCAGGGTTGCATATCTTTGAAGGTCATGGTCGATCAGCCGTCGGCCATATCGCCGACGTGCTTTACCATCGAGCCTCATCGCGTTCTCAGGTGGCGGATGCCGCAAGGATTGCCCAGGCGCGCCAGCAACTTGTCGAGGGTCATCTTGCTCGCCAGGGCATCGCTGCCACTGTCGAGGCCACATTACTACCTGGCACTTGGCGTCTAGTGTATCGCCATGTGGTGCAACCAAAAGTCTCGATCATCATCCTGGCCAAAGACGCTCTCGATCATCTCGACCGCTCTCTGCGCAAGCTGCTCGATAAGACCGATTACCCAGATTATGAGGTTCTGGTGGTAGATTGCGGTAGCGAGGTGGACGACACGCTTGATCTGTACGCCGAACTGGAGGCGCGACAGCCAGAGCGGTTCCAGGTGATTCCCGCGCAAGGTCCATTCTCGATATCGGCTTATTGGAACCAGGGCGCACGCCAGGCCCGGGGCGAGGTGCTGGTATTTCTATCCGCTTCGGCGCTGGTGGTGCAACCGCAATGGATCGAGCGACTGCTCAATCACGCGCTCCGCGACGAAATCGGTATTGTTGGCGCGCGTATGACCACACCGGATCGCGCCAATCCGTTCGTGCACGGCACGGCACAAGTATTAGGTATGCGCGGTGTCGCCGGATCGTTCTTCACGAACCTGCCGTTGAAAGCGCCCGGACCGTTCGGGCGGGCTCAGGTCGATCAGACCGTATCAGCGGTGAGTGCCGATTGTCTGGCGGTTCGACACGAGGTGTTCGAAGCGCTGGGCGGCTTCGACGAGACGTTCACCATCGCTCAGGCCGATATTGATCTCTGCCTGCGCGCCGCTGAACGCGGCTATCGCACGGTGTGGACGCCATTCGCCAATTTGGCTTGGCTAGGCGAGTATCCGATCGCCACCAGCTTTAGCCACGATGAACGGGTCAAGCATAGTCGTGCCGACGCCGAACGGATGTTCGAGCGCTGGTTGTCCAAGCTAGGCGCGGACCCCGCTTACAGCCCCAATCTCAGTCTCGCTGAACCCCGCCGAGTCGAGGTAGAACTAATGCCGGGCTGGGACGCGACCTTCCACAGCCGGCCCCGCCTGCTGGGGATCCCCGTGGATGAGTCTGGTTGCGGGCTCTATCGAGTCTACGCCCCTTTGTGGCTGCTTGAACACCAGGCCCATGCAGAATGTACCCTCATCAAGCCCGGAACTCGCCTGCCGGAACTGGCCGAACTGGAGCGGTTAGCGCCCGACACCGTATTTTATCAATCGACAGTTGGCGATCTTGGATTGGCGGCGATGCGGCTATACCGTCGGTTTCACAATTCCTTCAAGGTCTTTGATCTCGATGACCTCAAGCACGACGTGCCGGACGCCAACAGCCTCAAGGAGCGGCTGATTCGGGATATGAAGTACCGTCATCGGATGGCCTTGCGGGAGTGTGACCGCCTGACCGTTTCCACCGAGCCCTTGGCCGAAATTTACCGGCAGTGGATCAGCGACATTCGGGTAGTGCCTAACCGGCTGGAGCGGGCGCGCTGGGGTCATCTTCAAAACCGTCGACGCGTCGCTCCAAAGCCACGAGTCGGTTGGGCTGGCGCCCAGCAGCATCATGGCGATCTGGCCTTCATCACCGATGTGGTCAAGCAAACCCACGACGAAATGGATTGGGTGTTCTTTGGCATGTGTCTCGATGAACTGCGCCCTTACGTGAAGGAAGTTTATGACTGGGTGCATCTCAACGACTATCCGGCCAAGCTTGCCTCGCTGGATCTCGATCTAGCGGTCGCGCCGCTGGAGCACCACCCTTTCAACGAAGCTAAGAGCAACCTGCGCATCCTGGAACATGGCATCCTGGGCCGGCCGATGGTCTGCACCGATATTTATCCCTATCGCAACGCACCGGTGAAACGGGTGCCGAACGAAACCCCCGCCTGGGTGGAGGCCATCCGCGAACGGGTTCACGATCTCGACGCCGCCGAGCGCGAGGGCGACGCTCTGCGCGCCTGGGTGCTGGAACACTACATTTTGGACGACCACACCGACGACTGGCTCAACGCGCTGAGGCCGTGAGTGAACCGACCACGATCGCGGCTATAAACGGCTCTTTTCCCACCATGAACTGGTAAAAGACCTGCTGCGCGGTTTCGTGGCCGAACCTTGGGTAACGGAACTCGATTTTTTCATTTTGGGGAAATATCCCAACGTCTTCATCGGTGACCCACTTTGGGAACGGCGCAACGACGAACAGTTGGGAGAAGCGGTGCTGGTTTGCGCCGACGAAGCCGCTTGGCTGGCACGGATATCCATTCTGGCTGACGAAAACGGCCAGAACCGGTAACCAACTCCCAGTTACAAGACGTTCAGAAAAATATAATAAAAAAGTTACGAAAGATTTTTTCGAGAGACGCTAAAGTCTGTGTTTCGAGGGCCGATATAGAAATCAAAGCCCGGATGATCCGGGATCAGTAAGCAACCTCAAATAGCGATTTACGCCTGGGAGAACAGTCATGGCCCTTGTAGTCAACACTAACGTCGCTGCATACACCGCTCAGAATCAGTTGTCGAAAACCAACAATATGATGCAAACCGCGATGCAGCGGCTGACCTCCGGCTTGCGCATCAACAGCGCCAAGGACGATGCTGCCGGTCTGGCCATCGGCAACACGATGAACGCACAACTGCGCGGCCTGAGCCAAGGCATGCGCAACGCCAACGATGGTATCTCGCTGGCGCAGACGGCAGAAGGCGCCCTGAACGAAACCAACAGCATTATGCAGCGCATGCGCGAGTTGGGCGTGCAGGCGGCCAACGATACCAACACGTCCAGCGACCGAATGAAGATCGCCGAAGAAGTCTCGCAGCTTGCCAGCGAAATTGATCGGATTGCCAAGACCACTACCTTTAATGGACAGAAAATTTTGGCTTCCGCCAATAGCGCCGGATTCGCCATCCAGGTCGACGGCTCTCTGAGTGCAGCTGGCACGGGCACCATTCAAATTTCGATTGCCAGCGCCGGCACGTTGAGTGGCTTGGGCTTGGGTGCTTTATCAGGAGCAGCCAGCGGTGCAGCGGCAGTTTCGAGCCAAGTTGGTTCACAGTCGGGCGCGATGGCTTTCGTCGCCAGCATTGATAAAGCGCTCAGCAATGTCAACACCATGCGAGCCCAACTGGGCGCGGTGCAGAACCGCTTGGGCAGCGCGATCAGCAACATGCAGAACATTTCCGAGAATGTGACCGCTGCCAAGTCCCGCATCATGGACGCCGACTTTGCAGCGGAAGTGGCCAATAACAGCCGGGCGCAGATTCTGTCGCAAGCTGGCACCGCGATGCTGTCGCAAGCCAATCAGAACCAACAGAGCGTCCTCTCGCTGTTGCGGTAAGCTGAATTACCAAGGTGGTAAGAAACGGGATCCGGGATTAAAAGCATCTCCCGGGTTCCGTTTGCCACGTAGGGAGGAAATACGATGAGCGACCTCAGCATACGCAGCTTCTCCGGCGCGAACCCCGCAACGGTCGCGCGCCCTGCGCCGCCCGAGCCTCCCGCAGTGCAGCAGGCGGTAGCCCAACCGTTGACCAACCCCCAATCGGCCATCATGCAATCGCCCGATGCCGCGAACGCGCAGTGGCGTAACCAGCGCAACGGTAATGCGAACGTCCAGCCGCAGCAGGAATCGACGGCGGAGCAACAGCAACCCGCAACCACTGCCACCAGCGAGCGGTTGATGGATACCGTGAACTATCTAAACCAGTTCCTGCAGCGTTTCGATACGTCCTTGCAATTCGATATTGACAGTCAGTACGGCGAAATGGTGGTGCGTATCGTTGATCGCGAAACCAAAGAAGTCATACGCCAGATTCCATCGGAAGAAACCCTGGAATTTACTAAATTTTTCAAAGAGATGGAAGAATGCGGCCAGAACATACCCGAATCATCACAAGGTTCGGGTACTTCAGACAACCAGCGCTTGAAGGTCGAAGGACTCTTGCTCGACACCAAGGTCT
>WBZL01002654.1_pt1 | contig 17179 bp, 12 predicted proteins | sample 5204291 | NCBI WGS metagenome assembly WBZL01 (sample SAMN12344345, study PRJNA552823) | activated sludge metagenome | biome: Activated sludge suspended growth; feature: Nitrification reactor; material: Wastewater; isolation source: activated sludge from nitrification reactor of wastewater...
AGAGAATTATAAAGATGATTGAATAAGAAGAACCTTGCAAATGTATTAATTACTTTTTCACATAAGTCATTCCGGGCAATCCATTGTATGACTTTCTCATAGGCAAACTTATCATTATCGCAAACTTAACAATTGATTGCCTAAGGGCTAATGAGTAATTTTGGCGACAAATTAAACCTCTTTGAATTTCAAATGAAACCATTACTGGTCTTACTTCTGACTGCAACAGTTTATTGCCTTGTTCCAACTAACGTTTTCTCTCAAAGTTATAGCATAAATACATACGCCGGTTATGCTTTTGATGATGCATTGATCTACTCAGGCACATCTGCTGAGTATGACGGTTTGCTTAAAGGAGGTCTTATCTGGGGACTTGGGTTTGAATACATTCCCCGTCACAGTGACTATGGCCTGGAGTTGATGTATCTGAACCGAGCTACTGAATCACCCATTACTTCATCATCTGCGGACACATCCGGAAATCAGAATCTGGATATTGCCATGAACTACATTCTTTTCGGAGCAACAAAATATTTCAAGATGGACAGAAGCAGAAAATTCTATTCATACACCGGTGCAATGTTAGGTGTATCGCTTACAAATACAGACGGTTCTCTTACAAGCGGTTCTGTATCAAGCACAAACTTTGCGTGGGGTTTGAGACTCGGCATGAAGTATCTCGTATCCGAAAGTGTCGGATTGAACTTCAACGCTCAACTCCTGTCAACTACACAAAGAATTGACGAAGAACTATTTCCCGGTTCAGCATCAGGGACAACGGGCTCAGCTTCATCTCTGCAATTTGGATTGAATGGAGGAATTTCGTTTATGTTTGGTGATTTGTAGTAGTGAAATTGTTGTTAATCACCTTTCAAAATTACAGGAAGAATTAAATACCTTCTGAAAAATGAAGACAAAGAATATTTCAAAGATAAGTAATGAGTCAGTATTGAAAGCTACAGGCAAGGATTGGAGAGATTGGTTTTCGATCCTTGATAAGAAAAAGATGCATTTGAAAACGCATAAGCAAATTGCAGAATGGATAAAAGAGAATTACGGCATAAGCGGTTGGTGGTGCCAGGAAGTTACAGTGCAGTATGAAAGAGAGAAAGGACTCCGGAAGCTTTATGAAAAACCGGGTGGATTTGAGATAAGCGTGGGAAAGACTTTGAATGCAGGCGTTAGTGTAGTTTACAGTCACTTTAATGATGGACGGCTCAGAAAGAAATGGCTGGATAGGAAGATCAAAATTTCTACGTCAACCAAAAGCAAATCTTTGAGAGCGCTTTGGGATGATGATACGACAAGAATTTCCGTCAATTTCTATCCAAAGTCTGAAGTGAAGACTCAGGTAACCGTTCAGCATCTCAAGCTTCCGGACAGCGATTCAGCAAATGAAATGAAAACATACTGGACTGAACAACTGACAAAACTCAAATCAATTCTTGAAGCCTGAGCCGTTTTAGTTCAGCAAATTGCTTTCCATCACCTTGAATTTTTCCTCAAGCCATGCTTCAGAATTTTCAACGATCTTCTCAAGAGTTTCTTTCTCAAAAGGAGATTCAAGTCCTGCCGACTTCAGAAGTTCAAGGAACGGTTTGCTTCCTCCCTGCTTGCACAAATTCAGATAATCTTCCCAAGCCTTGTCTCTGTCTTGTTCAGAAATGTTCCATATCTGAAGAGCGCAAACTTGAGCGAGGCAATAATCAATATAATAGAACGGCATCCTGAACACGTGCTGCTGATGAAACCAGAAGCCCCCTCTGTTCAGGAATTCATTGTCAGCATAATCAACTGTTGGTGTATATGTCTTTTCAATCTCGCGCCACTTGGATTTTCTCTCAGCAGGCGTTGCGTCAGGATTCTCATATACAAAGTGCTGGAATTCATCTATGCTGACTCCATAAGGAATAAACTTGATGGCTCTTGCAAGATGATGCAATAGAAATTTGTCAGTGTCTTCGATGAAGAATAGTTTCATCCACGGCCAGGTAAGAAACTCCATTCCCATTGAATGAACTTCGCATGTTTCTGAAGTTGCATGCCTGTACTCGGGAAGCTCAAAGTCCCTGCAAACATAAGCCTGAAACGCATGACCGGCTTCGTGAGTAAGAACTCTTATGTCATGACTCGTGCCGTTCATGTTCGCAAAAATGAAAGGACTCTTGTATTCCGGTATGAAAGAACAATAACCGCCTGCAGACTTTCCCTTCTTATTATACAGATCCATCAAACTGCCGTCAATCATGAATCTCATGAATTCTGCCGTCTCCTCTGAAAGCTCTTCATACATTGTCTTTGCATTTTCAACGATCCATTCAGGATCACCTTTTGGAACAGGATTGCCGTCAGGAAAATCAAACGTTGCATCATAGTAATACAGCTTGTCAAGTCCGAGGCGTCTCTTTCTCAATTCGTGAAGCTCCGCTACAGCAGGCACTATTGTTTCCCTTACATTCTCTCTGAACCTCTTCACATCGGCCGGTCCGTAACCGACTCTGTGCATCCTGTCATAACCAAGCTGTACAAAATTCTCATAGCCAAGTTTCCTTGCCATGCCGGTTCTTACCTTTACCAGTTCATCATAAATTCTGTCAAACTCACTTTCATTGTCTTCGAAAAATTTCCATTTCGCTTCACTTGCTTTTTTCCTTACCTCGCGGTCGGTTGATTGCATATACGGATCCATGCCGGCAATATTCCTGTCTTCTCCATCAAACGGGATCTTTGCTGATGCGATGATCTTCACGTAGGAATTTATTAACTGGCTTTCTCTTACAACATCTTCGGCTATGCTGTCATCGTATGTCTTCAAGGTCAATTCTGAAAGATCAAACAAGTGCTTTCCATAGACTTCTTCTATTTCATTCCTGAATTTTGAATTTACCAATGCCTTAATGAATGAGTCTGACACTTTCATTACAATAGGTTTAGTGTTGTCAAAGAATTCATGCTCTTCATTGTAGAACTCGTCTTTGGTATTGATAGTGTATCTGATGTTTGAGATTACTCTCATGGTCTGATTGTCCTGAAGCAGATCAATCATCTTCTTGTAGATGCCAATTTGCTCTTCCGCATTTGCAGATGCATTGAACATGTCCAGAAGCTCTTTGGATTTATTTTCAAATGCCTCCATGTCAGGTCTTTCATAAGCAAACTCATTGAACTTCTTGATCATACTTTTTGCACTTTTTGAATTTTGAATTACTCTATTTTTAATTTTGAAAGAATGAATGGAAGTTTAAAATCATTCTTTATTTCCACTCGATCTCTATGCTTGCACTTTGAATCTTTCCGGTATCAATGAGAAGATCCTCAACTATCCTTCCGTTCAGCAAATGTTCATCTATGACCTGCTCAAGATTCTCCTTTGTACATGAATGATACCAGGTTCCTTCAGGATATATCACGGCAATAGGACCCATAACACACAGTCTCAGGCAATTTGCTTTTGTTCTGAATACACCGCCTTTGCCTGTCAGCTTCAATTCATCGAGTCTCTTCTTGAGATATTCCCAGGCGTCTATGCCGGTCTGCTTATCGCAGCATTTTGGTTTTGTCTGATCACTGCAAAGAAAAATGTGGCGGCGGATCTTTCCGATTTGAAGATCTTCAGTCTTTTCCTTTAGCTTCTTCATATTTCTTTGTCCTGAATTTGAGCACATTACCTAAGCATTGGCTGCTTCAAGCTTTTCGGAAAACGCTTTGTTTCTCATTGTGTGGCGTTTCTGAGATGAGAGAATTGCTTTTCTCAGTCGAATGCTTTTTGGAGTAACCTCAACGAGTTCATCATCCTTTATATATTCAATTGCCTTCTCTAATGTCATTGGAATTACAGGTGTCAGCATTATGCCGTCATCTTTTCCGGAGGCGCGCATGTTGGTGAGTTTCTTTCCCTTGCACGGATTCACGTCGAGATCATTGTCTCTGTTGTGCTCACCCACTATCATTCCTTCATAAACAGGATCATTCGGCACGACGAACAATGTTCCCCGCGGCTCAAGATTATACAGTGCATACGAAAGAGCTTCACCCTGTCTGTCAGAAACAAGCGAGCCGGTCATCCTTGAACTAAATTCTCCTCTGAACTCTTCATATCCCTGAAGATATGAATTCATTATGCCTGTGCCTCTTGTGTCCGTTAGAAACTCATTCCTGTAGCCGATCAGTGAGCGCGATGGAATACTGAACTCCATTCTGACTCTTCCTGTGCCGTGATTGACAAGATTGATCATTCTGCCTTTTCTTCTCGAAAGTTTTTCGGAAACAACTCCGACGAAACTCTCATCACAATCAACAAACAAATGCTCAATCGGTTCAAGTCTTCTGCCGTTATTCATTCTGTATATCACCTGAGGCCTGCCCACGCTTAGTTCATAACCTTCGCGGCGCATTGTTTCTATGATGATCGCCATCTGAAACTCGCCTCTGCCTTTTACGATGAAGCTGTCGCCTTCAGGAGTATCTTCAACTTTCAGCGCGACATTTCTCAATGCTTCCTTCTGAAGTCTCTCACGGATCTTGTTTGACTGGACATGCTTGCCTTCCTTACCCGAAAGAGGTGAAGTATTAATAGAGAACATCATGGAAATAGTCGGCTCATCAACTGTAATTCTCTTCAATGGCTTTGGATTGTCCCTGTTGCAGATTGTGTCTCCGATATGAACGTCATCTATTCCGGCAAGGATCGCAATGTCACCCGCCTCTGCAAATTCAGCATCTCCGAGGTTTACACCGTCATACACCTGAAGCTTGGATATTTTAAGCGGAAGAACCTGTGCAGCTTCGTTGATGCACACAAGCTCATCATTCTGCTTTATTGAACCGTTGGCTATCTTACCAATTGCAAGCCGTCCGAGATAATCGGAGTAGCCCAGATCAGCAACAAGCATTTGAAACGGTTCCTCCTGATCATATTCAGGACCGGGAATTTCATTTATGATAGTCTCAAAGAGAACAGAAAGATCTTTGCCTCTTTCGTCGGCTGTTTTCATTGCAATGCCTTCTTTTCCTATAGCAAAGAGCACCGGGAATTCGATCTGTTCTTCGTTTGCATCAAGATCGAGGAAGAGCCCGTAGATCTCATCAAGAACTTCTTTTGGGCGTGCATCTTTTCTGTCAATTTTGTTAACGACAACGATGCACTTATGCTTTGCTTCAAGAGCTTTGCGCAATACGAATCTCGTCTGTGGCAGAGGTCCTTCCGAAGAATCAACAAGAAGCACAACGCCATCCACCATCATCAGAGCGCGTTCAACCTCGCCGCCGAAGTCCGCGTGTCCGGGCGTATCAAGTATGTTAATCTTGACGCCGTTCCAGTTGACAGAGCAGTTTTTTGCAGCAATAGTGATTCCTCTTTCTTTTTCAAGGTCCATATTGTCCATTAGCCGTTCAGCAACTTCCTGGTTTTGTCTGAACATGCCGCTTTGCCTGAACATATGATCAACGAGTGTAGTCTTGCCATGATCAACGTGCGCAATTATGGCTATATTTCTTAGATTATTGTTACGTGTGAGTGTTTTCATTATTAATTTGAGAATCCTTCCGATACATTTGCCGGAAGAATATTTGGGGGGTCAAATGTGTTTTTTAAAGCATGCAAAATATGTTAAACAGCTTTGTTAAACAAGGCAAGAGTCTGTGATTTTTGCCATAATAACTCTCCGGAGACTGGTTTCGAAAATGCCAAATTAAGTTTGTAATTCTAAATGTTGGGAGCTCTGTTGATACAAGAAGAATGGTATTGGTAAAGTGATTCTTAAAGCTATCTTAAATTTATAATTGAAATTTCAAAGCAAAGGGTTCCTTCAAACTCTGATCTATTCGAAGGAACCCTTAATTATTTCAAATCCAAATTACAACTTGCTGTCATCAATACTATCCAAATACTCCTCAATCTCACCGGCAAGCTTCTTCACAACATTGGCATCAAACGGCGATTCGAGATCGGCGCTCTTCAGAAGATTCAGGAATGACTTGCTTCCGCCAAGTTTGCAGAGTTCAATGTACTTTCTAATTGATTCATCGAATCCGTCTTTCTTGTGTATTGCATTGCTCCAAAACTGGAACGCGCAAACCTGTGCGAGACAATAATCTATATAGTAAAACGGTGATTCATAAATATGTCCCTGCTTCTGCCATCTGCCGCCGGTTTCGAGGAATTCAAAATCTCCGTAGTTCAGATGAGGCATGTAAATTTTTTCAAGCTCTCGCCATTTTGATTTTCTCTCCAATGGAGTTACTTTGGGATTTTCATAAACCCAATGCTGGAATTCATCTACCATTACACCATACGGAAGGAAATGAACCGTATTGCACAGATGTGCATACTTGAACTTGTCCGTATCATTTTCAAAGAACAATTTCATCCACGGATATGTTAGAAACTCCATGCTCATTGAATGAATCTCCGCAGTCTCATAAGACGGCAGCATGTAATCGTAAACTTCAAAATCACGGTTGCAGTATGACTGGAATGCATGTCCGGCTTCATGTGTCAGTACAGTAATGTCATCATCCGTTCCGTTCATGTTTGCAAAGATGTACGGGTTCCTGTAGTCGGGTATATAATCACAATATCCCATGTCTGCCTTGCCTTTGCTGCTTATGACATTCATCAGATCATTGTCCATCATGTATCTGTAAAACTCCGATGTTTCAGGTGACAATTCATCATACATTGTTTCGCCGTGCTTCAATATCCACTCGGGATTTCCTTTAGGATGGGAGTTTCCGCTTGTAAACTGGAGGAACAGATCATAGACCATGAGCTTGTCGAGTCCAAGTCTCTTTCTTTGCTTCTCCCTTAGCTTCAATGACAACGGCACAATGTAGTCTCTTACACTCTTTCTGAAATCAGACACCATTGCTGAATCATAATCGGCTCTCTTCATTCTGTCATAGCCAAGCTCTACAAAGTTTTTGTAACCGAGTTTACCTGCCATATCATTTCTCAGATAAACTAACTCATCATATATATCATCAAACTCCTTTGCATTGTCTGAGAAAAAATTCCAGTACGCATGAAATGCATCCATTCTGGTCTGCCTGTCCTCGGATTCCATGAACGGCTCCATCTCCTGCAGGTTCAATTCATTTCCTCTGAAGTTAATCTTTGCAGATGCCTTAAGCTTCATGTATTGACTGCCGAGATGATTCTCTTTCTGAAGATCATCAATCACTTCATGATTAATTGTCCGTGCATTCATTTCTGCGAGCTTGCACATATATTCACCGAAATGCTCCTGAACTTCTTTCTTGAATCTACAGCCGGCAAGAGCTTTGTCATATTTCGAAATGCATTCCTGATACAAAGGTGTAACGTCATCGAAGAAGTCCTGCTCCTCCTGGAATTTAGAATTCTCAGTATCCACTGAATAATTTATGAAAGCAAGAACCTTCATAGTTTCAAAACTCTTTCTTAGCTTGGTAACTTTTTCGATGACACTTTTTTCTTCTTCAAAGCTCATGGCATTTTCGAATGATCTTAGCAAAGTTTCAAACTCCGCAACGGTCTTGTCAATGTCAGGTCGCTTGTATTCCATATCCGAAAACTTCATTTGTTTACCTTTCCTGTTTTTTTGTTTTACAAAAATGCTGTTTAGGAATTTCTTATTCTATACAAATTAATTGATGCATCTCGATTCAAATCTCCCTCACCCTGCCCTCTCCCTAAAGGGAGAGGGTGGTTTCACGTTTTCTTAAATCTTGTTTACTACTCTTTGAGTTTGTTCAGCTTTGTCTATATCATCGCTTTTCAAGTCTCAACTCTTCCCGAAGGGACCCTATGGGGCAATTCGTAATTCTCAATTCTTAATTCTTAATTCTCAAGCTCTCCCTCACCCTGCCCTCTCCCTGAAGGGAGAGGGTGGATTCATATTTTCAATTTTTTCCGATGGGACGGCTTTGCCGCTATTTTCAATTCTCAATTTTCAATTTTCAATTTTCAAGATCTCTTTCTCTCTCTGCTCCCGCAACTGCCTCGTATATAATGAGAAATATTGACCTTTCCTGTGCATCAGCTCAGAATGACTGCCGTCTTCGATTATCTTTCCACGCTTGATCACAAGAATGCGGTCACAGTTTTTGATGGTTGACAATCTGTGAGCAATGATTACGGAAGTTCTGTTCTTCATGATCTCATGTATTCCTTTCTGTATCCTTGCTTCTGTTATGGTGTCAACGGAAGATGTAGCCTCATCCATTATGAAGATCTTCGGATTCGAAAGGACTGCCCTGGAGAATGAGATCAACTGTTTCTCACCTAGCGATAGGCGTTCGCCACCTTCACCAACTTCTTCATCAAGGCGATCAATGAAATCATCTGCACCGATCAGCGCAAGTGACTCTTTAACTTCTTCATCCGTTGCATCGGATCTTCCATACATTATATTCTCCTTCACTGTGCCGGAAAAGAGATGCGGTGTCTGAAGTACAACACCTATCCTGCTCCGCAGACTCTTCGTGGTCATTTCCTTGTAATCAATCCCGTCAATCTTGACTGAGCCGCCTGTCGGCTCATAGAACCTGCAGATAAGATTGATCACGGTAGATTTGCCGCCGCCTGTTTCGCCGACAAGTGCAAGTGATGTACCGGCTTGTATCTTCAGATCAAAGTTCTCGAAGACCGGACGGCCTTCTTCATAACCGAATGAGACTTTGTCAAACTCAATTTCACCGCTTATCTCTCCGAATTCTCCCGCACCCGGCTTATCCTTTATGGTAGGTACTGTGTCAAGAAGCGAGAAGATCCTCTCCCCTGCTGACAGGCTTCCCTGCGCCTGCGAGTAAAATCTTGAGATGTCGAGTATCGGCTCATAGATAAGAGTTGCGTATGCAAAGAATGCAGCAAGCACACCAACGGTTATCTCGGGCGGCATTTGTATCGCCATCGTTCCTCCGTAATAAAGCACAAATGCCGCGGCTACCGATCCTCCGAAAATCACCAGCGGCTGATACAAAGCCGAGAAGAACTCTGACTTATACGATGACGCTCTCATCTTCTCACTCAATGATTCAAACTCCTCAGACGCGCGGAGTTCCTGCACCGTGCTCTTGTTGACTTCCACGCCGCTGATATGCTCATTGAAACTTGCAGTGATCTCGCTGTTGAATCTTCGTGATTTACGCGAATAGAAAAGTATCAATTGCCTTATCTTAAATGACAGCAGCATCAGAACCGGAATTGTAAGAGTTACTATCAACGCAAGCTTCCAGTTGTATATGAACATTGCGGTTAGACAAAACACGATCATCCCGAATCCCCACAAACATTCAACAAACGCCCACGAGAGAAGCTCGGTCACTTTGATCGTGTCTGAACTTATCCTTGACATCAGCCATCCGGCAGCGGACTTGTCATAAAACGAGAACGACAATTCCTGCAGTCTTCTGAAAAGATCCTGCCTGATATCAAACATTACATATTCCTGTATTCTTCCCGCAAAGTTGATGAACATGAATACTGACAAGGAAAGTATCAGTCCTAATCCCAGGAACATCAAAATGTATTTCGTCAGCGGTCCAAGATCAGGGTCAACCGGAGTGCCGGCAAGATACTGTTGCTTATATTGTTCAACCAGCGGCACTATGGCATTGTCGAGCAGATTCAGCCATACAAGCGGCGTCAGCGCTTCTACAAGCGATACAACCAGAACGAATGTAACGAAGCCTGTCATCCATTTCTTGTATCTGAATGAGTACGAGAATATCCTCTTCAGAAACGGGAACAGCGCTCCCTTTGTGCTGAATTCTTCATCTTTGAGTTTCTTCATATTTAAAATTCCTTTCGCTAAATTTTTGTGTTAGATCTTTTCACATTAAAATCAATATTCGGATTCGGCTCTGATCTCATCTTCAACCGAGACCTGAATGTCAAATATCTTCTTATAGAATCCGCCATTCTCAATAAGTTCATCGTGAGTGCCTTCTTCAACTACTCTTCCCTTGTCAAGCACAATTATCTTATCACAGTCCTGAATGGAAGTGATCCTGTGAGCGATGATGAATGCTGTTTTGTTTTTCGTCAATGTTCTCAATGCTTTTTGAATCTCAAACTCCGTTTCAGAGTCAACTGCCGATGTGGAATCATCAAGCACGAGTATGTCCGGATCTTTCAGCAAGGTTCTTGCTATGGTCACTCTTTGTTTCTGTCCTCCGGAAAGCGTTACGCCTTTTTCACCGACGATAGTATCATACGACTGCGGAAAGATATCCGTGATCACATCATGAATCTTCGCAGCATTTGCCGCTTCAACCACTTCATCAATGTGCGAATCAGGTTTTGTGTATGCTATGTTGCTTTTGATTGATGTAGAAAACAGGAACGGCTTCTGCAACACTACGCCAATTCTCCTTCGCAGAAATTCCTTCGAATATTCTTTGATATTCCTTCCGTCAATCTTTATTGTTCCGCTGTCAGGTTCGAAGAATCTCATTAGCAGAGAAATGATCGTTGATTTTCCTGCACCGGTCGGACCGAGCAATGCGATCTTCTGTCCCGTTTTCACTCTGAAGCTTACATTGTCAAGCACGTGACCTTTGTCTTCTTCAGCATATTTGAATGATACATTCTCGAACTCAACCTCGCCGTTTAGCGACTCGATACTGCTGCCGCTGTAATCTTCTTGCTCTGTCTCGAGAATTGAATACAGTCTCTTGAGTGCAACAGTTGCCATTCCCATTTCACTTATTAACTGTCCCAACCTTCTCATTGGCCAGGTAACTAGCATTGAGTATGTATAGAATGCAGTGAATTCACCGACCGACAACCTGTTTGTCAACGTGAAATATCCACCCACAAAGAGAGTAATTGCCATTTGAATATGAACAAGCATATCTGATGATGGCCAGAAGATTCTGTGAAGATTGTTCAGCTTCACTCCCCACTTTCTTTTCTCTTCATTTTGCCTTGTGAACTTGTCTATTTCAAAGTCCTCTTTTGCAAATGCTTTCACAACTCTTATCCCGGAAATATTCTCCTGCGCAAGTATTGAGAGCTTATCCTGCTCAAGCTCATGCTGAGTCCACACTTTGGTCTCCTGCCTGAAGAATAAGACAGAGCCTGCTAATAATATCGGAGCAAAAGCAATTGCGATCAGCGCATACTGAAAGTCAATCGTTGCCATCATTATGAATGAACCTATGAACAAAGCCGAGAGCCGGATCACATCAACTATCTGCGAAGCAGCAAATTTCCTGATCGTCTCAACATCGCCGGTGCATCTCTGGATCAGTTCGCCGGTCGGTGTCTTCGAGTGATAGGCGATCGGCAATGCCTGAATGTGCGAGAACAATCTGTCACGCAGTTCCTTCATTGCCTTTTCAGTTGAGGAAGCCGTTATCGCACTTGAAGTAAACGAAAATGCGCCTCTGATCAGTGAAATAACCAAAAAGATAAGACCTATTCCAATCAAAATAGAGTTAAGATTCTCCATGCTGAAAGAAGGAAGAAGCGAATAGAGAAATTTCGTTATCATGTCATCCGGAACGAACGAGATCTTTCCGCCGCTCTGGAAATACACTATGACCTTATCAACTGCGATCTGAAGGACTTTCGGTTCAAGCATTCTCACAAAGATGGCTACGATCAGCAGTACTGATGAGAATACATAGTAGCGGCTGTATTTACCGAGAATTTCAAACAATCTTCTGAGATGTATCATAATCCTGAATTTTAATAAAAAAAAACCGCGGACACTTTCTTAGTATCCGCGGTCGGAAAAACTCTTAATAAAGGGAACTTCTAGCTCAGAACAGTCCTCCCTTTCAACCACGGATTAATACCGTTATCAAATCCTGCCACACGGGGTGAGGCAGCGATTTGCCCAATGTAAGACATAAGTTTTGTCATAGTTATTTGGTAATCATTGGAATTTGGTTTTAGAATAATCCGTTAGTTGCGTTTACAAAAATAGGCAGTTCAATTTAAAGAAGCAAACGCTGGTTTGTGAATTGATAAACTTTTTTTTTAACACATCCGTCCCTGTAACAGAATAACTGAAACAATTCTGCATTCTATCATAGACTCTTATGAAAAAATTAGCCTGGATTTTGCTGGAAGTTTCATGAATCAACTTAATGCTTTGACTTAAATATTCTAATGTTTACTTTTGAACACAAATAATTAAAGGAGGATAAAATGAAATCGTTTCTTTCAATTCAATTTCTTCTTCTGGCATTCGTGTCAGTCTTGTACTCTCAGGACATGAGAGTGAATTCAAATTACCAATCTTTTCAAAATGGCGGGAACGCAGAATGGAGCAATGACCTGCTTGTCTCGGCTTCAGAACCTCTCGGCAGGCCTTCAGGCGTTTACAGAAATTCAGATGCAACTATCTATGTCTCGATTCCTGACACAAACATAGAATCCGGCTCAGCGATTGTAATTAAGGCTTCTACTAACAATGGCATTTCATGGTCGAACATTGCTTCACTTCAGCCGGCATCTGTCGTATCCAAAACAAAAATGATAAGAAGTGCACAGGATTCTGTCTATTGTTTCTACATAGTCAATGCAACCATCTACTGCTGGAATGTGCTTAATGGAAGAGTAACCCAGGTTCGCAGTTCCGGCTTCAGAGATTTCGATGTTGCAGCTTCGTCAACCGGCTCAATGTATATATTCATGGATTCACTTGGTACAAATAACATTCCAAGATACGGATCTTCCGACGGCGGTGTTACCTGGGGTCAAAGAGCTTTGGTGACAGGATCCGGCGCTCATCCGAGAATCTATTTTTCAGCAGTTGGAGATACTCTGATCCTCAACTATTACGGTCCGACGCTAAATGACACCGCAACATCCATAATAAGAAACGCAAGATACAGAGAAAGTGCGCCCGGTACTATGGCTGTTGTCGGTTCATTCTCTGATGTGGTCAGATCAAATGATCGCAAAGAGGAATTTATACCCGTAAGACATGGACTAACAGCGTGGGTAATTTATACTGCTGAAGAATCCGGGAATGTAAATATCAAATGCAAATCAAGTACTAACTCAGGAACAACATATACTGATTCAGCGGTAATCGCTTCATTACCTGCAAGTGACGAGTTCTGGTTTGACGCAAGGCATCACAACAGAGGAGAAGGCGGTGTAGATGTAATTTATTATTCGAGCGCATCAACAGAAGGTGGATCCGGAGCTCAGATGAATTACATATCCGCATCCAAATCATCTCCACTTTCATTTTCCTCAGCAGTTCAGTTTGCCGGTAATCCTCCGGCCGTGTCTGCTGCAGGATATATACCAACCTTGATTCCTTATTACAATTCGGAGAATGATGCCGGAGCAATCTGGGTTGGAGAGACTCCCATATCAGGAATCATAGGCAGGGCATTGTATTTCGATCGCCTGCTTGCAACATCTGTTCTTAATATAACAGTCAATCTCGAAGCCTGCTCTCCGGTTCAGGACACGGTGACTGTTCAGTTGCGAAGTGCAGTTTCTCCTTATCCTCTTGTGGATTCAAAGAAAGCTTACTTGTCCGCCGGCGGAACAGGCTCAATCAATTTTACAAATGCTCTGAACGGCGTAAGCTATTACATTGTAGTGCTGCACAGGAATTCCATTGAAACATGGAGCAAGGTCGGTGGTGAGATATTCTCTAACGGTCAGCTCACATTCAACTTTACCACGGCAGCATCACAAGCATTCGGAAGCAACATGGTGCTCGTCAGTGGCAAGTATTCATTCTACACCGGAGACGTGAACCAGGACGGTATAGTAGATGCTTCGGATGGTTCATCCATAGACAACGATGCTTTTAATTTTGTTTCAGGCTATGTACCTACTGATCTCAACTGTGACATGGCAGTGGATGGTACTGATGCACAGTATGCGGAGAATAATGCAAACGCATTTATAGGAAAGATCACGCCGTAGCTTTGGTTTTCATCGGACAACTGTGCAGGGACGTAAGTTCTTGCACAGCCTTGCTCCGATGAGTAACGTCATGAGTTGGCAATAAAGTGCATGTTCACTTTTGGGAAAGTTCCGCTATATCAATAACTTCCAAAGTCTGCTTATGGTAACCAAATTTCACGGCATTGATCATAGCCAGACCAAGTTCTCTCATTGAGCCGAAGAATTTCGGCAAGACGAACCTGAGGAACGGGTAGATAGGAACAAAGAGTTTATAGAACTTCTTTGTATTTCTTGAGCCGGGACTCGGCTGAATATAACCGGGCCGGAAATTGTAAACATTTCTGAATGGCAGTTTAAGGAGATCATTCTCCGTCTTTCCCTTTACTCTCGCCCAGCCATATTTTCCTGACTCCGAGCTGTCAGTTCCTGCGCCGGAGACATAGCAGAAGACCATTTGCGGATTGAATCTGCTTAAAGTCGAGGCAAAATTCATTGTGAGAACATATGTGACTCTGTAATATTCATCTTCCTTCATTCCGATTGAAGATACTCCAAGACAGAAGAAGCATGCATCATAACCCGAGAGTCTGTCATCAATTAATTTCAAATCAAAAAGATCTTCAAGAACAATTTCTTCAATCTTTGAACTCTTAACTTCGCAGGACCTTCTGCCTATCACAAGAATCTTCTCAACATCCTCGTGAAGCACGCACTCATTAAGAACTCCTTCACCAACCATGCCTGTGGCGCCGGTGAGAACTATTTTCATCTATTCAGACTCTCTTTGAAATGGCTTTGCCGTATAATTCTATATACAGATCAGCAGAGTGTTTCCAAGAGAAGTCTTCCTTCATCCCGGTTAGCTGAAGTTTCTTCCAAACCTTCTTGTCTTTAAACATGTGCAATGCCCGAACCAAAGTAGAGTATAACGCCTGCGGCGTATAATCCTTGAACGAGAATCCGTTTCCTTTCTCATTATGCTCATGATAATCTTTAACAGTATCTGCAAGTCCGCCGGTCTTTCTCACGATAGGCACAGTTCCGTAGTTCAAGCTGTACATCTGATTCAAACCGCACGGCTCATAATGAGATGGCATCAGGAACATGTCGCTTCCTGCGGTGATAAGATGAGCCAGTTTGTTATTGTAACCGATATAAACATTGACTCTGTCAGGATATGCAGCTTTGAGTTGCAGGAAGAAATCTTCAGTCTTCTCTTCACCGGAACCGAGAACCAGGAACTGAACAGGCAGCGCCATGATCTCACCAATGACAGGCGCAAGAAGCTCAAACCCTTTTTGAGATGCAAACCTGGAAATGATTCCGATCAATGCAAGTTCATTGTTTTCCAGAAGTTCTGCCTGCTTGAGCAAAGCAGTTTTGTTTTTCACTTTGTTGCGAAGAAGAGAAGTTGTGTATTTGTATGGAATGAAAGAATCAAACCTTGGATTCCAGATTTTTTCATCAATGCCGTTGAGAACTCCATAGATATCTCCGCTTCGCGTCTGCAAAACGCCTTCGAGTCCTGCACCAAGTTCGCTTGTTTGAATTTCGTGAGCGTAGGTAGGACTAACTGCCGAAACAATCTCGGAGTATAATATTCCCGCTTTCAAAAAGCAGAAAGTCCCCTTGTGTTCAAACGGCATGTATGGAGAATAGTTTTCCATGGGCAAGCCGGCTTTTGCTACTGCATCCTTGGAAAACATTCCCTGATATCCTATGTTATGAATGGACAAAAGCGTAGCCGTTCTTTCAAAGAGCTTATCCCATTGATAAGTTGTTTTAAGAAAAACCGGAAGAAGACTTGTCTGCCAGTCATTGCAGTGCATAATATCCGGAGCCCACTTCAATCTCTGAAGCGTCTCAAGTATTGCAATCTGAAAGAAGATGAATCTCTCATCTTCATCTATATCATTTGTGTATGGATTCGGTCTGTGAAAATAATGAGGGCAATCAATGAAATAGACTTCAACTTCCGAATCAGGGAGGGTGCCTTTCCAGACATCGAACGAATGAAACTCTGTACCGACAGCTACTGCAACATTTGTAATTTCATCAAACCTGTACAGGTTATGGTCTAGAGTCTTGATTCCCCCATAGAGAGGAAGGAAGACTTTTACTTCACAGCCTTCCTGCTCAAGGGCTTTTGGCAAGGATCCTGCAACATCACCAAGACCGCCTGTCTTCACATAAGGAAAACATTCCGATGCCGCAAAACATACTTTCAGAGATTCTTTCAACCTGATGTCAGAATTTTGTTTCGATCACATACGGAAGCATCTTCCTCCAGGTTGGCCAGTCATGGGGTACATCTTGTCCCCAAAGCTCCAGATCATGCGGTACATTCTTTGAATTGAGAATGTCAGAGAGATCCTGTGAACCTTTCGGATTTTCATAGTTGCCTTGTCCGGTAAGTATGTGTATGTGATTACTCTTTCTCATTTCATTCAGGATGTTCTCATCAGTAAGATTTGGAAGATAAGATATTGGGGAATTGAAGTAGCAGTCTTCATCAAAATAACCCTTTGTGTAATCACTAAGATCATAAGAGCCGCTCATGGCAATCGTGCCATTAATGAGGTCAGGCCTCTTGAAGAAAATGTTTGCACAATGAAGAGCGCCAAGTGATGCACCTGATGTAATGATATCAACTTTGCCGTTGCAATCATTATAGATGAAAGGTACTACTTCATTGTAAACATACTCATTGAACTGCTGATGCCTGATTGCTTTCATTCTTCCCGGCATCTCATCATTCAACCAGCTTTCATTGTTGATGCTGTTTATTGAATAAACTTTGACTTTTCCTGCATCAATCAGGTATGCAAGGGATTCTATCATCTGAAATCTTTCATACTCAAGAAAGTCAGCAGCGGCGGTCGGGAAAAGCAAAAGAGCAAATCCATAATCACCATATGAAACTATATCCATTTCTTTGTTTAAAATAGGACTGTAAAGCCTGGAGATTTCTCTTCTCATTGTGTAGTTATTTGGATTAATTTAACTGGAAGAAGCAAAATACTTAATTCTGCTGACTTTTTTAAGTCGAAACTTGAAGAGTGGTATCATTACTGCGCATATCTGTCCAAAACGTTTGAAATTCTTCAAGTGAAAAGTTTGACGAAATATGCTGCAAGAAGCTATTCCGCTTTCTTTTGAACGACCAAAAGAAAGCTTAGCAAAGAAAAGTCGCCCGCCCGCCTGCGTAAAGTGTTGAAGTTCAATATTCTTCGGGCAGGCTGCATCCTAATTGCCTAAAATTGCTCGCTTTGGCTACGTGAATTTCAACTCCTCACACGACAGAAGAGCGCT
>WBZL01002655.1_pt1 | contig 17174 bp, 16 predicted proteins | sample 5204291 | NCBI WGS metagenome assembly WBZL01 (sample SAMN12344345, study PRJNA552823) | activated sludge metagenome | biome: Activated sludge suspended growth; feature: Nitrification reactor; material: Wastewater; isolation source: activated sludge from nitrification reactor of wastewater...
CGACGTGGCGTGCAAAGCCCTGCAAGAGGGACTGACACACTACGGACCCTCGCGCGGCAGACCGGAGCTCCTCTCTGCCATCGCCAGCAAGTTGATGCGCGACGAAGGCGTTTCGTACGACCCCGCCTCCGAGATCATCGTCACGCACGGCGGCATCCACGCGTATTTTTCGGCGATGCAATCCATTTTGAATCCCGGCGACGAGGTCTTGATCCCCGACCCCACATGGGCGACTCACGTCAATTTAGCGATGATGCTGAGAGCGGAAGTGACCCGCGTCCCTGCCCCCGTGGAGGCTGGATTCATCCCTTCGTTCGACTCGTGGGCGCGGGCTGTTTCGCCAAAGACCCGCGCCATCGTCGTCAACTATCCCTCCAACCCGACGGGCATCGTCCCTTCGCGCGAGTATCTGCAAAAATTGCAGGACTTTGCGAAAGCGCGCGACCTGTGGGTCATTACAGATGAAGTCTATGACAGTTTATATTTTGAAGAAAAGCCGACCTCGCTTGCCTCCTTTGAAGGCGCGAAAGAACGGACATTGATTATTCAAAGCCTCTCGAAAACCTACGCGATGACCGGCTGGCGCGTGGGTTTTCTCGCCGCGCCCAAGCGCGTGATTTCGAACGCGGTGAAGGCGGGACAGAACAGCATCACATGCGTTGCGCCGTTCATCCAAAAAGCTTCCGCGTTCGCGTTGACGGATCCCGGCGTGCAACAAGAAACGGCGAAGATGCGCGAGGCATACACGCGGAGGCGCGCGTTGGTGATGAAATTATCCGCTGAGCTGGAAAGCGACAAAGTCCGCGTGACGCCGCCGCAGGGCGCGTTCTACTGCTTCCTCGATCTGCGCGCGTTGAAGATGAACGACGTGGAAATGTGCGAACGGATTCTCGAAGAGAAAAGCGTGGGGCTTGTCCCCGGCTCCGCGTTCGGCGAACTGGGCGAGGGATTCATCCGCATGTCCATCGCCGCGTCGGATGAGGAAGTGGAGACGGGGTTCAGGAGGATCGTGGAGTGGGCGGAAGAACAATAGTTTCAAGTTCAAGGTTTCAGGTTTCGCAACTTTCGACATTCAACCTTTGACCTGAGACTGGAGGTTTTATGAAGATTGCATTTCAAGGCGAGCATGGCGCGTATAGCGAGCAGGCGGTGTTCGATTATTTCGGGGAGGTCAAGTCGCTCCCCTGCGAGTCGTTCGACGCGGTGTTCGAGGCAGTCAACAGCGGGCGGAGCGACGCGGCATTGATCCCCATCGAAAATTCGCTGGCGGGGAGCATCCATCAGAATTACGACCTGTTGTTGCGAAACGACCTGCGCATCGTAGGCGAGTATCCATTGCGCGTGCGGCATTGTTTGATCGCGTTGCCTAACGTGAAGATGGATGAAATCAAAAAAGCCATCAGCCATCCGCAGGCGCTGGGGCAGTGCGCCGAGTATTTGCGAAAGCGCGGCATCCAAGCGGAGCCTGTGTACGACACCGCGGGGAGCGTGAAGATGCTGAAAGAGTCGGGCGCGCGCGACACGGCGGCGGTCGCTTCGCGCCGCGCGGCAGAAATTTACGGCATGCAGATTCTGGAAGAGGGAATTGAAGATAACGCGGAGAACTACACGAGGTTCCTCGCCATCCAAAAAGAAGCAGTTGTCCCGGCGGGCGAAGCGAAGACGTCCATCGTGTTTACGTTGAAGAACCAGCCCGGCTCGCTGTTCAAGGCGATGTCGGTGTTTGCCTTGCGCGACATTGACCTGACCAAGATCGAGTCGCGCCCGTTGCAGGGCAAGCCGTGGGAATATCTGTTTTATATTGATTTCATCGGTTCGGCGAACGAGGAAGCCTCGAACCGCGCGCTCGACCACCTGAACGAATACGCGCTGACACTGCGCGTGCTGGGGTCGTATGCGAGGTTTAGGGGGTGATGAAAATTGCCCTGAAAGGTTAGTAGTCCCCTTGCAGAAGTAAGTTTTACTTCGCAAAAGGTCTATTATCCATAGATCACGAAAATAGTTCTTGACGCAGCGCAACTGACGCCTGAACTTTCGTGAAGCGCCGACTATTGTTTCAATGAATAGCGCCCACTTTCAATCCGCTCAGCAAATCTGACGCCTGCTCATCGTTGATCGAAGTTCGAATTTCTTTCACGGTATTGTTCTGCAAGTAAATTTGGGTTTTCCCAAGATGTTCTTCTCCAAACGCCGCGCGGTAAAGCAGTTTGGCTCCGTGCTGAGGATGTTTGTAAAATAATGTCACAAGAGGTTTCATCCAAATCGGCATTCCTTTGCCCATGGACATCTTTGTTTTGTTTCCGCTGGGTGAAACGTTTATCACTCTGATTCCATCCCTGCGGAATTTTTCCGAATTGCGCTTCATTAACAGCGCGAGAGCAAGCTTCGAGTACAGGTACATGCCCATTGGGGGTTGGTTGTCTTTGGGGTGGAGGAGTTCGCCGACTTTGATCTTTGGGATCTGATGTAACCCATCCGTTGCGGTATTCACCACGAGCGGATCGGCGGATTGGGTCAGGGCTGGTTTCAAACTCTGAGTTAATAGATATGGGGAAAGCGTGTTCACCTCAAAGTGCATTTCGTTGCCCTGTTTCGACTTGACGATTTTTTCCAGCAACACTCCCGCGTTATTGAACAGAATATCCACCTTGCCAAGTTTTTCCCGAATCATCGTGGCAACATTGACGACCTCCGATTGGACGCTGAGATCGGCGATAAAAATCTCCAGGTTGGTTGAATGAAAATTATTTTGAAGTTCATCTGATTGCTCTTGGTTTCTCACAACAACAGCAACCCGATGTTCTTTTTCCAACAGAATCTTCAGCAATTCCAATCCAATCCCAGACGACCCGCCAGTCAAAACAATTTGCTTTGTCACTTTGCGCTCCTCATTGATCGAATACGAACCAACAGATCTCATTTCGCAACTTCTGGTCGTCAAGCACAAGAGCGCGGATGTCATTTGGAAGTTGCGCGCGCTGCCACTCGCATTCGAGACGCCCCGCTTCTTTTTCCTGACCCTCAACTGCCGCCGCCATCGCGGCTTTGATCGCATATGCCGCCGCGCCAAGTTCGTGTGCCGCGACGTGCGCCGTCACTGCCGCCTGCCCCGCAGAAAATGCGGCGAAACGCGCGGCTCCACGCAAATCCCTCCCTGCACCCATTGCATGACCGCCCAGTGCGCGTGTTTCCATCATTTTGAATTCCCCGCGCGCCCACGCGCGAGTCGCTTCGATGGCGCGGCGCGGACGATCATCATTGGGTTGAATCTCCTCGAACAGATGCAATACATGCCCTGCGCAATCCGCCGCCCAAACCGCAAGCAGGTGATGATCCGAGTCTGTGAGCGTCCCGCCGCGACGGGTGGTGATGAATCGAGGGTCTCGTTTTTTGGGTAAGATCATTTGTTAGTTCGTAAGCGATTCTTCTGCCTAACGCTTTCTTAGGCAGTCTAATTAAAGTAGAATCCTCATCGTCCACTGCGCGTTTGTTTTACTGCGTCTTCATGAAAAAATGTTTCCAAATTTTGCTTGCATTCACTCGCAGGGTCAAACAAGCTCATTTCTTCTTCCGTTGGAACCTGAATCATCTCTGCCCACCGCAAAACATCTTCACGTTTTATTGGTGGATTCTCCATGTTTCGGCGCTGAATGCGCTCGAAAAGAATTTCAGGAGGCGCATACAGGTAGTGCAGTTCGACAGCAGCGCCAAGATTACGAGCGCCTTCACGCAATGCATCACGCTCAGATTTTCCCCATGTTCCCCATTCAATAATGACCACAAGACCAAGTTCAAGCAGTCGTTGACCTAACTTCCATTGGAGCGATTCAATCCTTGCTCGAGTTTCTTCGTCATAAAGATCAATGGAGAGCGCATCCATCCACTCGTCTGGCGATAGGCGAACAGCGTGCAGGTCATCCTCAAGGCACTTTGCCAAAGTTGTCTTTCCTGAGCCAGGCAGACCACAAACGATAATTAATCTGGCAGAACTGTTTGACTTTTTCATTGTGTTGATAAGACCCAACTCATATGGGCGACGAAGCCCAACTACCTTTGTACAAATTATACGCTCAATTCAAACCGAGAAACCAAAAACTCCCGCCGACGATTCGCCAGCGGGAGTCTCAATCTCCAGTCTCCAATTCTCTAATCCTCTAATCCTCTAATTCTCCACTCTCTCCCCATACAACTTCCGATGCACCACACTCAACGCCCTCACCTGCTCCGCCGCGTGATACGACGACCTCACCAGCGGATTCGACTCGACCCATTTGAAACCGATCTCTTTGCCGTAGTCGCGCAGTTCGGCGAACTCTTCCATGGTGTAATATCTCGAAATGGGCATGTGCTTCTTGCTCGGTTGCAGGTATTGACCGATGGTCAAAATGTCCACGCCCCATGAGCGTTGATCGCGCATCACGGCTTTGATCTCGTCCATTTCTTCACCGAGACCGACCATGATTCCAGACTTGGTCAACACATCGGGGTCGAGTTTCTTTGCGTTCGAGAGAGTCGCCGCCGCCCAATCGTAGTTATCCTGCGGTTGGACTTGCTTGAACAAGCGCGGCACGGTCTCCACGTTGTGATTCAAAATTTCAGGTCGCGCGTCCATCACAATTTTCAACGCCTCAATCGAACCTTTGAAATCGGGGATCAACACTTCGATGGAACAGCCTGGCAGAACTTCTCGAATGCGGCGAATCACCATAGCAAAAATCGGAGAGCCGCCATCCCGCCTCTCATCACGATTCACCGATGTGATGACCGCGTGTTTCAACTCCATGGATTTGACGGCTTGCGCCACGCGTTCGGCTTCGCCCCAATCCATCATCGTCGGCTTGCCGTGTTTGATGTCGCAGAATCCGCACGTGCGCGTGCACACGTCGCCGAGCATCAAAAACGTGGCGGTGCCGCTCCCCCAACATTCGCCGAGGTTCGGGCACATCGCTTCTTCGCACACGGTATGCAACGATTTCGAGCGCATCAACGTTTGAATGCGTTCGTAATTTTCACCCGCGGGCGCGCGCACCTTGATCCATTCGGGGCGGCGCAGAGGGCGCACGTCGCTGGGGGGGATGATTCGGTCTCGAGTTGGTGTAACAGACATAATGGGGGTTGAAGCGTGGAGCGGGATGGTATCCCGCTTTACTTCTTTCTCACTTTCAATCGGATTCCGCTGACTTCGACGACTTCCACTTTATCTCCCTTACTGATTTTTTCAGATTCGTTCACTGATGACGCGCTCCACAACTCGGACTCTAACTGGACTTGCCCGCCCGCTTCATCCCAACTTCGAACTGTTCCTATTTTTCCCGCGAGCGACTCGACCCCCACGCTGACCGGCACGCGCAACGCGCGTAACGCGTACACGAGGATGCCGAAGAAAAACAGACCCAGCAAAATACCGGTGGCGATCACCAACGGGACAGACACGCGTTGGAATTGCGGCGTGCCCGGCGAATTGAACAGCACCAGTGCGCCGACGATGAACGACGCGACACCTGCCGCGGTTAACGCGCCGTGAGTCGGCGCTTTGATATCGAGGATGAATAAGACAAACGCGGTTGCCATGAAAATAAATCCGAACCAATTGACGGGCAACACGCCCACGCCGTACGTCGCCAGCGTGAGGCAGACGACGCCGATGAATCCCGCGACCCATCCGCCCGGGCTGGAGATTTCGATGAGCACGGCTTGCACGCCGATGGCAATTAAGAGGAACGCAATGTTCGGGTCAATCAGCAGGAGGATGAAGCGCTCGATGAAACTCATGTCCAGCGGCTGGACATCCGCGTTTTCTGTGTTCAACACGCGCGGCCCATCGCTCATTTGCACGGTGAAACCGTTGAGCGATTCGAGCAGGTCGTCAATGTCGTCCACAACAAAGTCTATGAACCCGGCTTCGAGCGCCTCCTGGTTAGTGACGGCTTTGGCTTCCACGATCATTGCCTCGGCAAGCTTAACGGCTTCAGCGCCGCGTCGTTCGGTCAGAGTACGCGCAAGAGATGTAAGCGCCTCCATCTCTTTTGCCTTCATCGTTTCGCCAAGATCCTCTCCCGAGCCGCCCACGGGGCTGGCAAAACCGATGACGGTTTCAGGAGCCATTGCCGAAGCATGACCCGACATAGTTACGAGCGCGCCGGCGCTCCCTGCCCATGCGCCGCGCGGCGAAACGTACACGATTACAGGCACATCGCTGGCGCGTATGATCGCAACGATAGATTTCATTGTGCTAATGAGCCCGCCCGGCGTGTTGAGTTGAATAATGAGGACTTCGGCGTTCCTTCGTTCTGCCGTTTCAACCCCGCGTTTGATGTACTCGTACATCGGCGGCATGATGGGCCCGTCGGCGGTCATCACCAGCGCGAGCGGCTCGTCGCTTTGCGCGCGCGCAGGCTGGAAGACGCTCATCACCGCACCAAGAAAAATTAGAAGTAAGCCGATCCGTTTCATGGCGTGGATTATAACCCCCAAACCTTAACCCCAATTATGACTATGCCGTTTTTAATGGGAGAACCTTTTTAAACACAAAGTACACAAAGGTCACGAAGGGGCAAACCTATAAACCAAGCTCTTTTCCCCCTTTGTGTTCTTTGTGCCCTTCGTGGTTAGATGTTTTTTTACTCTTCTGCCACCACATTCAACTCTCTCGAATACCGATCCAGCCAGCGGTTCGACCAGCCCCAGAGCGTGGCGTCACGCACGATGCGTTTCACTTCCTCGCGCGACATTTTTGCCTCCGAGTTGAACACGTCCGTGTTGCGGCGGCTGATGGCGAGCGTGCGGATGGCGAACATGAGTGGGAAGATGCACGCGAGACGGATGCGGTGCTGCCAGCGTGGAAGAGTTTTTACGCAAGTGAGTGCCGCGTGTAAGTGACGCTCCGCCTTGTCGGCAAGCATGTCCAACACTTTGATCGCCTCGGCGCGGTTCTCTGGCAGGAATAATTCATGCGCCGATAAATTCACCGCTTCCAAAAACTTTTTCGGGATGTACACCCAGCCGCGCTCGTAGTCTTTCCTCAAGCCGCGAATCACGTTGACGGTTTGCAGAGCCAGCCCGAATTCGCGCGCGAGCGGGAGCAACTCCTTGATGCGGAAACGGATGAACAACGAATACCACGCGAACAGATGCGTGAGCAAATAGCCCACGCGCCCCGCCACCTCGAACATGTAATCGTCCATGTCGGCTTCGTCGTTCACTTGCGGTCCGCGCGCCACCCAACGCGCCATGCCCTGCGTGCTGTGAATCACATGCGGCGTGATGATCTCGCGCACCTCTTTTGGGAGTAGCGCCAGCCGCGCCAGAATATCCTCCGCATGCTGTGCCACCACCGCGTCTGGGTTCGATGTGTCGGCGTCTTGAATCCGACTCGTGAGATCGCTCACGTTTGCCGAGCCGTTCAGCACATCCGCCCACAGATTCAACAGTTCGATCTTTTTCTCCGCTGGCATCTCCTCGTTGTCCTCCAAATAATCGGACACGCGCAAGAGCAGGTATGCCACCGTTCCCGCGTCGCATAACACGGCGGGCAATTGTTCAATGCCGATGGCGAACGTGCGGCTCGCCATCCTCAACAGGTCTTTCAATGGGATCATGATCGCCTCAAATAAACCGAAAAATAAAACCCTGTCATTTTACACCGGATGCGAACGTAGGACTTACGATGGAGAGTCATCTCCCTGTTTGGGATGCAGTTGTACTGCATCCCGCTCGCAGTGCAACTGCGAGCGAACAAACATATAGAAATTATTAATTTACCGACCCTTGCGATGGAGAGTCCTCCGCGAGTGCAACGACTTCCGCGTCTTTCAACGCGCGACGAAGATCCTCGCTCTTCATGATGATCGCCGTATTGCGGACTCCCGACCCGATAGAGACTTCATCCTCTTTCAACACGCTCGCGTCAATCATGACCTCGAACTGACTCGCCACCCCAAACGGACTCACCGTCCCGACTCGGTAACCCGTCACTTCCAACACTTCCTCCTCGGTTGCCATGCGGATGCGCGAACGTTTGACGAGGTCGCGCAGTTTTTTCCAATTCACCTGCACGGGTCCTGCGATTAGCACCATCACAAATTCGCCTGCTCGTATCTGAAACAAAATACTGCGGACAACTTGCTCAGGTCGCTGGTTTCGGGCGGACGCGGCTTCCTCGAAGGATGAAACAGCCGTCCCGTGGACAAAGAGGCGGTGTTCGATGCCCAGAGAATCCAATGCGAGGCTGGCGGGCGGTTTCACGCTGAGCGGAGACGAAGCATCCATCGTGTAAAATCATACCATGCCCCAAAGCCATTACATCGTCAATAAGGAAAAATCTTTGTGAGTTACTTCAAACTCGTCACGTTCACGCTCATCCGCGTGATCCTCAACACGCCGTATCGGATGATCTATCCGTTCATCACGGTCTTTGCAAGCAGGCTTGGCGTGGATCCCCACGCCATCTCGGAGTTGATCGCGCGGCGCGCCATGGTTGGCGCATTCGCCGCGTTTGTCATCCCGCTCATCGAAGCGCGCGGACGTAAATTCGGTATGTTGTTGGGTCTGGGTTTGTTCGTGAGCGGCGCGGCAGTGGTGGCGATATCGCCCACCCTAACAACGCTCGGCATTGCGCTTGTTTTCGGTCTGTTGGCTAAAGCATTCTTCGATCCGTCGTTGTCCTCGTACATTGCCGACCATGTGGCGTATGAAAAACGCGGCACGGCGCTTGCGGTGACTGAGTTCGCGTGGTCGCTGGCGTTTGTGCTTGGAGCGCCGTTGGTGGGATGGACCCTTTCCCGTTATACATGGTCGACGCCCTATTTGATCTTCGGTTTGTTGGGCTTGCTCGCTTTCTTATATATCGCATTCACGCTGACCGATTCAACAAAGCCCGTTCATCACGAAGACGGGTTGTTTGGCAACTTGAAGCAAATTCTCAAATCGCCTGTGGTGTTGATCGCGTTTATGATCGGTTTATCCATCACGGCTGGGAATGAAGTGATCAACGTCACCTTTGCCTTGTGGTTGGAGGATTCATTCAAACTGCAGATCGCCGCGCTGGCGGGCGCGTCGGTATTCATCGGCTTGTCGGAATTGGGCGGGGAGGGATTCGTCGCGTTGTTTGCCGACCGCGTGGGCAAAGTGCGCGCGGCGGGGATCGGCATCCTTGCGAACTGCGCGGCGGCGATCCTCCTGCCGTTGATCGGTCGCACGCAACTCGGAGCGTTGACGGGGTTATTCCTGTTCTATATCACATTTGAATTTACAATTGTCAGCATCATTCCCCTGATGTCGGAAGTGATGCCTTCGGCTCGCGCGACAACCTTGTCGCTGGCAGGCGCGGCTCATTCGGTTGGGCGTGTGCTCGGGGCATTGCTTGGACCCGCGTTATATGCTGTCGGTTTTTCGTTGGTGACCAGCGTAGCGATACTATTCAATGTACTCGGGCTGGCGGCTGTGTGGTATGTTTCGCGCCATCATGATTGATCGCGCTTTTCCATATAATCGGGCAATACACCTAACCACTCCCGAAAAAGCATCGGGACGGGCGAGGCACAGAGACGCTGAGAACTTGTATTGAGCCTGCCGAAATAAACCAATTTAAAAAGCCCGTGACTCAGCGACTCCGTATTTCAAAACAGAGCGCAAGGATTGCTCGGTTAAATTCTTAATCTAGGACTTACGCAGTTGAACCTGTTGCGCCGTAGTTGCACTGCGGCGGCGGCAGTCCAACTGCCCGCCAACTGCGTAAGTCCTGTAATCTACAAAAGCGGACTCAACTACCATGATCATCCTAATCCTCTACGGCTTCTTCCTCTTTCTCTTCCTCCTCGGCTTGCTATGGGTCTTCATCCCCGCATTGTATGGATTGCCCTCGCGTCCCACGCATCCAGACCGAATCCGCAAGGCGTTGAAGTCCGCGAACCTTCAGCCGAATGAAACTCTCTACGATCTCGGCGCGGGCGATGGTCGCGTGTTGTTGATCGCCGCGCAAGAATTTGGCGCAAAGTCTGTTGGCATCGAAGTGGGACCTGTCCAATGCGCGTTGATCTGGTTGCGGATTGTCGCAAGCGGGCTTGGGAATAAAATTCAACTCAAATGGGGAAATTATCTCAAAACGGATTTGAGCGAGGCGGATGTTATTTTCATCTACGCCACATCGAGGGAAGTTACGCGGCTCGCTCCGTATTTGGAGAAACAGATGAAGCGCGGATCAAGGCTGGTTTCGATCTCGGCAGATTTCCCTGAGTGGGAACCGTCCCTGTTCGACGAGCCTGACCTGTTCTTCATCTATACCATGCCGCCGCAACATGGAAGTTTGACAACGTATCTGTTGAAACATACCCCTCTCCCTGATGATTGATGGTGGGTAAGCTTCAATATTTACCGCTAAGAGCGCGAAGAACGCAAAGAAGGAATTAAAATTTGGCGCCCTTAGCGTGTGTCGCATGGCGCCATGGAGTCACTTCGCGGTTCAAGAGATCAAATTGAGTATCGATCCTGAACTTCTTGAAGGCAAGTTACTCCAATTTCAAAACGAACTCATCCACCAACACACCTGCTGGATTAGTGTACGAATCCTCCCCAATGACCTTGAATCCATTCTTCTCCAGCACGCGTTTCGACCCAACATTGTGCTTCGCCACATGCGCGGATAATGGACGTATCTTTTCAACCTCCAAATATTGCGTCAATGCCTGCGTCGCGATTCCCTTCCCCCAAAATTCCCTTCCGATCCAATACCCGACTTCGCGGTGACTTTCCATTTCCCAACTGCCGATGCTTCCCGCCACTTGCTCATCGTGGACAATGATTCTGAAGATCACCGACTCGTCCGCCATGATCTTTTTTGTATGAGCGTAAAACGCCTCTTCATCCCGTGCTGGGAACGCCGCCATCGTCGTCGCTTCGGGGTCGAGTTGTTGCTTGTAGAGGATGGGTAGGTCAGAGTCGGTGGCGGGGCGGAGGAGGATGGGCATGACGGGAGTATACCCGTTGTTCACGTGCTATAATGCGCTTGTTGTTCGATCTCATATTTTTCAAGGAGACAAATCATGTCCTACACAATCGAAGGTCTAATTGCAATGGCTCCAAAGAGTTTTCAGGTCGACCAGGCAAAAGGGGTGAACGCTTCCGTTCAATTAAATGTGACTGGTTCCCAGGCGGGTCAATGGAACGCTGAAATCAAAGACGGCAAGGTTACGATCAACAAGGGCGTTCATGCCTCCCCTGATTTCAAAGTCACCGCCGATACGGACGATATTCTGGCTGTGGCGGAAGGAAAACTCGACCCTGCCAAGGCATTCATGATGGGCAAAGCCAAGGTGGAGGGCGATATGACTGAAATCATGAAGTTGTTGCCGTTGTTCAAGCGCTGATCGACTTCGTTTCACTGAGCAAGAGGATGCCGAACGCATGGCATCCTCTTTTTGTTTGGATGCCCAATGTTTTGGAACATGAATCCCCTCGGCTATAATTGCCGACAGATCATTATTAACAAGGAGACGCGTCATGTCTGCACCTCGAACTATCCGCGCGCCGCGCGGCGCTCAACTCACCTGCAAAGACTGGCTCAGCGAAGCGGCGTATCGCATGATCCAAAACAACCTCGACCCCGAGGTGGCGGAAAAGCCCGACGATCTCGTCGTCTACGGCGGACGCGGAAAAGCCGCGCGCGATTGGGAGTCGTTCGACGCGATCCTCGAGTCGTTGAAAAATCTTGAAGCGGACGAAACGCTCCTTGTGCAATCGGGGAAGCCTGTCGTTGTTTTCAAGAGTCACAAAGACGCGCCCAAAGTGTTGATCGCCAATTCGAACATTGTGCCGCACTGGGCAACGTGGGAATACTTCGATGAGTTAGCCAAAAAGGGACTCATCATGTACGGGCAGATGACCGCTGGCTCGTGGATCTACATCGGCACGCAGGGAATTTTGCAAGGCACTTACGAAACGTTCGGCGCGTTGGCAAAGCTCAAAGGCTGGGGATCGCTGAAAGGCAAATTTGTTCTCACGGCCGGTCTCGGCGGTATGGGCGGCGCGCAACCGCTGTCCATTACCATGAATGAAGGCGTGGGGCTGATCGTTGAAGTGGACCCCGAACGCGCCGAACGCCGCCGCGCCATCGGCTACGTGGATATGGTCGTGGATAATCTTGAGGAAGCGATGACCCTTGTTGAAGAGTTCAAGGAGAAGCAAATCCCAAAATCCATTGGGTTGATCGGCAACGCGGCGGATGTGTACGACGAACTCTCGAAGCGTGGAGTCGTCCCCGATGTGGTGACAGACCAAACGTCGGCGCATGAGGCGCTGTTCTATGTCCCGACGGGTGTATCGATCGCCGCGGCAGACGAGTTGCGGAAGTCGAATCCAGAAAAATATAAAAAGATGGCGATGGATTCGATGTCGAAACATGTGCAAGCCATGCTGGCATTTCAACGCGCGGGCGCGGAAGTGTTCGACTATGGAAATAACTTGCGGCAACAAGCGTTCAATAACGGCGTAAACGACGCGTTTGAGTTTCCTGGATTCGTTCCCGCATATATTCGCCCATTGTTTTGCGAGGGCAAGGGTCCTTTTCGCTGGGTGGCGTTATCAGGCGACACGGAAGATATTTACACGACCGATCAAGCGATCATGGAGTTGTTCCCCGAGGATGAGCATTTGCATCGCTGGTTGAAGATGGCGCGCGAGAAAGTTCCGTTTCAGGGATTGCCCGCGCGGATTTGCTGGCTGGGTTACGGCGAGCGAGTCAAAGCCGGGTTGAAGTTCAATGAACTGGTTGCGAGCGGCAAAGTACAAGCGCCGATCGTGATCGGACGCGACCATTTGGATTCGGGCTCGGTCGCTTCTCCGAACAGGGAAACCGAATCGATGAAAGACGGTTCAGACGCCATTTCAGATTGGGCGATCCTCAACGCGCTGATCAACGCCGTGGGCGGGGCAACCTGGGTATCGTTCCATCATGGCGGCGGCGTGGGCATGGGGTATTCGCAACATGCGGGCCAGGTGATCGTGGCAGACGGGACGCCGGAAGCGGCTCGCAGGTTGGAGCGCGTGCTGACGACTGACCCGGGCATGGGGGTTGTCCGTCATGCCGACGCCGGGTATGAGATTGCCCTCGAGGCGGCGAAACGTCACGGCATTAAAATGCCGATGTTGAAGTAAGCGAAACAACCAAGCCATCAAAAACATGAACTCACCCCCAAATGCATCTTTCGCGGGTGAGTTCATGTTTGCGCGCAACTGAAAATCATATCTGTTTGCGCCCAGTGTTACTCGTACTTAAATCTCCAAACTCCCACGCTCAAGAAGATCGCCGCGAAGACCAGCAAGACTCCCGCTTCGGGAAGAATATCAACCAAGCCTCCGCCGCGCGCAACGAGATCGAGCATGCCCTGCATTGCCCATGTGGTTGGCAACACTTTCACCGCGCTTTGAATCGCCGTCGGGAATAGTTCCAGCGGATACCAGCATCCGCCCATGAGCGCCATGACCATGCCGAACATGATGCTCACCCCACTGGCTTGCGCTTCGGTCTTGATGAACGTTCCCAGCGTGGCGCCGAACGCCGCCGCCGCAAGCGCCGAGGCAAGCAGGATGACGAACAACGCGAGCGGATCGCGTCCCCAGTTCAATTTCATCGCCAGAATCGCAAAGCCGACCAGCAGGAACATTTGAATCAATGCCATCGCCACCTGCCCCGAGATCGTGCCGAGCAGAAATGTCGCTTTCGTGGTTGGCGTGGTGAGCAGGCGGCGCAGCGTTCCCCCTTGTCGTTCGCTTGCAAACAGGGCTGAAATCCCAAAGAGCGGAATGAACACCCACGTGATCAATTGTCCCGCCGAAGAGTTGGCGCGCGGGTCATAATTCACCCGGTCGGGCGTCGTCCCTTCGATGACGGTCACTCGTTCGGGCGCGTCGGCTTGAATGTCCTGCGCCAGCGTGAGCGAACTTTCGAAATAGGCTTGTTTCTCCGCGTCGGAGGCAAAGGCTTGTTTCGCTTCGCGTTGCCTCACCGCATTCTGGGCGGCGGAGACCGAACTGCTCACGCGGCGGATGGCGGTGAGGATGGCGCGTTGCGCGATGCCCGCGTTGAGGTTGCTGGGTTGTTGGAGCATCTCCACTTGGGCGGAACCGTTTTGCAGCGCCTCGATGTCAACACCCGCGGGGATGATGAACACCGCGTCGGCGCGACGGTCGTCGAATTGACTCTGCGCCTCGGCGCGCGTCACCACCTCGGGACGAACCGCCGTCGAATTCTCCAATTCGTCAATGATCTGTTGCGAAACGGCTGTCTGCGATTCATCCACGACCGGTACACGGATGCGGTTGTCGTCGTCGTTCGAAGGCGTCCCACCGGCGAGCAGGAAGGTGAACACGATCGGGAGGATGATGAAGAACAACAACTCCGATGGGCTGGCAAAGCGGACGATGGCGTCTTTCCATGCGATGGCGAAAATTTTCTTCATGGTTGTTTTTGACCTTCTTGCCACAGAGACACCGAGACTCGGAGATTCTTTTTTTTCTCCGCGTCTCTGAGAGTGTTTCTTAAGTCAGAACTTCCGCAGTTGGCGGGCAGTTGTACTGCCGCCGCCGCAGTGCAACTACGGCGCAACAGGTTCAACTGCGTAAGTCCTATAAGTCTTTTTTTTGGACACGGATAGCACGGAGTTCACGGAGAAAACCATTTAAAAATCCGCGTTTGATCGTGTAACCCGTCAAATCCGTGTACTTAAGAAACAGTGTCTGAGACTCTGCGTCAGATTTACTGTTGCGCGATCCCATTCCGATTGAACAACACGACCGAGGCGGCGAACAACAACGCGCCCATGATGAGCAATGCGGTGACGGGTTCGGTTAGATTCTTCAACGTGCCGCCGAGGGCGAGGGTGACGAAACCGTCCATGCCCCAGGCGTTGGGCGTGATCTTGCTGAGGGTCTGCATGAACGGCGGGAAGTTTTCAAGGCTCATGAAACTTCCGCCGAGGATGCCGAAGATGAGCATGACCGCCGCGCCTGTGCTTCCCACTTGCGCGGGCGTGCGGGCAAAGGCGGTGATCAACATGCCCCAGCCCGTGGCGCCGAAGACTGCGGCGAGGATCAAAACCAAAACGCCAAGCGGGTCGCCCCATTGCACCTGAAAGAAGATCGAAGAGGCGAGGATCAAAACGCCGACCTGCGCGACGCCCATCAAGAAGATTCCCAACACCTTGCCGCCCAACACCTGCGCGTTGGAGGTGGGCGAGATCAACATGCGCGGAAGAGTGCCTTGCGAGCGTTCGGCAAGGATGGAGCGTCCGCCGTACGAGACGGTGTACATGAGGAACATCAACGCCATGCCCGGCGCGAAGTAGGCAAGCAGGTCGAACTCAACGGCTTCCGCGCCTTGGGTGTCGGTCTTGAGCGTGATGGCGGTGGATTCGGATTCGTCCACGTTTGCGAATAACTCTTGCGCTTCGCTCGCCACGTCCTGCGGATTCAACAGTCCGCTTTGCATCAAGCCGACGAGGGAGGTCGTGCCGCTCACGCGCCCTTCTTCGACGCGCGAGAGGAATTCGTCTACGATGGCTTTGATGATGCCCGCGCCTGTCGGACGCGATGGGTTGGCGTACACTTCGATTTGAACGGGAGCAGGCTGAACGGCGGTTGAGTCGAACGTTGTCCCCTCGGCAGGGATGACGCTGTCGGTGAATCCTTGTGGGATGACGATGGCGGCTGAGGCTTGGTCGCTGTCGATTAATCGGCGAGCCGCCTCGGGGTCGGATGAAGTGGTCGGTTCCACCAGGTCTGCCAGATCGGCGGAGTTGAATAATTCTTCGAGCGCGTTGCCCAACTCCTTTTGATCCAAATTGACGATGACGACGGGAATGTCTGAAAGCCCGGTCGAGCCGCCGCTGAAGCGACCCGTCACAAATCCCAGTCCGATGGTGAGCAGGAACGGCGCGAGGAGCATGAAGATGAGCGCGGCGCGGTCGCGGAACATGAGTTTGAGGTCTTTGATGCCGATGAGGAGGAGTTTGAGCATGAGGGGGATCCGGTTGTTAGGAGTTCGGAGATAGGAGATAGGAGATAGGAGTTACGAGTTACATAGTGTGTTGAGGGTTTCAGGTTTCAGGTTTCAGGTTACGTGCCTACGTGTTTACGTGTGGAATGTGTGAGGGCTGGAAAGTGGACAGTAGGCAGTGGAAGGTGGAGAGCGGGTCAATCTCTACTTTCCACTCTCTAATCTCTCAGCGCTCTCCCTGTTAAGTGAAGAAAAACCGCTTCAAGATTCGGCTCGCGGATGTCAATCGAGCGGATCTTGATGCCGCGCTCGTTGGCTTTGCCAACCACCGCCGCGAGAATGTCTTTCGCATCGGATGTGATGACGCTGACCTCGTGATCGGTCACATCCGCTTTTTGCACGCCTTCGACTCCGCTCAATGCTTTGGCGAGCGCGTCGGGGTCTTCGTTTTCGCCGATATGCAAAATAAGTGTTTCAGTTTCGCCGACTTGTTTGGTGAGTTCGTCCTGCGTGCCGAGCGCGATGAGTTCGCCATGATCTATGATGCCGACGCGGCTCGAGAGTTCGGCGGCTTCTTCCATGTAGTGCGTGGTGTAGAGAACGGTCATGCCATGTTTGTTGAGGTCTTTGACCGTATCGAGAATCGCCCGCCGCGATTGCGGATCAATGCCGACGGTGGGTTCGTCCATGAACAGCAGGCGCGGCTTGTGAAGCAGACCCACGCCGATGTTGACGCGGCGCTTCATCCCGCCCGAATAGGTTTTGACTCGGTTCTTGGCTTTATCGGTCAAACCGATCTGCTCCAACACTTCATCCACGCGGCTGTTGAGGGACTTGCCACCGAGTCCATACATCTGCCCCCAGAAGACGAGATTCTCTTTTGCGGTGAGGTCTTCGTACAGAGCCAAATCCTGCGGCACGACTCCGATCACGCGCTTGACCGCCATCGGGTCTTTCGTCACGGAATGTCCGCCGATGGTTGCATCGCCAGACGTGGGCGCGTATAACGTGGACAGCATCGAGATGGTCGTCGTCTTCCCCGCGCCATTGGGACCGAGCAGGCTGAAGATCTCTCCCTCTTTGATGTCGAAGGTGATTCCTTTGACGGCGGTGAAGTCACCGTATTTTTTGACGAGGTTTTGGGATTCGAGAATGTTGGGCATTTGTTTCTCCTCTTGCGTTATGG
>WBZL01000400.1_pt2 | contig 17173 bp, 2 predicted proteins | sample 5204291 | NCBI WGS metagenome assembly WBZL01 (sample SAMN12344345, study PRJNA552823) | activated sludge metagenome | biome: Activated sludge suspended growth; feature: Nitrification reactor; material: Wastewater; isolation source: activated sludge from nitrification reactor of wastewater treatment...
CCAATCCGATGGTGAAGCCCGTCAGGAAGTTATACTGATTTCCGCTCCCGCTGTCCTTCAATCGCCAGCCCGTGAAGGTTTTCGTGTAATCGGCCCCGCCTTGTGCGATGATGCCCATGGCAGCTCCCTGCGCGTACCAGTTGAACGGACCGGAGGAGTAGGTCAGTTTGATCTTACCGCCCCAGGTGTCCTTCATTTTGGTTTCATCCTGGTATATTTTGTATCCGCCGTCGCTTGTTTGGACCGCGATCTGGAACGTCTCGCCGATCCGGTTCTGGTTGGCCCAGATGCCGCCGATCTCTATGCCGGCTTTGCCCAGTTCCCGTTTGAGGTGGAGGGTCGCCCTGCGTGTCGGCGGGATCGGGACGGCAAAAGAGCTGACGGCAGGCGCCTGCCGGTCGAGGTCTTCGTGGTAAATTCCGGTCACCTCGAATTTGCCGATTTTCCGGCCGTATTTCAGCAATACCGCGGGGTTGGCGCCCCACCAGAGCTCAGGGCCGAAAGCGAGTTTGAACCCGTCGAAGGATTTCTTGCCGGTCACCTCGAACCCGAACGGCGCGTTGCCGTTGTAGATATCGATATTGGGCCCGTAGTTGGCTTCCGGGTACAGGCCGAAGAAATCGCCTTCATACCCCCAATGGTAATGGCCGGTGCGATAAAAACCATTGAGGTCGAATTGTTTGCCGTTCCAGCTGAAATCCGCGCGATAGACCTTTAAACGTTCGATATCCGGAAGCTGGACGGCATTGTTGGTATTGTTGCCGGTGTAAAAGGATTGGACGGTCCGGGCCCGGCCCCGGTTCTCATAAAAGATCTCATTGATCGGGTTTTCAGCAACGTTTCCGAGAATGTTAAAGGAAACATTCGCCCGGAAGCTTTCGGAAGGTTTGGCCGTTACGCCGATGAAAAAAGATTGCATATGGTCAAAACCGAGCTGATTCGGATAGCCGGTCTGCCCGGGAACCGGATCTTTGGGGGTCGAGATCCGCTTTCCGCCGGTGCTGAAGGTGTACAGGTCGGCCCGCAGTTCGCTCAGCCGCACTTTTTTCACCTGCTCTCCGATGAGCGCGGCCTGATCGCCCCGGGCCCGGAGCACGGCATCGGACAATTGAATGGTGGAAAAGTAATTTTCGATGGACTGCAGGGTGGTGCCCGCGGCCAGGGGGTTCAGTTTGTGGGCGTCCTCCAGCACATAATAAGCGGCGCGGGGGTATAGTTGATAAAGCCCTCTTTCGTTGGTGGGCCCTTTGGCGCAGACGCCGAACCATTCCTCGTTCATATTATTCTCCCCTTCCTGGTAGTCGTTCAGATAACCGCCGTTGCTCCAGGACGCATTGTTGTCGTGGACCTCCAGGTTGCTGGTTTGGCCGAACTTCCACCAACCGTCGCTGAACTGGAAGGTGAACCCGCCGATGGCATTCCCTGCTTTTCCCAGTCCGGCCGCATTTTCGTAGATCTCCTTCCAGTTACCCGCCAGGTAATACGCCTGGGAGAGCTGGTCTTCCTCATTGTTCAGCGCGTTGAAGGCATCGGCGCCGAACTCGGTGAACATCAGCGGCTTGTTGAATTCGTTTCTGACCCGCGTGAACGCGTCGCCGAAAGAAACGCCGCGGTACATATTGGCCCCGAAGATATCGACATCCTTACATTCCCGTGCAATGATATCGAGGAAGAGCAGGTCACCGTTGCACATGGCTACCGGATGCGACGCGTCGATCTTTTTCATCTCGACGGCGGCTTCGTTAAACAGCTTGTACAGGTGCTCGGCCCGTTGGGTCGATTTCCGGTCCTCGACGGGGATATCCTCCGTTTCGGCTCCATCCCAGAACAGGCCGTAGTTGTTTTCATTACCGAGCAGGTACATCAGCAGGCCCGGCGTATTCTTGTATTCCTCGGTCATGGCCTTTACCTCCGACAACAGCAGATCATGGACCCTGGGGTCGGAATACTCCGTATTGGCTACCCAGGCCCCGCTCAGGGTCAGGCCGTACCGGCCGAAGGAATGATTGAGCATCGTATAGATGCCGTACTTTTCGTAGATATACCTGATCCAGCGGGCCGGCACCCCGGTATATTGGCGAATGGCATTGACGCCCATGTTTTTCAGCATGGACATCTCGGAGTCGAGCGCCGCCCTGATGATATCATCCGGCTGTTTCCAGAGGCTGTAGGAAAAGTTGGTGCCGATGGGGAAATAGTCCCAGTTCATGCCGTTGATCATGAAATCGTTGCCGTTGACGGTCAGTTTCATGCCCGCCCGGTCATTCACAACAGTTACCTGATCGGTTTGGGCGAAAACGGAGGCGGCTAACAGGAACAGCGCCAGAGATGGTATAAATTTTTTCATATTTGCCGATGTTTATGATCTTTCAGGTTAGGACCGGTTTAAAATTCAGATCATCTGGTATGTCGGAGCTGCTGTTGGGATCATGAGGTTTGGCATCAGGGTACGGTATCCTTCAATACGAAATTTTATAACGGACATAAATCCTGTCGCCTCTTAAAATTCCGCAAGTTTTGGCATCCGGTAAGCGTCGTTTTGAAAATCAAATTGATTGCTGAAACAAAATTAGCATTAGACTGTTCGAAGATTAGAAAATTTCACCCCATCAATTATTTCATCACGCGCGTTTTTTACTACTACAAAAAAACTTCAACAATTCATATAAGTTGTTGATAATTAGCTACATTTGATTTTTACAAACTTGCACATGGCCAATTTTAAACACAACGCTAAGTACATTTTTTGTGAGATCGTTTTCTTCCTGTTTTGCCATTGCCCCCCTGCGATTTGCGGGAAATACCCCATCCAGAATTTTACGCCGTCGGACTACAGGGCGGGCATCCAGAACATAGATTTTGCCCAGAACAGGAACATGACGCTGTTTGTAGCCAACAACCTGGGGGTGCTTTCCTACAACGGGATCGACTGGGAGACCCATGCCTTCAAAACCGGCAAGAAAAAAAGGTCGCTGGCCTTCGACGAGCATACCAACCGGCTGTATTTCGGTTCCCAGGGCGATTTCGGATATTTTGACCAGGACTGGAATTATGTATCCCTCACAGAAAGGATTCCGGCATCCTCCAGGGATTTTGACGAGGTCTGGGATGTCTTCCTTATTCAGTCAAATGTTTATTTCTGCACCTTTCAGGGCATCTATGTGTACGACGGCCGGTCCATTGCAGCCATTAAAAATGACGAGGGTTTTTACCGGTCTTTCCAGGCCGGCGGCAAGCTGTTTGCCCAAAGCCGCCGGGGGGGAATTTATGAGGTAAAGGATAAAACCCTGCTTTCGGTTACCTTTTCGCAAAATCAGGGCAATGAGACGATCGCCGGGATCATTCCCCAGGATGAAGGGTACCTGATCTTTTATAATTCGGGCAAGATCGAACTGGCCTCCGCGTTCGGGGTCGCCTTGAAATATGAAGGCCTGATGGCGGCTTTGCAAGGGAAATACGTGAACCATATCCTGCAGCTTTCGGACACCAGGCTGGCCATTTCTACCCAGACCGCGGGTTTGTTCCTGTTCGATTTGCAGTCGCAATCCCTGGAAAACATCACGACCCGGGACGGGTTGCTGTCCAATGTCTGTCTGCGCACCTTTCAGGACTTTGCCGGCAACCTCTGGGTCGGCATGCAAAACGGGATCGCGCTCATCGACATCAACTCCCCGATGCGGATCATCAACCAGGAGATCGGGATACAGGGGAGCGGATATGAGGCCTTTGACCGGGAAGAGGGTACGTATTACACCACCTCCAACGGGATCTATTTTCTGGCTAGAGGTGCGGAGAAAAGCGTGTTTTTGAAAGGAACCGAGGGGCCCGCTTACAGTATGCAGAAAATTGCGGGGAAGCTCTATGCCGGGCATCACACCGGGTTGTTCCTGTTGGAAAACGGCGCAGCGGGGCGCATTGCCGAAACGCACGGGTTGTGGCAGGTAAAACAATTGCGGTCGAAACCGGAATACGCTGTCGGCGGTACTTACTCCGGCCTGTACCTATTCAAGCTGAACGGGAGCCGGGTCTTGCAACCCGTCCAAAAAATAGAGGGTTTCAACGAATCCAGCCGTTTTTTTGAAGAAGACCAGAAGGGGCGGATCTGGGTCGGGCAGTTTTACAAAGGCCTGTATAAACTCGTTTTGTCGGAGGATTTTTCCGCTGTTACCGCCGGCAAGGTGTCTGACGATCAGGGTTCGGCCATCGACAATCAGGTTATCCTCACCCGGATCGATAATGAATTGTATGTGGTCAGCCTCAATGTCATTTACAAGATTGACCCTTTGACGGATCAGGTTGCGAGGACGGACGTTTTTTCAAAGGATATCGGAGAACAACAGGTTTACCTGCTCATTCAGGACAATCAAAAAAACATCCACATCTACGCCGAAAACCTGGTGGGATTTTTCAGGCAGGTCAGTGTGAACAATTACGTATTTGTGCCCTCCTCGTTGTACCAGTTGCGCTATTCCTTCAACAATGACCTGTTGAATATTTCGGTAAATACGAAGGACGGCGTTTTGTACAATGCCAATGAAGGCTTCATCCAATACCGGCCTGAATTGGAAAACCGCGTTTCCGTTGAGCGGCCGCTGATTGTGAACAGGGTATTCAGCGTGGCGGAGGACAGCGTCCTGTATGCCGTTCTGCCGTTTGACGCCATGCCGGAAAAACAAGCTAAACTGGTGGTTTCGCCCAAGGCAAAGGTGCTCCAGTTTGATGTGGAAGCCTTTCGGTTCAACGAGGTCAACAACCAGCAGTTCCGGTATTATCTGAAAGGCTTTGATGAAGGTTATGGCGAGTGGACCAACTCCCCGGTCAAGGAATACACCAACCTCACGGAAGGGGATTACGAATTTATCGTTCAAACCAAAAGTTACCTGGGGCAGATCATAACCAGCAATCCTCTGCTGTTGAGGGTGAAACCCCCGTTTTACCGGAGCCTTACGGCCAGGATTCTGTATGTCGCTTTGACCATTTTGATCCTGGCGCTGATCTTCAGGTATCAAAGGCGATACTACAAGCGGAAAGCAAGGGAAGTGGAAGACTCCAAACAACGCGAGCTCGCCAAAAAGCAGCAGGAATTGGTGGAAATAGAAATGCAGAAAGAAAACAAGCTCCGGCACCTGGAAGAGGATAAAATGAAAAGCGAACTGCGGCACCTCAACAACCTGCTGGCAGCGTCTACGATGAACCTGGTGGTTAAGAATGAATTCCTGGAAACCATCAAAGAGGACCTGAAGGAGGTCAGGCGCAAGGGGGAGAATATGGAAACCAAAAAGGCCCTGGAGAAGATCGTAAAGGCCATTGATACCACCCTCAAGCTGCAGGAAGACTGGGAACAGTTCGAATTCCATTTTGACCAGGTGCACGGCGACTTTTTGAACCGTCTGCAGGAGCAATTTCAGGATCTTACCCCGAATGAGCAAAAACTATGCGTTTTCCTCAGGCTCAATCTGAACACCAAGGATATTGCCAACCTGATGGGCATTTCCCTGCGGGGGGTGGAGCTCGCCCGCTACCGGCTGCGCAAAAAACTGGAGCTGGATACGGGGCAGAATTTGTCCAAATTTATTTTGGAGTATTGAGCCCGGCCCCCAACCGGGAGTCAATAAATTCCGTTATTTTAAAGCCCAAAAAAAACCATTTGTTAATGGGCTTTTATAGGACATGCTGCATTATACTTATTACGCTCACCATTACCTTTTTCAATGGTAATGCCCAAGATTTTGATGCGCTTCCCAAACTCCTGCCTTCCTACTCAGAAGATTTTAGCAAATACAACTCCTATCCTTCGATGTGCTTCGAAGATGTTTATTTTGACAAATGGGGCAAATTATGGTTGAAAGTTTGTGGGAGTGTCAGCGGGAGCAGCGGACTTCATCTCTTTCAATTCAATGGTTATCAATTCAAGCTGATATCCGGAGGGTTGAAGCAACTTGATTTTAAGGACAGAATTGGCGGAATTTACAAAGGGGAAGAATTGGTTGGCCTATCAACCATCAACGACATCAACCAACTCTTTTTCTTCAATCTTACAACCCATGAAATAAAATTCCAACCCATCGCTCAACCGGGCATTTTAGGTGAATTGCTCATCTCTGACGATGACCGGATCTTTTTTTCCATTTTTGAAAATGGGACAACACTCAAACTATTTGAATGGAAGAATGGAAACCTGGCGCTGCAGGGACAATTTGACGTGACCGAATTACGCGGTGTTGAATTGGACATTCCGCTGGTCAACACGCTTTACCACGATGAAGACATCTATTGGGCTGAAGTCAAACGTGCAGGCTATTTCTTGCGGATAGACCTAAAAAACGGGACAGCTGAAAAATATTATTTCTCCGATTTAAACAAACAAAGCCCCATCACAACAGAGGAGCTTGTTAATGCCACTGAAGATATTAAGGGGCAACTGGTAAAGTCAAAAAAAGGCGAGGTCCTTTATGTAGCGCTCCCTGCTAAAGAAGGGAACAATCTGTTCAAATGGTCTAAGTCAACTGACCAATTTACTCCGGTAGCGTTTGTGCCATCTAACTGGGAAGCGAAAAATATTTTCCACGACAAAAAAGAAAATATCATTTTCCTTTTCAAGGATAAGAAAAATAATTATCGGGCCATCCTGGAAAATTTGGACGGAGAACGCTTTGATTGTTCGGCAATTTTTAAAAACTATGAGAATATAGTCATAACTAAATTGACAAGTTCCGATTTTAACAGGGAGATTTTTTCGTGCAGTATGAAAGGAATGGAAGTGCATGCCGTAAAAGCATCCGAGGTCATCCGGCATTTCCTTCCTTCCCATGCCATACGGGCCATGACAGAGCTTCCCGGTCAGCAAATATTGATCACCGCTAACGATAAGCATTTTATCATCGATAGAGAAAAAGGGTCCATCGTACCCTATGGCAATTCGGATTGTCCTTTGGGTTGGACAACTTTCCACCGGGATGATTCAGGTAAAATCTGGACACATGATCACAAGGACATCATCGAATATGACCCTGTATCAAATACCTGCGTGAAATATCCGTGCCAAACGGAAAACATCCGGCTCTTTGCGTTCATAGACCAGGAAAAAATAGCCATCGTTGACCGGGAAGAATCGCTTTTCATCCATGACTTGTCCACTGAACAAACCATGCCCTTCAAAATAGAGGGTAAGCCGTTTAAATTTCCCGGTTACGCCCAGCAAATGGTCATAGGCAACGATGGTTTATTGTGGGTGGCCACTTCGAAGGGCCTTTGGAAAATGGATCTAAAAAATGCCAGACATGAAATCTATGGGGATGCCCCTCCATTTGAAACATCCCAGTTCTTATCCATGACCAAAGACGCTGACGGCAGGTTATGGCTGGGTACTACCACGCATGGGGTATATATTTTTGACCCCGGATCAGGTGAGGTAAAAAACCTGAAAAGCGAAAACGGCCTCGCCAATAATACGGTCGCCAGCATATTGGCCGATGACGAAGGCGTATTTTGGATAGGTACTTACAATGGGATTTCACTGGTTTACAAAGATGGGGAATTAATGACCAATCTAAATGAGGAAGATGGCCTCGTGGACAGGGAAAACAACCGATACGCTACCTTCAAAGACAGTGACGGAAAATTATGGATTGGAACGGTCAGTGGCGTGAACTATATTGACCCCAAAAAAATAAAGGAAAAATTATTAGGTGAAAAGGATGTGAAAATTTTCCTCAATGCAATTAATTATTTTGATGAAAAAAATAATCGGGCCATCGTTCAGGAAAATAATCTCAATCAGCAATTGAAAATCGTATTGCCCGCTTCTCAACGCTTTCTCAATTTGGATTTTTCGCTTTCCAACTATTTTAAGCCGGAACAAAACCAGTTCTTCTACCTATTGGAAGGAATCAATGATGATTGGATTTTTTTGTCTAACCAGCACCAGTTGAATTTAAATAACCTGCCGGCGGGTAAATACAACTTACTACTCAAAGGCAGGGACGCTGCGGGGAATTGGACCTCCAAGCCTTTGGTCATTCCCATTCACGCTAAGGAATATTTTTACAAGCAAATCTGGTTCTATTTGCTTTGCCTGGCATTGTTGGGCGGAGTGGCATTTTTATGGATTTATCGACTGCGGTCTGAAGTCCGGAAAGCCACGAAGACCATCCGGAAGGATAAGGAGACCATTGAACAGCAGGCCGAAAAACTGTTGGAACTCGACGAGGCCAAATCCCGCTTCTTCACCAACATCTCCCATGAGTTCCGCACACCGCTTACCATTATTTCGGGAATGGCGGACCAAATCAGGGAGAAGCCGGATTTGTGGTTGGAACGGGGGATAAAAATGGTAAAACAGAACACGCTCGGCCTGCTGAATCTGGTGAACCAGATCCTGGATTTGCGGAAACTGGAAGCCAATGAAATGAAAGTGGAAATGGTCAACGGGAACGTGGTGAACTACCTGCGGTACATCCTGGAATCCCACCACTCCTATGTTACCCAAAAAGGCATACAAATGCACCTCCTGATGGGCAAGGAGGAGATAAGGATGGATTATGACCCCGACAAATTATTGCGGATTGTTACCAACCTGTTGTCCAACGCCATCAAATTCACACCCGACGGCGGCGACATTTACCTGCGGGTGGAGGAAAGAACAATGGCCGGAAACCCGGCTTTATGGCTGCAGGTGCAAGACACGGGTGTCGGTATCCCGGAAGACGATCTGCCGCACATCTTCGGGCGTTTTTACCAGGCGGATGATTCTTCTACCCGGAAAAGAGAGGGTACCGGTATCGGTCTGGCGCTGGTACAGGAGCTGGTGAAAGTACTGGACGGGGTGATCACCGTGGAAAGCGCCGTCGGTCGGGGCGCCGCCTTTTCCATCACGCTGCCCATAACACAGGAGGCTCCGCCACTGCCGGACGATGCCTCCGGGCCGTTGGAAGCCATGATCGAGCCGATGCTGACGGGACCGGAGGGAGAAGTGATCCTGGAATCCGCCGATAGTGAAGGCAAGCCGAGCCTGCTGATCGTGGAGGACAATCCGGATGTCCGGCAATATTTGATCGTCTGCCTTCAGGAGGAATATCAATTGACGCTCGCCGAGAACGGCCGGGTCGGCATCGACAAAGCCGTTGAACTGATCCCCGACCTCATCGTCAGCGATGTGATGATGCCGGAAAAGGACGGTTATGAACTCACGGAGTTCTTAAAGAACGACGAGCGCACCGACCACATCCCCATCGTGTTGCTCACCGCCAAGGCCGACTTCGACTCCAAAATGAGCGGCCTCGAAAAGGGAGCGGACGCCTACCTGGCCAAGCCCTTTGAAAAGCGCGAACTGCTCCTGCGGCTGGAAAAACTGCTGGAGCTTCGCCGTAAACTCCAGGCTCGTTATGCCCAGGTGTCGGACGCTTCCCAGGTGTCGGACACTTCCGAAGTGTCCGACACCTTGAACCCCTTCCTGCAAAAATTCCACGGGCTTATCGAAAAAGAAATGTCCAATGCCGAGCTGGACATGGAGATGCTGTGCCGTTCCCTGGGTATGAGCCGTACGCAGTTGTTCCGCAAGGTCAAGGCGCTCACCGATCAATCGCCCACCGTTCTGATCCGCTCCATCCGGCTGCAAAAAGGCAAGGAATTGCTGGCTACCTCTGACCTCACCATCTCCGAGATCGCCTACGAAGTCGGTTTTACCTCCCTCAATTATTTTTCCGCCGCTTTTTTCGAGGAATTCGGGATTCGCCCGAGTTCATTTCGCAAGTAGTTGATTTTCAGGTTATAAAGAATGATGTTTCAAGCTGATTTCAACCCGGGGTGCAGCATTTTTCTCCCCGATGTAACATAATCTGTAATGTTTGGAACATGAGTGCCAATGCTTCGGCGGGGGCTGCCCCCATCTTTGAGGCACCGGAAAAACATTCATTGTAATCCAAGCCAAGCATCATGAAAATCGGATTGAACCATCTATCAAGAATCACCCTTTTCTTCTTTCTCTTCATGGCGGCCATGACGGTTGTTTCAGCCCAGACGCTGAACGACAACGGCAGCACCCACACCATTAATGCGAATGGCTCAGAGCAACGTTTAGGCAGTGCTCAGGACTATACCATACCTTCCAATCCTGCTTACAACTCCATCAGTTTTACCCTCAGAGGCGGTGATGGCGGTTACGCCGAGGCAGGAACTTCAAACGGAGACCCGTGCATAAGTGAAGGCGGGGCGGGCGCTAACACCGAAGCTATATTTTGGGTAGGTAATGGCGCCAACGAACTCCTGCCCGGAGGGACTATCCGCTTTATTGTCGGGAAACGCGGCGTAGATCAAACGGTTAGCGGCTCTGCCAATACAGCGGGTTCCGGCGGCGGCGGTACGGCGGTTTTATATCGCCCAAGCGCAACGGCGGATTGGATCATCCTGGCTGCTGCCGGTGGCGGTGGGGGTGCTCATCAGGGCAATGCCTTTCTTAGTTGCCTTGATAGTCAATTAGGCCAGGGTGGCCGCACTACCGAATATGGTGGAAACGGAGAGGGAAGCGGTGCCGGTAGCGGCGGTACGAACGGGAATGGAGGAAATAACGGTACCGGCACTCAGGCAGGAGACGGCGGTGGTGGCGCATATTCGAATAGCGGCGGCTTCGGTTCCGGTGGCTATCCAAATGGCTCTGCGTCTGCTAGTGGGACACGGGGAGGCTGGGGGTTTGGAGCGGGTGGTAGTGTTCTAACAGGCGACTCTGCCGATGCGGGCGGCGGCGGCGGCGGTTATTCCGGCGGCGGCGGCGGCGCTACCTATGACAACGGTGCCGGCGGCGGCAGCTATGTCAATTCAACCTATGACTTGAGCAGCACCAAGACGGAAGGTGGCCTTGGAGGCGGCAACTCGTTGAACGGATCTGTGAAATATACTTTTATTCATACCGAAATTGTTTGGACCGGAGCCGTTGATCACAACTGGCACGACTATCGCAACTGGTCTCCCGGCAAGGTACCCTCTGGTAATGATATCGTCTATATTCCCGCTGCCGCCAATATCCCTTATGTTTGGACCACGGCAAATGCAAGAGAGGTACAGGTATTCAGTGGTGGAAATTTGACCCTCCAGCCGAATAGTACATTGGATTTGCACCCCTACAACACCAATGGCATCTCCAATTTTGGAATGATCACCAATAATGCAGGCGAAATAAATATCTCTCGCTACAACGGCAACCCTAATGATGACGGTATCCTGAATCAGGGCGGTACCTTCCTCAACAAGTCGGGCGGTGTCATCAATATCGATGGCCTGGATCGGTATGGTATATTCAACGACTTCATTGCCTCTTTTATCAACGAGGCCGGAGGGACCATCAATATTGGTACGGAAAGCAGTCAGATTGGTGGAACAGGAATAGTAAACAAATCGGGCAGTTTTTTTACCAATCTCGGCATCCTGAATATCCTGAATATCAATTCGAATGGTATTGAAAACTCAGCTAGCTTTACGAATACGGCGAATGGCCTTATCCAGATCAGTCAAACCACCCAACTAGGAATTTGGTGCGGTGGAGATACCTTTACCAACTTAGGGGAAATCACAATCGGGGAAACCGGGACCATTGGCAGCTCTGGTATCTTCCTGAAGTCTTCTTCATCTTTTGTGAATGGTGCTGGTGGTAGCTTGTCCATTTGGCAATCAACCTTATACGGCGTTTTTGTTGAAAGTAATGCTACATTTCAGAATTCCGGAGAAATGGCCCTGGGAGGTTTGGGTGGAGCCGGCATACAAGGCAATGGCGCCATTGGGATTATCGGCACCTTTACGAACAAACCGACAGGAGACATTTCTATCGATCAAACAGCTATAATGGGCATCCTGAACGGAAATGTTACCCAAGGTCTTTTCGAAAACGAAGGCACCATTACCTTTGGGTTGATCTCCGCTACGGGCAATGATGCCATTCATAACCAGTCTGTTTTCAACAACCATTCTTCCGGTTCCATAATCATTGTACGGGCCGGCAGGAATGGCATATTCAATGCCAATGGAACCTTCTCCAACGAGGGACTGATCAAAATCGGAGAAAACGGGAATATCACAAATCAAGCCATTTTTAATGATAATTCCTTTGTGAACACGACTTGCAGCGCCTCTATCCACATTTTTGACAAAGCTATCGTTGATCCGGGCAACAACTTCACCAACAGCAGTACCATCCTCCAGGAGTCTGCGGGCAACAGCAATATCGAAACCAACAACGGCATCATCCTGTACAATGCAGGCAATTTTACGGCCGATAACGGCAATGCGCCCATTTCCGTTTCCGGTAGTTTGCTCAATAGAAAAATATGGACCGGCTGCGCCGGCAGCGACTGGGCCACGGCTGAAAACTGGGCGCCCAATGGTGTACCCACCGCTTCAAGCTACGTGACCATAAGCCCTACGGCCAACAACCCGGTCATTGCCGCAGCTACCGCCGTACAGGCTGAATTCATCGTCATGGAAGCGGGAGCCGGCCTGACCAACAATGGCAGCCTTACGGTGACCGATGGCAGTTTTTTGGTGCCAAGCGGTTCGACATTAGCCGGGAACGGGGCCTATTTCTTCCCCAGGAATTTTCTCGTCCAAGGGACTTTCATCCCCGGCACGTCCACGGTTACCATGAACGGAATCAATCCGGTTGGGATTTATTCCCCCAATGGTCCCCTTGACTTCTATACCCTCGTAATCGACAAGCCTTCCGACGCGGCAACCTCTATCAACGCAAATGTCACCGTGACCAACTCCCTGAATCTCAACTCGGGTATACTGCAAATAGCCAGTGGCAGTTCACTGACCACGGAGTTCCTGCTTCCCTTTACTCCAACTCCAGGAACCAGCTTGATCAATGACGGTACGTTTACGGTGACGGGCTTTGGATTTAATATAACAACTGACGTAACAGTGCAAGGTAACGGGCAATATGTCTTCTCCGGAGCCACCACTAGTTTTTCTGTTGTCAACGGAACTTTTGATCCCGGCACTTCCAAGGTTGCCTTTTCCGGAACGGGAACCCAAGCCATCGCCTCAGACCCCATGGACTTCTACAATCTGGTGATCGATAAATCATCGGGGATTGCCCAGTTGGGAGGCAATATTAGGGTTGCCAACCAATTGGAAATGGTTTCCGGCAATTTGAATTTGCGGGGAAAAGAACTCGAACTCATCGGAAACGGCGCTATCATTGGAGAAGGGTCTTCCAGCTACATTTACGGCACTCCACTGCCTTTTACCCAATTTGGGGGTGTGGTGAAAAAGACCGTTGACCTGAATGCACCGGTTGCTGCCAACCCCGGCAATATCGGGGTCAGCATCACTTCCCCGGCCAGTCTCGGCTCTACCACCATCCAGCGGGGGCACGACGTACAGCTCGTCAACGGACAAGCAAGTATCCGCCGCTATTACGACATATCACCGGCCAACAATACCGGGCTTGATGCCACGGTGCGCTTCAGCTACTTCGACCATGAACTCAACAGCATTGTGGAGGGTGACCTGAGCCCGTACCGTTTCACCGGCACGGCTTGGGATTTTTACGCTGCCAGTGCCAGTGATGCCGCCGCCAACTGGGTGGAAACCCAAAACGTGGATGCCTTTTCTAAATGGACCCTGGCCGCCGCCTGTGATTTTGCTACCTATTACGCCGATGCGGACGGTGACGGCTACGGCGACCCGGCGGTTTCCGTGGTGGACTGCGCTGCACCTGCTGGTTATGTGGTGGACAACACGGATTGCAATGATGATCCCGCCACAGGCGGGACCAGCTTCCCCGGCAATGCGGAAATATGCGACGGCATCGACAACAATTGCGATGGCACCGTGGATGAGGGGCTGAGTGGACTGACCTACGTTGGAAGCGTCACTTTTTCCGATCAGTCTGAAATTGATGCCTGGCCAAGCTGCTACACCAGCATTACCGGAAACCTCTTTTTTAACAATGGGAGTTCTATCACCGATTTGTCCCCATTGACGAACCTCACCAGTGTTGGTGGGTGGCTCCAGGTTCTTAATTGCGATGCACTGCCCGATTTGGATGGCTTGGAAAATATCAATTCCGTGGGCGGCGAAATTGCCATAACACAAAATGAGAATTTGGTGCAGGTAGATGCTTTGAATGGGCTCAGTTCGGTTAGCGGTGATTTGAATTTTTATAATAATTCCAGTTTGTCCAACCTGGATGGCCTCGTCAATATCACCTCCATCGGGGGCGAAGTGAACATCAGTTCAAACCCCCAACTCACAGACCTCGACGGTTTGTCCAATGTAACATCCGTAGCGAACCGCCTCGACATCGTCAACAACGCCAGCCTTAGCGACTGCTGTGGCATCCATTATTTATTGGAAACACCCGGCGCCGTGGGCAATGTCATTCTCATCGCCAACAACGACACGGGCTGTGACAGCGAGACCGAAGTGGTCACCTATTGTGAAGATGCCGATAATGATGGGTTCAGTATGAATGACGGGGACTGCGACGACGGCAATGCCGACGTGAATCCCGACGTCATCGAAATCTGCAACGGCATCGACGATAACTGTGACGGTCAGGTTGACGAAGGTTTCGGCCCATGCTCCTGCATCACCACGCTGGACTGCGATGAGCCTGCCACTGCAAACTTTTCAGGTTCCGGCATCTGGAACCCAGGTACTTGTGGTCTCTCTACCCCGGGCCGGGAGGTGATTTACAGCTATACCCCCACCATCAGTGGTGTGCATACCCTGCAGATAAATTCCGGTAGTGGCAACTACGTAGATTATTCTTACAAGACTGCTTCAGACGGATGTTCCGAGACTGGATGGACCTGCATTTCCCCTATTGCTGGAGGACCTACGACAAACACTTTCGGCCCATTGACAGCAGGTGTTGAATACTATATCAAACTGGATGCGGGGTCTACCTCTTCTATGTCCCACAACTTCCAGATCAATTGTCCTCCACCACCACCTGTTAACGACCATTGTGACGAAGCCATCACACTTCCTGCCGTCAACGCCAGTTATTGCGGCACCACGATTGGCGCTGATGCTGATCTGCCCAACGGTGGAGCAACTTGTGGAACAAGTGCAAGTGCACTCGGGCAAGGAGTATGGTACACCTTCCAGGGAGACGGCCAAACCTGGGATCTTTTCTTCCCACAAGTCACGGGTATGTGGGATCCGGAAGTAAACGTTTATTCTGGTTCTTGTGGCAATTATACCTGCGTAACGGGAGACGATTACTTCGGTGGAAGTGCTCATGTCACAGTTCCCACGGTATCAGGTACTACCTACTATGTTTATGTTCACCAAGCCTGTAATTTCGAGGGTGAATGTGGTCCTATATCTGATTTTTGCTTTGACGTGACTTTGTTAGGCGTTACCTGCTACCTTGACAACGACGGCGACGGCTACGGCGATGCTGCCAACAGTCAGCTATTCCCCGGTGGCTGTGGGACAAATTATGTCAGCAACAACACCGACTGCGACGACAGCGACGCCGACGAATTCCCCGGCCAGACCTGGTACGAAGACACGGACAGCGACGGCTATACCACCGGTATGACCCAAACGGCCTGCGAACGCCCGGACGGATACAAACTGGTCGACGAATTGAACAACACCACCGACATTGACTGCAACGATACTGACACTACTATCCATCCAGGGGCAACTGAAATCTGCGACGGCATCGACAACGACTGTGACGACTTGTTGGACAGTGATGACCCGGATTTTGTTGATAATACGCCGCCCACGCCGAACTGCACAACTATTGCAACCTATACTCCTGCCGCTACAGAAAGTGAATTTGCCAATATCGACCAATATCTGGCACAGGTAATCACCCCCACGGCATCGTCCGCTGAATTTGTCATCCTGCTGGAGTTGAATACCTGTAAGGCGAATGGAATCGTAGATGCCCAGCTGGACATTGTCAGCGTAACTTCTTCAGGCGAACCCAACTGGACCGACGTACTCGGAACGGCGATCGTACCGGCCGCTGAGATTTACGGGCTGCCGGGCTGTCAGGCAGGTACTTTCGGGACATCGGCCTTTTCGTATTCGGGAGTCAGCCTCCAGGCAGGCACCCAATATGCACTGGTTTTGAAACCGGCCCCCGGCTCAGCCCCTGGAGGGGGTATAGGATGGAGACGAAGCTCAACGCCCATTGATCCCTCCGACCCTTACACCGGGGGAGAATACTGGCAATTTTTGGCGGATTTTGGAGAAATTTCTCAGAGCTATCCAAGCACTGATTTACAATTTGAGGTGCTTGACTGTACCACGCTTCCTGCGGTAACGGGTGACTGCAGTGTTACACTGACGGCTCCAACGGCTATCGACAACTGCGCCGGTATCGTGACGGCTACCACTACGGATCCGACCAGCTACACCGAGCAGGGTACCTACACCGTCACCTGGACGTTCGACGATGGCAACGGCAACACCAGCACCCAGGTGCAGACGGTGATCGTAAATCCTCCTGGTCTCGTCTGTTATCGGGATAGTGATCAGGACGGTTTTGGCGATCCCAGCCTGGAGCAGGCCTTCTGCGATGTTTGTGGTGACGGCTACGTGCCGGACAATACCGACTGCGACGATACCGACGCCGACGAGTTTCCGGACCAGGTCTGGTTTTCCGACCTTGATAATGACGGATATACAGGGGGAGCGGCCTTGTCTTCCTGCGAACGGCCTTCAGGGTATAAGCTGGCAATCGAACTCATCGACCCATCCGTGATCGATTGCAATGACGATCCCGCCACTGGAGGCACCGTATTCCTGGGCCAGATCTGGTACGAAGATCAGGACAACGACAACTACACCACGGGTCTGGCCCAGTTCGGCTGCAACCGCCCGGCGGGCTACAAGTCGGCCGGTGAACTGGTGAACACCACCGACCTGGATTGCAACGACGGCGACCCAACGATCAACCCGGCAGCAGTAGAGATCTGCGACGGCATCGACAACGACTGCGATGGCATGTTGGATTCCGAAGACCCGGATTTTGTAGATAATGCGCCGCCGACGGCTCTTTGTCAGGATGTGACCGTTCAACTGGACGGCACCGGCGCCGGCTCCACCTCGGCGGCAGTTGTCGACAATGGCTCCAACGATGCCTGCGGGATTCAGTCGGCAGTGCTCAGCCGGCAGTCCTTCAGTTGTGCGGATATCGGGGCCAATACCG
>WBZL01001235.1_pt1 | contig 17173 bp, 13 predicted proteins | sample 5204291 | NCBI WGS metagenome assembly WBZL01 (sample SAMN12344345, study PRJNA552823) | activated sludge metagenome | biome: Activated sludge suspended growth; feature: Nitrification reactor; material: Wastewater; isolation source: activated sludge from nitrification reactor of wastewater...
CAGCGCGCAGGCAATTGATTAATGGAGCAAGCATCAGTAATGGTACGATTAAGCGTCATTTGAAAATGGCTGCAACGTTGTGTCCCACCTGGATCCAAACGTGCATGTTGCAAATCGACGATCAACCGCCTTGTGAGAGCGAGGTTGACGCCTACTTGGAGTTTATAGCACAAGCCCGCGATGCTCAAATCCCGTTACAAGGCGTATTGCTTTATGGGTTGGCGCGCCCCCCGATGCAAGCGGAGGCCAATCGGTTGTCGAAAGTATCCGATCAGTGGCTAGCCCAATTAGCAGATAGAATTAAGGCGCTGGGTGTTAAAGTTAAGGCGTATCCGTAGGGTTTCTTTTTTGTAAAACTGCAGTTAAAAATAATTGCTGATCAAACTAATTCACATTGTATGAATAGCGTGCTATAGAATTGATGGCTGATCAGATCAGAGTGAGTAGTTTTTTTATGCCCTAATCTTTGATTTCTAAATATTCCAGTTCCAATCCTTCAATTTCTTGCAGTGATTTTCCCGCAATACCCTGTAAATCACCGTATAAGCCCACAGTTGCTTCCATGACATGCGTAATCTGTTCTTCGCGTTTTGCCCATTGTTTTAAAATTGCTTTACGCTCTTTATCGAGATCGGCTTGCATGGTGGTGAATGCTTCCACAATCGCTTCTACGCGTTGACGGAAACGTGGGCCAGTCAGGTATTGATACATCAGCTCGGTTTTGGTTTGCTGGCCTTCACTGACTTGTTTGACGCGGTTCATTTGCAACAGCATGTGCCGCAAAATGGTAGCGACTGGCAGCGTGGCGCGGGGATGAACAACCCAAACGCCATCGACGATATCAAAGGTTTCGATGCCTTTCGGTAATGCCTGGCTAATCAGTACCGAGAGCTCAGCTTTGGCGTTGCGCTGATCATCGCGCAGTTTGCTTAACCACGATTCGCTCCAATTTTTGGTGCGTTTCGATTCCCATAAAATTAATCCGCTCGGTAGACCGCTGGGGCTGATGACTGCATGTAAGATATCGCCACCGAACTCCCCTTTGGGGACGGGCTCGATGGAATCCTGTGGAAATTTGCTGCGTAGCAGTGCTTCCAGTTCAAGTTCTTGTACTTCTCCTTGTAATTGTTGGGAGCCTTGCTCAGCTTTTTGTTTGAGTTCTTCGATTTTTTGGTGCATGGCAGCGATGGTTTGGTCTTTTTCCATGACTTTTAATTTGAGACCTTCTTCCGCTTCTTGGCGCGCTTGGTTGCGAATTGTAGTTAGATTTTGTTGTACCCGTTTTTCGATGGTGAGTTCGAGTTCGCGTTTGGTATCATCGAGTTCGCGTTGCTTTTTTAACAAATCGGCTTGAGCCGCTTGCGCTTCGCTGAGTTTTTGCTCGCGGGTTTGCAGTAATTCCTTGAGATTGGCCAATTCACGTAGATTATTTTCGAGCTCTACGGCAACCGCCAATTTTGCTTTTTTGGCTTCATCCGCGATGAGGTGATCGCGTTCTGCCTTGAGTTGCGCAGCAACCTGCTCGGTAATCTGCTGATCAACATTGCGTTTGGCTTCGAGCAGGAGTTGTTCTTGTTGGCGGATGGCTTGTTCCCGTTGGGAGATTGCTTCATCTTTTTGCGCGAGTTGTTGCTGAAATTGTTGACGGGTTGCAGCTAATAGTGGGGCCGCAAGCGATTCGGTCAAATGAATGGCAGCATGACAGTTGGGGCAAGTGATAATAGGGTCACTCATAGAAGGTCTCAGTGGTTATCGTTGCGATCAATCATAATCGATTTACTGCAATGAAACATCTGGGGTAACAAATTGAATCATTGGTTTTTGACTTCTTAAGCCTTAGTATGGCTTACTTGAATGAAACGCCGTTATACGCTATGGTATAGGGCAGTTTTGCAGTGCCTTTCTGCTTTTTCATTTTATCTTGTGTATCAAGACGGTATCTATCGTTCTGCTCAAGGTTTAGTTTATCCCCGAGTTTCGTCAATGATTTTAATGTTGTAAAGCAATGATCGAATTTTTTTCTGCGTTAGCACGATGGTTACAGTTAACCGCCAATCTTGTTTTATTTGGTAGTTGTGTTTTTTTGACACTAATTTGGTTTGGAAAAAAACTACCGCAACTGGGTTGGGTCAGAAAATTAGAGCAATCGTTTCCTTGGTTAGTAGGTATCGTTTTATTGGGATTGATCGGTATTTTAGCTAGCACTGCAGGTCAGGCTACGGGTGATGCGATTAATACCTGGGATCTAAATGCCTGGTGGGAGATTTTGCTAAGAACCCGAGTGGGACACCTCTGGGTGGCGCGGTTTGGGTTGGCTTTGCTATTGTTGTTTATCGTTCTTCACCTTAAACGTATGCATCGCGTTCGATGGCATTATGGGGTGCTTGCAGTAACTGCCGCATTACCTTTGACCGTAGGATCCTTGGTTAGTCATGCAGGCGCTGAGGAAATTTCTTTTGCTTCAGTAACTCCTTATACATTGCATATCTTATTAGCCGGGGTTTGGTTTGGTGCTTTGCCTGCGATTATTTATATTATTCGTGATGCGCTTAACAATTCGCAAGCCGGTACGCTTTTGCTGCACGCCGATTTTTTGAAACAATTTTCAGCACTTGCGTTGCCTGTCATGATATTGCTATTCCTCACGGGATGGATGGCAGCCGATCGTATGATTGGGGACTATTATCATACACTGGTATCGAGTCGTTATGGGTGGTTGCTTAACCTCAAATTGTTGATACTGGGCATTATTTTATGGATCGCCTACCGAATCCGTTCCGTTTGGTTACCGCTATTTATCCAAGAAAATGTACGCGCAGGCGTAGCGATTGGTCAGTTAAAAAAATGGGTTGGAATTGAATTCCTGCTTGCACTCATCCTGGTACTAGTCGCTACCTTATTAGCCAATACGCTTCCAGGTAAGCATGCGATCATTGATCATTGGCCTTATCCTTTCCGGCTTTCGATTGATGCGACTTGGGACGAATCTGGGGTTCAAAACTTTTTCTGGGCGGGTACTTTATTATTCATCCTAGCGATAGGGATCGCCGCCATGGGGACGCTGAATCGATGGAATCAGTCAAAACGAGTTATTCTTCCGGTTATCATGGGTCTTGTTTCACTGGGGATTGCGTTGCCTCCTCTAATCATTGAAGCCTATCCCGAAACCTATCAAAAAACACCCATTCCATTTGACGCAATTTCAATATCGAAGGGCGCTACACTATTTGCTGAACACTGTGTCAGTTGTCATGGTCCTCAGGGCAAAGGCACTGGTACAGCGCCTGAGCTTTTTGTTGCTGATCCCGAAACGGGTGAGTTTCCACCGGATCCCACTGATTTACTTACCAAAACGCATACAGCTAGACATACTGTCGGTAATTTTTATCATTGGTTATCGTATGGGGTTGAGGGCACCAGTATGCCAGGTTTTTCAGCCGTCTTAACGGATGAGAACCGTTGGGATGTTGTCAATTATCTTCATGCACTTTCCAGAGGTTATATGGGAAGGTTATTGGGTAGCTTAGTGACACCCAATCAGCCTTTTCTAGCACCGCCTGTTTTTTCTTATTTTGCGCATGATGGCTCTGGTGGGAGCTTAAAAGACTTCCGTGAAAAAAGTAATGTATTACTGGTGTTATTTTCATGGCCGCAATCGCAACAGCGATTATTTCAGTTAAGTGATATCTACGAGATGTTGAAAAATGATTTTCACACTGAAATACTATTAATCCCGAATAGGGCGCTCACTGAGGAAGAAATGGCAGCAGTAACGCGCATCGTCCCATTCCCAGTCATAACTGAAGGTTGGTCTGAGATTAGAGATAGTTATTTATTATTTCGCAGAACGATGGCAGTTCCAGATTTACTCAGGAAAGGGATGACTCCAGAGCATATTGAATACATGATTGATCGTTTTGGGTATCTACGCGCTCGATGGGTTAGTCAGTTTGATGGCTTCGGTTGGTTGATTACAGGCGTTCTAACCAAGCAACTCACGATATTGAATCAGGAAGAAAAAATAAAACCACCGCCGGATGATCATGTGCATTAATGGTTATTAAAGGAGCGCATAAAAAGGCCACACAAAATTAAATTATTGTGTGGCCTTTATTAATGGACGACAGTTCTTTTTAAAGACTCAGCCGAGCAAGCTATTACTTGTCAAAAGGCTCAGGTCTTGGTGTGTTATTGTTAGAAGGCGGTAAAATTGGTAACTTGAAGTCAGGTTGCTTACCTGTCAATGTTTTTAAGAAAGCAACGACATTGGCAATTTCTGCTTTGCTAAATTCTTTGTTTAGCTGAATTTTAGCCATCGTATCGACTGCTGCTTCTAACGTAGCTGCGCCACCATCGTGGAAGTACGGATAGGTTAGTTCTACATTGCGCAAAGTAGGTACTTTGAAATGTAAATTGTCTTCTTCTTTACCGGTTACTCCTTTACGGCCTTCAGCAGTACTTTTGGTCTCATAAGGTTTATGAACGCCCATTTTCTCGAAGGAATTTCCGCCTACGGCAGGACCGTTATGGCATTTTGCACAGCCACTGGTTTTGAACACGTTATAACCATCTTGTTCTTCTTTGGATAAGGCGTTTTTATCACCTTCTAACCATTTATCAAAACGTGAACCTGGAGTAACTAGGGTTTCTTCAAAAGCAGCGATTGCAGTGGTAACACGATCAATATCTACGCCATCTGAACCAAATGCTTTTTTAAACTGCGCTTGATATTGTGGCATAGAATCAATGACTTTCACTGCGATATCATGAGTTGAAGCCATTTCGCCTGGATTTGCAATCGGGCCGCCCGCTTGTTCTTTTAGATCTTTTGCGCGACCATCCCAAAATTGGGCCAAATTCATACTCGCATTTAATACGGTAGGTGCATTAATAGGGCCTTGCTGCCATTTATGTCCAATTGATGTTTGGATGTTATCGGTTCCGCCCATGCTCAAGTTATGGCAAGAATTGCAAGAAATGAAACCAGATTTGGATAATCTGGGATCAAAAAATAGCATTTTTCCTAATTCAACCAATTCTGCGTTTTCTGGCTTTACTGGTTTGATAGGTTGAATCGGTTCGTTAGCAGCAGTGACATGCATCGATGCCATGATTACACCGATTGATAATAGCGAAACAGTTAGCTTGCGCATCATCATTTAGAATCTCTCCTCAAAAGCACGGCTGTAATGGCGCAGCCGATTACGCCAAAATATTATTCGGTGGAATAATATCTAATAAAGTCATATTAAAATTTAGTAGTAAGATTTTATCTCATCATATCCTATCGCGATGAAATTAATCTTTTAGGGTCACTGTAGAATTCGATAATACTTTATTTATGTTGGATTGCGCGTTTTCGATATAACCATAATCATAAGCTGACCCGATATCCCGTCCCAAGAGTCTAGACAATTCCAGCAACGCTTGACGATAAACTTGTCGCTTGAATTCTACGACAGAGTCTAGTTCTACCCAATACTGGTTCCAACGCCATGCGTCAAACTCAGGGTGTGGGCTTTTTCTCAGTGAAACATCGGTATCGCGCCCCAATAACCGCAACAAAAACCAGATTTGTTTTTGTCCTTTGTAGCTTTTGCGACACTCACGTCGGATCCAACACTCAGGTACGTTATATCGTAGCCATTCACGGGTTCTTCCAAGAATTTCTACATGATTCGGTTGTAATCCAATTTCTTCAGTTAGTTCTCTATACATCGCCTGTGTTGGGGTTTCTCCTGTTTTGATTCCCCCTTGAGGAAATTGCCAAGAATTTTGTTTGACTCGCTTTCCCCAAAAAACTTCATTTTTTGAATTTAGCAGAATGATACCAACATTAGGACGATATCCGTTCCGATCAATCATTTGATTCATCCGTCATTCAATTCGTTAATTAGCGGACATTTTTTCATACTTTGGATAAGATGAAAAGCCACCATAAAACAAAAAGCTGGGACTTTTTCCTTTTGCTCTAACCTTTGCGTAATTTTTATCAAGCTAAGATGAGCTGCTAGCACGTCTATAGCGTATTGATAACTGGTTTTCAAGGTAGAATCACGTTTTAAATAAAATAATCATAAGTGGAATCAATTTTATGCGTGTTTCTAATTTCTTTCTTTCGACACTTAAAGAAGCGCCAGCAGAAGCAGAATTAATTAGCCATAAACTCATGGTTAGAGCTGGTTTGATCAAACGCTTGGGAAGTGGGCTTTATAGTTGGATGCCATTGGGGCTGAGAGTTTTAAGGAAAATTGAACAGATAGTACGAGAAGAAATGAATCGAAGTGGGGCACAAGAGTTATTAATGCCGGCTGTGCAACCTGCAGAGTTGTGGCAAGAAACAACACGGTGGGAACAGTTTGGGCCACAGATGCTAAAAATCAAAGATAGGCATGAGAATGACTATTGTTTTGGACCGACGCATGAGGAAGTGATTACCGATATTGTTCGTCGTGAAATTAAAAGCTACCGTCAATTACCCATCAACTTTTACCAAATTCAAACCAAATTTCGTGATGAGATTCGTCCACGATTTGGGGTGATGCGCGCGCGTGAATTTATCATGAAGGATGCCTATTCGTTTCATGTAGATCAAGCGAGCCTAGAAAAAACGTACCAGATCATGTATGAAACCTATTCGAGAATATTCACTCGAATCGGGTTAGGTTTTCGAGCAGTGGCCGCTGATACGGGAGCAATGGGGGGCAGCAGCTCACACGAATTTCATGTGCTTGCAGACTCGGGGGAAGATGCGATTGCATTTTGCCCCCATTCGGATTATGCAGCCAATGTGGAGTTAGCCACATCCTTGCCTGGAAATTCAATGCCATCTGAAGCGCCTACTGGAGCAAAAAATAAAATTTCCACACCTGGTATCAAAACTTGCCAGGAGGTTGCGGAATTTCTAGGGATTCCGATTCAGAAAACGGTAAAAGCACTTGCAATTACTGCGGATGAGCAATTTTTTTTATTGTTGCTGCGAGGGGACCATCAGCTCAATGAAACAAAAGTCAGAAAAATTCCATTACTGACTAATTTTGAATTCGCAAGTGAAGAAAGGATCATTGCAGAAACGGGCTGTAAGCCTGGTTATATCGGACCGATTGGTATGGAAAAGTACCTCATCGCTGATCGATCGGTATTGGAGATAAGTAATTTTGTGTGTGGCGCAAATGAAGAAAATTTTCATTTTACCCAAGTCAATTTCGGCCAGGATTTGAAAGTGCCTGATCGCTGTTTTGATCTTCGCAATGTCGTAGCAGGAGATCTTTCTCCCGATGGCAAAGGGCAGTTAGAGATATGCCGCGGTATCGAAGTCGGCCATATTTTCCAGTTGCGGACTAAATATTCGGAAAAGATGAAAGCAACTTTTCTGGATGATGCAGGGCAAATCAAGGTAATGGAAATGGGGTGTTACGGTATTGGCGTTTCGCGCGTTGTGGCAGCTGCGATTGAACAAAACCATGATGCTGCAGGGATTATATTTCCTACCGCAATTGCACCTTTTGAAGTTGCTATCGTGCCGATTGGGTACCATAAAAATCAATCAGTACAACAGGCCGCTGATCAACTGTATCAGACGTTATCTCAAGCGGGTGTGGAAGTGTTTTTGGATGATCGCGATGAACGTCCTGGCGTCATGTTTGCTGACATGGAGTTAATTGGTATCCCGCATCGTATCGTGATTGGAGAACGTGGCCTCAAAGAAGGTGCAGCAGAGTATCGAGGGCGTCGTGATCAAGCGGCTCAAATGATTCCAATTGCTGAAGCCGATCATTTTCTTCGTGCAAAGGTATGCGGAACCTAGCATTAATCATTTTATTACTGAAGCCTTGCTGGATTTTTGCAGGTGCTCAACTTTATGAGCCATTATCAGCAAGTACTCGAACTGTGCTTCAGAAAGCGATTAGCGATCAGCCGATTGCTCAATTCGTGACTTTGCCTGATGCGGAGAGTAGAAGATGGCTTGCAGCTATGTCAGCGCGTATGGAAAAATATATGCCTGATCAGAATGAGCGTGAAGGTTTCTTAACGACAGTTCATTACGAGGCGATGCGAGCCGGTCTTGATTCTCAGCTTGTGCTGAGTATCATTCATGTCGAGAGTAGATTTCGCAAATACGCAATTTCATCGGCTGGTGCAAGAGGGTATATGCAAATAATGCCATTTTGGATTGATACCATTGGGAGCAAAGAACATAATTTGTTTCATTTACGCGTTAATTTGCGCTATGGGTGTACCATTTTCCGGCATTATCTTGATTTAGAAAAAGGTGATTATTTCAGAGCACTAGGTCGATATAATGGCAGCCTGGGTTCAGCAACCTATCCGGATTTGGTATTTAGTGCTTGGCAAAAAAATTGGTTTTTCTCAAAGGATTAATCCTGTATTTGCTGAAAAGTTACTGATGGGTGGTTACATTTTCTCTCTACTAAACACGACAACGTGATCCGCTGCTAACTGGATCCCGATACTTTCACCAATCGAATGATTGTGGTGACTCGGGATTAACGACAGGAGAGTTTGTCCGCTAGATAGCTTGAGTGTGTAGAGGATATTTGCACCGCGGAATGCCTTATTGACGACGGTTGCTTGTAAAGCACTAGCTTCGTTGTAAACAATATCATCGGGTCGGAGTAAAACATCGACTGCTTCGTTGGTGGTATGTTTAGATTGCTCAAAGTAATCTGAATAATCGGGATTTTCCACGATACCTAACGCTATTTGAATTTTTTCAGGTGAGATGAAATGGCCTGGAACAAAAGTACCTTGCCCGATAAATTGTGCTACAAAGCGATTTGTAGGATGATGATAAAGATTGTAAGCCGTATCCCACTGCAAAATTTCGCCTTGATGCATGACGCCGATAACATCCGCAACTGAGAAGGCTTCAGTTTGGTCGTGGGTGACTAATATGGCTGTCGTATGTTGGTCTTTTAAAATATCTCTCACTTCTAAACTCAAGCGTTCACGAAGACTAATATCCAAATTCGAGAAAGGTTCGTCAAGCAGTAGTAGGTCAGGACGAGGGGCAAGTGCGCGTGCTAATGCAACGCGTTGTTGTTGTCCTCCGGAGAGTTCGTGAGGATAGCGGTCGGAAGCCTCAGTGAGTCCAACGGTGGTTATCAATTCATTGATTCGATGAGTACGTTCAGCTTTCGTGTATTGTTGTAAACCAAAGCCAATATTGGCTGAAACGCTAAGGTGTGGAAATAGTGCATAGTCTTGGAAAACCATCCCAATTCTTCGTTGCTCCGGTGGTAGATTGAAATCAGCATTGCAGACGATTTTCCCATTGATCGTGATTTCACCAGATGAGATGGACTCAAACCCAGCGATACATCGCAATACCGTCGTTTTCCCACAACCGCTTGGTCCTAATAAACAACCGATTTCACCTTTTTTCAATACGAGCGAGAGGTGTTTGATGATTTCTTGCTGATGATAGGACTGGTGTATTTGGGTTAATTTTAATAATGATTCCACGATGTTTACTGTTCAGTTTGTCGCATCAATAAGATAATGGGAATTAAACCGGCTAATACGAGTGCAATGGCAGGCAATGCAGCCTGAGTCCATGCACCTTCTGAGGTTAAAGTGAAAATTCGGATGGCTAGCGTGTCCCAGCCAAAACGGCGAGTCATCAGTGTAATGGGCATTTCTTTCATCACATCGACAAAAACGAGGGTGGCAGCCGTAAAAATACCCGAGCTGAGAATCGGCAAGTGGATACGAGAAAGTAATGACCAACCGGTTAGTCCGAATCCGCGCGCAGCTTCATCGATACTGCGAGTAACACGCTGCATCGCGCTATCAATTGGATAATGACCTACCGCCAAGAAACGAACCAAGTAAGCGATAAGCATGGCTATAATGGTTCCTTGAATCAGAAAACCAACTTCGATCTCAAATAGCATTAGGATGATTTGATTGAATTGTGTATCGATCCAAGCCAGCGATATAAAAATACCGACTGCGAGTACTGCGCCAGGTAACGCATAGCCAAGCGTAGCAATACGAACCGCGATGTGCGTGGCTTTATCTGAATAAAGGCGAGTAGCGTAAACCAGCAAAATAGCGACCGAGCCGATGATCAATGTAGCGATTGTGGACAACGTTAATGAGTGGATGAGAAATTCAATATACCGTGAGTCGATATTTTTATTAATTTCATCGATTGCCCAAATAAGTAATTGAGAGCAAGGCAAAATAAAAGCGATAAAAAGGATCGAGAAAGCGTAACTACAAGCTGCAAGGCGCTTCCAACCTAAGAGTGGGATACGAAAGGTCGTTCTGCTTGATTTTGATTCGGCAAAGCGCATCCGGGCACGAAGTTGCTGCTCAATGATAATGATGATAAAGACAAGAATGATCAATAATGATGCAAGCTGGGAAGCTGCAGATAGCGAGAACAAACTAAACCATGCTTTATAGATGGCGGTTGTGAAGGTATCGTAATTGAACACTGAAACCGTTCCAAAGTCGGCAAGTGTTTCCATCAAAGTTAACATGGCTCCCCCTATAATCCAAGGTCTCGCCATCGGAAGTGCAACTTTAAAGAATCCTTGTTTGCGACTCAAGCCGAGCGATTGAGCTGCTTCAATCAGTCGTTTTCCCTGCGTTATAAATGCATTACGCGCTAAAAGGTAAATATAGGGATAAAACGCAAGGACCATTACGAGAATAGCCCCACTTCTACCGTAAAAATCAGGAATCCAATTAGATTCCGCACCAGTCCAACTTCTTAAATAGGTTTGAATCGGCCCTGTGTAGTCGAATAGACCTAGTACTACAAATGCAGTGACATAAGCGGGGATTGCCATCGGTAGCAATAACGCCCAAGAAAAGAATTTTCTTCCAGGAAAATCATAAATAGCAGTTAACCAAGCTAGGCTAGTGCCCAGGATAATCGCTCCCAAGACGACGCCTAAACATAACCAGAATGTATTCAACAGGACTGAGGGTAGGGTTGTTTCAGCAAGATGATGCCATATATCATCTGCTGGTGTAAAAATCGAGGAAATAACAACAATGATCGGTATTAAAACGATACTGGCAACGCAGAAAGGAGCTAAACGCCAGAAATTGATGTTATTTTTTAGTTGAGGAGAGGGATGTCGATGGCTGGCTGAAAGTTTTGCTCCCAAATTATCCGGTTGTTCGTCATTCACATGGATTGACCCAATTAGCGATAGCCGGCACGATCCATTAATTTAACCGCAGTGGCTTGTAATTCCCCAGCTTTAATCATACTCATGGGACTTTTCTTAAAATCACCCCAACTCGTAACAATCGGGCTTGGCTTAATTTGGGGATTGGCAGGAAATTCAAAGTTAACATCCGCAAATAAATTTTGGGCTTTCTCAGAAGACAGGAATTCAAGTAACTTGATTGCTGCAGCTTCATGTTTGCTATGTTGTGTTACGCCAGCACCTGAAATGTTGATGTGGGTACCATTGTTATCTTGGTTGGGCCAATAAATAACCAGCGGTAAATTTGGGTTCGTTTCCATCAATCGACCATAATAATAGCTATTGACTAATGTGACATCACAGCGGCCTGCTGCAACATATTCCATTGCTTTGGTATCGTCTGATAATGGTTCGGTGGCAAGATTTGCTACCCAACCCTTAACGATTTGCTCGGTCTTTGCTTCACCATGCTCGGCAATCATCATTGCAACGAGCGATTGGTTATACACTTTTTTGGAAGAGCGCAAACACAGGCGCCCCTTCCATTTAGGGTTTGCTAAGTCTTCATAGGTTGAAAGTTCAGAAGGATCAACTTTTTCCTTGTTATAGACGAGGGTGCGTGCTCGTATCGATAAGCCATACCATTGGCCTTGCGGATCTCTCAGTTGTACTGGGATATTGGCTTCTAAAATCGGTGAAGAAATTGATTTTAGTAATCCAGCTCTAGCAGCTTCCCATAAATTCCCCGCATCTGAGGTGATCAATACATCAGCAGGGGTTCTTTTGCCTTCTGCTTGGAGTCTTGCTAATAAAGCGCCTTCTTTATCGGTAGTAAATTTGACTTTGATACCGGTTTCAGTTGTGAATGCATCAAACATGGGTTTGATTAACTGCTCCATTCGGGCTGAATAAACGACGACTTCTTGCGCATGGAGTGGGCTAGCCATAAAGACAAAGCTGATGCAGAGTAGAAGAATCAGTAGCAGTTGTTTAGCAGAAAGTAATGAGGTCATTCTTATACGATAATTAACAAGAAAAATAATAAGTTTAGGGATAAGGCGCCATTCAGAATGGGGTAAATTATACTATGATTAAGAATAATTATCAGTTAGCGAAAGCGGTTATGGTCACGGGTTGCTCTGCTAAGTGTCATTTGTCAAGCAAGCGCCTGTAACGGCGCGGTAGATTGTAGTCCAAATGCTTCAGCAACGGCTGTGTGAGTGATCAATCCCTGATAAGTATTGAGACCTTTCTGTAATGCGTTATTGTTTCTTACCGCATCTAATCCGCTATCAGCGAGTAGCTTAATATAAGTGGCAGTCTGACTATTTAATGCAAGCGTACTGGTACGGGGTACAGCGCCCGGCATGTTGGTAACACAATAATGCAGAATACCATCGACTTCATAAACGGGGTTACTATGCGTCGTTGGATGGGTCGTTTCGACGCACCCCCCCTGATCTACGGCAACATCCACGATAACAGCGCCTTTGCGCATTTTTGTTAGCATTTCTCGAGTGATGAGCCAAGGCGCCCGCCCACCTGGAATCAATACGGCACCGATAACGAGATCAGCTTGATAAACGAGTTCATTGAGGTTGAATGAATCATTCATGCGGGTAAAGAGTTGTCCACGAAACAAATCATCGAGGTGTTTCAAACGACTATGATTGATATCTAAGATCGTAACATGCGCACCCATTCCCACAGTCACTCTAGCAGCATTAACACCGACAATGCCCGCACCAAGGATGACGACATTAGCCGGAGCAACACCAGGGACACCCCCCATCAATATTCCTCTTCCCCCCAACGTTTTTTGTAAATAGAGCGCTCCAATTTGAGCAGCCATTCTTCCAGCAACTTCACTCATCGGCGTGAGTAGGGGTAATTCACCTGATGCTAATTGTACCGTTTCATAGGCTATACCGGTTGTTCCTGTCGCAAGCAGTTGTTCAGTCAGCGGTTTATTTGAGGCCAGATGCAGGTAGGTAAATAGAATCAAATCTTGCCTTAGATAAGCATATTCGGATTCAGTGGGTTCCTTTACCTTGATAACTAACTGGGCAGCCCAAGCATCTCTAGGGTACGTTACGATTTCAGCACCCGCCAATCGATAGTCATCATCAGTGAAAGCACTACCTAATCCTGCACCACTTTCTATTTTTATATGGTGTCCTTGTGTGGTGAGTGCGTGAACAGTCCCAGGTGTCAGCCCAACTCGAAACTCATGGTCTTTTGTTTCTTTAGGTACTCCAATAATCATAGGGTCTCTTACAGATAAATTGTTTGCATTGAGAATTGTGTATTCGCCTGCTAGTTTATCATTTTGCAGTTTGTTTGGTCGGGTTATGGTTGAGCTAAATTACCCAAGTGAAGTCATTAAACTACATTTATTTTTTTAAATATTTTTTATGTCAGAAATTTTTACATTCGAATTGCCCTCGAACAATTTTCCAGTGAAGTACGACATGTTGTTTTGCTGATGATATCTACCCAAATTTCAGTAAGAAAAAGCGTCGAATTATTTTACAGTTATCGTTTAATTCTGATCGAAAGGATTGAGGTTGCTTTTATTATCTATAAAAATCAATGAATAACAAGTGTAAAAATTAATTGGCATGTGAATTGCTTATTAAAAATATATAATAATAACGATGAAAGTTCTGCGAAATGCTAACTATGTTATGTAGTAATAATAGCTTTAACAGAAATGAGGTATTAGTATAAAAGCTTGTCATGATCTGAATTATCGGATCTGACAAGCTTATTTTATTTTTGATGAGTCAAATGGCGATCGTCAAATTCCGTCACCGCACCGGTAAATAACTGGTTTGATTCTTATTCTTCATTCTTTCCTGCTTCACATCGCATTGTCTTTATAAACTTCGAGTGGGTTTATTTTGGAAAGCCTCGTTCTTCTTTAGCAAAGCTAATTCGATTTTACAAACACGGGCGTTCTCCCTCTTGTTATGATATGTTAATTCGTTGTGAAATCTAATCTGATTTAAGGTGCCAGGGGAAATTATGCTGAAATATGACTATTCGTTATCGAAGAATGAGCAAGTCGCATTATTTTTCTTTATTATCGGGCTCATTACGGTATTTGGCCTGCTGCTTTTTTCAAATAAATCGGAAGAACGCATTGCTGAAAGCTCAACTCATATTCAGCAAGATCTCACAAAGCAGCTTTATCAACAAAAATTGCAGCAGCGTGAAGCAGAAATTCTCGAGGTGCTTAAGCACACCGACCCTAAACATAGGCGCATTCTCGAAGTTGAATTGCAGGATATCCAGCTACTTTTACAGGATATTGATAACAGTTTCTTACTGTTAAAAGCGAGTATCAATGACCGCCTAAAACAATTGGAAGTACTTCATCAAGCTTATCCCATTCAAATGCTAGAACAGGCTATTATGGCTATACGTCAAGCGAATGATCAGCAGGCGATTCAATTGTTCCGTCAAATCGAAAAAAATAACGAACACAATCCACCCCTTGCGGCTGAAGCAGCTTACCAACTGAGCAAATTAGCTGAAGATTCAGTTCGCTATACGGCAGGACTTGAACATGCAGAAAAGGCGATCCGCTTGATTCCGAATAATGCGTTATACCTCAGCGCGGCGGGATTTTTTAGCGATAAATTAGCGCACTACAAGAAAGCCATTAGTTACCATGAGCAAGCGCTCGCAATTCTGCGCACGCTACACCCTGAAAATCACCCTGAGATTGCTGCAGTAAAGAATGATCTGGGCATGGCATGGGATGCACTCGGTGAATACGCCAAAGCGATCAAATTTTTTGAGCAAGCATTGGAAAGTTTGATTCAACTGCATGGAGAAAATCACCCAGATGTCGCTGCCATTCAGAATAACATTGGAATGGCTTGGGACTCATTAGGTGATTATCCTCGGGCGATTCGGTACTATGAACAATCACTGGAAGCTGATCTCAGTCATTATGGAGAAGATCATCCGAGTATTGCCAAACGCCGTAATCAAATCGACCATGCTTGGGAATCCATCGAAGCCTACCATGATGCTATTCAGTATTTCGAAGCCGCTCTTGATAGCGACCTTAAAACCTATAAAACCAATCACCCTAGTATCGCCAGAGATCGCAATGATTTAGGAATTGCCTGGGAATCGCTCGGTGAATACCATAAAGCCATTGAGTATTTTGAGCAAGCACTCGAAACCAGTATTGCAATTTATGGGAAGCATCATCCATTGATTGTTACCTATCTGAATAATCTGGGTAATGCATGGGATTCACTAGGCAAATATCGAAAAGCCATCGAATATTTCGAGCAAGCGCTTGAGACTGGGCTCGCGCTGCATGATGAAAACCATCCTTCCATTGCGGTGACCCGTAATAATCTTGGCAATGCGTGGGAATCGCTTGGGGAATTGCACAAAGCGATCAGTTATTATGAGCAAGCATTGGCGATTGATTTAAAGGCATATGGTCAGAATCACCCCAACATTGCGCGCGACAAAAACAATTTGGGGAATGCCTGGGAATCCTTGGGTGAACATCAAAAGGCCATCCACTATTTTGATCAGGCGCTTTCCATTGTGTTGCAATCGCATGGTGAAAATCATCCGCAAGTTACTACATATCGCAACAATCTTGGCTGGGCTTGGTATTCATCGGGACATTACCAAAATGCCATCGATTATTACAAACAGGCGCTGGTTACAGCTAAAAAATTACTGGGGGAAGATCACCCGAACACAAAAGTAATTCAAAGCAATTTAAGAAGCGCAGAGAGTAAGCTAATCACAACGCCCTAATTTCACTGCTATCAGTTAAACTGTGTATGTGAAAGCAGCGAGTAGATTCTAGCGTAAAAAATCTAGGCTAAATTCATGCTGAACTATAACTTTCAAAGCGGAGAATGCCATGGCCATTGAAATCAGTTGGGAAGCAGCTAGCAACAAAACGGCTTGCCAGATACAAGAAAATGGAAAAACTTGGATCTCGGATATCGGGCTAGAGTCTGGTGGGTCTGGTCAATATCCTGATCCGCATCAGATGCTCGATTCTGCGCTTGGAGCTTGCACTGTTCTTACCATTCAAATCTATGCGAAACGTAAGGCGATACCATTAGAGCGTGTTCTCGTATCGATTACGCACATTGAAGAAGCAGGTTTATACCAATTACAGCGCAATATTCAATTAAAAGGGCAGCTTACCGAGGCGCAACGCGATGATTTGTTACGAGTTGCTAATAAATGTCCTATCCATAAAGTGCTTTCAGGACAGTTTACAATCATCACGCAACTTGAAAATTGATGCAATCGTGTTTGTGCATCCTCAACTTGAACCACCTATATCGTTTAAAGATAGATTAACTCCAAACGATATCCCATGGCTTTCAACTCACTATTATCAAAATAGATTTTGATTTCAATCTCGCTATCTGGGGCAAAGAATTGTGGCAGTTTATTATCGTTTAAATAGTCACTTGCTAACAAAATCCGGCTTGCAATGGGTTGATCATCAAGATTGGTTAGTGTTAATCGTAATTCAGGCCATGCTTGCTGAAAGGGTGCGTGATTACGGATCGTTGCAAGTAATGTCACAATTTCAGCTTGATGATTAGGATTGACACGTAATTCAGAGGATTCAAGACTCAATAAGGCGCTGTATTTTGGTAAGTGCACTTCACATTGCAATAGATCGCAACTTTTTTCTAGAATCGCTCTGGAACTTGGAATCGCGATTGCGAGTTCTGTACGGTAAAAGTAAATGAGTTGTACGCACAGCAGGATAATTAAAGCTAAGCTTGCAGCAACTTGTTTCCAAATCAAGTTGGGGGTGTCTACTTCAGCTACCCCATTTTGATCAGCTTGATCGGCTATAGATGCGCTCGTTAACTCCGCTTGCTCGCTGGATTGCAGGCCTGATGGCGCAGGGTGTTTATTAATAGTGGGAAGTTCAACTTCTTCATGAACGGGAAGCGCGAGTTGGCTGT
>WBZL01002656.1_pt1 | contig 17173 bp, 14 predicted proteins | sample 5204291 | NCBI WGS metagenome assembly WBZL01 (sample SAMN12344345, study PRJNA552823) | activated sludge metagenome | biome: Activated sludge suspended growth; feature: Nitrification reactor; material: Wastewater; isolation source: activated sludge from nitrification reactor of wastewater...
CCCGCTGTCGTGCTTGCTCCTGCTCAACTTGTTGCCGTTGCAGGATGGCCTGTTGCCGTGCTTGCTCTTGTTCGGCTCTATGTCGCTCCTGCTCAACTTGTTGCCGTTGCAGGATGGCCTGTTGCCGTGCTTGCTCTTGTTCGGCTCTATGTCGCTCCTGCTCGGCTTGTTGCCGTTGCAGGATGGCCTGCTGCTGAGCATGTTCCTGCTCAGCCTGCTGTCGTGCTTGCTCCTGCTCGGCTTGTTGCCGCTGCAAGATGGCCTGCTGCTGGGCATGTTCTTGTTCAGCCCGCTGTCGTGCTTGCTCTTGCTCAGCTCGTTGCCGTTGCAGGATGGCCTGCTGCTGGGCACGCTCCTGCTCGGCTTGTTGTCGTTGCAGGATGACCTGCTGCTGAGCGCGCTCCTGCTCGGTCCGCTTGCGCTGTTCCTGCTCCATCCATCGTCTAGCCCGTTCCTGTTCGGCTTGCTGATGTTGTTCTTGTATCGGTTGCCGTTCCACTTCAGGTAGCTGTCTCGGGCGCTCCTGTCCTACTTGTCGGGATTGGCCGTTCCGTTCCTCAAAATCAATAGGACCGGGACCGTGTCTTTCGCCCAGAGGAGCCTGTGGTCCGGGTGGCAGCACCCGTAGAGGAGGGCTCGCATCTGGCCCTTCGCCGCGATCTCGCCGGTTTTGGCTCGCAGCCGGCGGCTGTTCCGGATCCGGGCTCAGACCATGGCGATCAAAGCGGTGATCGGGTGGCGCTTCCAAGTGAGGTGGCGGGTTTGGTGGGGGTAGGGGCGGGGGTGGTGTTATCGGTGTTCTTACTACTTCAGGCCGAAACAGAATCACCCGTCCCTCTTGAGAGGGTTTTTGCTTCTTCACTGGATGATCGGATTCATCGACCCGATGAGATATTACCTGGGTACGTGTCTCTTTCTCGAAGCGTCTCAGGTCGATACTGCGATTCACTACCCGTCGGTCGATAATAATGTAGTGAGTCACATTCGTTGTCCGGTCGATTAAGTCCGTGCTGCGGGAACGCGATACGATGGCTTGCCCTATGCGGGGACTGAGAAATCGCGAGGTTGGTACGAAGCACCAAGCATCTTGATCAATGTCAAAATTCTGGTCGGACAGAGTGAAACCGATACCGGGATCAAATTCGGCATCGGGTGGCAGTGGCGCCCAACCGATAAAACCATCGCCGCCGCGCCAACCAACCCAAGCAGGCCCCCACTCCGTGCCAGGCACCCAGGCCCAGCCATCATCACTGTCGTAAAACCAGCGACCATAGTGAAAGGGAATCGAGCCCCAAGGGTCGGTGGAAATCCAGATCCAGCCATAATCGTCGGTGAACACCCAATAACCGATGGTATAGGGCCGCCAATCCTTCGCCGCACTGGGATACCAGACCCAACCATAGGGTTTGACCTGGCGCCAGTCGCCATAAGGGGATAACTCCTTGTAGAAAAACTCGAAATCCACGCGGACTCCGGCATGAACCACTGCTCCGCCAAGCAAATTCAGCTGGGGCGAACCGGCCGGATTGAATCCGGCATTCATCAACAGCACCGCGGCAGCCAGCGCTAACCATGTTTTTGCTTTCACGCGCTACCTCGCATCCCAGCGACCGCTTCGTTCTGTACGTTTGGAAAACGGCGGAGGACTGGTTCGCTCCTGAAAATTTGTCGAGAGTGGCTTGAGCCGTCCGTGAGGATTTTGGAGGTTTCACTCACTGATAACAGTGAAACAGACGAGAGCTGAATTCAGCATGAACAAATCTCTATTCTGCGATCCTCATTCCGATAGTCGGTGCTGGCAAAAACCGTGTGCTCAGTTGCATCGGCTCCTGGCAACGAGCGCTCACGCTATTCCCACGACCGTTGACAACCATGCCATAATTCATCCTTCCGCCGAGCCTGATATATTTACAACGACTGTCTTGCACTCCGACCGACCGCCCCCTACCGACACTTCGCCACACTGGCATTCCTGCTCGTGTTTGTTCTTGCGCGGCGTGCCCGCCGACCTGTCTGCTTGGCTCCTAGATGTCGGATCGCTGACTCGACGCTTGCGCCGCGCCTGCGCGGGCCGATTCCGCGTCCGCATCCTCAGTCAAGCCTGGACTCGTCCCGACCGTGACGAAGCGGGTGTGTTGAATCTGCGCGCAGGTAGCTGGGTATGGACCCGCGAGGTCCATCTGTTGTGCAACGAGCGGCCCTGGGTATTCGCCCGTACGCTGATTCCAGCACAGACCTTGCGCGGTCGCGGTCGTCGGTTGACCCGGTTGGGCACGAAACCCTTGGGGGCAGTGTTGTTTGCCGATTCCGGTGTTCGGCGCGGCTCGGTCGAAATCACCCGCATCGTTGTCGGCCAGCGGTTGCACCAACGGGCGTTCGTCGGTTTTGCCGAACCGCCGAATGCGATCTGGGGGCGCCGCTCCGTGTTTCAAATCGACGGTTGTCCGCTGTTAGTGTGCGAGATTTTTCTACCGGATTTGCCGCTGTCTCCCGCTTGTCGCCAAATGGATTTTCCTTCGCTATGAATATCGAATACTTTGAAAATCGCCTGCGCGAATATGGCGCGCTGATGCGCCTGCATCGTCCCATCGGCATCTATCTCCTGCTGTGGCCGACCTTGTGGGCACTGTGGCTGGCTGGGAACGGCCAGCCGCCGCGCGGCGCCGTGCTCGTTTTCGTGTTGGGCGTGGTACTGATGCGTTCGGCCGGCTGCGTTATGAACGACATCGCCGACCGGAAATTCGATCCACATGTCGCCCGCACCCGTGATCGACCGCTCGCTGCCGGCCGGGTTCGCCTGGGTGAAGCGATCAGCCTCGCGTTGGTGTTGTGCCTGCTAGCTTTTGTTCTGGTGCTGACTCAGAACGCCTTGACCATCGAACTGTCCTTCGTCGGCCTCGTACTGGCCGCCACCTACCCGTTCATGAAGCGGCTCCATCACTTTCCGCAATTCCATCTCGGTGCTGCCTTTGGTTGGGGCATACCAATGGCCTACGCGGCGGTGATGGGGGTTTTGCCGCCGGCCGCTTGGGTGCTGTTCCTGGGCAACGTGATCTGGGCAGCGATTTACGACACGCAGTATGCGATGGTGGATCGAGAAGATGATCTCAAGATTGGGGTCAAATCCACCGCCATCCTGTTCGGAAAGCGCGATAAGCGCATCATCGGCTACCTGCAACTCCTGCTACTGGTCGTATTGGTTGTGGTCGGTCTGCTGGCCGACCGGGGCTGGATTTATTACCTCAGCGTGTTCGTGGCGGCCTGGTTTGCGCTGTACCAGCAATACCTGATCCGTGACCGCGCGCCGACGGAATGTTTTCAAGCGTTTCTCAATAACAACGGTTTCGGAATGATTATTTTTTGCGGTCTGTTGTTGGATTATTTACCAGCGGGTTCAGCCTGAACGCCGCCTAACCTCTCGCTTCCTTGTCCTCGACCCTTTTCCCGAAGAGAGGGGACATTTTCGCCGATGGAGGAAAACACATGTTGATCGTTCATGTCTTCATTCACGTCAAATCGGAATGCGTCGAGGCGTTCAAAGCCGCCTCCCTGGAAAATGCCCGCAACAGTATCCTGGAGCCCGGCATCGCCCGCTTCGATGTCATCCAGCAGACCGACGACCCGACCCGGTTCGTGTTGGTCGAGGTCTATCGCACGATTGAGGCGACGGTCCAGCACAAGGAAACTGCCCATTACGCCCGCTGGCGCGACGCAGCGGCCGAGATGATGGCTGAGCCACGCAGCAGTGTGAAATACACCAACCTATTCCCAGCCGACATGGGTTGGGATTATCCGCCGGGCGTTTGAAACGCGGTATCGATATGCCGGTCGAGCTGGAGTTACGGACGCCGTATCTACGGCTAGCTGCACGCGTTTGGGGGCCACCGGACGGCATTCCGGTGCTGGCGCTGCACGGCTGGCTCGACAACGCAGCCAGTTTCGACACCCTGGCCCCGCTGTTGCCCGACGTGCGTCTGGTCGCGCTGGACCTGCCGGGACACGGTCATTCCGACCCCCGACCGCCGGGGATTCACTATCATTTCGTCGATTACATTCCCGATGTGGCCGCCGCCGCCGATGCGCTGGGCTGGGAGCGCTTCGCGCTGCTGGGCCATTCCTTGGGCGGTGGCATCGTCAGTTTTACGGCCGCCACCCTGCCAAATCGGGTAACGCGGGTGGCGATGATCGAAGGTTTGGGACCACCAACCAGCGATCCGGCCGACGGTCCGGCCAACCTGCGCAAAGCCATCGAGAAGATGAATGGCTTATCCCGCAAAAACCGCGTCAATCCGCCGATCTATCCGAATCTCGAAGCCGCGATCCAGGCGCGCTGCGAGGCCAGCGGACTGTCCTGGACTGCGGCATCCATCCTGGTCAGCCGCAGCATTCAATCAGTCGACGAAGGCTTCGGTTGGCGGACCGATCCTCGACTGCGGTTTGTCTCGCCGTCGTATCTGAGCGAACCGCAGATCCTCGCCTACATGGAACGCATTGAAGCGCCCGCTTTGCTGATCTGCGGTGCGGACGGTTATCTGGTCAAGCGGGCCTACATGCAGGAACGCTACGCTCGCATCGCCGACCTGACGGTAAAAATTTTGTCTGGCGGACATCATCCCCATCTGGAAGACCCCGAACCCTGCGCCCGATTGTTGGCACCGTTCTTCGCAGCAGCTCGCGCGACCTAGACCCTACGCCCGAAACAATCCGCTGTAATTTCCCGCCTTAAGGGCATTTAGTCCTATCCAATTGCTTGAATTTTCAGTAGAGGCTGCTGTTACTGTCTATTTATGTTGCATATAATTCATGATTGGTGCATAAAATGCTTAAATGTTCTGGCAGTTAGTCCGATTGAAGATTGGTCGCACAACGAATCCGACCAAAATCGATCGTTTCTCGCACGAGTAAAAGTAACTGAGGAGCTGTTGGCAATGTTTTCTAAGTGGAGTATTCAACTCAAATTTTCCCTGATTTTTATCCTGACGCTGGTGTTGATCGTCGCTGGACTTTTTATCGGTATTTACACGCTAAAAACTAACCAGTTACGCAATGAGGCGACGGCGACGGCCGAACAAGTGGTCGCCTTCCGAGCATGGGTGGCTAGCACCGGAGTGGTTTGGGTCGATCATTTAGCGCCCGCGTTCCGCGACTTCCTCGGCAAGCGGGTCAGTAGCGACAGCACTATGGAGTTTTTCTCCAAGAATCCGGCACTGGCTACCCGCGAACTGTCGGAAATCGTCAGCAAAACCGCGACTCGGGCCACGTTCCGCGTGACCAGTGATGAGTACCGCAACCCAGCTAATGCCCCGGATCGCTTTGAAAGCACTGCCATCCAGGCATTCAAAGCCGATAAGAGCCTTAAATACAGCGATGCGTTCGAAGGAAACTACTATCGCTACAGCCAGCCGATTTACGTGCAGGAGTCCTGTCTGAAATGTCATGGCGATCCCAAGGACGCACCAGCGGACGTCATCGCCAAATACGGCGACAAGCAGGCTTTCGGCTACAAACTCGGTGATGTGCGCGGCATCATCAGCGTCAAACTACCGGACGTCACCTTGGCCGAAGTCTTTTTGACCTTCCTCAACCCGTTCACCGTCGGCCTGATCGTGCTGGCGTTCTTGCTGAATTTTCTCTTTACCCATAAATCGATTATCAATCGATTGAAAGGCTTGACATCGACGACCGAGCGCATCGCCCACGGCGAACTGGATTTGCCGCTGCCGAACAATCCGGGCAGCCGCGACGAGGTGGATAACGTGCAACATGCGATCGACTTGCTGCGCAACAGTGTGGTGGTCGCTATGCGGCGGCTTCAAAAGAAGTCGTAACCCGCAAGCGGGGCGGGGACGGCCGAAACGTCCCACGCTCCGCGCGCATCGCGAGATACCGCCATGTTCCAACAGTCCATGTCCGTTCCGGCCATCACTGCCCAGCTGCGCGAGCTGTGCCGGGAAAAACACACCGGTACCCTGTACGTTATCGACAATGGCCATCTATTGGGCCAAATTGGTTTGCAAAAAGGGGTAATTACTTCCTTGGTGGCGCAAAAAAAGCAGGGGATCGATGCGTTACCGATCTTGCTCGGCGTCGGCAACGGCAGCATCGCCTTTGCCGAGAGCACGATTCCGCCTGTCCGGATGAACTTGCCGCCCACCGCCGACATTCTGGCCATTTTCGAAGGCGCCAGACCAGCCGCCGCTCTGTCGCAGACCAGCCAACAGTCCGGTCGACATTCATTGACCGCCGCCTCCAAGACCGTCTTGGAGCAAACACTCAAGGAATTTATCGGTCCCATCGCGAGCATGATCTGCGCCGATCACTTCCAGTCCACCACCACCTTGGCCGCCATTATCGATGCCTTGGCGGACGAAATTCCGGATTCCGACGCGGCAACTCAATTCCGAAAGCGCGTGCAACAGCAGTTGCGCTGACGGTCACGCTCTTCGGTTTCCGGCAGTCCCACGCGTTCGCGGCGTTGTCCAAATCCCGGCGATTCAGGTAAAGTCTTGTCACGTTGTCTGATCGTGACCTGCCGCCGGGATTGCCCCCAGATCGACCATGCTGGATTACTGGATTGCTCCTTCGATACTCTCCGCTGATTTCGCCCGACTGGGCGAAGAAGTCGATGCCGCGCTAGCGGCGGGCGCGAATCTTGTCCATTTCGACGTAATGGATAACCATTACGTGCCGAATCTCACGGTGGGCCCCATCGTCTGCAAGGCACTGCGCGAGTACGGCGTCACGGCGCCCATCGACGCCCACCTGATGGTCAAGCCGGTAGATCGTATCATTCCCGATTTTGCCGCTGCTGGGGCCACTTTTATCACCTTCCATCCCGAGGCCAGCGAACACATCGACCGCAGCCTGCAAATCATCCGGGATTGCGGTTGTAAATCCGGGTTGGTGTTTAACCCTGCCACGCCGCTTGAATATCTCAAGTACGTCATGGACAAGGTGGACATGGTGCTATTGATGGCCGTTAATCCCGGTTTCGGCGGCCAGAGCTTTATCAACGGCACGCTGAGAAAATTACGTGAGGTCCGGCGGATGATCGACGACAGCGGTTATCCGATCCGGCTGGAAGTCGATGGTGGAGTCAAGATCGACAACATTCGCACCATCGCCGAAGCGGGCGCCGACACCTTTGTCGCCGGTTCCGCTATCTTCAACACGCCCGATTACCGGGCGACCATCGCCGCCATGCGGGCGGAACTGGCCAAGGTCGACTACCGACATCATGTTTGAGAACGTCTCTGCGATTTTTTTCGATCTCGATGGCACGCTGGTGGATAGCGTGCCCGATTTGACCGCGGCAGTGAACGTCATGCTGCGGCAACTGGGGTTGCCGGCACGCGAGGAAGCACAAGTCCGCACCTGGGTTGGTAATGGCATGGACAACTTGCTCCACCGCGCCCTGACCAACGACATGGCTGGGCAAGCCGAACCGGAACTGTTCGCCCGCGCCAAGCCGCTGTATAAAGCTGCCTACGCCGACCACATCAGCGTCTACAGCGAACTGTATCCCGGTGTGCGAGAGGGCTTGGCCGGATTGCGCGATGCCGGATTCCCAATGGCCTGCGTCACCAATAAACTGGTGGAATTTGCCTTGCCTCTGCTTAACCAACTGGGCATCGACCACTTTTTTGCCACAGTGGTCGGCGGCGAGTGCATTCCCCGTCCCAAGCCCGCGCCCGATGCACTGCTACTCTGCGCGGAACGCCTGGAGGTACCCGTCGACCGAGGCTTGATGGTCGGCGATTCGCTCAATGACGTGGGCGCGGCCCGCAACGCCGGCTGTTCAGTGGTGTGCGTTCCTTACGGCTACAACCACGGCCGTGATATCCGTGAAGCCCGACCGGATGTTGTGATTGATTCCATCGCGGAATTGCCTCCCCTGCTGAACAAGGCCGCTTGATGCCTCTTTACTCTTCTCCTCGTTTCACCGGCGCGAAATGGGTGCCGGACTTCCGATGGCGCGGCTAGAATCGAAGCACCCCGATTTATGTATCTTTTTATTTACGCTGTTTGGAAAAACTTACAGTCATTATGAATCAGAGCCGCTTTCAACGTTTGGTCGAGCAAGGTTTCAACCGGATTCCCGTCGCCCGCGAGGTGCTGGCCGATCTCGACACGCCGCTGAGCACCTATCTTAAATTAGCTGACGCGCCATACAGCTATTTGCTGGAATCGGTACAGGGTGGCGAGAAATGGGGTCGTTACTCCATCATCGGGTTGCCCTGCCGCAAGATCATCCGCGTGCGCGATCACCGCATCACGGTCGAGCATGCCGGTGAAATCGTCGAATCGCTGGATTCCCCCGATCCGTTAGCTTGGTTGCAGGCATTTCAGAACCGCTACCGGGTTGCAACGGATGAGGGACTACCGCGCTTCATCGGCGGTTTGGTCGGCTATTTCGGCTACGACACGATCCGCTATATCGAGCCCAAGCTGGCCCGTTGTCCCAACCCCGATCCGCTGGACAATCCAGACATTTTGCTGCTGGTTTCCGAGGACGTGGTGGTGTTCGACAACTTGGCTGGGCGGCTGTACCTGATTACCCTGGTGGACCCGGCGGTGGAGCGTGCCTACTCTCGCGCCCAGCAGCGCCTGGACGAGTGGAGTGAACTATTGCGTGCCCCGCGCTCGCTCTATGCGCCGTATCGACCCGATCCGACCGAGCGGGAGATCCAGTTCGTCTCCGGCTTCACCCAGCAGGATTACGAAGCGGCGGTCGAGCGCATTAAGGAGTACATCCTGGCCGGGGATTGCATGCAAGTGGTGCCATCACAACGGTTGTCGGCGTTGTTCCGGGCCCCGCCGCTGGATTTATATCGGGCGCTGCGCGGCTTGAATCCATCACCTTACATGTATTTCCTAAACTTGGGTGACTTTCACATCGTCGGTTCCTCGCCGGAAATCCTGACCCGGCTGGAGGATGGAGTGTTGACGGTACGACCCATTGCCGGTACTCGCTGGCGCGGCGCCACCGAAGAACAGGATCAAGCGTTGGAGGCCGAACTGCTGGCCGATCCCAAGGAGCTGGCGGAACATCTGATGCTGATCGATCTCGGCCGCAACGACGTGGGCCGGGTCAGCGAAATCGGTAGCGTGCGGCTGACTGAAAAGATGGTGATCGAACGCTACTCGCACGTCATGCATATCGTGTCCAACGTGGTCGGGCGGTTGCGGCCCGGCCTGACCGCTATCGATGCGCTGCGCGCCACCTTTCCGGCGGGCACGGTCAGCGGCGCACCCAAAATCCGTGCCATGGAGATCATCGACGAATTGGAACCGGTCAAACGCGGCATCTATGCGGGGGCGGTTGGCTATCTGTCCTGGTCTGGCAACATGGATACTGCCATCGCTATTCGCACTGCTGTGCTGAAGGACGGGATGCTGCACATTCAAGCTGGGGGAGGCATCGTCGCCGATTCCATCCCGGAACGGGAATGGGAGGAAACCATGAACAAGGGCCGTGCCTTATTCCGAGCGGCGGCACTGGCGGAACGAGGTCTGGACGAGCCGCGCCCAGTGGGCGAATAAAACCTGTCACGACGGGTTTCATCACGGATGATCTGACTCGACCGAAGCGACAAACAACCCCCTGATCCGTTTGCGAATCAGGGGGTTGTTTTTTATCCCCTGATCACAAGGTTCCAATGGTCCTGTTACTTGCGGCTGGCAAAGCGCACAATTCGTTATTGCGGTGCAACAAAATAAGCCGGCGCTTCCCACCGTCGATTTGGACAAATGCGCGCTGGCTGCAATGACAGCAAACCTGTTCGATGGGTCATGAGGGAGTATCAAACCGATGCGTATCGCCATGTTTTCCTCAGAATCCCTCCACTCGATCTCCTCTGGTGGCCTCGGTGTCCATGTCACCGAACTAGCCGCCGGCTTGCAACGGCGAGGACACGACCTGCATGTCATCACCCGACGCAAGGAGGGTCAAAATTACTATGACTGCATCGACGGGGTTCACTATCACCGGATCGATCATGGCCTGAGCGAAAACGATGTCGAGTGCATGGACTACATGTGCAAAGCCATGGCTCATCGTTTTCACGAAGTAACTTCCATGGTCGGCAAGTTCGAGATCGTCCATGCCCACGACTGGCTCACCGCCAACGCCATGAAGTATGCGATGGACGGCTTCGGCACGCCCGGTGTGCTGACCATGCACTCCACGGAGTACGGTCGTGATGGCAATGTCTTTTTTGACGGGTTCGCCCGCAGGGTCCGCGACGCCGAGGCGGCTGGCTGTCACAACGCCAATTTGGTAATTGCGGTCAGCAACTTTCTCGCCGACGAACTGCACCGGATTTATCGAGTTCCTGCCGAGAAGATCCATGTGGTCCCCAACGGTGTCCACTATCATGCTTTCGATGGTTTCATTGATCCCGCCGAAGTCAAGGGTCGCTACGGCATCGCGCCGCTGGCACCGATCATCTTCTCGTCGGGTCGAATGACGGTGCAAAAAGGGATGGACATCCTGGTCGAGGCTGTGCCGATGGTGTTGGCCTCCTACCCAGAAGCCCACTTCATCGTTTCCGGTGATGGGCCGGAAAAAGATGCCGTCATGCGACGGGCTCACGAGGTCGGCGCCGCCAGTGCGATCTTCTTCCTGGGCTATGTGCCCCGTTGGCAATATATCGATCTGATGCGGTGCTGCGACATTTTGGCGGTGCCGAGTCGCAACGAACCGTTCGGCATCGTCGTGCTAGAAGGTTGGGCGGCCGGCAAGCCGGTGGTCGCCACCACAGCCGGGGGGCCACGGGAATTCGTCTGGCACGATGTGAACGGTTTTCTGGTAGACGCCAACGCCAGCGGCATGGCGCATGGCATCGGCTCGCTGCTGGCCGATCACGACCACTGCCGAGCACTAGGTACCAACGGTCGCCGGGCAGTGGAGGAAAAATTCAACTGGGACAACGTGGCGGCCTACACCGAGGGTGTGTATCAGGTCGTGACTTGCTGACCGCCAGATCTCAATAACTCTAGCTGGCTGGTGAGACGTGCCCCGCGCGTGCCGATACCCTAAATTGATACAATCATCTGGCGAGGATCATAGGATCATCATCTTCCGCTTTACGATTGCTCGGATACGTTATAATTGAGTGGTTTGTACATCAAAGAAACTTTGGTGACCGTCGATGAAACTTACCGAGAAATTGAAGGCCAGCAGTAGGAGATGATCCTCTGGAATCAAAAAAACCGCCGAAGGCCGATAAAGCCGACCGCCCAGTCCCTTGAGCCACTCACGCCATTGGCGTTGACCTGGCTGCTGGTCGCGTTATTGCTAGCAGTCGCGCCCCACACCGGCCAGTTACCTATCTGGCTGACGGCGCTATTCACCGTCGCTCTGGGCTGGCGCGGCTTCATCTCAATGCGCGGCCGGTCTTTGCCACCGCGAGGGTTGTTGCTGGTTGTGGCCGTGCTAGCGGGTGCCGCGGTACTGATCGATTACCGCACCCTGTTCGGCCGCGATGCCGGAGTGGCGCTGCTGACCGCCATGACCGCCTGCAAATTGTTGGAAACGCGTGGCCTGCGGGACGGCGTGGTGCTGGTGTTTCTCGGCTATCTCCTGGTGATGAGCAACCTGCTCTACAGCCAGGAAATCCCCATGATCGGATATTTGTTCGCGGTCATCCTGCTCATGCTGGCGGCTCAAGTGATGATTCACCGCCAGCACGCGGGCCTGAAAACACTGGCGCCACTGCGGCTGTCCGGCAAGATGGTATTGCAGGCCATTCCGGTCATGCTGGTCTTGTTCCTTCTGTTCCCTCGGATTCCAGGACCGCTGTGGGGGTTGCCGAAAGACGCCTACAAAGGTCGAACCGGTCTGTCCGAAGAAATGGCGCCGGGGACGGTCAGCGAACTGAGTAAATTGGATACCGTCGCGTTCCGGGCACGGTTCACCGGTCCTATTCCGCCACCAAACCAACTGTATTGGCGCGGACCGGTCCTGTGGAATTTCGATGGCCGTCGCTGGACCGCCGGCGGGGGATCGCTGAGAAATGCGCCCGTGCCCTTCACGCCTGAAGGCGGGGCGGTCGATTACACGGTCATCTTGGAACCGAGCAATCGGATCTGGTTGTTGGCGCTGGATTTGCCAGCCATCCTCCCACCGCAGGCAACCATGACATCCTCGTTTCAAATCGTGCGTCGTCACCCGGTCAACGAGGTGTATCGTTACGAAATGCGGTCTTATCCGGTTTATCGGACCGGTGATCTGACCGAAGCCGAGTCAAGCCGTGCGCTGCAATTGCCAGTCTCGGGCAACCCGCGCGCCCGGACCCTGGCGAGCGAGTGGCGGGAGCGCGATGTACGCCCCGAGGCGTTGGTCGGCGCGGCGCTGGCGCTGTTTCGGGAACAGGCGTTTTATTACACGCTATCTCCGCCGCTGTTGGGCCGAGATAGCGTCGACGATTTTCTGTTCCGCACGCGACAAGGATTTTGCGAGCATTACGCCAGCGCATTCGTGTTTCTGATGCGGGCAGCGGGGGTTCCGGCGCGGGTGGTGACCGGCTATCAGGGTGGAGAGCGCAACGCGTTCGGCGGTTATCTCATCGTTCGGCAGTCCGATGCTCACGCTTGGGCCGAGGTGTGGCTGAAAGGGCATGGTTGGACGCGGGTGGACCCAACGGGAGCGGTAGCGCCGAACCGGATTCAAGAGGGACTTTATGCTGCCGTGACCGATCCTGATGCTTTACCGTTTCTGATCCGGCGCGGTGGCGGTAGCGAATGGCTGCACCAATTGGCGATGAGTTGGGATTCTCTGAATAATTCCTGGAATGAATGGGTCTTGGCCTACGGTCCGGATCGGCAGAAAGAATTTTTGTCGGGGCTCGGCTTCGGTCCGGTGGATTGGGCCGATATGACGGTGGCAATGACGGTCGCCCTGGGTGGACTTGGGTTGCTGGTTGTCGGACTGCGGTGGAGAAGTCGCGTACCTCGCGATCCAGTGGTGCGCGCTTGGCAATACTTTTGCGGGCGACTGTCCAGACGTGGCCTGAAGCGCAACCCTCAGGAAGGACCGTTGGCATTCGTTGAGCGCATTGCGCTCAGCCGGCCTGAACTGGCGGCGTCAGCTCGGCAAATTGGCCAGCTTTATGCGGCGTTGCGCTACGGCCCAACCGCTCCGCTGGCAGAGGTGCGTCAGTTGCGACGGCTGGTGCGACGGTTTCGGGCTTGAATTGCCATGGTGATCGGGCAGGCAGCGGATAACAGAGATACAAAATCCTCCGATACCCGCGCCAACGCATCCATCGCCATGTGAAACGAAATAGAGTCGCGCGACCGGAGCGATGGGAGATATCGATCACCCCCGAGGGTATTGGCGATCGAGAAGTCGCGGATTTGGGGTTGAGTTTCGGCCACGGCAAGGACCGTTTATAGGGCGGCTCCGGCTTTCTCCAATTCAACGAAGGTGGTCGGCTGTCGCGAGCGGTTAATATCCAGTCCCATCCGCAAGCCGATTTCCGCCAGCGAGAAAATGCCACGCACCACCGGTATGTCCGTTTCGGCATCGGCATCCAATACCAAAGCGTGCTGACGATCAAGCTGGCGCAGGGTTGCGATGATATCGCCCACTCGGGCGTCCAGCACGTCTTCCATCATCAACACTTCCAGCTTGGGCCGGAGGGTCATCACGTCGGAGACCAGCAGATCCTCGCGGGTACCGCCGGTCTTGGCCAGAATCCGGTCAGCCTTCTCGCTGTCGATATCGCGGCTGGTGAGCACGCCCAGGATGTTATCGTCTGCATCGCAGACCAGTAGAATGCGCACCCCGCGCTTGATCATGAGATCCCGCCCCTTAGTGAGAGGCGTCGACAGCTCAGTCGTCACAGCGGTGACCTGACAAAGATCGGTCATTACCGACAAAGCCGGATCGTCGGCAGTGATGCGCCGAGGTAACTGTTGCTTGGGGCGGGCGTAGCGGATGCCCCGGTCTAGCCGGTGCAGCGGTAGCGAGCGGTAAACGTGTTTCATCGTGCTCTCTCCTGTGTAGGCATCAGCGGCGACGTGGTGGTCGCTAATTATTATGCGGCACTGCATTATAAAGGATTATTGTCAGACAATAAATGTGGAAAATGTCACCCATTTTTTTGCAATCGCCTCCAAGTTGACTGTTGCCACCCAAAACTGGATAGCGTAGTCACGAGATACGAGCCCAAAGGGCGATGCATCTGATTTGAACGGCGGCGAGGAAGGATTTGGAGTTTTTGGTGTGTCGGCGATCAGATGATCGGCGTCGATGCCCTCGATCAGCCTTGAAGCCTGTGTGCAATCCGCTACGATACCTGATGCGATAACCGCTCTAATCGGGATACCCTGCGCATCCACGGCAGATGTATCTGGGTGTTGAGCCCCCTTGGGTACGGCCCATGCCCTGGTTTCCTCCTCTTACCCCGCCGCGTGAGGATGGACCTTGCAATGGCTGGCGTCGATCATCAGCCATTCGTCATCTGGCTCTTCGATCAGGACCTCCAGCAGCTTTTCCCAGATCCCCTTGTCCTGCCAGCGGGTAAAACGGCGGTGCGTGTTGCTCCATCCGCCGTAAGCCAACGGCAAATCCCGCCACGGCGCGCCCGTGCGCAAAATCCAGAACACCACATTGATAAAGAGGTAATTGTCCTGGGCGATACCCCACAGGCGCCCTCGCGCCCCGGCAGATGCGGCTCCAGCAAGGCCCAGGTTTCATCTGAAATTTCGTGACGACGATGGGCAGGTACTACGTTCTTCATGGGGCCTCCTTCTTGGCCCCCCTGATCCTCTCATTATCTCGAATCTCATGACTACACTATCTAGCCTCGGTTTCGAATTCATCGAGCAGACACTCCATATCTCGGTGGTCAATCGGCCGACCGACAGTCAGCGACCGCCGGAAACCTTCATCCATGTTCAGCCAGGCTGCGTCGGCCAGAACCCCGAGCCCATCCAGAATCTTGGTAAAGAACGCACGTCCGGCCGCCGTGGCGACGATATCGAAGATTTCCATGTCGCTGATTCCGTGCCGGCGCAGGGCATCAATATCACGCTGATCAACGCTGGCCGCATCACGCGCGATCTTGCGCGAGAAAGCCATCATCTCGTGCTCGGCCGCGCTGAGGTCTTCACAATCCCCCGGCTCGGCCATCGCCAGAATCTCCTCGGTGCTGAAGAATTCAGTCAACGCCTTGCCGTGTGCCAGCGTACAGGCCGAATTGCCCAGCGCATGCGCGGCGGCAAAAGTGATCAGCTCGAAGCGACGCTTGTCCATGGGCCGATGGATCTCGGCGAGCAACCTCCCCCAGCGCGCGAGCACTTCCGGCCGGTGGCTGAAGACTTTGGCATAATTAGGCACGTAGCCCCAATTCGCCTGCTGGCGTTCATACATAGCACGCACTTCGCCGGTTGCCTGGCTGGGCGCAACGGTTTCGATGAAGGACATGAGGGTCGCCTCCTTATAGGGCATAGTGTTCGATCTGTACTTCCGCGCCGTGGTCGGCATAGTCACCGGCGGCCCGCAGGGCACGGAATTCGCCCCAGTTGATGGGCCGATAGCGGGCCGGATTGCGGCTATCCACCACGGATGACAGGGGCGCGTAATCGGTGGCGTAGGACGGGTTGTAGAAGAAAGGCGCGCTATAGCGCTCCCGCCCGCTGGGAGCGAGCGCCCGGTGCAGCGGGGCTTGGTAGCGGTCGTTCGACCACACCTGCAAGACGTCCCCGATGTTCACGACGAGGGTATCGGCACGGGGCTCCACCAGATGCCAGCGCCCCTCGCGGAATACCTCCAACCCAGGCACCCCATCCTGCAGTAGCAGGGTCAACGCACCGGCGTCGGTGTGGTGATTGACGCCCAGGAAGCCCTGATTCGGCGTGCTCGCTCCTTCCGGTGCAGCCGGCTCAGGACAGGCTGGGTAGTAGTTCAGGCGCGCAAAGCTGGTCTGTGCCGCACCGAAGAAGCTCCGCAGATACCTCGGCGGCATGGCGAGGTTGGTGTTCAAAGCATCGATCAGCCGCACTGCCAGCCGCTCGCAGGCAGCGTAGTAGGCGCGCACGGCCGGCTCGAAGCTTGGCAACCCAGTCAACCATTGAGGCTGTAGCACCCCACCGTCGGCCGGCCCGTAGTCGAACACCTGCTTCCAGTCTCGCGTGTTCTTGGTCAGCTCCCGGTCGTAGTAGCCCCAGGGATTTTCCGCGCTGCGCTCGATCGCGCGCTTCGTCGCCTCGGGCAGGGCGAAGAATTGCCGCGTCGCCGTCAGCACCTCCCGCAAGACAGAGGCATCAATGCCGTGGTGGGTGATCTGAAAGAAACCCCATTCCCGGCAGGCGCAGTCGAGGGCCCGCAGGGTCGCGTGTCCTTCGAGCGCCGTGATGTCGATGACAGGTACCTGCATCACACTCATGATGGCTCTCCCGCTCAGGCCGTCGTCCGCGGCTGCAACCACTTCGGAAACAACGTGTAGGGATCGAGGTCGACACTGGTGTCGTAGTCGATGCCGCAGGCCTGTAGGTGGCGTTGCAGCGCACCGTTACGCATGGCATCGAACAGCTCCGTGCAGCCACCGATGTGTGAACCGCCGATGTAGATTTGCGGTATGGTGAGGCTGCCCGTATGCCGTGCGAGTACAGCGCGAATCTTGCCGCCAAGCTCAGCGACTTGATACTCGACCGAGTCGAGATCGACGCTGCGATAGCGAATCCCCAGTCGCTTGAAGAGCTTGCGCGCTGACCAGCAGTACTCGCACCACTCCAGCGCGAACAGCACCACCGGTTCTTTGCACACGAGGTCGGCGACGTAGCGCTCGGCCTCGGCGTCGAGCGTTGTGTCCGTGTGGCCGCGCTCGACGGCGGCACAGGCGGCCGGCACGTCGAAGCGGTAGCCGGGCGTCGAGCGCGACAGGGTCAGCTCCTCGGCATTCATTTCCTCGGCGATGTCCTCGAACAGTGGCGTCGACAAATAGCGCTCGCCGGTGTCGGGTAGCATGACCACGATGTTGCTGCCCGTCGGTGCTCGTCTTGCGACCGCGAGCGCGGCGGCAAGCGTGGCGCCGGCCGAGGTACCGACAAAAATGCCCTCGCGGCGCGCCAGTTCGCGCGAGCAATGCATGGCTTCGCCGCCACTCACCGGCACGATCTCATTGATGAGATCCTCGGCGAGCGCCGTCTCGGTCAGGCGCGAGAC
>WBZL01002657.1_pt1 | contig 17171 bp, 19 predicted proteins | sample 5204291 | NCBI WGS metagenome assembly WBZL01 (sample SAMN12344345, study PRJNA552823) | activated sludge metagenome | biome: Activated sludge suspended growth; feature: Nitrification reactor; material: Wastewater; isolation source: activated sludge from nitrification reactor of wastewater...
CGGGCGATGTAGTAGCCGAGGCCGTCGGTCAGGTGCGTGAGCAGCGCCTTCGGACCGCTCGTCGGCTTGTCGATCTCGAAGTGATGGGCGCCGTCCTTCAGCGTGACCATCTCGAAGTCGCGGATCACGTGCGTGCAGCCGGCATCGACGAGCATGCGGATCTCGCCGGCCGCGCTGCGAAGGCGGGCGTTGACCGCGTTGCAGCGGGCCTGCACGGCCGGCGCCCGCGGCAGGAAGCGCATCGCGAGACGTTCGCCGAGGGCCGGGCCGAGGACCTTCCGCAACAGCTCGATGTCCGAGCCCTCCACCTTGGCCGACCCGCTCGAGCCGCCGGACGGGTCACCCTCGACGCCGACCGTGGCTCGATGGCCTGCCGCGGCGAGCAACGCGAGGATGGAGCGCGCCACGGCGGGCGTGTTCGTCGTGCGGATGAAGACCTCGCCGAGAACGGCCGTGAACGCCTGCGCCGGCAGCTCGCGGCCCGGGTAGTCCTCGCGCGTCTGCTCTTGCAGGATGGTCGCCGTCCCCGGGTCGGCGTTGAAGTCGCAGCAGACGATGACCGGCCTCGTCGGCACGATGCGGAGCCCCTGCACGACGTGGGCGGCGCGGTCGAAGGTGTAGTAGGCGCGGTTCCCGGTCGCGACTCGGCGGGCCTCGAGCTCCACGGCGAAGCTCGCCGGGTCCATCGTCTCGCTCGCGTGCTGCCACTCCTCCTCGGTCACGAGGCCGCGAGAGGACCAGTGCCAATAGCCGTAGGCCGAGTTCCCGCCTTCCGAGCGCGCTCGCCAGCGGTCGCATAAGTCGATGAAGTGCGCCCCGGATCGCATGTCCGGTGTGCCGTAGACGGTGAGCCGGCCCGGTGGGCGATCCGGAGTCGCGAGCGACGGCCCAAGGTGATCGTCGATCACGGACAGGCCGAGGCGCATGTCGGCGAACTCGTCGAGCCAGAGGCCGTCGATCGGGTCGCCCTCGGCGCGCTGCGGCTTGTCCATGCCGACGACTCTGATCAGCGCGCCGTTGCGAATCGCGATCTCGCAGTCGGTCTTCCGTTCCTCGAGGATCAGCGCCTTCGGGATCAGACGCAGCAGCGAGCGCCAGTAGAGCCGCATCGCCTGCGCCTGCGTCGGAGCGCCCACGACGAGGAAGCGGTCGTCGAGCGGCCACGATGGGTCGAGCGCCGCGATGACGATCTCTCGCTTCCGGCCCTCGCTCTTGCCGCTGCGCCGGCCGGCCTCGATGGCGCGATGGCGAGCCGGGGAGCGGAATGCCGCGGACTGCGCGGCATGGAAGCGCTGCGGGCGCCAGCCGCGGGGCAGGAGCGGGGACGGCTCGAGCGGCGCGTCCGGGGAGTCGGGGACGGTGGCTCGCATCGCGGCAACAAGGGCGAGGAGGTCGTCCGGCTTCACGTCGCCGAAGTCCTCGGCGAGCCTCGCGCGGATCCGGGCTTCGATGGCCGATGCGCGGCTCATGTCCGCTCGGCCAGTCGCGCCTCGAGCTCGCGGAACTTGCGCTCGAGCTCGGCCTCACCGAACGAGGCCCGGTAGCCGTCGAGCAGGCGTTGGAGGGTCGCAGCTTCGGTCGCGTCGATCGAGCCCGTCCGCAGCGCCTCAGCCACGACGGCGTAGGCGGCGGGGATGTCGGCGGCGCTGTTGATCGGCGGGAGCTGCACTCGCAGCGGCTCGCCCTGGCCGTGCTGCGCACCATCGCCCCACTTCCGCGGGTTCCAGCGCGCGAGGAGCTTTAGGCGGGTTTCCACGCGGAGGCGTCGGTGGCCGAGCATGTCCTCGGTGACGGTCTTGGTGCCCTCGGAATCCTCGGTGACTGTGACGCCTTTCTCGGGCGTGTCCGCGATCGCAAGTGCTTCCTCGGACAGGACTTCAGCGCCTCGATCGCGCGCGCGCGCGAAGCGTGTCCGGAAGTCGGGATCGGAATCGAGCCAGTCGTAAACCAGCTTGTATCCCGGCATTTCATCCCGCCGGCAGAACGATCGCAGCGTCCCGCCAGCGGTCACGCACTCGATCAGCTCGTCGATGATCCGTGCTCGCTCTTCGTCGCTGAATCTCCGCCGCGCCGCCATCCATCGCAGCGTCTACAGACGCCAGGTCGCAAGGTCAAGCGCCGATCGCGGCATGGAATCTTGCCCGACTACGGGACACGCCCGGTATTCCGATCGCTCCCAGGCCCTGCTCCCCGGGTTGATCGCGAGTCGCCGTCGTCCCCCTGAGCGCTTCGGGGCGGTTCGGCGAGGCCGACCGCGATCAGTAGCTCCGGGGCGAGCGCGACGCCGATCCGTGCGAGGGACGCTCCGAGAGCTGCGTGGAGGCGGGCCGCGTCGGCGCTCTCCGAGGCCGCGAGGTCCCACCATCGCACTGCCTGTGTGCCTGCGGTCGGGATGTCGCTCGGCTCGAGGAGCGCGCCGAACCACTCGCGTGAGTCGCTCACTGGATCTCCAAGAACGTTCGTCCGTCGCCTTCGAGTCGTGCTTGCGCGCGTTGCTGGGGTCCTCGTGGAGCGAGGCGAGCGTGCGGCGAACGACGGCTAGGGTCATGGTGACTGTGCGGATGCCGCTTCGCGGTGTGTGTACAGAGAATCACCAACTACCTATGTGGTAGTACTAATCTACCTTCTCTCCTTATCACCTTCGAGGGGTATAGACCTTCTGGTCTTTTCACCACCCTTCCGGAGGAAAGGAGAGAAGGAGAAAAGCTACCCGGCGCCGAGTGTGGCCTCCGTGGCTCGGTAGGTGGTGAACGGTCGCCCTGTGGTCATGGTGACCTCCTGCGTGACCATGCCGGCCTCGATCAGGTGGGCGAGGATCTCTTTCCGCGAGCGCGACGACACGGTGCGTGCCGCGCGCGCGAGTTGGTTCGAGGTGAGGCCGTCCGGGCCCGCGGCTCGGACCTCGCGCAGGATGCGCTGGAGCTCGGCCTCGTAGGGCGTCGAGGCGATGCGTTCGGTGGCGATCAAGCGCAACCTCTCGGTGCACCATCGCACGAGCCGCTCGGCCCACTCGACGTCGGTGAGGGTGATCTCACGATCAGAATCATCGCTCGCCGCCCGGACGAGAGCAAGCTTGAGCACGTGCTCGACCCTCCGGTTGGCCACGTCGGCCATGGGGTCGCCGCAGGCGTGCATCCGGCGCATCGCGTCGTCAGCCTGGGCCTGGATCGCGGTGACGCGCTCCGCGGCCTCGGCGGTCAACGGCACGAGCCGGGCCCCGGTGGCGGTGCCGAGGCCGCTGGACGCACCGGTGAGGTTGCCGGTCGGTGCGGTCCTTCGGTCGAGCGCCTGGAGCCGCTCGACGAGCTCTGGCGGCGGCACGTCGTCTGGAAGCCGCGGCACGCGCTGTGGGACGTCCTCGTCGACCAGGAAGCAGAGGAAGCGCCCGAGGAATCCGTCAGCCACGGCGCCGCGGTCGAGCGCGGCGAAGAGGTCGTCCGGCGTCCCGGTGCCGTAGAGGCAGAGGTTCGGCTCGTTGAGGTGGACCGGCGCGTTGAGCTTCCGGTCGGCGTAGCCCGGTGCCATGTGGACGCTGCCAGCGCGAGAGAACAGCTCGAGCAAGTAGCGCTTGACGCCGGCGAGGTGCGGCGGGATGCGTTCACCCGAGAGCACCTTGAGGACCTTGGTGAACTCGTCGATGAAGCAGACGTGCGACGGGTGGTCGATGAGTGCGGCGCGGAGTCCGGAGTCGCTCTTCCACTCGCCAGGGCCGATGAGCCGCTCGAGTTGCGCGTGAGCGAAGAGGGTCACCGGGCGCGAGATGCTCGCGTCCTTGCCGCAGCCGGTGCGGCCGATGCCGATCGCGTAGATGTTCGTCCGCAGGTTGGTCGGGGTGCGCACGCGCCGGCCGAGGAGTGCGCCGATCGCGGTGATGGCGGAGGCGAGGCAGAGTGCTGGTTGCCGCTGCGACGAGGTCGCGAGCATCCACTGGACCATCGGCCCGATGATCCCCGGCACGTCCAGCAGCTCGCTCGGGAACAGCCCCGCCGGCGGCACGAGGTTGACGCGGACCGGAGGCAGGCAATCGCGCGGGTTTGCAGGTGCTGACGCCTCGAGCTCGTCTTGCTCGATGACGTCGCCCTGCCAACCGTTCGCCTGCGCGAGCCAGAAGAGCGTCGCGATGGTGATCTCGGTGCCGTCGGCGAAAAACTTGGAGATCGAGCGCCAGACGCGCATCTGGTCGGCCGCGTCGAACTTCGGGTGGTCGCCGGGGTGCCCCTGGTAGAGCGCGGAGTTCGCGGTCGACCGTGACCACTCGACCCAGAGGTCGAAAGCTTGGGCCTGCGCGCCGGTCGACTTCAGGGCCATGCCGACCTTGAGCCAGTCCTCGCGTTCGTCGTTGCAGACGAACACGAGCGCAGCCCGGATCGAAGCGACCGTCTCAGGGAGCAAGGCGAGCGCGGTTCCGGAGTCGGAGCGCGCGGAGCCCGCGGCCTGGGCCGGGCGATCGGCGTGGAGGCGCGGCAGGAGTGCGTCGAGCCACGCGGGCGGGGCCTCGATCACCAGTTTCTCGAATGGGTCGCCGACCGCCCAGGTGCGCAGCGGCTCCGCCGGTGACGGCAAGATTACGTAGCCGCCCATCGCGCGGGTGTCGATGCCTGGACCGATCTTGCTGATCGTTGACGCGACCGGACGCGCAGGATCAGCGCGGTAGAAGAGGTGCTGGCCGTTGCCGCTCGGGGTCTGCGCGATCATCTCGCACCCGAGCGGCTCGAGGCCAGCGAGCGATTGGAACGCGGCGAGACCGTCGCGTCCGCTCTTGCGATCGAGATCGACGACCACGACGCCGGCGGCGCCGCAGTTGAGGCCGATCGTGGCATCGGGCATCGCGGTCCACCATGCGCGGATCTGGTCCGCGTCGGTAGTGGCATCGTGGAGGCCGCGGCCCCCGGCGATCGCCGGCACGCGGCTGCGGCAAGGGAAGATCGGCCAGCCGAGTGCGGCGTAGGCGAGGGCGGTGTCAAGTTGAGAGGTCATGCCAGCGATGCGTCACAGGAACGAAGCCCCTGCGCAGGCATTGAGAGCGTGGTGATCGCGGACGGGTCTCTCCTGCACTCCGTGTCGCAGGAACGAAGCCCCTGCGCTGGCATTGAGAGCGGCCGTCGAGCGGGCCGTCGCGGACATCGTTGAAGCTGTCGCAGAAACGAAGCGTCTGCGCACGCATTGAGAGGCTCGAGAAGAACTCTCCCCGCGCCGCGTCAGGAAGGTCGCAGAAACGAAGCGTCTGCGCACGCATTGAGAGGCACGGTGACGTTCGCGCATGGCTCGGTGGCGCTGAGTCGCAGAAACGAAGCGTCTGCGCACGCATTGAGAGGCATCTATGCGCTTGCGGTCGCGCCGTCTGGTCACGGGTCGCAGAAACGAAGCGTCTGCGCACGCATTGAGAGAGTCGCCACCAGAAGCGCCCATGCCATCGCTCACACCGCCTCGTCTTTCGAGCGGTCCAGCCGATCGTCTCGCTCGCTCTTCATGCGCTTCGCGCGTGCCCACCGAGATTCCGATGGCATGGACCCTTCCTCGCTGCGAGCGGTCGCCGTGCTTTGCGCACGACGCCACCGCTCGAAGATGTTCCGCGCCGCGTTCTCGTCTTGGTCCCACTCGTGACCGTTGGCGCAGGTGTGCCGCAGCTTCGAGGCCGCGTCGAACGCCTCGACGACGCCGCAGACGTGGCACTCGCGCGTGGTGTTCGCCGGGTCGACGAGATGCACCGATCCGCCGCGCATGCGGAAGGCGTTGATGATCGCGAGCCGCAGCTCGGACACGGCCGCGAGCGTCCGGTTCCGCGCGGCCTGCTTGATGTGGTTCTTGTCGCTGTCGACCTCCGGGACCCGCGCGACAGCGCGCAGGTCGAAGTCCTCCAGGATCACTGTCCCGAAGTTCTCGGCGAGCTTCGCGGCAGTCACGCGGTAGTAGTCGCGTCGCCGCGCGAGCGACTTCGCGCGCTGTGCAGTCTCCCAGCACCAGAGGTGCTTGTCCTGCTTCCGCCAGCCCTCGACGGCATCGAACATGGCGTTGTCGCCATTGAAGCGCGTCTCGCGCCAGTCGCGCACCAGCGCGGCAAGCCTCGCCGGGGAGCGCCACGCGGCGAGCGTCTCGGTCCGATCGAGGAACCATCCTGGCATGCTGCGCGTTTCGCGGATCCAGCCCGCGAGCACTCGGCGCATCTCGTCGAAGTTCTGGTCGCGCGTGCTGCGGAGCGTGTCGACCCGCTTGATCGCCTCGATGATCTCGCGCGGAAGCGTGAACTCGTGCTCGTCGCGAAGGATCGGCTCGAACGCCTGCGCGATGCGCAGCGAGCCATCGGGCCGCAGGCGCCAGCCGATGTCGAGCGCCACCTCGCCGTTGCCGCAGCGCCGCTCGGGCTCCGGCACGTTGAGCGTGAGCGTGAGAAACCACTTCGCCATCGGCCCGACCATCACGCGATGGACCGTCGCCCGCTTCACGCGCGCCCCCGCAGGCATCGGCCGATGGATGATCAGCGGCCATTGCGCCCACACCGGCGCGCCATCTTCCTGCGATCCGACGCGCAGCGAGAGCGTGCAGCGCTGCCGAAGATCGCGGCGCCGCGACGGACCGCGAGCATCCGCGCGCGGCTCCCAGCGCAGTTGCCGACCTCGCCCGCTCGTGATGTCGTCGAGGCTCAGACCGACGCCGTCGGCGATCTGGACGCTGACTTCGCCGTTGCCGTCCCAGTGCAGGAAGCGCGGGTTGTTCGGCTCGCCATCCATCCAGAGCGGGGCCTTGCGGGCCGCGCCGTCGGCATCCTCGACGAGCTGATACGTGCCCCAGTAGACGCCGCAGGCTGCCCGCGCTGCTTCCCGATCTGCGAGAGCCTGCTCGTTCGCCGCGTCGACCTTCGGCGCCATCGTCTCGCGGGCCGCGATGCGCGCTTCGCGCCATGCTTTGCGGCACGACTTCAGGTCGGCGCGGGCCTGCTTGATCGACGCACGATGCTCAGCCGAGACGGCGCGCGATGGCGCCTCCTTGCCGCTGCGCTTGCGTGCGAGGCGAGCGACTTCCAGCGCCATGTCGAGATCGTGCTGCGCGGCCTGCATCGCGGCATGCAGGCCCGCGACGGTCAGGTCCTCAGCCTCGATCGCGCGCAGTCGATCGCGGCGACGCCGCTCGATCTCCACGAGCACGTTGCGGTAGCGGTGCGCGGCGCGGAACTGGTCCTCGACGACTTCGGCGCCGTCGATCGGCGCGCGCAGGCCGTAGCGGTAGACGAGGGTCGGCATGCTCTTCCTCAGTGGTGTCGTTGGTCGCGGCTGCGAAGCCGCCGCGCGGGCGTTGGTTCAGAACGGCAAGTCTTCGAAATCGATTCCGCGACCGTGCCGCGTGAACTCCTCGTTCGTGCCGGCTTCGGTCTCCTCGAGCTTCACACCGACGAGCTTGGGGTATTCGCCGCGTGAATCCACGGTGACGCTCAAGACCTTGCGTAGCTCGCCGAACTCGATGCGGACGCGCGCCTGATCGACGGTCTCGGGGACCGGCGCGCGACCGCCGCGCTCTCGCCACCATTGCTCGGCCTTCTTGCGCGCGAAGCCGGTGTGCTCGAAGCACACCCACTCGCTAACCCAGCGGCGGAACCCGCAGTCGTAATCGACCCGCATCGATGTCGGTTTGCCCTCCTTGTGGTGCTCGCGTGTCTTCATCGCCACGACGTCCAATCGCTCGATCGCCGGCAGATCGCGCGAGAGCAACGCGGCCTCCTCGTCGGGCTTCGCTTGGTGCGGAGGGGTCTCTGGAGCGAGGACCGCGAACTCGAACCCGCACTCCGGGCACACCTTGAGTGCGATCAGGACGAACATGAAGCAGTTCGGGCACTTGCGAATCGGCGCGGCGCCGTCGGTCTCGCCTCCCTCGCCGGTGGTCTTGATCGCGTCGATCGGCCCGTGGCGCATGACGTTGCCGCCGAAGTCGAGCACGAGGCAATCGGTCTTGCCGGGTGCGCGGCGGAGTCCGCGGCCGACCATCTGCACGTAGAGCCCTGGCGACTCGGTTGCGCGCAACAGCACGATGAGGTCGACGTTCGGGGCATCGAACCCGGTGGTGAAGACTCCGACGTTGACGACCGCGCGCAGTTGGCCAGCGCGGAACCGCTGCACGGTCGCGTCGCGCTCGTCGAGATGGGTGTCGCCGAAGACGCATGCCGACTCGATCCCGCGCGTCGCGAGTGCCTCCCGCACCTGCCGTGCGTGCTCGACGCCGCAGCAGAACACGAGCCACGACTTCCGCTCGCCGGCGCGCGCGACGATCTCGTCGGCCGCGGCCTCGACCAGACCATCGGCCAGGGCCGCGGCCTCGAGCTCGGCAGCGATGAACTCCCCGCCGCGCCTGTGGACGCCGGAGGTGTCGATATCGGCCTTGGTCCCGCGGCTCTTGACCGGCGAGAGGAAGCCGTCGTCGATCAGTCGCACGAGGTCGCAGTCGTAGGCGATCCCGTGGAACATGCGGTCCTTGCCCTCGTCGAGGCGTCCCGAGTCGGTGCGGAACGGCGTCGCTGTGAGCCCGATCACCCTGAGCTTGTCGTTCATCGACAAGAGCGCGTCGAGGAAGGTCCGGTACATGCCGAACCCTTCCTTGGGTAGCAGATGGGCCTCGTCGATGATGACGAGGTCCGTCCACCCGACCTTCTTCGCGTGCTTGTAGACGGTCTGGATACCGGCGAAGAGGATCGGTGCTTGCCACTCGCGACGCTTGAGTCCCGCCGAGCAGATCCCAGCCGGAGCGTTCGGCCAGGCGCGGAGGAGTGCGTCGTAGTCCTGCGAGACGAGCTCGCGGACGTGCGTGGCGACGACGATGCGTTCGGTGGGCCATTGCGCGAGGACCGAGTGAATGAACCCGGCTGCGATCATGCTCTTGCCGCTACCGGTTGGCGCGACCACGAGCGGGTTGCCGGTTTCGCGCTCGAACCACGCGTAGAGCGCGTCGATCGCCGCGCGTTGGTAGCCGCGGAGCTCGACCTGGAGCGGCCCGGCAACGGGAACGCGGTCGAACATGTCCTTGCTCATCGACCGAGCAACCTCAAGGCAATGACGACCCATGCGAACACCAGGGCGCAGCCCCCAGTCAAGAGCCATCGGTTCGCCTCGTCGCTCTGCGTGATCTGCGGCGCGGGGAGCATCGGGTCGTCGTCGGGGAACGGCGCGGTCACGTGATCCTCCGCAGGAAGCACCCGGTGATAGCACCGAGCGCGAGGACGATGATCGGGATGAGGAACAAGCCCATCGCCCAGACGATAGCGCCGCTCCCTTCGTTTTCGTCGGGATTCTTCATGGTCATTTCACCACGGTGACGTGCTTCGCCGCGCGCTGGCTCGTGGTGATGGAGATGCTCATTCGGCAGTGCTCCCGTCTGCGAACTGAAAGACCGTCTTGCCGGTCGCCTCGTTCACGCCGCAGACGTCGGCGTTCACGATGCTCGGGAGGATCGAGTGCGACGCGCACCCGACCCGTTGGTCGTTGGAGTCGAGCTGGCCTCCGTAGCGCGCACAGCTCCACGCGCCCTGCGGCTCGACCCGCGCGTGCGTGCAGGTCCGGCAGTTGCGTTGCGGCATCCGCTGGCCATGGCAGAGCTCGAAGAACTGACACGGCCACCGCGTGCCGTCCTGCGAGGTGTAGACGCACGGTGGGTACTCCGGCGTCAGACGCTTCGGCGGCTCGGCGAGAGCGACGATGTGATCCGCGCGCTCGACGATCGCGGTCGCCTTGTCGGCTTCGTAGACGACGCGCTCGGTGTAGATGCGGTCGTCGTCCTTGCAGACCGCGATGTAGAGCGCTCGATCCACGCGCTCCCCCTCGTAACGCAGGCCCCGCATGTAGACCTGCATCTGGGCCCAGTGCTCCGGCTTGCTGGCCTTGACGCCCTTCTCGACGAGCCTCCCGAAGCTCTTGAGGTTGTGCGTCTTGACCTCGAGGACGTGCCAGCTCTTCGGCGCTTCCGGGACGCCGCGGATCAGCCCGTCGAGACTGCCGCCGACGTGCGACGGCCCGGGGATGCGGAACTGCTCTCCGGTCGACGGGTCGCGATCGACCACCTCGAAGCCGGCCTCACGCAGGTCCTCGACGACCCACGCTTCCTCGCGTTCACCGCGTGCGAAGAGGCGCAGACGTTTGCCTGGGTGCTTCGGGTCGAGCGCCCAGCGAAACACGAGCCACAGGTAGCGGTCGCACTTGTGGCCGATGAGTGAGGCGCCGAGATGGTCTCGGCGCCAGTCCTCTGCACGCCGCACGTAGGCGGCATGCAGAGCGTCCGCGACCGTCGGTCGCGTGACGGGAAGCGAGAACTTGGCCACGAAGCCCTCCTCACTTCTTCCAGGAGGGTCGGGCCTGCGGCGCGGCAGCCGTTGCCGGCGATGCGGTCGCCGGTGCAGCCGTCACCGTAGTGTCGCCGGCCGAGCCGTCGAGCGCCTGGAAGCCGATGACGTCGTTCTTCGCGCGGTACTGCTCAGTCGCCGGGACCGCGCGCACCTTGACGCGCAGGGAGCCGCCGAGAAGGTCGTCGGTGTCGGTGACCTGGAGCTTGCCGATCGCGCGGCAGATCGCGGAGAGCTGCTGCCGCGCGATCTCGCGCGGCTTGTCGTTAGGGTGCTGGATGCAGAGGGTCGTCCACGCGCGCCGTCCGGCGAGGTCGCTGTGATGGTTCTCGTCGACCTCGAACTCGATGGCGAGCATCTCGCCCGCGGTCTCGGAGATCTTGAGCGTAGCGCCCATGATGCGCATCGCGTACCAGCCGTCCTTGAGCGGCACGAACGGCGTGGCAGGAGGAACGGAAGAAGCGTCGAAGCTGAGGTTGCCCATGTGGTTCTTGCTCTTGCGGTCAGTTGGGTTCGGTTGCGGGTTGGGTTGCGCTCGGAGTTGTGGAACCCGCAGCGAGCGCGGCTGCGAGGGTCTGCCAGACAATCTCTGGCCGGTTCTCGGGGATGGGGATCTCGTGCGGCAGCCGGTAGCGGTTCTTCGCGAACCACGCGGGGCGGTCGACGGTGTGGCAGATGCGCTCGCCCTTGCCGACACCGCGCTTGCGGTCATCGCGGCGCCCCTCGGAGTCCACCGCGGTCACGCGGTAGTTGAGGAAGAGCGTCGCGTCGGCCCATCCGCGCAGCAGCGGCTCCGACTTCTTCTCGATCGCGACCGCGAACTTGTCGTACGGGTCGGTGTCCGGTGCGTCGAAGTGCGTCACGATCGAGTGCGCGAGCAGGACCACGATCATCCCGCGCTTCTGGCCGAGCATGTCGAGGCCGGCGAGAAGGTTCGACCATTCCGAGCGCGCGTGATCGAAGCCCTTGTGGAATCCGTAGCTGTGGATGTTCGTTGCCTGCGAACCCTTGTCGGTCCGCACCGTCGCGCAGACGTGTTGCCAGAGCAGCGGCTCGAGCGCGTCGAGCCCGTCGAGCACGTAAGTCTCGTAGTCGTGCGGCTCGTCGAGGAGCGCCTGGATGTGCTCGCAGACGTCGGAGTAGCGCTGAGGCGAAGGGAAGGCGTCGACCTCGAGTTGGCCCAGCCCCATCTCAACCGGATCGAAGATCGGCTTGGGGAACTGCGCGGCGACCGAAGTCTTGCCGATGCCGGGGACGCCGTAGATCACCACGCGGGGCGGCCCGGCGACGTGGCGCTTGATGCCGGCGAGGCCGCTCATGCGCCACCTCCGAAGGTCTCGGCGCGGAGCCCGCGGGCCACGTCATGATCGGCCTCCGCGGTGACGATCACGGTCTGGCGTTGGCGGGCATGTTCGTCGATCGCGCGGCGCGCGTCGATGTCGAGGCCCTCCCAGGCGAGCTGCGAGATCGCGAGAACCCGCGCGTCGCCGAGCGCGTCGATGGCGAGGTCGAGCGCGATCTTCCAGCGCTCGCCGTCGCTCAGGTCGGCGAAGAACTTCTGAGTCCCGTCGCGTTCGATGATCATCCGCCCGTCGCGAATGGTGAGCCCTGCCGGCGCAAACTCGGCGATGGCTTCGGCGAGGACCCTGTCGGTGCCGCGGGCAGCCTCTCGGAGTGCCTCGCAGTCGATCCGCGCCTGCGCGGCCTGCTCGGCAGCCTGATCGGCCTCCGCGCGTCGCGCTGCCTCCTCGCGCATGATCCCGAGTCGCTCCGCGGCCTGGTGTGCCGCGACCACGCGCGCCCCTGCGGCATCGACCTCGGCCTGATCTGGGGCCTGGACGTCGGCGATGGCGTCGAGTGCCTGCCTGGCCGAGTCGAGGCGCGCGACCGATTCCCGCGCAGCCTTGGTCGCGGTCCGCGCGGCGAGTCCTGCAGCGCGTGCTTGGGCCACGCGCGCCTTCGCGCGTTCGAGGGCCGCACACGCGTCGCGCTCTTCCATCTCCGCCGCCGCCTCCTCGGCGGCTGCAGCGGTCTCGGCATCCGCCAGGGCTTGGCAATCGGGTGGCTGACCTGCCGCCTCGATCTTCGCGAGCGCAGTGGCGCGGAGCCCGCGGTTGCGGCGCGCGAGATCCTGTCGCTGCACGAGTTCCGCGCGCAGCTTGATCGCCCGTTCGAGTTCGCCGCGGACCTCCGTCTCGTCGATCGGGTCCGCCGGCATGGTGAGGCTCTCACGGAGCCCGGCCGCTGTGGCTTCGAGTCGGTCGGCGGTCTTGGCGAGCGCGAGCGCCGAGGCGTGCAGATCGCGCCGCACCTTCTCGGCCATCTCGACCGGATCCTTTGCGGCGAGGGTCCCGGGCTGCACGAACTGCTGCAGCGTCTCCATGCCGCCGACCAGCTCGGCGAAACGCTCCGGGTCGACCTTCACGCGCGCGAGCACCAGCGCCGCGCGGACTCGCGCGCGGTCGGCAGCGGCGGGATCGACGAATCCGGGGTCGACCAGCGCCGCGACGTCGACGTCGTCACCGATCGATGCGACCTCGAGCTCGCCCTTGCTGGTCGAGCGCTGCATGCCGACGCGGATCGAGCGGCCGAGACCTTCGATCGAGCCGCCGATCGAGCCTTCGCGCGCACGCGCGGCCGGAGACGGCTTCCCCTCGCGCGTGAGTGCGTCGACCGCGTTGATGGCGATCGACTTGCCGGCGCCATTGCGCCCGCGCAGGACGACGACGCCACCTTCGGGCGGAGTAGGGATCGAGACCGACTTGATCGGTCCGACGTCGCGAATGTCGATGCTCATGTCTTCTCCTCTTGCTTGGCGAGCCGCGCGACCTCTCGTTCGCACGGCTCGCATTGGTCGCGCCCGTACTCGATGCGGAACCGGTCTCCGCATCGCTCGCAGCGCATGGTCCCTTCGGGGTCGGCGAAGCTCCGTTGCTCCGCCGCGATATGTGTGCTTTCGACCATGCCACGCATCGAACTTGATCGTTCGTCGCGATTCAAGATGTTTCTTGTCGATTCTCTTCCGCCGCTTCCTCGGCCAGCAGGGTCGGAATCTCGGCCTCGAGGATCGCGATCTGCTCCGCGGCGCCGTCAAGGGCGCCGAGCGCATACTCGAGGTCGGCGACGGCGCTGTCGCGGCGCTCCACGGCGTCGCCGCGCGGCCCCTGTGGCACCCAGGTCGGCTTCGCTCGGAACACCGAGGCGCGCGCGAACACCCGCGCGACCCGCGAGGATTCCTCGACCTCGGCCCGCATCGAGGGCAGCGCCGCGAAGATCCGCTCGCGCAGGTCGCGCAGGTAGGCGATGCGAGCGCGGTGCGAGGCGCTCGACGCGATCCGTTCACCGGGCTTCATGCGCTCAGTCGTCTGCATCGCAGACCTCTTTCCGCCGATAGCTCGCGCGGTTGTCGATGCGCTGCATGTAGGAGCCGTGCTCGCGGATGGTCGCGATGACCTCGGGCATCCGCTCCAACGCCTCGCGCATAACGTTCACTTCGCTCTCGATCTCACGGGTCGACTCGGCGAGTCGTGGCAGGTGAATGTGCGCGCCGTGCCGCGGGTTGCGCTCGACGTTGCGCTGCGCCTTCGCGAGCGTGTCGCGCGCGAACTCGAGGTCTTCGAGGCGTGCGGCGAGACGTCGCTCGTAGCCCTGCCGCAAGCCCTCCAGGTTGTTGGCGTAGACCGGCCAATCCGCAGGCTCGCGCTTGCCGGATGCGAACTTGCTCATCGATCGTCTCCGTAGGTCGTGACGACGATGCGCGCCTGACGATCGTCGTCGAAGGCGAGACCCTGTAGCGCGTCCATCACGGCGTCGGCGGTGTTGTGAATGTCGCGGCGCGTGTTGCGCCGGCCCTTCGGCGGCTGCGGCCCAAGGTCCCAGACCTCGACCAGCGTGCGCTCGCTCTCCTCTTCGGTCGTGATGCGGACCGCGACGTAGTTCTTGCCGAATCCACGCACTCGCTGTGCGAGCGCGCGCAGGCGCGCTTCGAACGCCTTCGCTTCGTCGCTCGACGTAACGAAACGTCTCGCTCCGCGTCGCCGAATCTGCTGCCGGTTCTTCTTCGATGGTGAGATCGCATCGACCACGATATGGAGGTCGGCCGATCGATCCGGAATCTTCCATCTGGTCATGGCTTCACGCTCCGAATCGCGGCCAACGCGCGCTCGCAGGTCGCCTCATCAAACTCGGAGACGTGCGCCTCGCGATCGAGCCCGAGCACCTGCGCGAGCCACGCATAGGCAGCAGGCCGGTTGCAGAACATCCGCTTCGTCTTCGATCGCCAGAGCGGGTCGAACTCGCGGTGGACCTGCGAACGCAGCGCGAACAGCTCGCTCCGCGGCTGCAACTCCGACCACCGCGGGTCGTCTTCGCGCGCCTGCCATCGCGACGGATCGCGACGCAGGCGCTGTGGCTTGCCGTGACGGTAGGCCACTGACTCACTCCGGCTCGCGGACGAGCTCCGGGAGCGCGCCCCACCACGCGCGGTGAGCTGCGGCCAAGATCTCGCCGTCGGGCAGGTTGGCGATGGTCGGATCGAGGTCGCGGATCGCCGCTCGAGCGATCGGGAGCCACGGATCGTTGCCGCGCGGGTCGCCGGCGTCGCCGAGGGCCTTCGCCGCGAGCAGGAAGACGCGGAGTCCCGAGCCGATCCACATGCCGAGCGCGTCGCCACCGGGGCGCAGGTCGTCGTTGATCGGCTGCCCGATGCGCACCTCGTGCGGCCAGTCACCGTCGCGCCAGCGCTGGTTGTAGGCGCCGTGGCAACGGCCCGACGAGTCCCACCAGAGCCCCGTGATCAGCGAGCGCGAGTGCGCGAACGCCTCGCCGACGTGACCCGAGAGCCAGAGCGCGAGCGCGATCGTCGCCTGCTCGTAGGGGTCCGAGTAGGGCTGCTCGACGCCATCGACGCCCCACGGGCTCCCGCGCGTGTAGAGACCGCCGACCGTGACGAGCGACCCGACGCGCTTCGTCGCGTGATACTGCGCGAGGCGCTTCGCGTCGTGATCGCGCCACATCCGGTGGACACGCTCCTCCTGATGGAAGAGCCGCGCGAGCGTCGTCCCCGCGATCCACGGCAGGCCCTGCCCGCGACCAGCCTGCGTCCAGCCCATCGTCACCGAGCGCTCCCAGCACTCGGCCGCGAGGAAGGACTCGGCGACGCTGCGAGCGGAGACGTCGCCGGTCAGCGCGGCGAAGACGGCGAGCGGCGCGACGGAGCGGTGCTCGTGGTCGTGCGTCGTGTAGACGTCGGGGCCGGTGCGGTATTGAGCACCGACCTCGAAGTGATCGGCATCGTCCCTGCCGTAGGGCTGACCCTTGTGCAGCGTGTGCTCGCCGTCGGGGGTCAGGTAGCGCAGAGCATGCCAGTGCTGCGGCCTGCGCGCGTAGCCCGCGTCCACAATCCAGAACCGCATCTCGTTCAGCGCGCGCGGATCCGGCAGGCCCTCGGCGGGCCAGATCGGCGCCGTCCACGTCGAGCCGAAGGTCGGATCGACGCCAGGGGCGTTCGGGTTGTCGCGCCCGCGGAGCGCTCCGATGTCCACGATGTTGCTGCCCCACATCGGGTCCCTCACGATCGGCTGGCCGAGCAGGTCACCGCCCCAGACGTGCGGGATGCCGAGCCAGAGCCCGCCCTCGACATCTCCCGCGTTCGCAATCGCCTGCTGCTCGATGGCGTTCGGGTCGATCGCGGTCGGCACCACGATGCGCCTGATCCCGATCGCTCCGAAGTCGATCTGCATCGTGCGCGACAACCACGGCCACGAGATTCGGAGCGAGGACCCCGACTGTCCGTCGAGGCGCCGCGCGAAGAGGACCCAGCGCACGAACGGCGCGCGCGCGTCGACGTCGGCGTAGGCTTCCACGAGGTGGTGGTTGCCGGCGAACGCGATCTTGAAGCGCTGCGTGTTCGGGGACGATGCGACCAGGTACGGGTCGCTCGCGGCCAGCCTCTCGGGCTTGGTGCCGATCGCCTCGATCACCGGCATGAGCTGCGCGAGGCGTGCGATCGTGTCCGGGTGGACGGCGTGATCGAGCGGCGGGCCTTCGCGCTCGACCCACGGGATGTCACAGACCTGCTCGTGCGACCCGATGACGAGCCCCTGTCGCCGCGCAGCCGTCCAGTTGTCGGCGATCGCGTCGAAGGTGTAGGTGGTCGACTCCGGGCAGCGCGAGATGGCGGAGGCGATCTCATTGAACGGCCCGCGGAGGACTGCGGGGCCGCGAGGCCCGCGGAGCGAGAACGAGCCGACGAAGTAGCCGGTGCGTGGCGCGTGGTGCGCGATGGTGTAGACGTTGGTCATTGGGGAGCGGGCTCCTTGCGCTTGCGGGTGCGCGGGGTGAGCGAGGCTTCGACGCGCTTGAGGGCGGCTTCGAGGTCGTCGCGATGGGTGCGCGCTTCGGCGAGTCCGATCGCGCAGCTCTCGACCTGCACGCGCGCGGCTGCGAGCTGGGCCTGGAGGGAATCGCGCAGCTCGCGGAGTTGCTGCTGCGCTTGTTCGAGGGGATTGGTCATGTTCAGCAGTCGCGCCGTTCGAGTTGCTCGACGCGCTCGGCGAGTTCGTGGATCGCGAAGCCCATCGCGATGATGGAGAGCGCGGCGATCAGGCCGAGGATGATGGAGGCAGTGGTCATGGGGTCACTCTTCGCCTTCGCCTTCGCCTTCGCCGTCGCCGGAGCCGGAGCCGTTGCCGTAGCCGGAGCCGGAGCCGTTGCCGTAGCCGGAGCCGTTGCCGTAGCCGGAGCCGGAGCCGTAGCCGTTGCCGTAGCCGGAGCCGGAGCCGTTGCCGTAGCCGGAGCCGTTGCCGTAGCCGGAGCCGGAGCCGTAGCCGTAGCCGGAGCCGGAGCCGTAGCC
>WBZL01002658.1_pt1 | contig 17169 bp, 13 predicted proteins | sample 5204291 | NCBI WGS metagenome assembly WBZL01 (sample SAMN12344345, study PRJNA552823) | activated sludge metagenome | biome: Activated sludge suspended growth; feature: Nitrification reactor; material: Wastewater; isolation source: activated sludge from nitrification reactor of wastewater...
CCTCTGGCGATCGGTAAGGCGGTGTTTCGATTTTACAACGACCGCGCGCGCCATGTCGGTACCGATGGAACAAGCTTACGTTCATTTCGCAAGTCGGAGACTTGAGGGTATATCCGCGGCGAGGCCCAGCCTCTGGCGATCGGTAAGGCGGTGTTTCGATTTTACAACGACCGCGCGGGCCGTCAGGTCCGCCATGTCGGTAGCAATCGGGTTGAATATTTGGTCTCCGGCCTGTAGGGCCGGTATGTGATGGCTTTCCGACCGGCAACATCCGTGCCGGCCGATCCTGGATTGACGCCGCTAAAAATGGATGGAATGGATTTTAAGTTGATCTGAGGGCTGCCGTTGCCAAATCAACGAATCAACAAATAACCGAATCAACAGCAAAAATCACACAGCCCAAAAACCATTATCCCCAACCTCTATCACACCGCCACCCCGGCCAGCACCCCGCGTTGCTCCCGGATCCGGTCAGACGCCAGGTATTCCTCGAAGCTCAGCAGGCTGTCGATCATCCCGTTGGGGGTGATCTCGATGATGCGGTTGGCGACCGTCTGCATGATCTGGTGGTCGTGGGAGGCGAAGATCATATTGCCCTTGAATTCCGTCATGGCATTGTTCAGCGCCGTAATGGACTCCAGGTCGAGGTGGTTGGTGGGTTCGTCCAGGAGCAGGAAGTTGGGGTAACGCAACATGATCCTGGACAGCATGCAGCGCACTTTTTCACCCCCGGAGAGGACGCTGGATTGCTTGTATACCTCCTCCCCCGAAAAGAGCATCCGCCCCAGGAACCCCCGGATAAACTGCTCGTCCTTTTCCACGGAATATTGCCGCAGCCAGTTGATCAGGTCCAGGTCGTTCTCGTTGGAAAAATACCGTTCATTGGCGTTAGGCAGGTATTCGGGGGAGATGGTCTGACCGTATTGGACCGTACCGGAATCGGGCTTATCCTCACCTGCGAGTATATTGAAAAGGGCGGTAATAGCGGCTGTTTCCCGGCATACCACGCCGATCTTCTCACCCGCGTTCATCGTGAAGCTGACATCTGTAAAATACCAGGAGCCGTCGGTTGCGCGCTTGCTCAGGTTGTGCACCTGCAGGATCTGATCGCCGGGTTCGCGCTCCATCTGAAAATTGATATAGGGATATTTCCGGCTGGAGGGTTTGATCTCCTCAAAATCCAGTTTTTCCAGGGCCTTCTTGCGGCTAGTGGCCTGGCGCGACTTGGAGGCGTTGGCGCTGAATCGCTGGATGAATTCCATCAGCTCCTGACGTTTCTGTTCGGCTTTCTTATTCTTGTTGGCGATCTGCCGGGCCATCATCTGGCTGGTTTCGTACCAGAAGGTGTAATTGCCGGTCGTGATCCGGATCTTCTGGTAGTCGATATCCACGATATGGGTGCAGACCATGTCGAGGAAGTACCGGTCGTGGGAAACGACGATGACGGTATTCTTGAAATCGGCCAGGAAGTCCGACAACCAGGTGACAGTCAGGGCATCCAGGTCGTTGGTCGGTTCGTCCAGCAACAGGATATCGGGGTTGCCGAACAGGGCCTGCGCCAGCAGCACCTTCACTTTTTCGGGGCCGCTGAGTTCTTTCATCTGCCGGTAGTGGAGGTCTTCGCGGATGCCCATGTTGGAGAGCAGTTCGGCGGCATCGCTTTCTGCCGTCCAGCCGCCCATTTCGCCGAAGGTGGCCTCCAGCTCTGCGGCCCGGATGGCGTCGGCATCGGAGGCATCGGGATCCATATAAATGGCGTCCTTTTCGATCATGATGTCGTACATCTCGCGGTGCCCCATGATGACCGTGTTCAGGACGATCTGGTCTTCAAATTCGAAGTGATCCTGCTTGAGGACGGCCATCCGGTTGCCCGGCTCCAGGTCGACGCTGCCCCGGTTGGGAGAGATCTCTCCGGAAAGGATCTTCAGAAAAGTGGATTTACCCGCGCCGTTGGCGCCGATAACCCCGTAGCAGTTACCGCGGGTGAACTTCAGGTTCACTTCGTCGAACAGTACGCGTTTTCCGTATTGCAGCCCCAGGTCATTGGTCCTCAGCATATCTTCGTTATTTTGATTTGGCGGTATTTAGACGCCTGATTTTCAAAAAAGTTGCGAAGATAGACGAAAAAAACTACTCTTCCAAGCAAGCGAACACCATACGGTAAAAATCCGGATGCGACTGCCAGGTTTGCCCGGTCACATACCGCCCGTCGCGCACGGCTTCCTGCTTGCCGGTGAATTTGCCGCCGCAGGCTTCCACTTCGAAGCGGACATTCTCATAACAGGTCAGGGTCTTGTCCTTCACCAACCCCGCGGCCACCAGGATCTGGATGCCGTGGCAAATGGAAAAAATGAACTTGCCGGCTTTGTCAAAGTCCCGGACGATGCTGATCACCTTGGGGTCGTGGCGCAGAAACTCGGGCGCTCTTCCGCCCAGGATGAGTACGGCTTTATAGTCCTTCGGCTTGACGTCGGCAAAAGCGATATCCGATTCCACCATATAGCCGGGTTTTTCGATATAGGTATCCCAGCCGGGTTCAAAATCGTGAATGACGAGGTTCAACCTTTTTTTGGTTGGCGCCGCTACAACGACCTTGTAGCCGGCTTCTTCAAAGCGGTGCTTGCCGTAGAGGCACTCGTAACCTTCACCGGCGTCGCCGGTGATGATGAGGATTTTTTCTTTTTTGGCCATTGGTAACAGATGTTGTTGATTGAAGGCGGATCATGCTGACAATATACGGCATTTCCCGGATCGCAATGCGGGTTTCCAGTGCAGTCCCGCAGGGATTTGCTATGCAATGATGAATTTTCCCGTCTGCTTATATTTCTCCAGCCAGGCCATCGAAGGCGCTTCGTTGGGCGGCAATTCGGGTAGCCGGTCTTTCGGAAAAAACCGGGCTTCATGGGTTTCATTCGTTTCCATCCGGAGCTCCCCCGTCCAATGTCTGGCGTAAAACACAACGGTAAAATACTGGACCTGGTCGCCGTTCGGATAGGTCACCGATTCTACCTCAGGCTGTGAACTTAAGCCGATGCCTTCGGTTTCACGGACGATCAGGCCCGTTTCCTCGCGGACCTCCCGGATGATGCAGCTGGTGATATCCTCTCCTTCTTCCAATCCGCCCGCGATGAGCCCCCAATGGCCGTTGTCCTTGCGGCGGATCAGCAGGATTTCGCCCGCTTCATTTTCCAGGATGATCCTGGCCGCCGGGTGGATGATTGTCCGGTTGCCCACTAGGTTCCGGAGGGTTTGAATATAGTTTGCCATTAATTATAAAATTCCCGATTCCAGATTAGTCGGTTTTCCCATATGCAAAACTTAACGTTTGGGAAACTTCGGAGGTTTCGTAAACATGGCCTGGCCTTGCCTGAAATCCCACATTTTGCGTCGTTGAATCCCATTTTCCCACCCTACATCCAGAAAAATACGCGGATCAAAACAAAGCGAATACCTTTGCCGAAATTTTTCCCGATCCCATGATCACCTTTGCTCAATCCATATGTCAGCATTACTGAAAGCCAAATTGATCGCCCTCCTCATCTTCGGCGCATATGCTGCCTGGCTGATCTTTTTTTCAAAGGGAAAACCGTTAAAAATGAGTTTTTCGGAACCAAAGGGCGCCAAGGTAGCCTTTTCAACCAGCGGCAGGAGCGGTCAGGTTCTCTATACCGGTCCTGAAGGTTCGTTCGCCATGTATTGGGAATTCGGCGGTGGTGACGTGATCGCCGTCATCGACATCCCCGACCCGAAACAATGGGAAGCCCAAACTCAGATCCCGCTGGAAAAACGAATGGACATCCTACATTTTATCGGCAGGAAAACAGTAGAAGCCCAAACGACCGGTGGAAAGGGCGTCTATGAAATCCAGGAAAAAAACATCCTGATCAAAACCCGTTAGATTGAAGGCCATAGTCAAACTCAAAGCAACCCTATGATCCTATTCGGCAACCTGCTTTTGGTTATTGCAACCCTTATTCTCCTTGCCTTATCCCCTATCCTATTCAGTCATAAGCCGCCTCCGGGTGGCGACCGCGGGGTCGGCTTTGCCTGGACCATGGTCCTGGGCAATGCGGGTTTTATCCTCTGCATGGGGATCGTAACGGCCATCATCGGTTGGAAGGGCGGCTTCGATTGGGTCGGCCAGGCAGGCGGGCAGCGATTGGTGGTCGTATCCCTTGGATTCGCAGTGGCGATGACGGGCTATTTCTTCTTTTCCATGAAGGAGGGATTGGGTCGCCTGCCGTCTTTCCTGAAATTCCCAATGTCCTACCTTCCCGGAGTTTTGCCGGTATTATTGCTGGCCAGCACGGCCATACTCCTCAACGACCCGTTGCGGACGGCCGTTCCCGGTTCAGTTTACAAATGGCCGATCCTTTTTACAGTCGCAATCGGTCTGATAGCGGTAGCGATAATTATGGCGGCCAGGGCGCAAGTAGCAGCAGCCACGGTCCAGGCAGCCGGAGATTTCGAACAACGGAACCAGCAAAACCACCTGGACCAGATCGATTCTACGGATGCAGGCAAAGGGATCGCCCTGATCCTGGTTTTTACGGACGCCAACCACAAAGCCGTGGTGCGGCAACGGGCCCTGGCCAAGGTCAAATCGCGCGCAGACTGGCAGGAAGAGTTGATCCGGCTTCTGCAAACCGATTGGGCCCCTGAAGTATTCACCTTCCTGGCTTCCAATGAGGTGGATAATCAGCCCCTTTTCGCACAACTGCTTGAAACGGGTATCCTGACCCAGGCCAGGCTCATCCGTGAAAGCATCCGCCGGTGCAGGGACAAGTACGATCTCTACGAAGGCCGGTTCATTTGGGAAATCGACCGGGTTTTGCGGACCGTCCAAAAATTCGATGGCATCGGGGTTGATTATCGCCCTGCCGTTCAGGAGCTGAGAAAAGCGCTGGATGAACGGACCCGGTTTGAAAAACCGGCGCTGCGGGCGATCCCTATCCTGGACAAGTGGTTGAAAAAATATTCCTGAATCGCAGCGAAATGAAAAAAATCCTCCAGCCTCTGATTTCGCTTTCCATCTTACTCATCATTTGGAAAATCTTCAAGATACCCTTTCCCGGATGGGTGGCTTTTGAAAAGTGGAGTGCGGTCCCCGCCATATTCTGGACACTTTGCGGGATTGAGGCCATTTTTATGACCTGGTGGCTGGCCGGTGAGCTGAAATTAAAATATCTCCGGATCAATCCAACGGTTTACCTGGGTTGGTCTTACCTGATCATTGCAGCCGTGCTCCATCTGACCGGTTTCAAAATAATGGCTCTGGTGATGACAATGCTGGCGGCCCTGCCACTGGCCGTGATGGGGCTGTTCTTGCTTGTCATGCTTATCGTCAGGATTTTTGGCGGCCCTATTCGATGGAATTGACAGGAGCATTTCCAGGCAACAGGCGTTCCGAAATATACGGTTCCTACGTTTACATTTCGTATTTTTTCTTTTACATTTTGCATTGAATAAAAGATCCATAAGGCATATAAATTTACCATGCCAAAGCCTCCCCATCCCGGAAAAACCCGCCGGTTGGTCCGTCATCCGGCAAGGTGGCAGCCCAGACAATTCCCCTCGCGCCTTCACTTACCGGCCTGGCGCCCCATTGCTCGGTACCCGGATAAGTAGCCACAAATCCTGGGCATACCGAATTGACCTTGATGGAGGTATCCTGCAACTGCCGGGCCAGTTTGACAGTAAGTCCGTTCAGCGCGAGCTTGGTGATGCCGTAAACCGGTACGATCCCCTGGTGGTTGGCCAGTCCGAAAACGGGATCCGTAAACGCCCCTGCCCCGCTCGACACGTTGACGATCCGGCCGCCTTCGGATTTTTCCAGCAACGGCACAAAGGCCTTTGCCATCCGCCAGGCGCCCAGCAGGTTGGTATCCAGGGCATCCCTGACGTATTGCATGTCCGTTGAGAGCGGCTGCCCTCCCTGGTCAAAAAAAGCGCCTGCGTTATTGATCAGCGCGTCTACTTTTCCGTATTCCCGTGCAAGCTCTCCGGCGAAGCGATCCGCACTTTCATCGCTGGTGACGTCCAGTTGGTGAGCGACGGCGCCGATCCGGTCTGCAAGCTGTTGCGCTGCTTTCAGGTCCCTGGCGGTGATGATGACGGCATACCCAAGCGCTTTGAGTTGGCGGGCGGTTTCAAACCCCAATCCGGCTTCGCGGCTGACGCCCGTGATGACGGCAATTTTCGGCGTAGGCATAATGCGGTTTTATTGTGGTGTCCGGTGAAGATCCGGAGAGTATAACCGCAAATTCTGAAAGTTGTTTACCGTAATTTTCGGTTAAACAACTTGTAATGTAATAATTGGCAAAACGGTCAAAACCTTATCAACTAAAAAATCAAAAGTAACCCTTTTGACAAGTCAAGAGGCAACGGGAAATTGCCGCTTGACACCACACAAAAAACCAAACGCAACGCCTTACGGACGCCCGTCAATTACTAAAACGTCCTTAACGAAGACGGCGCGGGCAGGCGGACAGCAGTGACCGAATGGAATGAGTTTGCTGTCCTAGCGTTTTTTTGGTTCCTTTTTTGGGGCAATGCCAAAAAAGGGACAAAAACCAGAAGCAACGAATACAAAATCAAAACCTTATCAATCCAAAAATCAAACGCAACGCCTTACGAACGCCCGTCAATTACCAAAAACGCCCTTAACAAAGACGGCGCGCGTGGCCGGACAGCAGTGACCGAATGGAATGAGTTTGCTGTCCTAGCGTTTTTTTGGTTCCTTTTTTGGGGCAATGCCAAAAAAGGGACAAAAGCCAGAAGCAACGATAAGAAAATCAAAAACTTAACAATAAAAAGATCAAAAACAACCCATTCACTTCGGTATTTTTACTTCCTGTCTCTGCCTTTGTTTTTGTCACTTTCTTAACGGCCCATCCGCTCATGCCGGAACCCTCGCCGGCAGTGTTCGTTGTCCATTCAAACAGGATATCTCCCGGATTTCCCAGTCATTTCACCCGCACATAAGTCTCCACATTCACCTGATCAACGCCGGCTTCCTCCACCTTTTCAACCCCTTTGGTGATGAGCGTATCGCCTCTGACGGTGTATTCCAATTCGAACACGCCGCCTTCCCATTCCCGGTAGTTCAGGTAATCCAGGAATTCCGTGTAGATATTGCCTTTGATCCCGACCCGCCCGCCGCCCGCCACATACACGGCCGTCGAATCTTTTCCGCCGTTCAGGTCGTGCCGCATAAAAGCAAAATGCGTGGGCGTAATGATCTTGATCATCTCCTGACCCTGGGTATAGTCCACCGTCGAGGTGTCCCGGCCGTTGATGGTCGTACCGGTGAGCAATTTCCAGGTACCCAACAGGGGGGCGGGTCCCGGCCGGTCCTTTGGCGCACAGGATATGGCGATCAGCGCCGGTAAAATAAGCAGCAGGGTGTTTTTCATAGAATTACTTTATTTCAATTGATGATTGATCATTACATGATCGTGGATTTTAAATGGCCGTGCCTGTCCTGCCGGTAAAGAATAGTCGGTTTCCCCATATCAACAATCAACAATCATCAATCATCAACCATCAACCATCAATGATTAGTCACCCCAAAATCTCCCCCAAAACCTTCCCTTCCCCATCCGGAGTGGTATAGACCGGCCGCTGCTCGACCTCGTAATGGGTATCCGGCGGAATGCCGAGCGCGTGGTAGACCGTCTGGTGGATCTGATTGATGTACACGGGCTCCGTAACGGCCTTGAAGGGACGCTCGTCGGCCGTTTCGCCGTAAACGAAGCCTTTTTTGACGCCGCCGCCCCACAACAGCATGGAGCAGCCGTCGGTGAAATGGCGGTGCATGCCGTAATGCTTCGGACTTTCCACCCGGTCGGGCACGTCTACCTGATCCAGCACCTTCAACCCGGGGCGGCCTTCCACCAGCATGTCCCGGCTGAACTCGCTGGCCAGAATGACCATCGTGCGGTCCAACAGGCCCCGTTCCTCCAGGTCGCGGATCAACAGCGCCACGGGCCGGTCGATCTGGGCTTTCATGTCCACCAAACGGGAATGACCGTTCTCGTGCGTATCCCACCCCAGAAACGGCTCATATTCCGTGGTAACGCTGATGAACCGGGCGCCGCGCTCCACCAGTCGCCGGGCCAGCAGACAACCCAGCCCGAACCGCCCGGTGTTGTAACGATCATACACTTCCCTGGGCTCCTGGCGCAGGTCGAAAGCGGCGGCATCCGGCGATTTCAGCAGCCGGTAAGCCCGCTCCATGGCCTGCATCAGGGATTCCTGCTGGTACGAACTGCCGTATTCCCCGAACGGGCTCTTTTTGACCAGCTCCTTATACAGTCGGTTACGGCGTTCAAACCGCCCGAGATCCATCCCGGGCGGGGGCTTCACGCTGTCGAGTCCCTGCGACGGATCCGGAATGGAAAACGGCCCGAACTCCGTCCCCAGGAAACCCGCCGAGTGGAAAGCCTTCAACTCCTCCCCTTCTCCGACCGTGAATCGCTGCCCGATATCGATAAAAGGCGGAATAACGGGATTGACCGGCCCCAACTCCCTGGCGATCCAGGCGCCGATATGGGGCGGCTGTACGGATTGCGGCGGCTCATAACAGGTATGCCAATGGAACTGGTGGCGGGTGTGCAGAATATGCCCCAGGTCGGCCGCCCGGTAGGAGCGGATAATGGTCCCGCGGTCCATCACGCTTCCAATCTCCGACAAGCCTTCCGAAAACGATAAGCCGTCCACGGCGGTCGGAATGGATGGAAACGTGCTGAGCACCTGCTTGCTTTCCATCCCCACCTGATAGGGCGTATAGGTTTTGGGGTCGAACGTTTCGGTATGGCACATGCCGCCCGCCATCCATAACAGGATCACCGAATCGGCCGTGGCAGTGATCCGATCCTTGCGCGCACAAGACGCCAGAAACGGTACGGTAGGCAAACCGGCTGCCATCGCGGCAAGCCCGGCCTGATGCATCTTCCGCAGAAACTCCCGACGGGTATGGGACTGGTCGTTCATTTTCGCTTATGTTTTCCTAAATTGTAAAATCTAAGTTCCACCATTCATCCTGTCAATTATGGCTTTCTGGTTGAATGATTTTATGGTTATACCCACGGCCATTCTACATCTTATGAATGAAGTGATGTAAAATTCACCTGCGCCACTAATGAATATCGGCCGCCCATTCGCGTAACAAAAATGGACTTCTGCGATTTGGATTCGCAATACCGATGCCTTTCCCCCTGATTGAACTGCCCGGTACAGCGGTCCGTTAGGATCGCCATATCTGTAGCACCCCGGCAACGACGTAAGCCACCGGCCTGTAGGGCCGGCATATGAAGATTTGCAACGCCGGTTGAAACCCATTCTATTCATATTTAGAGGGGCGGCCTGGAATCAACCGACGCTGATGTTGCCGGCCCCAAGTAATCATATTCCGGCCCTACAGGCCGGGAACCCAATATTGAAACCAAGTGCTACCTGCCATCGTCACCTACCACTTACGACTTACAACTTATGACTTACAACTTATGACTTACAACTTATGACTTACAACTTATGACTTACAACTTATGACTTACAACTTATGACTTACGACTTACAACTTACAACTTACCACTAAATTCAAATCAACTGAAACTCCGGCAGCAGCACCACCGCCCAGATAATGTCTTCCAGGGCCTCCTGCGGCTTTTCCTCATCCCAGTTTTTCAGCAGCAATTTCTTTTCCTTCCGGCTCGGGGTACGGCCAAAGGCTTTGAGGTACACCCGGTCCAGCAATTGTGCCGGGTCGTCGCCTGTTGCGGCCAATAAATCGGCGCTGGCACGGGCGATATCCTCGTGGAAAAACGCGCTGTTGGTCAGGAGCAGGGATTGCAACAGGGTCGGTTCCGCATCCCGGCGGGTGGTGACGATCTCCCGCACCGGGCGCCCCAGCGTTTTCATGAATTCGTCCTGGCGCACCAGCGCGGCCCGCACAAACGGCAGGGCGGCAGTATCCGCATCGAAGGCGAAACCCGGCAATTTACCCCAATAACTGTTCTGCCCGTTTCCGGCATTCCAGGCCCGGGGCCAGGCCGCATCGTCAAATTCCGGAGCGGTCCAGTTTTGCTGCAGGGTATCGGCAGAGGTCTTCCAATCGCTGTCCGAGTAAATCAATTGGGTCGCGCCGTTTTCAAAGGTCAGCCGCATGGAAAACAACAGCCCCGCCGGATTGGGGATCTCACCGTCATTGATCCCGGCAACCGCCAGAAGGTTCTCTTTGGCGAACAAATCGACGGGAATGGCCAGCCGGTGGACCTTGCGCCAATCCTCTCCCGTCCCGACCTGCCGGCCGTTCAGATAACAGGCATAAGCGTGGTCAGCCGTGATCAGGGCCTCAGCCGATTTCAGTTTTGAGGCCTGTTCCAGCGAAAAGGACCTTCGGAAGAACCGGGTTCCGGGCTTGGGCAACACCCGGCGATCCAGTTCGATCTCTTCGTGCCAGATCCAGTTGGCCGGCATTTTTCCGCCGCTGGGGTCGAAGGCCACGCCGAAGTAGGCAGGCGCCGCCACCCGGGCCAGCGCATCCACAAATTGTTCGGCTGTGAGGCGGCGTATGGCAGGCCCCCGGAATACGAATTTTTCGGATAACAGGTACTCCGGCGAGGGGTACGATACCGCCGGCAACTGGTAGGCCCGCGAAGTCATGATCCGGAGCAGCAGCTTCCGGAAGTCGTAACCGCTGTCAATGAAGTCGGCAGCCAGCCAGTCCAGCAGATCCTGACTCCAGGGGATATTGTCCATTTCATCTGCAGGCGCCACGATCCCGCGGCCGAAAAGCCGGTCCCAAAACCGGTTGACGAGGGTCCGGTACAGCCTGCCGTCGGCGGGCTGTACGATCACTTCGGCCAATTGCCGCAGGCGATCTTTGAGGCTGTCGGCCGCCACCTGCCCCAGTTCCGGGTACAGGAATGCCGTTTTGGCCATCCGTCCGGTAGGTTTGTCGCAGCGGTAGATCTCCAGCGGGGTTTCGGAAAAGATATTGGCGAACCCGTAGGATTGGTCGAGGGTGAGGTTGTTCACGAAGCTGTTGTGGCAGGAGGCGCATTTGAGATTCAGCCCCAACAGGGACTGCGAGATGTTCTGGGCAGCCTGCAATTCGGTGCGCTGGCTGGCATTGACCTCTCCGCGCCATTTGATCCCTTTGATAAAACCTTCCGATTCAGGTTCCGGATTGATCAGTTCTGCCGCCATCCTGTCATAAGGCTTGTTTTCGTACAGGGAGCGGTAAAGCCAATCCGAGATCTGCCTGCGCCCGCCGGTGATGTAGCCGGTACCCGAATAGTCGTTGCGCAGCAGGTCATTCCAGAAGCTGAGCCAATGGAGGGTGTAACCGTCCTGATCGTCGAGCAGCCGTTTGATGAGTTGTTCCCGCTTGTTGTCCGACCGATCGGCCAGGAATTGTTCCACCGCAGCCGGTTCCGGCAAAAGCCCGGTAATGTCCAGATAAGCCCGGCGCATGAATTGGCGGTCGTCGATCACATCGGGCCAGTCCAGGTCATTTTCTTCAAAATAAACATGGACAAACTTGTCGACGGGATGAGTGATATCCGCAGGTGTCTCCGGCAATTGCGGTTGCTTCAGGGCCATCTCCGCCTCCCGGAACACTTTCAGTTCCCGGTCGGCCCAATGCGCGCCCCGGTCGATCCACAGGCGGATCAGTTTGATCTCATCGGCTTGCAGCACCTTGCCTTTGGGCGGCATGGCATCCTCATCGGAGCGGGGCAATTCCAACCGGCGGATGACCTCGCTCTCGGCGGCCTTTCCCGCGATCAGGATCGGGCCATCCTCCCCACCCGCAAAAACCCCGTCTTTTGAATCGAGCGCCAATCCGCCCTTGCGCTTTTCGGTACTGTGGCATTGGTAGCAGTTGTGCGCGAAGATGGCCCGCACCTCCAGGTTGAGCCGGTCGAGCTGGTCCTGCGGCAGGGAGTCCCCCTCGGCCACCGCCAGGAAGGCCTGCAGTTGGCCTGAACCTCCGTGGTCTTTACCGCTGCCCGGCAGTACCGATGTGAGGTAATCGGCGCCGTGGGTCAGACTGGCGCCCAAATGGCCTGTGACCGCCAGACTGAGGCCGGTAACGATCAGGCTCAGGTACGCAAAGCGATGCTGTCTGCGGTAAAGCCAGGCCGATGTGCAGGACAAAACAGCCGTTATATATCCGGCCCATTGGTGCTGGTCGATGAGCCCGCCGGCGTAATCCTCCGTTTGGCGAAGCATCAGTCCCATCACCGCCGACAGGATCGCCGTGGCAGCCCCAAGGTAGACCATACCGCTGTAATCCGGTTTTCTTTTCCGCCACCGGTTCCAGCTTTCCAACAGCAGGGCCCCGGCCAGCAACCCGATCGGGAAGTGGACCATCAGCGGGTGGAGGCGGCCCATCAGGGCGATCAGCCAGTTTGCGGACAGAAAGGTCATCGGTAATGCAAGATGTAAAAGGGTGAATGCAAAACGCAACGGTTTTAAAGGGTGGAACTAAAGTAGGGAATTCCCGGAAATTGGCAGAAAAAAATCAAAAGTCAGGTTTCCGATCTACGATTACAACACCAAATTACATGCCCGAATTAGGGTCTCCTCCAAATACTTTTTGCAAATTTGTTTTTCTGGAAAGGATTGTTGATTTGTTGATTTGTTGAAAACGATCGCCTTCGGATCAGCTACGCGTGTCGCGCGGCAAGCCAAATAAACCTATCAACAAAAATAAACCCATCAACAAAAATAAACCCATCAACAAAATAAACCCATCAACAAAAATAAACCCATCACCCTACAACCGTGTCAACCAAATATGGCCAAAACACCCTCCGCCCGACTTTATGATCTCATCCATTCCCTGACCGGAACGGAAAAGCGCCATTTCAAGCTGTATGCCCGTGAAGGGGACAACAAGTACAACCTCCTGTTTGACGCCATGGAAAAACAGGACGTTTTTGACGATTACGCCCTTCAGGAATTGGTGTATCCCGGCGAAAACATCCAAAGCCGGAAGTACTCCGAACTGAAGGCCTACCTCTACGATCTGATCCTGCAAAGCCTGCAGCGATACGACGAACACGCTTCCGTCGATTTCCGGATCAAGGGGTATCTGCAACACGTCAGGGTGCTGTACCGGCGATCGCGTTTTGCGGAGGCTGTCGACCAACTGGCCAAAGCGCGGCGGGTGGCCATCCAATTCGAACAGTATACTGCCTTGCTGGAAATCCTGAACTGGGAAAAACAACTGGCTTATGCCAACATGGATGTAGCCTTCCTGGCGGCAGAATTATCCAGGATCTCAAAAGAGGAAACCGAGGCCTACCGGGAGCTCCACCTGTGTACCCGCCTGCGCAACCTGTTCTTCGAATTGTGGGCCATCATACGTCAGGACCCCGCACCCGGGCAATCCGCGCGGCAACGCCTGCTGAAATGGAAGGAAAACCTCGATTTGCCGGAGACTGCGACGTTGACGTCCTACACCTCAAGCGTATTGTCCCTGCGCCTCCAATCCCTGATGCATTATGCGGGCGGCGAGCAAAAGGCGTTCTACCGGACCGGCAAAGACCTGCTCGACCTGATGGAATCCAACCGGCATTTCCTGGAAGAAGATGTTTCGGAGTATATCTCGGCGCTCAGCAATTTCATGCGCAGTTGCGGCGAACTCAACCGGATTGCCGAATTGGAAGAAAGCCTGGAAAAGCTTCGCCGGCTCAAACCCAACACCCCGGATGACGAATTGAAGATCCACCGACAGTACTACCAGATCAAATTTGCCCTCTGCATCCAGCAAGCCGACTTTCAGGAAGGCATGCGGGCGCTCGACAACCACCTCCAGGAAAAGGAAAAGTTCAACCCCGCTTTTTTCGACCGGCAGGCCTTCTTTTATACCTATTTCTACATTTGTTTCGGCGCGGGTGATTTTGACCGGGCCCTTTCCTTTCTCAACCAATGGCTGCAATCGGACAAGGGCATTGAGCGGCAGGACCTGCAAGCCCTCGCCCGCATCCTCAACCTGGTCATCCATTACGAACTGGGCAATTCCGTATTGTTGGATTCACTGCTGCGTTCCACTTACCGCTTTCTGAAAAAACGGAACAGCCTGCATCAGGTTGAACAGAAATTCATCGAAGGCATCAAGGAAGCCATTGAAGCGGGATCCGCCAAAACGGAAAGGATGGCGTTTGAAAAATTGGGAGAAGAATATAAACGGCTGGCGGCTTCATCGCCTCAGGCCCGCAAATTGCTCACAAGACCCTTTCACCTGCTGGCCTGGGTGGACAGCAAGATCAGAAACCAGCCGTTTTACAAATCACTAAGCGAATACGAAAAATGAAGAATCGAGGAATTGCTTCATCAGTTCTTCAATTCCTCAGTTCCTCAATTCCTCAATAACATTCAGGGATTAATGTCATGCGTGACATTTCCCCCCCGAATGCTGAAATAATGACTGAGCCCGTTGATTGAACGCACCCTGCGGATGTCAATGCCATCCCAGGTAATGCGCGAGCCGGGTGAACTCTCCAGGTTCAGGCGCGGCTTCCGAACATCAAAGCCCCCCTTGACCTGATTTTGACGGGTCTCATCCAAAACCAATTCAGGTTGATCAAAAGACTCAAGTGTTAAGTTTTTTTTCATACCTTTTAATTTGAAGCGACGAAAACTTTTCGCCGTATAAGACATAAAGTCGTAAGTTGTAAGTCTTGTAACTGAGCGCAGCCGACGCCGTCAGCCATGGGACGAAGACTTTGTCGTCCGGAGGCCGAAGTTAAGCCGTAAGTCGCCCCCAGCATCCACCACGCCTCAGCGTGGCAGCATCCAGATCAAACTCCCCAATTAACACCCATAACAGCCGAAAGTCAAACCTTTTTTACAATAAAGTCAGTTTTCCAAATGGTTATTCCTTGAAAATCGCCCATAAGTCTACATTGCTGCCCCAACAGTTGACCTTATGGATTTCCGGCAGCTTGAACAGGCAGGTTTCCACCAGGTTGAACGCAAAGGGCTTGACATTGCAACGATTGGCATCGATGTAGAAGACTTTGCCGTAAGTGTTTTCCGCCAGGCAGGTATATTCCGCAAAGGCATTGGTGTTGGTCAGGTCGGCATTGAGAAAAGTCAGGATCTGAATGGTGATATTTTTACCGGTCAGGCCGTCGGCCCAATCGCAGATGTCCAGGCCCCTGATCTTGCAGATATTGGCCCCGTCAGAGATTAGAAAAATGGCCTTGCGCAAGGAATCATTGGCGGAGAACAGGGAAGGCGAGTCCACCAGGATGTTCAACAACGGCGTCGTGCCGTCGGGGGCCAGAAAGTCGAGGGCAAAACGAAAGTCCGTCCGGTTCAACTCCCCGACCGGGTGCCAGAGCTTGGGCACCGTGCCGCAATCCCCGCCGATGGTGCCGATCCCCAGGCTGGTCGATTCCGGGATCCTTTTGAGCAGGTAAAGCGCCGTTTCCTTCATGACCTTGAACCGGTCCTTGTCGACGCAGGCCACCTTTTCCATGACCATTGAGCCTGATATATCCAGCAGGAATACCACCTCGTCATAAACCGAGAAGTCCAGCAGCTGGTAGATATTGGCCGGGATGTCCGCATAACCGGCGCCGGAAGTCTCATCGTGCGCCGCCGTTTCGGGGAATTCCTGCATCGGGATGCCCAGGGAGTCGCAAAGCATCTTGTAATTTCCGCGCGCCACCGCGTTGGAGCCGTCGTATTCCAGCGCGCCCGCGAAAAAGTCGACACTGCGCTCCATATCGCGCTTGTGGATGTGCAGGTGTTCGGGTTGATCCCGGCTCAGGTGGGCATTCTTGCCCTGGTTCATGAAGGTGGCGTACCCCAGCGTATTGGAAATAATGGACAGCAGCCTGGGGCGTCCCAGGGCTTTTTGCGCTTCAAAGGCCTGCCTGAGCTGGGGAATGGCCTGGTCGAACCGGCTTGTGTAGGTATAGATCAGGCCGGTCACCATATACCGGAAGGCGAGCCTTTGCCGGTTTTCCGGGTCGGGAGCGGCCGTCATGGCGGCAGCCCCCCGCTGGAGTACGTTCAACGCTTCGTCCCCCGATCCGGACCGGCCAAGCGACAAGGCGTACGCCAGGGCAAAATTGAATTCATCGGGCACGGCTTCATAGGCCCTTTTGAAATGCCGGGTCGCCGCTCCCGTATCGCCTTCGTTGAAATAATAAGCGCCGACATAGTAATTCCGGTAAGCTTCCCGCTCCCCGCCCGGCGGACGCAAAGAGAGGCTGACCAGACAGGCGATCAAAACAGACAGGTATATTGCAGCTTTTCTCATTCTGTTGATTTTAGTCGTAAGTCGTAAGTGATAAGTCGTAAGTCTTCCATACTGGCCACTTACGACTTACGACTGAGGACTTACGACTTACAACTGAGGACTTACGACTTACAACTTCACTCCATAGCCGTAATCCGCACCTCCACCCGGCGGTTCATGGCCTTGGGGTCGTCGTTCTTGATCTCGCCCCGGCCCTGGAGGTAGATCTGGTCGATCACGATACTATTGCGGACCAGCGCCAGGGCGACCTCTTTGGCCCGTTCCTCGGAAATGCGGAGGTTGTAGACGTCAGTACCGATATCATCGGCAAATCCGATAATTTCGACTTTAAGGATCTTCTTGTTTTTCAGGGCCCCCAGAAAGGATTCCAGTTTGTCGGCTTCTGAGGGGGTCAGGGTGTGGTCGTCAAACTGAAAAAAGGCCGTGTGCTGATAATTCACTTTTACGCCTTTGGGCGTTGGCGGCTCCACCGGTTCTTTTTCTTTTTTGGGTTCTTCGGGGGCGTTGGTAAAGGTCAGGGTCGGCCGGAGCAGCATCTCAATGGTATAGAACGTCTTGTTGCTCCACTCTGGTACAACGAACTCATTGTGATAGGGAAAATACCCCTTCTGGGTAATGCCGAAATCGAGCGTTTCGTCGGCGCCGACGCACATGAAAAACCGGCCGTTATCGTCGGTCCTGAAGGCCGGCTTGCCATTGACCGCCACATCCGTTTTGACGCCGATGAGCAGGATGGAATCCCGGACGAATCCTTCGACGTAGGTGATCGGATCGCCGAACAGTTTGTCGGAAAGGTCAAAATTATAGATATCCAGCTGCCCTTGTCCGCCCGGCCGGTCGGAGGCGAAATAGCCGGTTTTGCCGTCGGCGATGAGGAAAAGGCC
>WBZL01002659.1_pt1 | contig 17157 bp, 8 predicted proteins | sample 5204291 | NCBI WGS metagenome assembly WBZL01 (sample SAMN12344345, study PRJNA552823) | activated sludge metagenome | biome: Activated sludge suspended growth; feature: Nitrification reactor; material: Wastewater; isolation source: activated sludge from nitrification reactor of wastewater treatment...
GCTTCTTCGTATTTATGAAATATAAATACGCTAAATTCAAGCTCAATTAAGATAAGCCTTTTGACATACTTTAAAAAGATTTTGATAGACTTTTCATTCCTTCTGCCTATATCGCATTCTGACTTGATTAAATTTATAGTTTGCGTTTCTTCTCGGGTTAAGTACAAATAATAGGATGCAGGGAGGTAAATAAAATCAATTTATGAGAATAAATTTTTTACTCTCATAATTTTTTTTTAAAAAAAAATTGTATACACTAAGCTTAAGGACAGCTGAGATAACTTTTTTTAATTTTAAAATATTTTTGCTAAGCTCTTTGCGCCTTCTTTTCCAATTTAATTCTACCTTTTATTAAGTATTATTTCTTATTTTTATTTGCTTGGCCAATTGAATAAAGGTGGTAGTGATGATGATGACGACATAAAGCAACAAGAAAATGCTAGCTTAGAGGAAAGAAAAAAATAACTATATACCCTAAGTCAAATTTCACTTAAGATAAGCTTACTATATTTTGGCAAACCTTTGATAAAGCACACATTCCTTAATCTCCTATTTAATTTCCTCTTTTATTAAGAACTATTGGGTGATAATTATTGTATTTTGAGGGGGTAATAAGATATGGTGCAGGAATTTTAGTGTGATTGCTACAAAAATTAAAATGCTCTTACTATAAATTAATGATCAAACACCCAATTGAATTATATTATTATAATATTCCCCATGCAATTTGCCTAGCCGACCTATAGCCTAACTTTAGTTTTCTTTAAAAATAATTAAGCTAAAAAACACGCCTCCTTAAGTACTCATGTTTTATTTATTTATTTAATTAAATGATAATTACGGTAGTTCTATTTTAAGTTAATTAGTTGCTAGCATACTCTTGCATTTTTTTGATGAAAATATTAGATTTGTGCCTTGGTTGCTGTTAGGCTGAGCAGCCCTTTTTTAATTAGAAAAAAATATATAGATAAATAGAGCAAAAGATATGCCATACTGATTACTCCTTCTTTAGTTTCTTTTGAGAATGGAAATTTAGCGGTGAATGTCGAAGGCCACATAACTTATCCACTTACGAGCCTGCAAAGAGAAAAAAGAGGGAAAAAAAATAAAGTTACAAAACAATCCCCTAACTTACCTTTAGCCCCAAATTACTCATCACTTTTCTAATTTCTTCATTTTTTTTGCAGTTTCCGTCGTCACTAAGTTGTGCAACTATAATTTAAAGCGAAAGATGCTGAAGAAAACAATTAAACAAATAAGCAAATTTCGTGCTTTGCTTTATACTAGAGAGCACTCAATTAAAATTTACCTCTTTTGACAGGGATAGATTATTTTTAGCAGTTTTTTCATAAACTGCTAGCTTTTCAGTATTTTATTACTTCAAGCAGTTCAATTCTTAAATACGCGCCATTTTTTGAATTAAATTATTAATTAATTATCAACAAAAATTAGTGAATTAATTAATTGGCCAGTAAGCGGATTTTGGAAATAAAATTTTCGGAATGTATACCCAGTTTTTACAGTATTCAGTCAATTAAGGCCTGCAGTAATGATGAAAAAAGGTAAAGAGATTCTTAATACAGGGTAATAAGTACCAAAAAGCTTTAAATGATAAAATAAATCCTTTTAATTATTTGTGACAATTGATGGCCGACTAATAATTAGTGAAGATTTTGCAGAAGAATTTATTAAATTGATGTTACTTGTGGTAAATTGCCATGCTAATAGAATAAAACAGAAAAAGCTCTAAATTTAATAAAGATAGCGAAGAAGGGTGCTCGCTGCTCTAGAAATTAAAGCAAATATGGTACTCAGCCAGCAGCTCAAGTCTTGCTGCTTTCTAATTTACCTGTTTGAAAAGGCTCAAATCTACGGAAAAGTGGCCTTAAAGAAATAAGCAAGGAATACTGAGAGAGAGAGAGAGAGAGAGAGAGAGAGAGAGAGAGATGAAAGCGCCAGCTCTTCTGCAGCTTACGTTGAGCATTAACTTTATTTACAAAAATTTAGGTTTCAATCACAAAACAGAAGTAAGTTTAATTAATAACTTGAGTATTTCACCCTCAATTAGTAGTTTATTTATCTAATCCAAGGCTTTTTCGCAGATAAATACAAAAGAACTTGAAAGCATTGAGGCTTTTGTTACTTGTTTGCTACTTATATTATTGGAGTGCACTAAAAAGCGCAGACAAACAACTAAAGAAGAAGAAGAAGAATAACAATAATTCCATTATCCATACGTCCATCCACTATCGCTTGGGATTACAAATACCTTCAGCCAGTCAAATAAGCAAACTATTCACAGCTCTTAAAGGTAAAATGCCAATCATTAGAACTGTGCTGACTTTAGCTTATCCATGGCTTGAATAATTATTTTATTCGTGAAAGCTAGTTAATTGATTTGCTAATCTTAAGCATTTAATGGATTAGATTACAGTATATTATTAAATTGATATTTTAACTATGGCATAGAATTTCTTATTCGCTATCAAAGCGATCCTCAAAGCCTGTGCTAAAGTAATATATGCAAATTTTGTTTGTTTGTTTGTTCATTTACTTGCTTAAATTGTTGCCTCTTCTTCAAGTATTTCCCAGCACAGCTAAATGTATTTACCAAATTAAAGTAATGAGATTCAATGAAATCAACTCTCTTTGTTATTCTAAAAGGTGAATTATTTATATGTGGCTTTGCTATAAATAATACTTCAATGTAACAGTTAACAAAAGCGAATTTTTTTTCTTACTGCTGAAACAATTTAATCAGGGTCCTTAAAAAATGATGCAATTTTATTGTATTTGCTGCTTTAATGGCAGCAGAATAAGCAGCATTACTATACAAAATTGCTTGCAGTCTGCTTAATTTGAATAGTGCTAGATATGCAAAAAAAGAAAAAGCAAAGCAAGTAATTTGTAACATAAAAAGCTATTAAAAATTTTCAAATAATAGCATTAACCACAGATAAGCCTCAGCTGTACTTTTTGCTGCTCTACATGTAAAATTGTCCCGATTTAGTTCTTTCTTTCTGACTTTTGAAGTTGCTTTAATTAAAATCTATTGAGTTATTTTTTATGTCGCTGGAAATTATCAGCACAATAAGAGCAAAAGTGGAAGGGCTTGCAATTTGGCAAAATATTCATTTGCAGTAAAATTTGGAATGGTTTATTTATTAGATTTTTTGGGCTTTTTAAGTAAATTTTATAGCAGCTTTGATTTAAATATTTTCGTTTACTTGCAATTCCTGACTTTAGGCTCTCCAAAGACCAAGCCAACTAAAAGTTTCTGATAAATTTTGACAGCTTAGCAGCTTTGGAGAAAGTAAAAATAATTTTTTCTTTCTCTAAATTAAATCAATTAATCACGTTTAAGCATTCATTTTGCTCGCTAAAAAGCGCTTTTGGCTTCATTTTATGAGAAATTTTTTATTCTACTTCAAGCAAAAAATAATGAAAAACGGTTTTTAATAGCTGATTAAATGATATGCAGAAATTCGCAATTAACTGGGAATTCATTTGCTTAGAAAATTTTCTTAGACGCTACATAGTAAAAGCCTTTGACTAATAAATAGCTCTTTTAGAAATAATCCCTTTAAGGGTATTTATGTATGTCAATTTATTAAACTCTTTAAAAAATGGCTTTCTTTGTGCCCATTCGCTAAATTATAAAAATTTAACAGTGATTTTCTTTGAAAAGCGAAAAATATATTATTTGCCTAAATCGCGCAAATATCAGTAAAAGTTCTGGTAATTCAGGGTGTTTTGATTTGTTTTTCTGTGCCTGGTAACCTATTAAGCATTTGCTGGCAAGCATAAAAAGAATAAATAGAAGAAAAAAAAGAAAAAATTATAATTATAATTAGAGGAATAAGCAGCAGCAGCAGTTTTTTTTGCGCATAAACTGGTAATTTTGGCAGCAAATAGCTGAAAAAGTTTCAGAAATCATTCTTTTTAAGCCAATTAATTAATTAATTAATCTGATTTGATTTATTTTGAATAATTTTGTTTAGTTTTTTAGCTGCAAAAATAGTAAAGCTTCAGCCAATTAATTTAGATTCCCATTACTATATACAAATTTTATTGGTCAGTGCACAAAAACTTAACAAATAAATAAAAATATTATAAATCAACTGACCAATAAAACGTTCATCTATTACTCATTTTGACATGCATCAACTTTATAAATCTCTTTAGTCAAACAACTAGCTCTTGAATCAATAAATGAGTACATTTCCAAGAAAAACTTCATATTATTCGGGAAATTCAAGCAACTTTCCCATTCTTGCTCAATATTTAGAATAGCTAACTTTTTGATTTAATGCAAACAGTATTACACTTACTTTATCTATATTCCACTTCGTAAGTGTATTCGAATGATAGAGGAAGCAAAATTAATTTTTATGGAAGTTAAATGTTATTTCTTTTTCTTTCTAGAGCACAAAATGATAAAATGGCATAATCTACCCCTTTGAATATTGTTTAGATGGTTTAGAAAATATTTTTATTGCTCCACAAGTTTTTTTCCCTTCAATTTTAATAATTAATTTTTGCTTTTGTCCCTGATAAAAAATGTTTCATAATAGTTTTTTAAAAAATTATCACGGCATACACAGATGACCACCTACAAAATTAAAAAGTAAAAGACTTCAAATTTACTTAAGAATTAAAATAGAGGAGTGAATAAGTAGTAAGTAAGTAAGGGCTTGCAAAAACATTTTCCCCTAATTACTTCAGATTTTATTTTTTTCTCTCTGAGAAAAAGCAAACTAATAAAAAAAGTGCAACTGAATACTAAAACCCTAAGAAAAGTCATTCAAAAAGCCATAGAATAACCAGAATTGATGAAGAGATGTGGCAAACTTGTAATCTTTCTCACCATTGAAAATTCATGCGCCCAATATGCCTGCTGAGAAAGAGAAATAATTAATTTAGATTTTCAGCAGTGACAGCAGCAACAGCAGGAAAAGTATATGTTTCGGGCAAGCTATAATAAATAAGCGTTTGTTTAACTAATTAAATAGCTAACTTATGCTTCTCGTTTCTTTTCTTTGGCCGATTAGCCAAAGCAAGTAATTTTTTTCATCATAGCAGTTACTCATTGCTCTAAAGGAAAAGGAATCAATTGCTCGAAGATCTTTTTTATTGGCATCTTTGCTAGTTTAAGCATAGTAAGTAAGTAAATTTATTATTTCGTCCATTCAGCTCTATATTTAAATATTGGAAAATAACAAAAAACTATAATCAAATAATTTATCTTTAAACATGAAAAGCCAGCAAACAAATCAAAAAATGCGTTATTTTTTTCTCTCATTGATTCAAGTGATTTCTTTAATAAAAAGATATGGCACATGGTGCAAGAAGTATATTGTTAATACTGGAAAAACTGACTTGTTTGTGAAAGAAGAAGAAGAATAATAATAATAATGAAATAATATAAAGGGGCTTATATATTTCGTTTTCAAAAGACCAAGTGTAAGGAAGATAAAGAGAAATATTTGAGATTCATTCTTCGCAATTTTTCAAAATTAATTAAAGAGATGTAATTTATGCATAACTTTCAGTTTATGCTGCCTCTCAAATTCTCTATTTGATCAAATTTCTTTCTTCCAGGAATTAGTTTAAGCTTAACAAAATTATTCTATCAATATTTTTAAAACAAAGCAAATCGAGTGATAAAAAATTTCAATTTAGTAGGCAAATTTACCCTTAATTATATTTATTTTTAAAATATTGGCACAACTCTTCAATAAATTAATTAAATACTTTCTTTAATCTGCTTTGTAGTGATTTAATTAATTAGACAAAAAATTAGTGATTTCCAACAAAAAAATTTTTCTTTATTGATTGTTTTAAAATTAATTGATTTACTCAATGATCTCAGGAGGAGGAGAAGAAGAAGTAAGCATAATCGAAACGAAATTATTCTTGCAAAATTTAGAAAACATTTCTTTAGGAATAAAGAATAACAAGAAGAAAATTATAAGAAGAGCGTCCAAAGAAACTACTAAAAACTATAAATGCCTGCTATGTTTTGATGATAAAGTATATCTTAAATCAAATCTCCTTAAACACATCCGCACAAAACATGAATTAGTTATATAATAGTAATTAAAAATGAAAGGCAGTGATTCAATTAAATAAAGAGAAAGATAAATTGCCAATTCTTTTGTAGAGTGTATTTAAAAGAAAAATGATAGTGATAAAAAAGTTTGTAAATAAAGAAGGCCAATTAATAGGAATAAAAAGGGTGCTACTAATTGTTTGCTTTAATCTGAAGAAAATTCCAGAGCAGTAACAGCAGGAAAATAAATAAGCATTTTAATGTCATAAAAGTATCAGGATTTCGTTTTGATTATGACTGATTTATCTACCAGTCAGAAAGAAGAAGAAGAAGAAGAAGAATAATAATAATAATTTTAATTTGAAGAGAGAGAAAAAAATTTATCACACCAAGCGCTGAAAGAAAATAAAAAGAAAGGCTCGAACATTAAAAGCCAGCATTAAATTCAGTATTTGGACAGGCTACTTATCCGTAAAGAATTTTTAGGTACAACAGAAGAAGATAACAGCAGTGAAACTATTCAGATGATTCAGTAAATTATTCATTCAATGGAGAATTACTTGTCAAATAGCAATGAGAAAAATTTAATTGAGAAAAGCTAAGAAGAAATTGATGAATTTTTTGATTTGATAGTAGAAGTGATGAGAATAATTGATCCTCTCGCTTAATTTTAAATTGCCATTTTGGCTGTCTTTGCTTTTTATAGATAAAGCTACTTGCAATTTTTAAGATTTGCCGAGCATTACTAAGTGAAGTTCACTTCTTTTTTTTCAGTCCTTTATCAGCATGGGATCAGCATTGAATCAGTATATGAAAAACTGAGAAACACTTTTTATTTTTCTTCGTAGTGAGAAAATTATTTATATTTCTTTAATAATTATATTTTTATCAGTAAAAAATCTCAGTTATATATTTTTGTTAATAGAGCAAACAAAAACAATATTTGCTTAGTTCTTCTTTAATTTACGAATATTTATTTAATTAAGTGTGCTATTTTTTTCTTCTTCTTCTTCAATACATTTTCAGGCCTTAGTGCAATAAAGAAGAATTATTTATTTTTAATTTTCATTTATTATAAAAATTAACTTCCTTTTGTTGCTTTAAATAGCACGCACTCATATTTATATATTAATGAAAATATTTTTCAATAAAATTATTTTTTTTTAATATTTAAGCAAATCTGATTTCGTTTAATTAATAATCCTTCAAGAATTTTTTTGCCTACCAAAATTTCATATCACATTGCACAAAAGAGGGCATTTTACGGCTTAAAGTATGCTAGAGATAGATACGACTATGCTTCACTCTATTTCTTTGCTGGCATATAACATTTCGATTGAATTATGAATTAAATGACTAAAAATTATATATTAATCTTCAAACTTCTACCTGTAGCGCTTTTCAAGTTCTTTTCGCAAAATTTTCGTTCATAGCAGGTTTTTGCTATATTTGCCAAATAGTTTTTAGTTAGCTAGCTAGCTAGTTAACTATAAATCAATCAATTAAAACTCATTTTCGATTATTTTAAGTGTTTTTAGCCTGAAATTACAATAATAATTACCAAATTATCATTTAAGAGAAATCAGTACAGTAATTAAATTAATTTGATCTTGTATGTATCCTTTGAATAAAAATGGCATAAATATGCAAAACAGAATTAATTTAATGAAATTTTTCTGCTTAATCCTTAAGCGTCAGCCAAAGAAATTTAACTTGAAGGGCTTTATTCCCTACTTTTTGCTTGAACTCACATTTTTTACTCTTATTTTGGATCACTCGGCGATAGGCAACCAGCCAGTAAGTAAGTAATTATTTTAGGAAATTCTAATCCCTTTAATAATAGCCAACAAGCTCTTAATGCCTCGTATTTATTTATAAGCTGTTAATATTTAATACTCCTGTTCTAAAGCAAAGATTTGAAATTTTCTTCTTTTACAGCTTATTCCTTCTTTTTTAGATATTAGCTTGAGGATTTATCAAAAGCGGTATTTTTAATTGGTTAGCTAGTCAATAGCGCAAAAAATCTTAAATAATTCGTTAACTGCTCCCACTTCCATTATTTTTCTAGCCAATTCAAATATTTAAAATTTTTGAGTAATGTTTTATGAAATAATTTCACTTTTTATACTACCTTCTCATACAGCTGAAAGAAAGAAAAAAAATAGGCAAATGAATATAAGCCAATCAACCAGTCAAACAATTAATCAAAAAAAATTTAATTGATTTTGTCTTGGTTGTAAAAAATTTTGATTCATTGCCAAAGGGAATAGCTGCCTAGCCAGAAAGGAAAAAAAATTAAAACTGATTTTACCTGTCTAACTCAGGAAAAAATGGCATAAATGGAAATACATTTGATGTCTGGATACGCAAATGGCTTAAAGCTTACAAGAAGGTATTTCAATTAATTAAACTAGCAGAAGCATAAAGAATTCTTAAAAGAGACCAAACAGCAAAAAATTGAATAATTTGGCAAATTAATAAAAATGGTGCAGAAAGTAGGCAATTTTAGCAGCAGCAGCAGCAGCAGAAACAGCATCCATAAATCTATTTTACTACTGCTGCTGCTTCTCTTATATTTATGTATTTAGCAGCACACCTTGAAGAAGTCTAATTTTTCATGTTAGCTATATGCCTTGCTTTTAAAATAAAAATGGGTGTGAAGAAAAAGAAATATTGGAGTGCGCTTATTTATTATTTCTTCTTTTTCCTTTTGCAGTAAAAGCTCATTTTAAATTTAAATCAAGATAACTATAACCCAAAAAATGCATAATAATATACTAGTTGGTTGATATGTACTTTTGACTTTCTTTTTACTCTAAATCTCGCGCTTATTATTTATTTTCTGGCTGAAAAGGAAAGAAGCAAAAAAATTTGAAATTGCCTAAAAAGTATAGAATAAGCACCTCTTTTGCTGGCAAAAGTTTTTTTACGATTAATGTAAATTTTTTATTACTATTGTATGCTTCGACACTCCAAAGTGATTTACTATTAATTGCCAGAATCCTTGGTTACTCCTAATTAAAAGAAAAATAGTTTATGAAATAAAACGAACTTAAGAACTGTGTATTAGCAAATGAAAGAAGAAGAAGAATTACTATCACTATAATAAAGTTTTCTTTTATATAAAAGAGTTGCAATACAATAAGATTAATTATTCAATTTTACTCTTCCTTCTTTTTTTGGAAGATTCTGCTGTCTCTTTTTCAAAATTTCTTCTTTTTATTTTTTCCCTCTTCCTCCTCCTCCTCCACCTCCAGCAACAGAGCGAGCGAGCAATCAATCAATCAATTTAAAATGTAATAAGAAGCAAAAATGATGAAGAAAAATTCATTTATTTTTTTTTGGATTAAAAATGTTGCACTATTTAAATAAGATATTGAATAATTTTTTAATAGAATCGTTTTGATTGCAGACAGTTAATAATTTAAAACTAAGTTGTTGCTAACATAATTATGTTTGTCTTTATTTTAATGGCCTTCAAGATAGTACCGTGGTACTTTTAAATGGGGACTGACCTCAAGTAATTATGTAACTTCATTTTCTGTTGATTGATTTATTGGAAGGTATTAACAAACCGAAATTCTTTTACTCACTTCTTGTAGGTAAAGTTGCCTCACCAGCTTTGGCTAAGCGATAATTTAAAAGAAAACTAACTTTTTATAATTTATGAATGAATGACTGCAAACGAATAGCAATTAAGTAAGCACGGTGCAAAATTAGTTCAATAGTTTCGATAAGAAACTTACGATTTATATTATAAGCAAATAAATAAATAAATAAATTCATTCATTCATTCACCCACTGCTTTTTGAGGTGAAAAGAATTTAATAAATAGGAAAATTTATTATCACTTATCTTCATCGTCCTCATTGTTTGCTGCGGCTGCGGCTGCTTATTCATATGTAAGATTAATCTTGGGTTTTTACTTTGCTTAATCACTTTTATTTGCTTTATTTTTCTCATTTATCAGTGATTTTATCTTCTCTGCACCCAAATTTACTTTGTTATAAAACTTCTTTTTATTATATGAGCGAATAAATAAGATTTTTCTAAAAGTAGTAAAGCCCTACCATTAATTGCTGAGGAAAAATGGATAAATTTTTTATCTCAATTTTCCAAAAGCTATTAATCCTTAAGTTCGTGGCGAATTAAATCGATGTGAAACAGACCATGTAATTACTTTTTTTACTATTTCAGTTCTCTTTCCTTCAAAAAATTCAGTTTTAATATTTTTTCTGTAACTTTCTTGTTTTCTTTCTTTCTCAAAAATTTTTGGGCAAAGAGCTTTAACATCATTTCGGGCTTTCACATCTTGATTCTTTATTCTGCAGTTAAAATTGCTCATAGATCCAATTAATCAAATGGGATGATAAATGCTTATAGTTTCAAGGAATTTCCTCCGGTTGCAGATTAATTAATTTGCTCGTCGTCCCTCAATATCATAAAAGCTATAAACTTTTGCGTGATTACATCTATAAAGTATTAGTTATCATTTATCCTAAAAAAAATGTCTATCTGGTTTAATAGGATAATATAAAGCTTTTTCATAAGCACCAAAGTTATTATTTACTCAGTTTTTGATTTTGTAAATAGTTGAGTGCAGAGCATTTCCCAGTCGCTTTAGAACAAACAAAAAACACAAAGTAGAGGCAGTGGTGGATTAAAATCCTTTAATTTAAGAGAGATTTTATTTGAAAAAATGCCCCAATTTATGTTTTATACCCATTTACTAAATTACTGAGCACGTTTTCTTTTTGCATAAGAAAAAAATTCGGTTACAAAAACAGTAAAATTAATTTTGTAATGGTCATAAACTTTGGATAATTTAACAGTGATTTTGGTCATTTTTAGTTTGCCTTTTTAGTAAGATTCTTTTTTCGAAGAAGAAGAAGAAGAAACAAAAAATTCTCCTTTTTTAGAGTGGTTGATTAAAAGCTTTTTGTCATTGCTGATTTTTTCTTTAGGTTAGAGCAGTATTAAGACGAGAATTATCAAAAAATAAATTATTCACTGCCTGTTTATTAATGGTTTTTGAGCATGGACGAGTGAGTAAGCAAGTAATTAAAAATTTATTTGGCTGTAGCTTATAAGAAAGGCAAACATGTAAATTGAAGCAACAAAAATTATTAGCCTGGAAGCGGTTGATTGAAAAATAAAAATTAATCTGAGGTAGTGGTAATCTTGGGGGCTCACTGCTGATTAATTTGCTTCTTCGTTTGTTTTTTCGTTCGTTCGTTCACTCATTATTTTTATAGTAAGCTGGATGTAGTGAAGCGAGAAAGAATCAGTGCCATTAATGCATTTGAAATTGATTGTAAGATCAAAAATCTACTTTACTTTATTATTATTAACTGATATAAGCAAAAATACCAGCTTTGTAAAGAAAAGCAGGGGTTGCTTTTTTGTAGTGGTCAGCTGTTATGGTTTCTTGTTATCTCACCAATTTACTTATTCTAATAGAATATTAGCTTCAAATTGGCGGTGGTGGTGGTGGTGGTGGAGGAGGAGGAGGAGCTACATTATAGGTTATTTTTTTGAAGAGAAAAAAACTTTATTAAACGATTGCGCTGGAAATAATACTTTTTAAATTTTCTCTCAGCTGCTCTAAAAATCAATAACTATTTTGCTTTTTTAATTTTAAAATGCTATTGCTTTTCAACTCATGACCATAAGAGCATGACAAACACTAAAAATTATTGATGATGAAGAAGAAGAAGAAGGAGAGTAGTAAAAGATTCCTCGATTTTTGCTATAAGTAGTGAGTCTAAAATGTAAAAAATCAAAAAGCATTTGCGTTTTTTAAGCACTAAAAAAACATATTTACACATTTGTAAACTAATTAAAATTAAGTTTCTTGCAGCTTTTATTTATTTATTTGCCAATCAACCAATTAATTTTCGTTTATTTGCATTACTGAGGAAATCACCTAAAGTATCAGTGTCAAATTTTCAGGTAGTTCACTTATTATTTTCGGTCTAAATTGGTGATTTTTGAATAAATAGTGTGGCTATTTTTACTTTAGCATTATGCATGCTTTAAGCAATTAAAGCAATCACTTTCAAGAGTTAGCTTTGGCACTAATTCATTTTTCTTAAACAAGTATTGTGCTACTACTACTGCTACTACTACTACTGCTGCTGCTGCTAAATAACTAACTAATTGATTGATTGATTCGCATACCTTAACTGAGCTACTGATTTGTTTTGTGTTTCGCTTTATTGGAACTTCTTCTTCTTTCTCCTCCTCCTCCTCCTCCTCCTCCTCCTCCTCCTCCTCCTCCTCCAATATTGCTGTTTTAATGCCTTCTCTCAATGATTATAATTCTCATGTAAAGGAAAATTTGCCTAGTAGCCAAAGTTTTTGAACTCCTATTAAATGAATGCTTTTTCTGAACGCATCAGAATCTTTCAGCAATTTGCGCACAATTTTGCTTGCTTAATTATTCGCTTGACCAAATCCAACACTTCTGCTGTCAAAACCTCTTGAATTGGAAATTATTTCCTTTGAATGGTGGCGATAACAACAATTTTCGAGGGATTTTGAGAAAATTAGCTGCTTAAATGCCACTTAATTAGAATTAAAATTTAACAAATTTTTCCTCACCCGCATAAAATTGTTAGCTCCCCTAAAAAAATTAAAAGCTAGACAAAGCAAAAAATTATTATCACAGTAATAATAATTATTATTAATAAAGCAATCATTTAAATTTTTAAATGTTGGCCTCATGTATAAGATTGGCTGGCTGATAGAATTTTTTGTTGAAATATTTTTGTTGGCCTAAGCGGTTTGCTAACCCGTAAAAGAGTTTCATACTCAAAAAGAAAATCTTAATTGATAAATGTGATGACTTTTTCTCAATTCTAAGAACTAAATTCTCATTTTAAGGCTAAAAAGAGCTATTTTTACTAATTAATCATAAAATAAATTCTTATAATCATTCCCCCCTCCCCCTTTCTCATGATGTTTATCTTCTTCTCTATCTCTCTTAATTGTAAGTACAATGATTTTTTATAAATAGTCAATTCAAAACCTTATCATAGAGCTGGCAGTGATTGGCCTCGGTTGAATCTCTTTTTTTAGATTATTGCTGCTGCTGCTATTCAGAGGATTATGGATTTTGTGATTATATTAGCGTTTATCTATTATTTTTTAAACATTGACTTGAGATTCTGATTTCCAAAACCGCTAGATTAGGTTACCTTTTCGAAGTGAAGCTTTTTATTATTCAATTATTTTGTTAGCAACGCGTCCAGAAAGTAAATTTTTATCAAATTAAATTAATAAAAATCCTTAAGATTTTGCTTTGGGATGTGCATTAAAAAAGATTTGCTTGCTTGCTTTTAGCTCCAAGGCATTTTTGTGCCAAATATTTCCGGCAAATTTAAGCACGAAAGTTATTTAAAAATACAATCCTCGGGCGTATAATTGTAAGGAAGAATTTTTTCATTGCTATTATTTGCTATTTTATAGCCTACATTTGTTTCTTGAACGCTTTTAAGGATGAATTAATTTAAACTTGCAACGATAGTTGGTCGTGGTTTTTCTTGTCATTTGTCATTTAAATCTGTTTTCTGTCACTCTTATATATTTAAAAAAGTTAAAGCAGCTTAGCTAAAGCAATAAACAGCAAGTAGTAAGGTTAACTAATCAAAAAGCTTTTAAATTAAGTATAAGTTTTAGGCCTGCTTGGATGCTGCTGGCCAGCTATTAATAATTGCTTTTGTCCTTTTTGCGTGCTCTCTTACGTCAAGCTCAAATACCCTCTTCCTTTTTTGCTTGGGAATAGCTAATTAAGTACTTAATTCAAAAGCATTCAGTTTTCGGTTGTTGTTTAATTAATTAATTGTGCGCGCCAAAGCTTAAAAAAGAAAGAAGAGAGGCAATAACAACTGAGAATAAGAACTAAATAAAAGTAATTAGCAAAAAAATAAACTAATAAGCACTTAGAAGCTCTTTTGGCTCAGCGCTGTTTGTAAACAGGTTTTGCTATTGCTAAGCGCACTCCACAGCGCCAGGAAAGAGAAATTTTACTTTACTTTACTTTACTTTACTTTGCTTATACGCACCTTCTTCACTAATTTCGCCTAAAAATTTAAACAGACCATTTAGCTTATAATTGATTAATTGCTTTAGCTTTGCTTTTGTGATTCTTCTTCTTCTTCTTCAACAAGAACAAACGAATTCGGTCAGCCAATTAAAAAATAAATGAGTGAACGAGTAAATAAATACATACATACGAGCAAACAAAAAAAATCTGCAGCAAATAATTTCTTTAAAGTGCTCTTTGGATTGGGATAGACGAAAGGATTAGATTTTTAAGCAAAACAGCATTAACCTTCTCTTTATCAGGAGGCAAATTAAACAGATAAATTAATTAATAATTAAGACTGAAATTTTCGGGCTGCCTAACTGCTTTTATTGCCTATTACTTACCTGTTAAAAATTTTTTAATATGGACTAAGACAATATAATAGAGAAAAGTGAGTTAAATCAATGTAAGAAAAAAATCAATCAACTAGAAAAATAGCTTGAGGAAAAGTATGACTAAGCAAAGTATTGGAAAATATAGTTCCAGCAGGCCAAAAGCCGTGAATACAGCTTAAATTACAAAGTCACAAATTTATAAAGTGACATAAAATACCTCGAATGCTTACTTAAATTCACTGAATATAAATCCTCAGTTAAGCAATCACTAACACACGGAGGAGAAGGAGAAGATGGTAAAATGAAAAGAAAAAAGAGCTTTTGAAAATGCTATTGCAGCGACAGCGACAATAAGTGTTGCCTTTGGCCATAAAATTAATTATTTGCTTATTTGCAAAAATCTTTTAATAAAAATAAATTATAAATTTTAATTGCAGCTGCAAACATAATGCTACTACCCAGCCAGCTAACATAAATTTCACAATTATTAAAAATTATATTAGGCTTTCTTTTCTTTTAAAGTTACGATACTTTTTCTAAATAAATACGTAAGCGCTGCAGTCCCTAGATAAGTTACTCCTAACAGTGTTGCTAGCCACACGCATACAAAAGCTTCAATTTGCATCTTACTAGGCAAGAGAGCAAACAAGCAAATAAAAATTTTTTTATCAATCAATCAATTAAAAGTCTTAGCGCTGAGTAGAGCAGAACTTGGTAGCAAAAATTAAACGATAAAATTTTTTCAACTAGCCTGCTCATTTTCTTTTTGTGACTACAGCGACGTAGAAGAAAACATTAGGCTGCCATTGATCGTTATTTCCTTTCTTCACCAATGAAACGAGTAAGCAGAGCACTTTTTATTCTGATCAGCAGCTTAATGGGCACAATAAATTTGGCTGATAACTCTAAATCCACTCATTATTTTTAACTAAAGGGTCAAAGGTCACGGGCTATTGATTTTTTTAGCACTAAATACCACTTTCTCTCGCAGTAGAGGCGTTTTGTATGGGCAATAAAAAGATTTTAAATTTGTGTTGCCAGATGCTATGAGGCACTGAATTTGCACAGCTCAATAGATCATTAGTCTTTAATTTGTATTTTGACAGAGCAGCAGCAGCAGCAAAAACAATTGAAAATGTCAGTGAAAGAAGATATTTATATTTTGACTTTTATAGGGAGTTTTTCTAATCACATTTCTTTTTGCATTTGCGTGCTCTCATATGTGGTGCTTATTTCATATAACATTTTACTCTAAATGACCTAAAGCTATTGCTTAATTAATTCCTTTTTATTTAATTTGCTTCTTTGCGCTCGCGTTTAACGCGAACGAGCTATTAAAGGCAAAAATGAATCTTATTAGTTATTTAATTTTTTTGTTGTTGTTTTTCCTTCCAAAGATTATAAGAAAAAATAATTATTCATGTAATTAAGTAAATAAATAAAAATTTTAATTATGCAGGCTAGTGGCGAGCTGACTGACTGACATTTTTTAGGTAAGGTAAAAATTATTAGTAAAGCAAAAGATGCTTCTCGAATAATAATAATAAAGGCAAATTTTTTTCTTTGCTTGCCTAAATTCAGTTTGCCTATTCTAATATACCAGGAAAAACTGCTCAACGGAGAAACAATCAAATACGAACCTGTCCAACAAATCAAAATAAAATAATAATAATTTTTTCTCAGTAATATTTCTACTGTTTCATTCCATGAATAATTAACTGCTGACTCAGCATCTAAGAGTGAGCAAAAAATTGCATTTTTATATGAAAAGCAGTTAATTACTTCTTTTTCTGCAAGGATTTCCAGATATTTATTTCGTAATAATAAAGTTTTCAAATTTTATTTGGTGCGTTTTCTGCTGTGCCCAAGTAGCAGCCAAACTATTCGCTTACCTTGATTGTAAGTAAATTATTTATTGAATTTCGTCATTGATAAAGAGTTTAAATTGTTTGCCCACAAATACGCATAAGTTAACCAAGTAATCAGCTTTAATTACTTGCCAGAAACACACACATTTAGCTATTGCAAACAATTCAATTGATTTATTTTACAGCAGCATAAAGGCGGTCATGGATAATCGAATAATAAATCTTACTTTATGTTAAGGATTACTCTTTCATCTATTTATTTCTTTTTAGCAGTGTTGCTTACCTGCTTTACCTAGATATTTTTATAAAAAAACTAGTATTAAATAGCTTTTTGCCCCTGGTTTAGGTTTTTACTTCTTTAAAAGATTATTGGCTCACTATTACCTATTTCTGAATAAAAAAACAATTTTAGTGATAGAAGTGCTAAATTGTCAACTAAATTTTAAAATTTTGTCAAAATTTTCGGTTATAAGCGATCAGCGCTTTGTTTATAGGCAGGGCTGCTTCTACTGAGTTTATTTTTAATGGAATTTGGTACTGCTCCATGCTATTGATTATTTTGTAAGCTTTTGGGATGATGTTTTTGATTATGATAAATGTTAGCTAACATCATGCTGGCTTAAGTTTTTTTTTGTGTTGCTTTGACAATTTTTTAATTAGAGCCAGGCCTATGCTAAACGCGTCAAAATTAATCAGAATAAATTAAGCGCTAAAAATTTAAACAGCTAAATTGGGCTTTATAAACAAAAATTTAATTAGCAAAAAAATAAAATAATAATTAATCAACAATTAAGCAAACACAAAAAAAAAGGA
>WBZL01002660.1_pt1 | contig 17157 bp, 16 predicted proteins | sample 5204291 | NCBI WGS metagenome assembly WBZL01 (sample SAMN12344345, study PRJNA552823) | activated sludge metagenome | biome: Activated sludge suspended growth; feature: Nitrification reactor; material: Wastewater; isolation source: activated sludge from nitrification reactor of wastewater...
AAGCGTGCGCAGTTCCTCGCGCTCCTGCCGTACACCGACCGCCACTGACCGGAGACGACCATGCAGATCATCCTGCTCGAAAAGGTCGCCAACGTCGGCAACCTCGGCGACGTCGTCAAGGTCAAGGACGGCTTCGCCCGCAATTTCCTGATCCCGCAAGGCAAGGCGAAGCGGGCCACGCCCGAGAACGTGAAGCTCCTCGAGGAGAAGCGCGCGGAACTCGAGCGCGCGGCCGCCGAGAAGCTCGCTGCCGCCCAGGCGGCCGCGGCGAAGCTCGAGGGCCTCACCGTCCAGATCACGCAGAAGGCCGGCGTCGACGGGCGCCTGTTCGGTTCGGTCGGCAACGTCGACATCGTCGAGGCGCTGAAGGCTCACGGCATCGCGATCGAGCGGTCCGCGGTCCGGCTGCCCTCGGGGCCGTTGAAGCACGTCGGCGACCACCCGATCACCGTCCAGTTGCACACCGACGTGCTGGCGCACATCACGGTGGGCGTGCTCGGCGACACCGTGCAGGGCTAGTGCAGGTACCCGGCCCCGGGGGGCCGGGACGAAGGTGCGGCGAAGGGCCCCGGCGACGGGGCCCTTTTGACTGGAGCAGCTCCGAAGGCCCGGGGAGGGCGTTCGTATGCTCTCGTTCGTCATCTGCAGCATCGACGAAGGCAAGTTCGCGGCTGTTTCCGCGAGCATCGCGGCCGCCTTGGGAGGCGAGCCGTTCGAGATCGTCGGCATCCACGACGCCCGGTCGCTCTGCGAGGGCTGGACGCGCGGCCTCGCGCGTTCGCGCGGCAACCCGGTCGTCTTCTGCCACGATGACATCGCGATCCACGCGGACCACCTCGCCGGGCGCCTCACCCGTCACCTCGGGCGCTTCGACCTGGTGGGGGTCGCGGGCACCGACCGTTGCGTCGGCATGGACTGGGCGGCTGCGGGGACCGCGCATACTTGGGGAGCCATCGTCCATGGTGCCGACTCCGCGGCGGAGCTCTGTTTCTTCGGTGCAGCCTCGGGCGCCGATCCGGTGGCCGGTATCCAGGCGATGGACGGCGTGTTCCTCGCGGCGCGGCGCGAAGTCGCGGAAGCGGTGGGCTTCGACGCCGTCACCTTCGACGGCTGGCACGGCTACGATGCGGACTTCACGTTCCGCGCCCACCTCGCCGGGTTCCGCCTCGGCGTGATGCTCGACTGCCCGCTGGTGCATCGGTCCCGCGGACGCGTGGACTCCGGACTCTCGACGTCCTTCCACCGCTTCGAGGCGAAGCACGCGGGCCGCCTCGCGCGAGGCCGCGGGGCCTGGGCCGACCTGCGCACGCCGATCGCGTTGCCCGGCGGGATCGCAGCCGCGTTCGACGGCGCGAACCTCGACCGTCTGCACGAACGCAGCCGGCGCGAGGCGCGGACACTGGACGAACTCGCATCGAGGCCCTACGCCGTCGGGCGCAACGACTCCTGCCCCTGCCGCAGCGGGCTGCGCTACCGCGACTGCCACGGCGCGACGCGGCGGTAGAATCGCAGCTTGACTTCGCCTTCCGCGATGCCCGACCGCTCCGACGTCGATCCGCTGCGCCTGCCCCCGCACTCGCTCGAGGCGGAGCAGTCGGTGCTGGGCGCTCTCCTGCTCGACAACGACGCCGCCGACAAGGTCGGCGACGTGCTCTCTGCCGCGGACTTCTACAGCGACGCGCACCGCATCATCTTCGACCATGTCGCCCGGCTGATCGGCGAGGGCCGGCCGGCGGATGCGGTCACGCTGGCCGAGGCGCTCGCCTCGGCGGGCAAGCTCGACCACGTCGGCGGCCTCGCCTACCTCGGGGCGCTGGTGCAGGGCGTGCCGACCGCCGCGAACGTGCGCCACTACGCGCAGATCGTGCGCGACCGCTCTGTGCTCCGCCAGCTCGCTTCGACCGCGGCCGAGATCGCCGAATCGGCCTACCAGCCGGCCGGGCGCAATGCCTCGCAGCTCCTCGACGAAGCCGAGACCCGGGTGATGCACATCGCCGAGGCGGGCTCGCGCGGCCGCAAGCAGTACGCGAAAGTCGGCGACCTCCTGCCCGGCGTGGTGGAGCGCATCGAGGAACTGTTCAACCGCGAGCACCCGACCGACGTCACCGGCACGGCGACCGGGTTCAGCGACCTCGACCGGATGACCGCGGGCCTGCAGGCAGGCGACCTGGTGATCGTCGCCGGCCGGCCGTCGATGGGCAAGACCTCGCTCGCGGTGAACATCGGCGAGCACGTCGCGCTCGAGCTGAAGAAGCCGGTCGCGATCTTTTCCATGGAAATGGGCGCGAACCAGCTCGCGCTGCGCATGATCGGGTCGGTCGGGCGGCTGCCGTCGCAGAACCTGCGCACCGGCCGTCTGCAGTCGGAGGACTGGACACGGCTTTCCACCGCGCTCGGCCGGCTCAACGACGCGCAGATCCTCATCGACGAGACACCCGCGCTCACGGTGATGGAACTGCGCTCGCGCGCCCGGCGGATCGCGCGCGCCCACTCGCCGATCGGTCTCGTGATCGTCGACTACCTGCAGCTCATGCAGGCGTCCTCGCAGGGCGAGAACCGCGCGACCGAGATCTCCGAGATCAGCCGCTCGCTCAAGGCGCTCGCCAAGGAGTTGAGCGTGCCGGTCATCGCGCTGTCGCAGTTGAACCGCTCGCTCGAACAGCGGCCGAACAAGCGGCCGGTGATGAGCGACCTGCGCGAGTCGGGCGCGATCGAGCAGGACGCCGACGTGATCCTGTTCATCTACCGCGACGAGGTCTACAACGAGGACACCGCCGACAAGGGTGTCGCGGAGATCATCATCGCCAAGCAGCGCAACGGACCGATCGGCACGGTGCGCCTCACCTTCCTCGGCGAATATACGCGGTTCGAGAACTTTGCCGCGCCGGGGTCGTACTGAGTTCACGGCCGGAAGCGCGCAGCGTGCTCTCGTTCGTCGTCAACAGCATCGACCCTGCGAAATTCGCGGCGGTCAGCGCGTCGATCGCCCGCTCGGTCCGCGGCGCGACGCACGAAGTCGTCGGCATTCACGACGCGAGGTCGATGTGCGACGGCTACGCTCGCGGCCTCGCGCGAAGCGCCGGCGACCCGGTGGTGTTCTGCCACGACGATCTCGAGATCCTGTGCACCGACCTGCCGGCCCGGCTCGACCGGCATCTCGCTCGCTTCGACGTGTTCGGTCCGGTCGGCACACGCAAGCTCGTCTCGATGAACTGGGCCGACGCCGGCGCCGAGTACCTGTACGGCGCGATGTCGGGACCCGATCCGGGAGGACGCCTCGCGACCGGCTACTTCGGCGGCGCGACGCGCGAGGTCGACGGCATCGTGGCGCTCGAGGGTGTGTTCATCGTTGCCAGCCGTGCGGCCGCGCTCGCCGTCGGCTGGGACGACGCGACCTTCGACGACTGGCACGGCTACGACACCGACTTCAGCTTTCGCGCCCATCTCGCCGGCTGGCGCGTCGGCGTGGTGCTCGACCTGCCGATCGTGCACCAGTCGGCGGGCAGGCGCGGCGCCGGTTACGAACGTTCGCGCGAGCGGTTCGCTGCGAAGCACGCCGGACGTCTCGCGTCGGACCGAAGCGGCGTGAACCTGATCACCTACGTTCCGATGGCCGATTACGACGCGATTCGCGCGTTCTTCGACGGCGGCGACCTGGCGGCCTGGCATCGCGAGTCGCGGCTGCGCATCGATCGCGCCCGCACTTCGCCAGGCGTCCGGCGCCCCGCGACGCTGATGGGGGGCGGCTGGGACCCTTCCCGCGCGAGCGCCGGGCGCATCGATCGCCGCGCCGACCCGCCGACTCGCAACGGCGCATGTCCCTGCGGCAGCGGACGGCGCTACAAGGAATGCCACGGGGCGGCCGCGGGCGGCCGCGGCCCGGGATGAGTGCCGCGATCGCGCCGCCGGCCTCGAGGAACGCCCCTTGCCCCTGCGACAGCGGGCGTCGCTACAAGGACTGCCACGGCCGCGCCGGCCAGGCGAGCGCTCCGCCGGCCGCGCCGGGAGGGAGGGCCGCGCCGGAAGCGGGGCCCTCGGACACCCTGACGGCGACGATGCACGCCGCGCTCGCCGCGCAGCAGGAGGGCCGGCTCGACGAAGCGATCGCGCTCTACGACGAGGTGCTGCGCGCGCAGCCGGGGGCATTCGATGCATGGCACATGCGCGGCGTCGCTCACCTGCTCGCGAACCGCTACGACGCGGCGGAAGCCGACGTCGCGCGCGCGCTCGCGCTGTGGCCGGACAACGCGCAGGCGCGCAAGAACCTGGCGCTCATCGACGGCGGCCGCCGCAACGCGCTCGACGAGGAGATGCTGAGTCGCGCGGTGTGGCCGAGGTTCCGGCCGCTCGTGACCGACGAGCCTCGCGACCCGCTTGCCGGACTCGGCCCTGGCGACCGGATGTTCGTGGTCGAGTTGGGCGAGCGCGTTTCCGATCTGTGCGACCGGCTGGTCCGCGTCGCCGGAGCGGCGGGAGCCGAAGCGTATCGGGCGGTGCCCGGAGCCGACGGGCGGATACCCGACGCGCTGACCGCTGCGCTCGCGTCGGCCGGACCGCGCGACACCATCGTGGCCGTCGGATGCCGGTGGCCGGCCGGCGACTGGACGCTCGCCTGCGCGCCGCGCGCGATCGCGCTCGTCGTCGACGACGTGCCGCTCGCCCGGATCGAGGACCGGTTGCGCGAACTCTCGGGGCAGGCGCGCCGCCGCGTGCGCCTCGTGCGCGGACCCGGTGCGACGACCGACCTGGACCCGCTGCCGCACGCGGCGATGCGCGATGACTGACGACGCGCGATCCGGCGGCGGCGAGGTGCGCACGATCGCCTTCTACCTGCCGCAGTTCCATCCGATCCCGGAGAACGACCGCTGGTGGGGCGAGGGCTTCACCGAGTGGACCAACGTGCGGCGGGCGCGGCCGCTCTTCCCCGGACACGCGCAGCCACGCGTGCCAGGGGCGCTGGGATACTACGATCTCACCGTTCCCGGGGTCGCCGAGCGCCAGGCCACGCTCGCGCGCACGTACGGCGTTCACGGCTTCTGCTACTACTTCTACTGGTTCAACGGACACCGGCTGCTCGAACGCCCGCTCGAGGACATGCTCGCGCGCGGTACCCCGGATTTCCCGTTCTGCGTGTGCTGGGCGAACGAGAACTGGACCCGCCGCTGGGACGGCCGCGACGACGATATCCTGCTGGCCCAGTCCTACAACCTCGACGACAGCCGCCGTCTGTTCGACGCGTTCGCGCGCCTTTTCGCGGACCCGCGCTACATCCGCGTCGACGGCCGTCCGCTGCTGCTCGTCTACAAGTCCGGCCTGATTCCGGAAACGGTGGCGACCACCACGATGTGGCGCGAGGCGGCCATCGCACTCGGCCAGCCCGAGCCGTACCTGGTCTCGTGCGAGACCTCGGGCCGTCCCGACCCTGCCTCGATCGGCTTCGACGCCTCGGTCGAATTCCCTCCGCACGGGCACCAGGCCTACTGGCTCAACGCGCAGGTGCCCGGACTCGACCCGGGATTCACCGGCCTCCTCACGAGCTATCGCGCGCTGGTCGTGCAGTCGCTCGAGCGCGACGCCAGCGACGCCAAGCGCCTGCGCTGCGTCGTCCCGTCCTGGGACAACTCGGCGCGCCGGGGGCTGCAGGGAACGGTCTTCCTGGGATCGAGTCCCGAACTCTTCGGCTACTGGGCGGAGGCGATGGTGCAGGACACGCGCGCCCGGCTCGCCGGCGACGAGCGCCTGCTGTTCGTGAACGCGTGGAACGAGTGGGCCGAGGGCTGCTGCCTCGAACCCGACGAACGCTGGGGGTTGCAGTACCTCGAGGCGCTGCGCGATGCGCTGGCCGCCGGCACCCGGCCGGGCGCGGCAACGACAGAGCCCTGGCGCACCCGGCGCCAACCGCGGTCTCAGTCCTGAGCGGGCCGCGAGGCGGCGATGGCTGCCGGCGGCCGTGGCACCGACGCGGCGAAGCGGGGAATCGCCTGTCCCCGGTTGTGGACGAGGTCGGGAATCCGGAAGTCGCGCGCGATCTCGCCTGCGCCGCGTTCCACGTAGATCGAGACGCCGTCGAACGCGACTCGCGGGAACACCGCCGGGAGCGCCGCTGCGAGGAGCATCAGGTCGACGATCAGGTTCGAGACCGGAAGCTTGTCGGCGAAGTACGCGCCCCCGTGCTCCTTCTGCCAGTGGTCGCCAGGCCAGTGCGCCCAGCCCCAGTCCTCGATCACGTAGAGGCCGCCGGGTGCAAGCCGCGGAAACAGCGCGGTGAACGACGCGCGCGTCTGCGGGTACCAGTGCGAGGCGTCGTCGATGACGAGGTCGAGCGACGCCGCGCCGAACACGTGGTCGCAGGCCATGTGCACCGCACGGCGGTTTCCCTGGTCGATGCCGCGCGCCCAGGTGACGCGCCCGCCGCCGCGCGCGGCGAGGTAGTGCTGGAGCGGCGGCTTGTCCTGCGGATTGAGTTCGAGCGCGAGGAGCGCGTCGGGCCGGAAGATCTCGTTCAGCAGCACGACGCTGCCGCCCTTGTAGACGCCGATGTCGACGATGCGGCGCGGCTCGCGCCGGAGTTCGGCGAGGATCGACCGCAGCATGGACGGCGACTTGCCGAGCACGAAGCAGTCGTCGACGGACTCCCGTTCGAAGAGGTCGGGTCCGTCGCAGAAGTCGATCGCGACCGGGCCGAAGCGGAGGCGGCGCTCGCCCTCCCAGGGCAGTGCGTCGAAGGCCGGCAGGTTCATCGTGGCGGTTCCCGGTACGGTGGGCCGATCATAGCGCGCCGTCGCGCTGCGGCTCCCGCGGACGCCGGAACACCCACCAGCGCGAGAGGGCGAACGTCACCGGGGGCACGAGCGCGATCGACAGGGCGAGCCCCGCATAGGGCGACCACCGCTGCAGGTGCACCGCCGCATACATGATGGCGGCGCTCAACGCGAGCCCGGCGAGTTGCGCCGCGAGGTAGCGCGGCAACTGGCCGACCGGGCTCGCGCGCGAGGCGAAGGTCCAGCGGCGGTTGAGCACGAACCCCGCGACGAACGCGACCGAGAACGCGGCGCCGGTCGCGACGACCGGGTCGATGCGAGTGGTCTCGACGATGAGCGCGAACACCGCGGCGTGGATCGCCGTGGCGGCCGCGCCGACGACGGCGAAGCGGACGAATGCGCGGGCGAGGGCCATGCCGCGCCGGTCAGTTTCCGGTCTCGGGCGGGAAGCCGACGCGCGTGCGCACGACGTAGAGCGGGCGGGCCTTCACCTCGTCGTAGACGCGGCCCAGGTACTCGCCGATCACGCCGAGCGACAGCAGTTGCACGCCGCCCAGGAACAGCACGACGACCATCAGCGACGCGTAGCCCGGCACGTCGGCACCGTGCAGTATCGTGCGGATCACCAGCCAGCCGCCGTAGGCGAGCGCGACGAGCGCGAACAGCGCACCCAGGATGCTCGACAGGCGCAGCGGCAGCGACGAGAACGACACGACGCCGTCGAGCGCCAGCCGCCACAGTTTCACCAGGCCGTAGCGCGAGTTGCCCGCCGCGCGCTCCTCGACGTCGTATTCGACGTTCGTCGTTCGGAAGCCGACCCACGCGTACATGCCCTTCATGTACCGGATGCGCTCGGGCATCGCCCTCAGCGCCTCGACCACCGGACGCGCCATCAGCCGGAAGTCGCCCGCGCCGGGCGGAACCGGAACCGCGGACACGCGCGAGAACAGCCGGTGGAACAGGTCGGAGGCGATGCGGCGCGCGGCCGGGTCGGTCGCGCGGTCGCGCCGCAGCGCGATCACGACGTCGTGGCCCTCGCGCCACTTCGCGACGAGTTCGGAGAGGAGTTCCGGCGGATGCTGGAGGTCCGCGTCGATCGGCACGACCGCGTCGCCGCTCGCGTGATCGAGGCCCGCGGCGAGAGCGACTTCCTTGCCGAAGTTGCGCGACAGCGAGACCACGCGCACGCGCGGGTCGCGCGCGGCGAGCGCCGACAGGACGGCGAGCGTCGCGTCGCGGCTGCCGTCGTCGACGAACACCGCCTCGGCCGGAAGCCCCAGCGCGTCGAGGGCGTCTCCGGCGCGCGCCCAGAACGAGGCGAGGCCCGAAGCCTCGTTGTAGCAGGGGACGACCAGCGAGAGGGCCGGCTTCGCGCGCATCGCGCGATTGTCGCACGCACGTTCGCTCAGGCTGGCGCGAGCGCTCGCCGAAGGGCGCGGTTCAGCGGCGGATTCGCCCGCCCGGCGCCTGCCTAGCGGCGCAGGGCGGGCGGTGCGCGACGGCGGGCCTCCCGGTCCGCCATCAGAGGATCTCGGCCGCCCGATCGGCGAGCCGCGAACGCTCGCCGCGCGTGAGCGTCACGTGCCCCGAGTGCGGCCAGCCCTTGAACCGGTCGACGACGTAGGTGAGCCCCGAGCTGCCTTCGGTGAGGTAGGGTGTGTCGATCTGCGCGATGTTGCCGAGGCACACGACCTTGGTGCCGGGACCTGCGCGCGTGATCAGCGTCTTCATCTGCTTGGGCGTCAGGTTCTGCGCCTCGTCGATGATCAGGAACTTGTTGATGAACGTGCGCCCGCGCATGAAGTTGAGGCTCTTGACCTTGATGCGCGAGCGGATCAGGTCGCGCGTCGCCGCGCGCCCCCACTCGCCGGCGTCGTCGTCGGTCTTGTTGAGCACGTCGAGGTTGTCCTCGAGCGCGCCCATCCACGGGTTCATCTTCTCCTCCTCGGTGCCGGGGAGGAAGCCGATGTCCTCGCCGACCGGGACGGTGACCCGCGTCATGATGATCTCGGAGTAGATCTTGAACTCGAGCGTGAGCATGAGTCCCGCGGCGAGCGTGAGGAGCGTCTTGCCGGTGCCCGCCTGGCCCACCAGCGTCACGAAATCGACGTCGGGGTTCATGAGCAGGTTGAGCGCGTAGTTCTGCTCGCGGTTCCGCGCGACGATGCCCCAGACGTTGTTCTTCTGGTGCGTGTAGTCCTTGAGCGTCGACAGGAGCGCGGTCTTGCCGCTCACTTCCTTCACGATCGCGTGGAACGGCGCCTCGCCCGGCGGCTCGAGCCACACGAACTCGTTCGCGAGGAGCGAGGGGACCAGCGGGCCCGAGACCCGGTAGAGCGTGTGGCCGCCCTGCTGCCAGCTCTCCATGCCCTTGCCGTGGCGCTCCCAGAAGTCGGCGGGCAGCTCCTCCATGCCGGAGTAGAGGAGTTCGCTGTCCTCCAGCACCTTGTCGTTGAAGTAGTCCTCGGCGGCGAGCCCGAGCGCGCGCGCCTTGATGCGCATATTGATGTCCTTCGACACCAGCACGACGTCGCGGCGCGGGTGCGCGTGCGCGAGGTGCATCACGACCGCGAGGATCTGGTTGTCCGCCTTGCCGTTCGCGAGCGAGGGCGGCAGCGCCGTGGTGATCGTCTCGGTCTGCAGGTAGAGGCGGCCGGTCGCGGCGCCGTTGCTCTTCTGCTCGAGCGGTATGCCGCCCGAGATGCCGTCGCCTCCCTGCCCGGTGTGGGTCGTGACCAGCTCGTCGAGGAAGCGCGAGGCCTGGCGCGCGTTCCGAGCGACCTCGGTCACCCCCTTCTTGTGGTTGTCGAGTTCCTCGAGCGTGAGGATCGGCAGGTAGATGTCGTGTTCCTCGAACCGGAACAGGCTCGTGGGGTCGTGCATCAGCACGTTCGTGTCGAGCACGAACAGCCGGGTCGTCGTCGGGGAGGGGTGCTGCCCGCCCGACTTGCTGCGGGCGGCCTTGCGGGAAGCGAGCGAAATGAGCTGGGAGGGGGCGGGGCGCAGCTTGCGTTCGACCATGGCTCTCCTGGAAGGCGCCCGGGGCGAAGGGCGCCGTGACCGGACCATCCTACGCCCCGGTCCGGCGAAAACACAAGAGATTGTGGACGCAACCCCCGGAAAGGCCGTCGATTGTGGTACGCGGCCCGAGATCGGTGTCAGACACGGTGTCAGACACGGTGTCTGACACCGTGTCTGACACCGGTCTTGTCCCTCCCGGATGGCCCGGCGCCCGCGTCCGGCGCGGCTCTCAGGGGCGCCGCCCAGGGCTAGGGCTTGCCCAGGCTCTGGACTGCAGCCAGCACCTCGGCCGCGTGGCCGGGCACCTTCACCTTGCGCCACTCGCGGGCGAGCTTTCCGTCCGCGCCGACGAGGAAGGTCGACCGCTCGATGCCGCGGACCTGCTTCCCGTACATGTTCTTCATCCGGATGACGTCGAACTGCGCGCAGAGCTTCTCGTCGGGGTCCGAGAGGAGCGGGAACGGGAAGCCCATCTTCGCCGCGAAGTTCTGGTGCGACCTGACCGAGTCGCGCGAGACGCCCGCCACGACCGCGCCCGCCTTCGCGAACTTCGCGTGGAGGTCGCGGAACTGGGCGCCCTCGGTCGTGCATCCGGGCGTGTTGTCCTTGGGATAGAAGTACAGCACGACCGGGTGGCCCTGGTGGTCCGACAGCCGGAACGGGCCGGCGGGGGTGTCCGCGGTGAAGTCCGCGACTTTCTTGCCGAGCATGGTTTCCTCCTCGTGTTCCCGTGTTCTGCGATGTCGGTGGCCCCGGTGGGACCTAGGGCGCCGGCGGAGCGGCTTCGCCCGGAAACGGCCCCTGCTGCACGAAGAGTGTGCCACTGCGGCCCGGCACCGTTCCGGTCCCGACGCACGCCCGCGGCAGCGCCAGCGGCTCGACCTCGTCGTGCATCTGCCGCAGGCTCCCGAGCCTCCAGCCCTGCGCCTTCCAGCCGTCCAGCAACTGCTCCAGCACCGGAACGAGCCGCAACCCTTCGAGTTCGGCGTGCAGCGTGAACACGTGGCCCGACTCGACCGGCGTCGCGGTTCTCACGAGCAGCCGATCGGCGACATTGGACGCGTCGACGCCGTCGAGCCCGATCATCTCGTCGAGTGTGGGCAGCGTGGTCGGGAACTGCGGACAACGCACCGGCTCGGCGTTCCAGAACGGAAGATGCGGGCGGGTTCCGCGGCCGTCCGAGCAGTACTCGAAGCCCAGCCGCTGCGTGAGGCGGAGTGCGTGCAGGTTCATCTGCCAGCCCGCCGCGCCGTGCACGCGCGGCGCCTCGCCGAAAACTTCGGCGTAGCGGTCGCAGGCGAGCTTCATCTCGCGTGCGGTCCAGTCGGCCCCCGCGCCGGCCACGCCGTCCTGCCAGCGCACGTGGTCCCAGCAGTGGATGCCGGTCTCGAAGCCCTCGTCGCGCGTCATGCGCATCACGTCCGCGGCACGCTTGCCGATGTCCGGGCCGGGCAGGACCGTACCGTACATCAGCGTCTTCACGCCGTAGTGCCCGACGACGCCCGTGCGCCGCACCTTGCCGAAGAATCCCGGCCGGAACACGCGCCGGATCGCGCGCCCGGTGTGGTCGGGGCCGAGGCTGAACAGGAATGTCGCGCCCACGCCGTGCCGTCTGAACAGTTCGACGAGCCTCGGCACGCCCTCGCGCGTGCCGCGCAGCGTGTCGACGTCGACCTTGAGCGCGAGACGCATCGCGGCCGGCGGGCTACTCGACCAGCGCGCGGGCGGCCGCGACCTGGCCGCGGTAGGCCTCGAAGATGCGCGCGAGCGCGTCGCGCATGCCGACCTTCGGCGCCCAGTCGAGATCGCGCATCGTGTTCGCGATCGCCGGAACCCGGTTCTGCACGTCCTGGTAGCCCTTGCCGTAGTAGGCGTCCGACGAGGTGTCGACCAGCGTCACCCGCGCGGCGCTGTCGCGGTACTCGGGGTAGCCTTTCGCGAGTTCGAGCATCATCGCGGCGAGTTCGCGCACCGAGTGGTTGTTGGCTGGGTTGCCGATGTTGTAGATCTGCCCGGTCGCGACCCCGCCGGGATTGTCGATGATGCGCATGAGCGCCGCGATGCCGTCGTCGACGCAGGTGAACGCGCGCTTCTGCGCGCCCCCGTCGACCAGCCGGATCGGCTCGCCGCGCACGATGTGGCCGAGGAACTGGGTGACCACGCGCGAACTGCCTTCCTTCGGCGTGTTGATCGAGTCGAGACCCGCGCCGATCCAGTTGAACGGCCGGAACAGCGTGTAGTCGAGCCCCTGCTCCATGCCGTAGGCGTGGATCACGCGGTCCATGAGCTGCTTCGCGCAGGCGTAGATCCAGCGCGGCTTGCCGATCGGGCCCATGACGAACTCCGAGGTCTCCGGATCGAAGGCCTCGTCGGCGCACATGCCGTAGACCTCGGAGGTCGACGGGAACACCAGGCGTTTACGGTGACGCACCGCAGCGCGCACGATCGGGAGGTTCGCCTCGAAGTCCAGCTCGAACACGCGCAGCGGTTCGCGGACGTAGGTCGCGGGCGTCGCGATGGCGACCAGCGGCAGCACGACGTCGCACTTCTTGACGTGGTACTCGATCCACTCGCGGTTTATCGTGATGTCGCCCTCGAAGAAGCGGAAGCGCTTCTCGGGCAGGAGGTCGGCGATCCGGTCGGTCTCGATGTCCATGCCGTACACCTCCCAGTCGGTGGAGGCGAGGATGGCGTTGGACAGGTGGTGGCCGATGAAGCCGTTGACGCCGAGGATCAGGATGCGTTTCATGGGGGAAGGTCGAGCGCCGCGGCGCCATTCTACCGGGGCGGTCGCGCGTCGCCCGCGCGCGCGGACGACGGCACCGGTCGCGGCGCAGCGGCGAGGGCAACAGCGCTGCCGTTACCGGGATCGAACGCCGGTTGCGAGAGCTTGCCCGACGTCATGCTGCCGACGGTCGTCCGTACGACGACGCGTCCGGCCGCAGGATCGTAGCCCATCGCGTAGTCGGAGACGAAGTCGGTCGCCTGGCCGGGTGCCTTGCGCCACGCATCGACCCAGGCACGGATCGGTGCCGCCTTCACGCTCGACAGCTTGAACGCGTGGGTCTCGGCGACCGCCGCCGGTGCCCGGAGGTCGGGCTTGCGCGCGTCGGTGCTCTTCCACTCGCTGCCCTGGCGGATCACGAATTCGAGGCCGCCGCCCGGCTTCACGACCAGCGCGGAGCCTTCCGTCTCGCTCCACCTGAGCATCGCGAGGCTCGGGTCGGCGCCGAAGCGGGCGATCAGCGCGGCGCGGAAGCTTTCGAGCGCAGCGAGCGTGCGTGTGTCCGCGTTGCGAGCCTCGCTCGCCTGGATCGCGGCGACGCCGGGCGTCTGCGCGTGGGCGGCGGAGGGTGCGAGCGTGACTGCGGCGAGGAGGCAGGCGAGGGCGTGCCGGGACCGCATCATCGCGCGAGCCTACGTGGCTGCCTCCGGACGATCAAGACCGTGACTCCCGGGCGAGCAGCGCTGCGACCGCATATGCGTCGGCGATCCGGCCGCCGGACGCGGCCTCGACGATCTCGACGCAACCGCCGTCGCCGCAGCGGCCGAAGACGCGCGTGTCCGCGACGAACAAGCCGGGCATTCGAGGGGCGTCGAGCGGGGCGTCGACCCTGCGCGTGCGCAGCACCGCGAGACGCCCGGCCGGCAGGTCGCAGAACGCGCCGGGGTAGGGTGGCGCGACCGCTCGCACGAGGTCGTGGACGCGCTTCGCGGGCCAGGTCCAGTCGATTCGCCCGTCTTCCGGCCGGCGGCCGCCGAAGTACGAGCCGGCGGCGAGGACGTTCGGGCGGCGGGCCGCGGTGCCGGCGACGAGCGCCGGCAGCGAACGGTCGAGAACGATGGCGGCAGCGGCGGTGACCTTGTCGAAGACTTCCCGCGCGGTCTCGTCGGGACCGATGGCGACACGCTGCTGGTCGACGATGCCGCCCGCGTCGGGTTTCGCCGTCATGTCGTGGAGTGTCGCGCCTGTCTCGCTCTCGCCGGAGAGGATCGCCCAATTCACCGGCGCGCGGCCGCGGTACTTCGGCAGGAGCGACCCGTGCAGGTTGAGCGCGCCGCGACGCGCGGTCGCGAGGAGCGGCGCACCGAGCATCCGGCGGTAGTAGAAGCTGAACAGGAAGTCGGGATCGAGAGCGGCGATCCGGCTGACCACGTCCGGCGCGTTCGCATCGTCCGGCGCGATCCACGCGAGCCGGTGCGCGTCGGCGACCTCCGACACGCGCTCGAACCACAGGTTCTCGCCGGGGTCGTCGCGGTGGGTGACGACCAGCGCGACCTCCACTCCGTGGGCGATGAGCACGCGCAGGCAGCGTGCGCCGACGTCGTGGTAGGCGAAGACGACCGCCCGGGTCCGGCGCGCGCCGCTCATGCGATCTCGATCGGCGCGCCGGGTGCGCCGTCGTCGCGCGGACCCGCATCCACCATCGCGGCGAACGCGCGCTCGAGCCGCTTCGTGAATGCGTCGACGTCGCACAGCGGCGAGGCCGCGACCGCGGTGGCCAGCGCGGCGCGATCGTCGCTCCGCGCGCCTCGATGCGCGAGCGCGACGGCCAGGTCGACGTAGGCATCCAACGTCGGCGCGACCCACTCCGGCCGACCTGCTGCGGCGAGCAGCGAAGCGCTCTGCCGCGCTATCGGGCGCTCGCCGGCGAGCGCGACGACCGGCACGCCGTGCGCGAGCGCATCGCAGGTCGTCACGCCGCCGTTGAACGGGAACGGGTCGAGTGCGACGTCGATCGCGGAGTAGGACGCGAGCGCTTCCGCGAGTGGCAGCCACGGCAGGAAGTCCACGCGATCCACGGGCACGCCCAGCGTGCGCCAGTGCGCGCGGACGTGCTCGACGGTCGTATCGCTGCCGAACGCCGCGGCGCGCAGCACGAGCCTCGCGCCGGGAACCGCGAGCAGGATCCGGCGCCAGGCATCGAGTGCTGCCGTGCTCGTCTTGGCGTGGCGGTTGAACGAGCCGAACGTGAAGGCGCGCGGCGCATCCGCGTGCGGCAGCACGGGTGCGTCGAGCGGCCGGTACGCGAAGCGGCAGGGGAGATGGATCAGCCGCTCGCGAAAGCGGGGCGCTTCCGCGGCCGGCGTCTGGATCGCGTCGCCCACGAGATAGTCGATCGCACGCATCCCGGTCGTGTCGGCGTAGTCGAGCCACGCGGCCTGGACCGGCGCGGGACGCCGGGCGAGAACGGCGAGCCGGTTGCCCGGCGCGTGGCCGCAGAGGTCGACCAGCAGATCGAGGTCGTCGTCCGCGATCGCGCGCGCAGCGGCTTCGTCGTCGCGCGGCAGGTCGCGCCAGCGGTCGGCGGCCGCGCGCATCCGCGCGGCGATCGCGCCCTGGTGCGCGTGCGACGAGTAGAGCAGGATCTCGTGGCGCTCGCGGTCGTGATGCTCGAGCACCGGGAGGAACAGCGTCGCGAGCGGCCCCGCGCCGAAGCGCGGGGAGACGTAGCCGACGCGCAGGCGATCGTGCGATTCCGCACGCTTGACCCGGGCGACAGGCGGCAGCGGATCGGCATGGCGCGTGGCCCAGGCCCGGTGCGCGGCGAGCGCCTCCTCGCGCGTCGCGAGCGCATCGTCGTACTGCAGTTCGAACAGCAGTGCGCTGGCGCCGGCGGCATCCCGGGGTGCGAGCGCGACGGCGCGGCGCATCTCGGCAACCGCTTCGTCGTGCGCGCCGAGACTCGACAGGTGCGCGGCCATTGCGAAGCGCAGCGCCGCCTTGTCCGGAGCGAGTGCGATCGCCCGGCGAAGCAGCGCGATCGCGTCGGGCAGCGCGGCACGGTCACCGAGGACGCCGGCGGCCCGTTCGAGCGGCTCGATCGCGAGCGGGTCGAGTTCGTGCGCGCGCGTCCAGGCTTCGAGCGCGCCGTCGAGATCCCCTGATCGCTGCAGGGCACGGCCGAGCGCGACGAATCCCGGACCGGAGCCGGGCGCATGGGCGACGGCCTCGCGCAGCGCGGCGGCCGCTCCGGCCGCGTCACCCGACGCGAGGCGGACGAGTCCCAGGTTGTGCCACGCCTTCGCCGCGTGCGGGTGTCGTTCGACTTGCGCCTCGTACCACGTCGCGGCCTCGCCGAGGTCGCCGTCGTCGTGGTGCGTGAGGCCGATCTGGTAGCGCGCGACTGCATCGTCCGGATCGCGGTCGAGGACGGCGCTCCACGCTGCACGCGCCCCCGCGCGGTCGCCCGCGCGCACGCGCGCCAGCGCGAGCGAGTGCCACGCGGCGACGAGCCCGGGCGAACGCACGACCGCGCGCGAGAGCAGCGTCGAGGCGGCGGGGTCGCCGCGACGCCGGGCGACTTCGCCGCGCAGGGCCAGAGCGGGCCCCGAGTCGGCGACCCCGGCAGGCATCGCCGCGGCGCGCGCCTCCAGCGCGGGCGTGGCGGGATCGCGGATAAGGCGCGCGACTTCGGCTTCGAGCGCGGCGAGGTCGTCGATCCGCGCGGGCATCAGGTTCAGCGCTCCTCGTCGTCGACGCGCTCGAGGATCGCCCGGATCGTGTAGCGCGGGCGTTCGCGCACCTGCTGGTAGATGCGCCCGACGTACTCGCCGACGATGCCGAGACCGAACAGGACCAGGCCGATCAGGAAGAATTCGAGGATGTCGCGGTCCCAGAGCGAGCGCAGCGATTCGAGGAACTCGCCGGTCAGCAAGCCGTGAACCATGACCACCGCGTAGAGCAGGAGCGAGCCGATCGACACCAGCATCCCGATCAGCGAGAACGCCTGCAGCGGCACCACCGAGAACCCGGTCACGAGGTCGAAGTTGAGCCGGACCAGCCGGTAGAGCGAGTATTTCGACTCGCCCGCACGCCGCTCCTCGTGCGCGACCTCGACCTCCTCGGGCCGGTGGGCGAAGGTGTAGGCGAGTGCCGGGATGAACGTCGACACCTCGCGGCTCGCGGCGACCGCGTCGACGATCTCTCGGCTGTAGGCGCGCAGCATGCACCCCTGGTCCGACATCCGGATGTGCGTGATGCGCTCGCGCAGCGCGTTCATCAGGCGCGAGGCGGCGCGGCGCCACCACGCGTCCTCGCGCACCCTGCGCACGCCGCCGACGTAGTCCGCGCCGGCGTCCATCGCGGCGAGGAGCTTGCCGATCTCCTCCGGCGGATTCTGCAGGTCCGCGTCCAGCGTGACGACGCGCCGGCCGCGCACGCGCTCGAAGCCGGCGATGATGGCCGTGTGCTGTCCCGCGTTGGTCTTGAACAGAACGACGCGGGTGACGTCGGGTCGGGCGCGGAACTGGTCGGCGAGGAGCGCCGCGGAGCGGTCGCGGCTGCCGTCGTTCACGAACAGGATCTCGTAGGCGAGACCGAGGGCGTCGAGCGCCGGGTACAGGCGGGCAAACAGCGCAGGCAGCGAGCCCT
>WBZL01002661.1_pt1 | contig 17154 bp, 13 predicted proteins | sample 5204291 | NCBI WGS metagenome assembly WBZL01 (sample SAMN12344345, study PRJNA552823) | activated sludge metagenome | biome: Activated sludge suspended growth; feature: Nitrification reactor; material: Wastewater; isolation source: activated sludge from nitrification reactor of wastewater...
ATTCCGCAACACGCCAAACAGACCTGACCGAGGAGGAACAGGGCTGGGGAAACCGCTACCAGGAAATGGGGAAGGAGATCACGCGCATTGCGACGGAATTACGCGCTATGGCGGCCACCTCTGCCGGGAAGGGATCTTCCCAACGGAGAACGGCCATGGAGGCGGCCCTGGCACAAGCGCGTGCCCAGTTCGAACATAACTTCAACGTGCTGCTGTCTGAGGTGGAACAGCAAACTGCCAGGAGGGCGATGGAAATCGGCGAGAAGAACTTGAAATGGTTGCATACCAAGCAAGGCTCACTTCAGGCACTGGGCGGAAAGGCCGTGCTTCTGAATTACCTGGTGTTGCCGGAGCACATTCACGTCATCCTGACCACACCACACACCCAGATAGCGAGACAGGTACCCATCAAGCAAAGCGAGCTGAACCTCCTGGTGGCCGGGTTGAGGGAGAACCTGGCAGACAGACATGCCGATCCCCTGCCCCTGGCACAAAAACTTTACCAATTGCTTATCAGGCCGGTGATTCAGGATATTGAGGGAGCCGGTGCGACCACTCTGATGTTTTCCCTGGATGGCGGTTTGCGCTACCTGCCGTTTGCAGCGCTGCAAGATGGGAACAGATATCTGATCGAGCGCTATACGACCATTCTGTTCACCCAGGGCCGCAGTGCCAGCCTTAACCCGTCCAGGAACTTGCGCGTTGCCGGGTTCGGAACGAGTCATGCCATTGAGGGCTACTCCCCCTTGCCTTCCGTCGATGACGAACTCCGGGCTATCGTCCGCATCCCTCCCAAGAAAACCGGCGTACTACCCGGCCGGATGCGGCTGAACGAGGATTTCAACGCCAACTCACTGCGGGAGGACATAGCGCAACGCTACCCGGTCGTCCACATCGCCAGCCATTTCGAGTTCAGGCCAGGTACCGAAAAGGATTCATTTCTGCTGCTAGGTGACGGCACCCCTATCACCCTGGAAAAATTCCGTCTGGGCTATGACCTGACCGGCGTGGATGTGCTCACACTTTCCGCCTGCGAGACGGGCGTCGGTGGCGGCAGACTGGCTAACGGCAGGGAAGTCGAGGGATTGGCCGTGCTGGCACAGGAGCGGGGGGCCAACTCCGTACTGTCTACCTTATGGCCGGTGGCTGACGAAAGCACGGCTCGCCTGATGAAGGCGTTTTATTGGAATCTGGGTAAGGGTCACAAGAACAAGGCGGAGGCCCTTCGTTCCGCGCAATTGACCCTGCTGCATGAAGGCGACGCCACTGGAGGCCGTTATGCCCATCCCTTTTACTGGGCTCCGTTCATTCTGTCCGGCAACTGGCTATAGTGTGCCGATCAAGGAGGAGAAAAGAAAATGAAAACACGGTCCTGGCAATTCCTCACTCTACTTCTCGCTGTCTGCCTGATTGCCGCTTTGCCAGCATCGGCTGGTGTAAGCCTGCGCAACGGCAACTTCTTCATTTCGTACACGGACATCGCGGCATCGCCCGGTGGGCCTGAGCGATTCCAGATCGAGCGGGTCTACAACTCGAAAAGCCCGCACAAGGGGCTCTTCGGCTGGGGATGGGGCACTATTTTCGAGACCTCTCTGGCGGTACAGCCGGACGGAACGGTCGAATTGACCGAGTGGGGCAGTGGCGCGGGCAACCGCTTCACCCCGCCGGCCCCGGATACCGGAGAGGTCGGGCGAGCGGCGGCGGCCATTGTGGACGCCGCACGGCAGGCCGGAATCCTGGCCGAGGCCGATGTGCCCGCCTACCGGAGCCGCTTGCTCAGCGATGCCGTGTACCGCAATGATGAGTGGAGAAAATTTCTTAAGCCAGGGCAGGTCAAGGCGCGCACGGTGCCCGCCGGCACCCGGCTGATTTCCATGCGATTCGGGCAGGAGATCCTGATCAGGGTGGAGGGCGGCTATACGCGGGAAAAGGGCAACGGCGAAGTCTTCCGCTTCGACGACAGTGGCCGGTTGGTCCGGGTCGATGAACGGCACGGCCGCCTCGTCGCCTTGCTCTACGACGCCAAGGGGCGTCTCGCCAGTCTGAAGGATGAGCGCGGCCGGGAAATCCGCTTTTCACTGAGCCCCAAAGGGTTGGTCGAGACGATCCACGGCCCCGACGGCAGGGTTGCGCATTACCGCTACAACGCGCGGGCGGAACTGGTCTACAGCAAGGATGTGGACGGCAACGAATACACCTACACCTACGATGCGGGTGGCCGCCACAACTTGGTCCGCATCGGCTACAAGGACAAGGCCTCCCTGACCGTGAGCTACTACGGTCGCGAGGCGCAGGAGAATGTCCGCAGCGTGAAACATCCCGACGGTCTGATAGAGGAATACGCCTACCAAAGCGATCCCGACAAGGGGCTGACCCAGGTCACCGTGCGCAGGACTGGTAAGGATGGCTTCACGGAACCTGAAGACCGGTACGAGTTCCACGATGCCCGACGCGCCGACGGCAGTACCTGGTTGCGCGAATCGGCGGAGTTCGCCGGTTCCACCACCACCGTGCGCACCTACGACGGGCGATGCGATGCGCCCATCCGGGTGCAGGTTGGCGACGAGGTGGCCACCTACGAACATGACCAGCACTGCCGCATGACCCGGATGAGCATGCCCAACGGAGGGGAAGAATGGCAGTACGGCGCTGGCCATAACAAGCCGGTGCGTATCACCCGCTATGACCTGCCAGGCGGGGAAAACAGGGTCACCTACGACTATGCTTACGATGCCACGGGCAACATGTCCGAGGCCCGCAGTTCACGGGGGGAGGCTGTCCGGCTGCGGCATGACGCGAAGGGGCGAATCGTCCATATCGAAGATCAAGCCGGCATTGAAATCGACGGCAAGGCCAGTCCCCTTGAACTGGAATTCAGGTACGTCGGCCTGGGTGACCAGCTCGGCAAACCTACGGAAATCGCTGTTCGTGGCGTGGGCGAAATCCACGTCACCTACAATCCGGACGCCTCCATCCGCGCCATAAAGACCATCGGAGCCAGGGAAGTGTCGGGCAAGGTGTCGGAGGTGTTTACCCGCATCGGCGTACTGATCCGGCCTGTTGGCGAATCCCTGGGGCTCTGACCGCAAACTGCGAGTCAGCGTGCCCACCTTCTGGAAACCACTGGCCGGTGCGTTTGCGGGTGTTCTCCTGCTTGCCGGCCAGTGCCCGGCGGACAGCTGGCTGCCGCCACTCGAGGCCACCTACGCCTCGCCGGACGGGAACTGCCGATTCACTGTTACCCCCCGGTGCTGCGAAGCCGGTACCACCGCTCCCGAAGGCAGCAATGGCCCGCTGGGCAGCCTGGAATGCAGGAAGGCGGGCGGGAAATTCAGGGAAGTCTGGCAACGCCGGCTCGTCAACGACATCGCCCCCGCCGATGCCGTTGTCAGCAACAGCGGCGAGTACGTGGTGACCTTCGACGACTGGGGGAAGGTGGGAACCAGCCCGAACACCGTGGTCATTTACGGTCGTAATGGCGTGCTGAACAAACGACTGGCGCTGCGCGACTTCCTGACACGGGAAGAAATCGACCGCATGCTTGCCACGACCAGCTCTGTCTGGTGGGGCAAGGGCCACCGACTGGATGCGAGGGGCGGCCATCTGGTTCTGCGCATTGCCACTAGCAAGTCCTTGCTTTCAAGGAGTGGCAAGTTCCTTGAAAAGCGCATAGATCTGCAAACAGGTTTACTGGTGAAGGAAGCCAAACCTTGAGACTAAGTCGGTGCAACCGGTATTTTTGATGGCGGCATGCGTTGCGATGTTTGGCTGCGCCCATGGCCACTTTCGAAAACGAGCACCAATTCATTCCACTCGCTGAATATATTCTTTTGCATCATTATTGGCAGTTGCCATAACGCGAATTCGAACCCAACGGGCCAGACAGGAGAAGAAAATGTCGCGATTGACCTGTATCACTCCACAGAAGGCGCTATGCATGATTGCGCATTGTCTTGGATTACTCCTGTGTCAGTCCGGCTTGGCGATTGCGGAATCAAAAAATCATGGGCTAATTCAGAACGAATTGGACCCAAGCGACTGGTTCAGGACACTCAAATTTAAGACGATAGACGGCCGAATTGTAAGGACAGCCGACCTTTCCGGGCAAATCGTGGTAGTCCATTATTCTGGCTATGACTGCCCTGCAGATGTTGCATCAGGAGAGTATGGGTGTGAAACAAATCTCCAAGGCTTGGCTCATTTGCAAGCTAAACTTTCACCAGAGAGGCTAGCTGTCATAAATTTGTTCGCGGACATGAATCCCGCCGATCTTTCCAAGGAAACAAGAGATCGACTGATATCCGACTATGGCAACAATAATTATTACTTTGAAGGATCGAAAACAATTATTCCGCCACCAGTGCTAAAAAAATATCTCTACTCTTGGCCGACGGTATTGATATTTGATGGCGCTGGTAGGCTGCGAAATAAGGCGGCCGGCTGGATGGAAGAACTCGGTACAGATGACACTGCCAATGCAATTGGCCCATTTCATCCTCGTTGGCGTTCATTGGATCTAGCAATTGACCCCGCTTGCACGCGGCGGTTTCTCAAAGATTTGGCAACGTCAGGCAAGATGAAAACCCGCGATATGCGAGATGCTTGGATGGTACGGCAATTCGGCTATATCAGGCCTAAGCCGGACAACCCGATCGAAGCTGATGCGCGTCTCCAACGCGCCCGCGAACTGGCCCCCTTGTTCACTGCCCGCAATTTGTACAGGCAACCAAATGATGGCTTGGATATTCGCCCTGGCGATGTCATTGGCTACAGCATCCCGTGGGAAAAGTTCGGAGCGCTCGTTGCAATAAACGACAACTATGACCCTGTGAACATGGTTGCGAAGAACGTCATGACATATTTGGATGATGGCAACAAACTTGAGTTGTCGGGCCGACTCAACATGAGCCTAAACCCTGAAACAGACCTTAGAAGGCCGGTTCGGCCTGGCCTATTTCTCTTGCGGCCAAACGATCTGTTCGTCCAGCGTTTCTGCCAGTAACCGAGCCTGACAATTTCGATAACTCAGCGTCTATCGGACAAGCTCTGGCAATCCGCCGGAGAAACAGAGGAGGAGGAGTTCTCATGCGCAACCTGATCCTGATCCTGACCCTCGGCCTCGTGATCACGGCGGCGACCGCCAGTGTCCACGCGTGCGACGGTGACGGCGGCTGCAACAACCGTCCCCCCATTCCCGGCGAACAGGCCGAGGGCCCGCCTGACAGGGGGCTGCCCGGCCAGGGCGCCATACGAACTCTTGGCCTGCCCAGGACCGCCGCGCAGCAACGCCAGCACATCGCCGACCTGATCCTGGCCGGCCGTCTGGCGGAGGCGGCGGATCGGCTGGATGTCCTTGCCGGCGACCGTGAGCCTGCGGCTGGGACAAAACTGGCGTGCAGCGATGGCGCGGGGTGCGATCACGCCCCCGGCGCACCATCGGCGGACGCGCTCCGTATCGCCTGTGGTGACGGTGCCGGTTGCAACAACAGAGACGAAAGCCGTCAGACTCTGGCCGCCGGGCCGGCCAGGGCGCCGGAGCGTGTGGCTTGCGACGGCGTCGGCTGTGACCATACCTCGTCCCTGCCGGCCAAGGAGCCGGTGCGGCTCGCCTGCGACGACAGCGCCGGCTGCAATCATGCTCCCGAAGCGCCAGACCGGGTTGCCTGCAACAGCGACAACTGCAACGCCCCCGCGGAGCCCTACATCGTCGCCATGCGCGGCGGTTCGAAGGCAGTGGCTGGCCAACCGGATCGCCAGACCATCGCCCGTCTGGTACTGGAAGGCAAACTGCCCGAGGCCCGGGCGCGGCTGGCGGATGTTCTGGGCCGGAAGTCGCCCCGATGAACGTGCCTATTCGGGCAGCCCTGCCTGCTGTCCTCGCTACGCTGGGACTTTTCGCCGCGCCCAGTGCCCACGCCTTTTCCCGTCCGGACATCTTGGGGTCGGACACGCTCTGCTTCCCCGCCGCTCGCCATTACCTAACGGCGGAGAACAAGGCACGGTTGGACCAACTGGCGTCGTTGCTCCGCCAGCATCCGGGGGCGGCCATCAGGCTATCCAGTTACTGCGCGGGCACAGGCATGACACGCGAATACGCCCTTGCCTACTGCCAGAGACTTGTTGATCTGGCAGGGCACCACCTCGCCGGACAGGGAGTCGACGATGAACGGATCGTTGCGGTTTCGTTTGGCAAGGACACGGACGTCCCCAAAGCCGCTCTGACGGGCTGCGTGGAGCGGGTGGAGATGGAGGTTCGTCTTTCAAAGAGCGCAGGCCACGCGCACCGGTCTTCCGTTCAAGAAGACCATGTGGAGGGCTTTCGAGCCCATGTAGGGAGTACTTTTTCCGCCATGAGAGGAGAAGCGAAATGAAACGACTCAATCTGCAATATGCACTGGCCCTGGGGTCCCTGGTTTTTCTGGTTGCTGGGGCCGCGTGGTCGGCCAACGACTCCGCCGGCGGCTACGGCGAAGGCACCGGTGGATCAAGCCCGCTACCGATCCGTACCTCGACTGACGGTGCCCGCCGGGGACACAGCGAGGAGGTGAAGACCGATGACATCAACATGCGGGGTGGCAAAGCGGCCAGCGACAAGACCACAAATACTTCGGAGTCCAAGACGCCGGGAATGGAGCCCAAGCAAAGAGCGGAAGGCAAGGCAAGCAACAAGGGGACTGGCAACGCTACGAGCGCTGGACAAGTGAAAATGCGCGGCGGCAGCATGCACAGAGAATGCAAAGAGTGCCCACGTGGGATGGCTAACGATTGCTGCTGATGCGACACACCCTGGGAGTGAGAATTCCGGCTACTTGCCAGGCACTCCGGCTCCTGTGATGTCCGTGACTAGTGGCCTATCAAGGAGGTAATGATGCGCGCATACCTGCGATTCATGATGCTGCTTGCGCTGGCGGCCACCCTCGTCACGCATGTCCGGGCGGATGACTATTGGATCGATGACGGTCGTGGCTTGACCCTCACCGTCGCCCATGGCGATCCGGACGAGGTTAAGCCCGACCGCTGGCAGGTTCGTCTTTACAAGAACGGTGTTACGCCTGGTGGCCCCAATTATTGGGGTTCAATCACCGGCAAAAGCGCCCGGGAAGTCATGGATAAGCTCAAGCGCAGCCAGGATTTCCAAGTGCGCTATGCGCGCTGGGCAGGGTATGACTATCGGACCGAGGTCTTGACGTATTTCAATCCCATCGGCCCCATCGCCGTTATGAAACCGCCAGCGAGAATCCCCAACCCGCTCAAGCCTCTCTTCGACGAAGCCATGCGCATGCGTGGAAAGTTGCGTGACCTCCACCTAGTCGATCTCGACCGACGGGTCGGCGAAAACAATCCATTTGGGTCAGTGGGACGGGTGGTTCGGGAATATGGCGACAGCCTCCTCCATGCCCAGCAACAGCTTGAGCGGCTGGATGGCCTGATCAGCGGCGCTATGGAGCGAGCCGAATGGGAGCTGCAAGACGCGCTGGAGCAATTCAAACTCGCTATGGATAACGTGGAGAGCAAGGCCAAGGGCCTTGCCAGCGGCTCGGGGGCGTCAATTACGTCCGGGCGATGGGAACAAGAGCTTCCTTACAAGACCGCGGACGAGGAAGGCCGTTTTGCCTGGAATCTCATGCTGAATGACGGCGTACTGCATTACAGAGAGAACATTACTGGGAGGAAAGCCGAATACCGCAACAGCCAAGAATTGGAAGATACGCGTACCGCTCTCAAAATGTGTTTGCAGAAATCATATGGTCGAATACCGTCATGGCACGAAGCATGCATATACGACGACCATTCTCAATGCGTTGCGAGTTCAGGAGGACACTGCTGGGATGAAATCCTAGGCTATGGGCGTTTAAAGAACCAGCCTAAAGAGGTTTCTTATCGTGACATCAACAAATCATTCAATACTGATTTTCGCGTTCCGGATATCCGTAGCCTGATCTTGGATGAGTTATCGGGGTACCCGCGTATTGCGCTGCAAATTTCCGGCAATCGCTCACTGGCACTTTCTTTCAAGGATGACCGCTCACGCCAGGAAGTTCTTAGCTGGCTGGTCAAGCTGGCCGATCTTCAGGATCTCCATTTGACTGAAGGGGGGTGGGTCGCCCCGGCCGAACTCCAACGCCGAAAGCTCGCCGCCGAGGAGGCTGACAGGCAGAAGCGCATCCAGGAAGAACAGCGGCGACTAACCGCCGTGGCCACCGAATGGAACCAGGCGGCGGTCAGTGCGCGCCAGCGTGGAGATGTCTCCTCCGCGATCCAGGCTTACAAATCCGCCCGCCAAGCCAGGCCCGATTTGAAGGGGCCGCATATTGGGCTGGCCGAATTGCATGCTGGACAGGACGACGCGGATCAGCTCCGGACCGTGCTCGCGCGGGCGGTGCAGGAGGCCCGGCTGACTTCCGCGGATGTGGTGGAAACGAAACCCTTGCGTCGTTATGTCGCGGCACCGGCTTTCGCCAATCGTCTCCCTGAGCTGTTCGGCACTGGCGGAGCGCAACAGATCCTGAGCGTTCAGGCGGCGGAGGATGCCCGGCGCGAGAAAAATCTCAGGCGTAGCGCAGACCTGCAAGCCGAGATCGAGAAGAAAAAGCGTGATCAGACAGCGGCGCAAGCCAGATACGAGGAGGTCAAGGAATACCGTCATGAGGACTGCGCGCCGTCCGGCGTATTGATGGGGCTGACATTGGGTCTTTCGGCCTTGGTGGACGTCCCTATGTCGAAGAAGTGCTACGCGAAAAAAAGCGAGGCGGAGTCCCTCGATCGGAAGATCGGCCGACTGCAGAAAGAGCTGGGCAATCACGAGAGCGAACTCCGGCGTCTTCGGGAAGAAGCCACGTCCGAAGGCTGGGATCAGGTGCTCCCGATGAGACCGGATGTGCGCCTGCCATGAGGGTACCGATGTTCCTGTCGTTGAGTGCGACACCGGGTTCTCCACTTCATCGTAAGCAGTATCGAAGATCGGTCGAGCCCATTTTTCCAGGGGAAGTTGTGAAAGGAGAGATGAGATGAAACGAGTGACATTGAGCCGTGTTCTGGTCTTGGGTGCCCTGATAGCACTGTATGGGGGGGCAACCGGGGCTGCCAACACTTCTGCTGGGGGTTACGGCGAAGGCACGGGTGGATCAAGTCCACTGCCAATCCGCACGGATTCAGGCGCAGGTAGCCCGCGTGGGTATAGCGATGGAGCCAAGACCGACGAGATAAAGATGCGCGGTGGCATGGCAATAGAAGCCAGCCAGGAAGCGAAAACTGGCAAAGAGAATCTTGGCAAGGATGCTATTCCATCAAGTGAAGGGGAGATGAAAACGCGGGGTGGAGGAGGGAGGTCCAGTTGTATTCCCGGAAACCCTGCATGTTCCGGCAGAGCTCGGGACTAACAATGGGCAATTTACAAGAAGCACTTCAATGGAGGATCAGTCATGAAAAATGGTGTAGTAGCGGTGCTTTTTCTAACAGTTTGGACCCAGAGTGCCAATGCAGGCTGTGTCTGCACGACTATTGACGGGAAATTTGTGTGCAAGTGCGATGGAAAAAGCACGATGCATGCGCCGTCGGATTCCGGTGCCGATCTTCGTCTTCGTGGCGATAGTGCTTGGCAATCATTGGGCGAGGATGGTGAGTCGATAAGAATCTGGGGAAAGATGGATGGAGGAACAGTTGTTCTGAAGTTCAAGAATTACGGCAGCAGGCAGGTTGATGTTCAATATCAAGTGTCATGCGAGGCCCTGGCAGCCGGGCAATGGGAAAGCAGAGCTTCCCACTATGGAGCTTCCATCAGGGTTAACCCTAATTCAGAAACTCATGGCAGGTGGGACTGCACGGCCTACTCGGGGATGCCATACCGGAACGTCGGCTTTGAATTGGTTGATACACGTTACAGATGAAGTACTGATACGGTACATACAGGCGCGGACTAGCCAGTACCACATTCCGGTCTGATCGTGGCACCAGTCTCCCTGACATTTTCTTGGCGTCAGCGTCTTCAGAGGAGCGAGGCAGAAAGGGGCGATTCCCGACCCGGTGAACACCGGACAGCCCCGCTCCCAGTTACCACGAGCCCAAAGGAGATGGACCATGTATGAATTCACCGAGGAAGAATGTCAACGCCGCCTGGGAATTCTGAAGGAGTTGCTGGCTGAGCAGGAGGCCCTGGGACCGCGTTTCGAATGCGAATGCGCCCAGCGGGCGCGGGCAGTACAGGGTGGTCTAATCGAGCGCCTGCATGCCGGGGACGAAGGTGCGTTGGACAAGTTGCTGTCCCATTACCTGGGCTGCATTGATTCCTGGGCGCGGGACATTTACCTGGAGCCGGAGGGGCAGAGCTATTTCAAGGCTGATCTGTCCGCGCAGTTGCTGTTGGCCGGCGGTGACCTGAACGAATGGAATTTCTGCAGCGAGCTTCATCTTGCTGCCACGAAAGTCGTGATTGCGCACACGGAACATGTGCTGGCGCAAAAGACCACAGGGAGTGAGGCATTACCAGTTGACCCTGTGGAGAGGGAAATGGGCACAGATATGATGTCCCTAGCTGCCGTGGAGGACTGGTCATGACCTGCAAACACGGCCTGCTTGTTCTTGCACTGGTACCCGTACTGGCTTGGGGGCATCCCGACAGCCCCGCCATCGCCACCTGGGCGCCCCATGGCGGTCAATATCTTGCACCCTCCATCGGCGGGATTCAGCTGACCTGCAGGACACATTCCGGCATGCCGGTTGTGACCGTTTCCGATCACTTCCTGGGTGATGTGGGATTTGCCTCGCCGCCCAATCTCATCCGGATGAATCCACATGCCTTGGAATCCATGGCACCTGTCGCCCAGGTATTTTGGTATGCGCACGAGTGCGCCCATCACTATCTGCCGCCCGGTATGAATGGCGAAACGGCGGCGGATTGCTGGGCGGCCAAGAAGGCGCGCGACCAGGGATTGATACAGGCGTCTGACATTCCATCCTTGTCCAGCACGGTATGGCATACCACGGGTTCGCCTTACGGGCATCCGCCGGGCCACCTGCGTGTGCGCTTGTTGAACAGTTGTTTCGCTGATCCCACATCGGCCCTGTGACGCTAGCCGGCAAACACATGCAAAACCACAATGAGGAGACGAAGAATGAACGTGGTGAACAACAAATCATTCGTGGTGTCAGCAGTCATGGTCGCCGTTCTGCTGATTCAGGGCGCGCAGGCAATGTCGCAACTTGCCCAAGCGGCATGCGAGGGGGCGGATTGTCCAAAGGCGGCTGTCAACGATAAACCGGCCATCAAGCTGCGCGGGGCGGGTTCGGCCCCCACGTTGGCCGAGATTGCCCCTGCCGCGGGCCTGAAGGCATCGGACTATGCGGACCGGTCGCCCGCGGAGCTGATGGATTACAGCTGGCATAGCCCTAGTTTCTCGGAGAAGGCTGCCATCCGCAGTCATCTGGCCAAGAATCATCCCGATACCGAATCCGGACTGGCTGCGCGCGCCTGGCTGGCTGATGTCGAGGAATCTGATGGCACGAAAGCGGTGGAACTGCTGAACCGTTGTTTGGCGATCAACACGAAGAACCTGTATTGCCACGGCATGCTGGCGAGCTTTTGGGATGACCTGGGCAGACCGCGGGAAAAGGCCGCTGTCTATCAGGCAATGTTGGATATCGACCCCGCCTTCAATTTCCACTCCACCTATCGCTATCTGTACTTCACTTACCTCAACGGCACTCACGACAAGGCTGCCGCGGACAGGTTGCTCGCGCAGGTTCGACAGCAGTTGCCGGATAGCGCTGTGCTTCTGTCCATCGAGGCAGGGCTGCGCGGCCTTTCCGGCGAACTGAAGGCCCAGGAGGAATTGTACGAGAGGGCCATTGAGGCCGGTGTGCTGGAGTACGACGTGCATGAATTTCTGGCCGATCTGCGTTTCTTCGACCTGGCCAAGAAGGAACCAGGCAAACGTGAGCAGGCTCTGGAAGGCATGCTGGAATATGTGGATTATGTGCGGAAAGCGGCCCCGACACGCCGCGACCTGATCCAGAAGGCCTATCTGTACATTGCGCAGCGGGCGGCACGCGAGCTCAAGGATGCTGCTCTGGCGCAGGAATACTATGCCCGTGCCTTCAGGGAATATCCCACGGCCGAGGCGGCCGTCGAGGCCTACGATTCGGTCATGGCCCAGTATCCGCACGACTCCGAGCCTGGCCAACTGGCTGTCCGGTTTCTGCACATTGCGGACCGGGCCCTGCCCAACGAACCGATGGTTCTTGCCGCACTTGGGCGCCATTACGCTTCACGCAGCGAAATTGAGAAGGCAAAGGACTATCTGGAGCGGGCGGTCGGGCATTCAGTGACCGGAAAGGACCGGATCAAGCACACGATCACGCTGGCCCAGGCCCTGTACGAAGACCGTCTGCTGAATTTCGACAAGGCCCGGATGCTGCTGAAACAGTCACTCGACGGCGTTTCTGAACGCCATGTGGCTTATCCCGACCTGCTTAAAGCCCTGTATGTTGATAGGCTTGACGCCGGCGATTTTGCAGGTGCGTTGTCGGCGCTCAACGATCTGGAGTCCTTCCGGCGCAAGCGCAACGACATCAACGAAGCCTGGTTCGTTGACCGTCGCCGCCAGCTTCTGGCCTATCTTGATGATGAAAAACCAACTGAGTCCAAGAGTATGAGCCAGTTGCGGCGAATCGGGCCTGAAGCTGCACCGCGCGCTGTAAGCCCTGGCAAGGTGATGGCAATTTCTCCGGATGGCCGGTTCATCGCGTTCGGCTCCTACCCGATGCAGTTGTGGGATGTACAGAAGAAGACCAAGGTCCGCGATCTGGGACGTGCCGGTCGTGCGAAGTTCTCGCCCGACGGCCGGTACATTGCGGCCAGCAGCAATTTCACGGCCGAGGGAGGCTTTCAAACCCACGAGCTGATCGTCTATGACGTGGCCACCGGCAGGGTTCATGCACGGGATGCGGTCTCAAGGGAAATCCGCGATTTCGATTGGGACCCCACGGGTAGCCGTATCGTCTATGTTGGGGACGTAGTGGGGCCGGCGATCTACGATGTGGAGAAGCGTAAGCGTGTGCTGCGCCGCCCTGCTCCGGGGAACCAAATCGTCAACGGCGTCGCCTGGTTGCGCCAAGGACTGATCGTGACCGGCCAGGCCGGCGCGGATCACCTCTTGGTCTGGGATGCAGGCACACTCGACGTCGTCAGGAAACTGGAGGGCGTGGACTGGCCCCACGCGGTGGCGCGGACCATGGACTCCAAGTACCTCGTCGCGCTGGACAACGCCCGGTTGCTGAACATATGGGATACATCAAGCTGGGAGAACAGGCGGTTTGCCGTTCCGGCCTGGGGCGGACACATTCAAGTGCATCCCAGCGCGCACAGGATATTGCTGGCCGAAAACGCTGCCCCGGAACAGGGACTTGTATTTGTGGCGGATCTGGATAATGAAAAGGTGGTGGCAGAGAAGGATTTCCCGGCTGGTGACAACGTGTTCGCCTATGCACCGGATGGGGACCGCATCTACTGGGGCAGCAAGGACGGCGTCCAGGTCCTGGACGCGAATTCCATGAAAACCTTGGACCGCTGGCCGCAGGCTATCACGCCGTTTGGCGCCGTCAGCGACACCAAGAACGGTTATTTCATCAACTTCGATAGCGAGGGTCTGCATGTATGGGACGTGAAGTCGGGTGCAAAGAAGACGGACCTTCCCATTGTTGCCAAGAACCTGTACCCCGTCACAGGCCGCCCGGGCCAATTCATCGCCCGGCTGCCATATACCAAGGGAGTCGGAACACGGCTTGTCCTGTTGGATACCGATACCCTGCTGGCACGTGAACTGCTCGTGGTGGACGGAAATGTCCAGACGCTTTCCAGTGCCGCCGGCCTAATTGCAGTTGCGCATACTGGCTACGTCAATGGAGAGCTCAGTCTGCCGATCACCTACTCGGGCACAGTGGATATCTATGACCTGAAACGGGTGAAACGGCTGCAACGCATCGCCGTCCCAATCCGTACCGAGGAGGGCGTGCTTTCGTTCATCACGAACCCGACCTTCGAGGCTGTGTCGCTGAATGCCGATGGTTCGCAAGTCGCCGTTCTGACCGGTTGGATCGACGGGTTCCGCACTGGCGGGGTGGTTTCGAAGCAGCTGCGGGTCTTCAATACGCGGACGGGCAAGCTCCAGCAAGCCGTGGATGCTTACAGGGACATGAGCGATGCGCGATTCGACGAGTCGGACAAACGCATCATCAATATCACGACCCACAAGGGCACCTACCTTCATGATCTGTCCTCCGGCAAGCAAAGTGGCAAGACGGCCGTCAGGAGTTACGAGAAATCACTCTCGCTGGCTGACGGAAAGAGTGAGGTGCGGTTCGGGCAAACTTTCATTGAGATCGCGAATGCGAGTGGTGAAAGGCTTTTCCTGCGGCAGTTGGATAACTTGGAAGCGCTTGGTGCTTTTGATAACCCGAACCGGCTGGTGTTACTCAACTCAGCCAACGAGGTGAGTTTTCTTGAGCGATCGAGATAATGCAATTCTTGCATTTGCCCGAAGGACAGGTATCAGCAGCATTTGCTGCCGCTCAGTTTCCAGCGATCCCCACGCCGTAAATGGCGGCTCTAGGTTCACAACCGCCTGATGAAGTTGGGGTCCCAAAGCGGTCATTCGCGGTTTGTTGATCCTTCCTTTTCGCTTGCTTGGCGGCCCCAGTCGTATCTGCCAGACTTCCATAATGAAGTTCAGTCAACTGGGCCTGGATCGCGGCTTGGCCGACAACGCTCGCGAATTGTGTGGACCGGAATTGTCGGTGGCCAGGGTCACTGCGGTTGACCGAGGTCGCTGCCTGATCCGGGGCGAGGACGGCGAGGTGACTGCCGAATTGACCGGACGACTCCTCCATCTCGCCGAATCCTCTGCCGAACTACCCTGCGTAGGCGACTGGGTTTGCGTGCACTACCGCGACGGCGGCACGCAGGCCAGCATTCACCACCTGCTGCCGCGTCGATCCTTCCTTCGGCGCAAGGCGGCCGGACGCGAGGTCGAATTCCAGATGATCGCGGCCAACATCGACCTGGCGTTCGTCGTGCAGGCTTGCCATTTCGATTTCAATCCCCGGCGCCTGGAGCGCTACCTGGTGATGGTCAGGGATGGCCATATCGAGCCAGTGGTGTTGTTGACCAAGACGGACCTGGTCGCGCCGGAGGAACTGGAACGGCTGATCGGTCGGATCCGGCGCCTGGGGGTGGACGCGCGGATCGTTTGCCTCAGCAACGTGACGGGCGACGGTGTCGAAGAGGTGCGTGCGCTCATGGCGGCCGGCAGGACCTATTGCCTGCTCGGTTCGTCGGGCGTCGGCAAGACCACACTTATCAACCGCCTGGTCGGCGACGATGCGCTGGAAACCCGCGCGGTCAGCCACACCGGAGAAGGCCGTCACACGACCACGCGGCGCCAGTTGATCGTGCTTGAGCAGGGCGCCCTGCTGATCGACATGCCGGGCATGCGAGAGCTGGGGATGCTGGGCGCCGGTGAGGGCATCGAGGAGACCTTCCTTGATATCTCCGAACTGGCGCAGGGCTGCCGGTATCCCGATTGCCGTCATGACAGCGAACCGGGTTGCGCGGTTCGCGCAGCCATAGAGCGGCACGAGCTGAGCGAGGAGCACCTGCAAAGCTACCTGAAGCTGCGCAAGGAATGCGAGTTTCACGAGCATTCCTACGTCGACCGGCGCAAGAAGGATCGGGCGTTCGGCCGCTTTCTGCACAATTACAAAAAGCATAAGAACCCGCCGGGCTGAAACCAGGCCGGAATGTGGAGACGGGGGCCAACCATGCGTCAGCCGCAACGATCAGTCATTAACGAAGAAGAGCCGGTCGGCCAGCGAAAAGTAATAGACCGTTACGGGTCGAGAGTACGACTTCTCCGGCTCAAGAAACGTACGTTCGCGGCATTGGAATCGCCAATGACTGGAAACCGTCGTATTCCCGTCGGATGAGGTCGACGGACTGGACGGCAGCAAAGGCCGAACAGTGTGAATTGGTCCTCCGGCAGGTTCCGAGGCACAGCAGTCGTTCGGATGGCTTGCTTTCCGGAAAGATCAAGTTGCAGCAGTTGGCCGAGAGGCTGCCTTTGGGGATAGATGCCGGAACCAGCCGTTGGTTATCAGAAGGCAGTTTTCCGTCGGCGCCTTACGGGAACCAAGAAGAACCACTTCTACCGGCCAGTCCCCGTAGTAAAAGTCTCGATCGACGCGTGGCCGGTGTCTGGTTTTCACCCCCACAACCAATCCAGATGGTCTGTGCCTATACAGCCTCCACTTACACGTGCCGTCTGCTCGTCCGGAATCTACACAGATGATCAGCCTTCATCGTAAAAGAGAAACCTGATACTGCGGTTTTTGGCCGCTCGTGGGTCGTGACCGCTGTTACGGTATCGCCCCAACCTAATTCTGCGGGGGCATGCGTCCCGTGCTTTTCCCGGTGCCATCCATAAAAGGGCCATTCACGATGGATTGTGGCGATGGAGTTCGCTGCCGTTTCCATTGGTGCCTACGTCCGGAGCACCCCCACCGCGACCTTGATCGCTACCATGGGCAATGATGGAGACGATTGCTGCGTTGCTCGGCGCTGCCAGCCTGGCTGCCGGAGTGGCCGTGACCTTCATCACACGGGACTCACGAACCCGGCAGATATGTGCTCCCGATCTTCAGCCAGGCTGGCTGGCGGTTCTCTCTCCCGACGCCTTGATACGGCACTTGGGGGCGCAGGCCCTGATTGATGCAATCCGGGTAAAGACAGGCTTGGCGCCAGCCAACTTCGAACAGGATTATGGCCAGACTCTCCACCGCTTCATGGCCTTCGTCCAGCTGCTGCCGGCTTCGGAATCCCATCATCACGCCCAGCCAGGTGGGCTGCTGCTGCATGCGTTGGAGGTGTCCAACATCGCCCTGCATCTCAGGCGTGCCCAGGTACTTCCATTTGGTGTGGCGCCGGAGGATATCCAGCGCCGGGAGCATCGCTGGACCTTCGGGGTGTTCCTGGCGGCCCTGATCCACGACGTGGGCAAGCCTCTGGCTGACCTGCATGTCACCATCGCCAAGCGACGCGGAGAGGCGACCTGGTCGCCCCTGGCCGGAGACATGGCTGCCTGCGGTGCCATTCGTTACCGGGTG
>WBZL01002662.1_pt1 | contig 17151 bp, 17 predicted proteins | sample 5204291 | NCBI WGS metagenome assembly WBZL01 (sample SAMN12344345, study PRJNA552823) | activated sludge metagenome | biome: Activated sludge suspended growth; feature: Nitrification reactor; material: Wastewater; isolation source: activated sludge from nitrification reactor of wastewater...
TGGCGGCGGCCAAGAGCAGCCCGCAGCTCGAGATCTTCCGCAAGAAGGGGCTGGAGGTGCTGCTGCTCGTCGACCGCGTCGACGAGTGGATGCTCAGCCACCTGTACGAGTTCGACGGCAAGCCCCTGACCAGCGTCGCCAAGGGCGGCGTCGACCTCGGCAAGCTGCAGGACGAGGACGAGAAGAAGCAGGCCGAAGCCACCGCCGAGGCCTTCAAGCCGCTGGTCGAGCGGCTGAAGAAGGCACTCGACGGGCGCGCCAAGGACGTGCGCACGACGACCCGCCTGGTCGATTCCCCGGCCTGCATCGTCGTCGACGAGGGTGACATGAGCTCGCACCTGGCGCGCCTGCTCAAGCAGGCCGGCCAGTCGGCGCCGAAGTCGTTGCCCATCCTCGAGGTCAACCCCGAGCACCCGCTGGTCAAGCGGCTCGATGCCGACGATCGTTTCGACGACCTGGCCCAGCTGCTGTTCGACCAGGCGCTGCTCGCCGAAGGTGGCCAGCTCGAGGATCCCGCGGCGCACGTGCAACGCGTCAACCGGCTGCTGGTGGGGGCGCTGCCAGCGGCTTGATCACCCGCCGACACCCTTTCCCGGGGTGCCGGGAGAGGGCGTCGCACCTAGAATCGGCATCGATGTCAGTTCTGATGTCTGCCGAGCAGCCGCTGCGGGTGTTGATCGTCGACGATCACGACGTGGTGCGCGTGGGCGTGCGGGCTCTGCTGAGCCGCCTGCAGCGCCGCTGCGAGATCGCCGACTCGGCCTCGCTGCGCGAGGCCCTGTCCCGCCTGCAGCGTGAGCCCGTCGACCTGCTGCTGCTGGACCTCAGTCTCGGCGACGAGTTCGCGCTGGCCTCGGTGCCTCGCCTGCGCGAGGCCGGTGGCAGCGCGATGAAGATCCTGGTCCTCAGCTCGCTGGCCGAGAACCTGTATGCCGAGCATTGCCTGCGGGCCGGAGCCGATGGCTACGTGATGAAGTCGGCCTTGTCCGACGACCTGGTGCAGGCGGTGCACGCGGTGCTGGCCGGGCAGGTCTACCTCAGTGCCGCGCAGCGCGACGCGCTGCTGCGCCAGTCCATCGGGCGCGGCGGCCGGACGCACAACGGTCCCGAGCTCTCGGCGCGCGAGATCGAGGTGCTGCGCCTGGTGGCTGCCGGCCGCAGCACGCGCGAGATCGCCGAGGCGCTCAACCGCAGTGTCAAGACCATCGAGTCGCACAAGCTCTCGCTGAAGACCAAGCTCGACGCCGACACGCCGTCGATGCTGGTGCGCAAGGCCGTCGCATGGCTCGAGGCGCAGGACTGACGCGCGCACCGCTGGCGTGGGCCTGTGCGCTGTTGTGCGCACTGGGCGCCGCGCCGGCCGCCGCCCAGGCCGAGGCGGACCTCGTGCATGCCTACCGCGTCGAACCTGGCGACACCTTGATCGGCATCGGGCGGCGGCTGCTGGTCGATCCGGCGCAATGGCGCGAGCTCGCCCGCATCAACAACGTCCGGCAACCACGGCGCATGCCCACCGGCCTGCTGCTGAACATCCCCTTGACCCTGATGCGCGTCAGCCGCGAACCGGCCACCCTGGAGCTGGTGCATGGCGAGGCCAAGGGCGGCGACGACGTTCGCCTTCGCAGCGGCCAGTCGGTGCCCGAGGGTGCCGAGTTGCGCACCGGCAGCGACGGCGACGTGGCCGTGCGGCTGGTCGACGGAACCTTGCTGCGCCTGCGCGCGGCGAGCCGCTTGCGCATCGAACAGTCCCAGCGCCTGCCCGATGCCGGGCTGGTGCGCTCGGGCGTGCGGCTCGATCGCGGGCGAGTCGAGATCGAAGCCGCGCCGGCGCCGGGTGGCAAGCCGGGTTTTCGCATCGGCACGCCGCAGGGCGTGCTGGGCGTGCGCGGCACGCGCTTCCGGGTCGCCGCGGACGACGAGGCGACGCGAGGCGAGGTGCTCGAGGGCCGGGTCGAGGTCAGCGGCCGTCAGGCCGGCAGCTCCAGGCTGCTGGAGCCGGGCTTCGGCACCGTGGTCGACCGCGCCGGGCAGGTGGCCGAGCCCCGTCCGCTGCTGGCCGCGCCGGACCTGTCGGCCGTGCCGCGTCGGCACGAGCGGCCGCTGGTGCGCATCGAATGGCCTGCCGTGCCTGGCGTGGCGCGCTGGCGCGCCGAGGTGTCGACCGACGAAGGCTTCGAGCGGATCCTGGTGGGGCAGGTGATCGAGGGCAGCGCGCTGCGCCTGGCCGACCTGCCCGATGGCAGCTACCAGCTGCGCGTGCGAGGCCTCGACAGCCGGGGCCTGGAAGGCCGCGACGCGCGCACCAGCTTCACGCTCAAGGCGCGCCCCGAACCGCCCTTGCCCCGCACGCCGCGGCCACGCGCGGTGCTCACCGGCGAGCGCGTCGATTTCAGCTGGACGGCGCACGACGAGGCCCGGCGCTACCGGCTGCAGATCGCACGCCGTCCCGACTTCACCGAGTTGCTGCATGACCGGGCCGACCTGACGCGACCGGAGGCCAGCGTCGGCGGGCTGCAGCCCGGCACCTACCACTGGCGCCTGGCGACGATCCGCGCCGGCGACGACACCGGCCCTTGGGGTGACCCCCAGAGCTTCGAGATCCGAGCGGCGATGGGTGCGCCGGCGGCACCGCGGGTCGGCGACCAGGGCGTCGGCTTCAGCTGGCCAGGCAACCCCGACCAGCGCTTCGATTTCCAGATCGCGCGCGATGCCGCGTTCGGCGACATCGTGTTCGAGAAGCGCCTCGATCGGACCGGCATCGAGCTCGCGGTGCCGGGCAGCGGGCGCTTCTACGTCCGGGTGCGCCCGATCGACCCCGACGGCTTCGTCGGACCGTGGACGACGCCGCAGAGTTTCGAGATTCCCAACTGCGTGCGCGACAGCCGGTCAGCCTGCGTGCGCGTCGGCGGCGAGCCCCTGCTGTTGGGGTGGTGATGGAGCGTCGGCGCGCCGACGCGGGCACCGCCCGGGGGCGTGACGAGTGGGTGCTGTGGCTGGTGCTGGTGGCGCTGGCCGTGGCACTGACGCTGGGCGCCTGGGCCTGGCGACTCGACCGGGTGGTCTACGACTTCGGGCTCGGCCTGTGGAAGCGCCCGGTCCCGCCGGACATCGTGATCGTCGCCATCGACGACGTCAGCATCGAGGCGATCGGCCGCTGGCCCTGGGCGCGCAGCGTGCATGCCACGCTCCTCGAGCAACTGGCCCGGGCGCGTCCACGCGCGATCGCGCTGGACCTGGTGTTGAGCGAGCCCGATCCCGATCCACGCCAGGACGCCCTGCTGGCCACCGCGCTCGGCAAGGCGGGGCCGGTGTGCATGCCGGTGATGGGTTCGGCCAGCCGCGCGCGTCCGCTGGCCGTGCTGGAGCCGGTGCCGGTGCTCAAGGCCCAGGTTTGCGTGGGGGCCTCGGAGCCGGCGGTCGATGGCGACGGCGTGCTGCGCCACGCCTTTCTCGGCGCCGGCCCGGCCGGTCAGGCGGTGCCGCATCTGGCGCTGCAGCTGCTGCGTGCCGCGGGTGAGACGCCCGCCGCCGGCCTGCCCGTCGAGACCGATGCCGAGGCCATGGGCGACGCCGACCTGTGGCGGCGCGAAGGACGCTTCCTGGTGCGCTTCGCCGGGCCTCCGGGGTATCTGCGACGGGTGTCCTACGTCGATGTGCTGCGGGGCGCCGTGCCGGCCAGCGAGCTGAGCGGGCGCTACCTGTTCGTCGGCATGACGGCGCAGGGACTGGGCGACACCCTGGCCACCCCGGTCAACGGCCCGCACCACGCGATGCCCGGCGTGGAGGTGCTGGCCCATACGCTGTACACCCTGCGCAGCGGCGACCATCTGCAGGCCGTGGCGACCGGCCCCGGCATGGCGGTGGCGGCGGCGCTGCTGGGGCTGCTGATCGGGCTGCTGCGGCGCGTGCCGCCGCGCACGGCGCTGGCGATTGCGCTGTTGTCGGTGCCGGCGGCGGTGATCGTGAGCATCGTCCTGCTGAACCTCGGCCTGTGGTGGAGTCCCTGGGCCTACGCCTTGCCCGCACTGGCTGCCTATCCCTTGTGGAGCTGGCGGCGGCTGGAGCGCGCGGCAGCGGCCCTCGATCGCGAGATCGCCGCGATGCGTGCCGAGCCCGGCTTGCTGGCCGTGTTCGATGCGCATGTCACGCGTCCGGACGCGGCGCCGGACGATGGGCTCAGTCGCCGCCTGCAGGCCCTGCACCATGCGGCCGACACGCTGCGGGCGGCGCGCAGCTTCCTGTCGCAGGCGGTGCAGAGCCTGCCCAGCGCCGTGCTGGTCGACGACGGCATGGGCCGGGTGATGCTGGCCAACCCGCCGGCGGCGCGCATCTTCGAGGTCGAATCCGAACAGGAGCTGCGCGGGCTGGACCTGGGCCGCTTGCTGTCCGAATTCCACACCGAGCCGGCGGTCGACTGGGCCGACGAACTGCAACGCCTGCGGCGCGCGCATCTGCAGCGATCGACCGAGGCCAGCCTGCCCGGCCAGGGCGACTACGTGCTGCACCTGGCCGGCATCCGGCTGGAGGGCCTCTCGCGCATCATCGTCAGCCTGTCCGACGTGGCGCCGCTGAAGCAGGCCGAGCGCGACCGCGAGCAGACGCTGGCGTTCATCACGCACGACCTGCGCTCGCCGCTGGCGTCGATCCTGCTGCTGGCCGACACCGCGCCACACGGCGACGGCCCGGTGCGGTCGGTGCTCGAACAGATGAGCCAGCTGGCGCGGCGCGCGCAGCGCATGTCCGAGGACTTCGTGCGCACGGTGCAGGCCGCGCGGCAGCCCCTGGTGCGCGCACCGGCTTCGCTGCAGCTGCTGCTGCAGGACATGTGCAGCGTCGTGCAGCCGCAGGCCCAGGCTGCCGGCGTGACCCTCCAGCGATCGGTCGAACCCGCCGATCTGGCCTGGAGTCTCGACGCCGGCCTGGTCGGCCGCGCAGTGGGCAACCTGCTGACCAACGCCTTGCGCGCCAGTCCGCACGGCGGCACGGTACGCGTCGAGGCGCGCGTGGCCGACGGGCACCTGGTCGTGCAGGTGAGCGACCAGGGGCCGGGCCTCGATGCCCACCAGCGCGATCAGCTGCGGCGCGGCGACGCCGGCCTGCGCAGCGCCGACGCACGCGGGCTCGGCCTGGGCCTGCTGTTCGTGCAGCGCGTCGCGGCGCGCCATGGAGGGTCGCTGCGGCAGCTGGCCGAGCCCGGTTCCGGAGCGGTCTTCGAGCTGCGCATCGGCCCCGCGCCGGATGGCTCGAGCAGTCGCTGAACGCCCCGCGGATCGCGGCTCAGCCGTCGTCGGACATGAATTCGACCTGCTCGCGCAGCTGCGTGGCCTGCTGCGACCAGTAGGCGGGACTGCCGAACTCCGGGAACGCGGCCGGGAAGGCCGGGTCGTCCCAGCGTTCGGCCAGCCAGGCGCTGTGGCGCAGCATGCGCAGGGTGCGCAGCGGCTCGATCAGTCCCAGTTCGTGGCGGTCGAAGCTGCAGAACTGCTCGTAGCCCTGCAGCAGCTCGCCGAGCTGGCCGGCGCGATTGCTGTCCTCGGTGGCGGCCAGCATCCACAAGTCCTGCACCGCCGGGCCGGTGCAGGCGTCGTCGAGGTCGACCATGTGCGGCCGACCCTCGCGCCACAGCACGTTGCCGAGGTGGCAGTCGCCATGCAGGCGCAAGGGCTGCCACGGCGGGCAGCGGTCCAGCGCGTGGCGCATCGCCTGCACGGCCTGGTCCGCCGCCGCCGGCCAGGTCGGGTGGGTGTCGCCGCCGAGGTGGGGCAGCGCCCGCACGGTGGCGATCGCCGCGTGGGCATCGGCCAGCAGGTCGATGCGGCGGCGGTGCCGGAACGGCCGGCGTCGGCCCACCTCGTGCAACCGGCCGATGAAGTAGCCCAGCCGCTGCAAGGTGTCGCGGTCCTCCAGGTCCGGCTCGCGCCCGGCGCGCCGTGGCGACACCGACAGGCGGTGCCGCACGTCCGCGCGCTGCAGCACGGCCAGTGTCGCTGGCGTGCCCAGGCGTTGCACGGCATCGCCCGGCGTGGCCGGCGGCAGGATCAGGGGCGCCACCACGGGCACTTCGGCCTCGGCGAGCTCGAGGGCGAAGGCATGCTCCTCGAGGATCTGCGCGTCGCTCCAGCGTCCCGGCCGGTAGAACTTGGTGACCACCGCCTCGCCGTCCTCCAGGAACACCTGGTGGACCCGGTTCTCGTAGGAGTTGAGCTGCAGCACGCGCCCATCGGGACGGAAGCCGACTGCGTCCAGTGCGTCGAGGATGTCGTTGGGGGTCAGCCCGGCGTAGGCCGCCGGCGTAAAGGGCATGGCGCGCGAGGACCGGGACCTGCGGCGTGACAGGGGGCCGTCAGTGCCGCATCGGCGGCGGCGGGAACGGGGTGTCGAACGGCCCCGGCGTCGTGTCGCCGGAGGGCGCGCCATCGCGCAGCCCGAGGGTGGCACGCAGGGCGCCGAACTCGCTGGTGTCGGACCGGGTGTCGCTGCCGAAGAAGGAGTCCTGGAAGAAGCTCGAGTCCTGCCACAGCGCATGGCGTTGGCGGCGGCGCGACGCCACCGCCCCGCTCAGCGAATCGCGGGCCTGGCTGAGTGTGGGCGCCGGCAGCGGGCCGCGGGTCTGCCCGCTGCTCTGAGGCACCAGCAGCTGCAGCTCGGGGATCGACGGCAGGTGGTCGACCGGGCAGCGCAGGTAGCGGATGCGGCAGGCACCGAGCACCGATTGCTTGATCTGCAGCGTGCGTCGCGAGTTGGCGCGATCGGCATCGAGGTCGATCGCCGCCAGCACGCGCCCGTTGGCGCTGCAGATGGCGAACGTGACGTTGATCGCTCCCAGCAGCTGGTACCAAAAGCGGGTCTCCTGCGGATCGATCGGCTGGCAGAAGCGCACCAGCGGCAGTTTGGACAGGACGATGTGGTGCGGCAGGGCTTCGCGCAGCTGGCGATAGACGCGTCGCTCGTCGGTGTTGAAGACCGGGCGCGCCGTCAGCGTCCACTCGGTCGGCAAGGGCGGCGGGTTGGCCTGCTTGCGGCGCGACCACTGCAGCGCAGCGGCCGTGCCCAGCAGGACGATCGACAGCAGGCCGAGTACGCCCGGCAGGTACTCAAGCATGAAGGAGCGGACCGCTCGAGGCGGGCCCGTCGGCGAGTCCCAGCATGATGCCGGCCATGTTACAGCGCCGGCCCGCCGGGCCCTCCCCCCGGTCCGGTGTCGGGGACCCGTCTGCGGCACCTGCACCCCTCGGTTCCGGGGGAGTCCGGGTTGCGTTCCGGGCGTCGGCGCGGCGAGCGAGTCCGTCGCGAGCGTTCGGTTCAACCGTCGATGGGCTCGGTTCCCGGCAGCAGCTGCCGCATGGTCGTCCACACCGAGTCGATGCGGCGCGCCTGCACCTTCAGGCCATAGTCCACTTCGGCGGCCTGATGCTCGACGAAGGCCGTCAGCTGCGAGTTCACGTCGTCCCTGGGCAGGCGCAGCCGGGCCACCGACTCGGGGCCGTCGCGCTCGACCACGGCACCGGCATGCCGCGCGATGCGCAGCATCGGCACGTTCTCGGTGAGGGCGTGGATCACCAGGGTCTCGACGCCACGATTGCGCGCATGCAGGCAGGCGTGCTCGAACAGCCGTTGGCCCAGGCCGCGTCCGCGCAGTCCGGGCAGCACCGAGACACCGAACTCGGCGCTGCTCGGCCGGCGCAGGTCGGGGCCCAGGTAGGCCAGGTGCACCAGGGCGACGAGCTCGAGACGGCGGTTGAAGACGCCGGCGATCTCGTCGCGTTCGAAGTCGAGCTGGTCGACGTAGCGCCCGATGTGCGCATCGGTGGCCGCGTAGCCGAAGCGCAGTCGGCGGTCGTCCTCGCCCAGCGCCAGCAGATGGGCCAGGATGCGCGGCCGGTGCCGTGGCGCGAGAGCGCGGATCGGGCACCAGCGGAACGGAGGCGCCCGGTTTCCGGTGGTGGGCGCTTCGGCGTCGGGGAGATGGGTGCTCATGGCGATACCTTCGTTCAGCGCCCTTCAGGCTGGGCCCGGACGGGGCGGCCTGGCAGGCTCGGGGCAGTGCCTGTCCCGATCGCCCCGGGGCGGGTGGTGGGCGGCTGCCCGGCACTCCATCGGGCGCCGGGCAGGTCGATGGATCCATCCTAGCCGGCAATCCTAGGGTTTACCCTCAAATTGACCTGAGACCTGGATCGGGCAAACCGGATCCGGGACCTCCGGCTTGGGCTAGAATGTTCGGCTTTCCTCGAAAACGGCGGAGGAAAGACGCCCCAGTCCGGCCCAGGCCGGGCCGACCTGAGAGGTCGCAACTCACAAGCGACACCGATGGCGCCGGGTGGACTCAACAGCCGTGATGGCCGGCCGCAGACCGATTCGGCGCGCGTGCCGGCACCCTGAAAGTACCCTCATGAAGACCTTCAGCGCCAAGCCGGCCGAAGTGAAGCACGAGTGGTTTGTGATCGACGCCACCGACAAGGTGCTCGGACGTGTCGCCAGCGAAGTGGCACTCCGTCTGCGCGGCAAGCACAAGCCCATCTATACGCCTCACGTCGATACCGGTGATTTCATCGTCGTCGTCAACGCCGGCAAGATCCGTGTCACCGGCTCCAAGGCCACCGACAAGATCTACTACCGCCATTCGGGCTACCCGGGCGGCATCACCGCCACGCCGTTCAAGGACATGCAGGCTCGTCATCCCGGGCGTGCGCTCGAGAAGGCGGTCAAGGGCATGCTGCCCAAGGGCCCGCTGGGCTACGCGATGATCAAGAAGCTGAAGGTGTATCCCGGGGCCACGCACCCGCACGCCGCCCAGCAACCCAAGGTTCTGGAAGTCTAAGGAGCGGCGATGATCGGACAGTGGAACTACGGAACCGGGCGCCGCAAGTCGTCGGTGGCCCGTGTCTTCATCAAGAAGGGCACCGGCCAGATCCTGGTCAACGGCAAGCCCATCGACGCCTACTTCGGCCGCCAGACCTCGATCATGATCGTCAAGCAGCCGCTGCTGCTGACGGCCAACGAGACGGCGTTCGACATCAAGGTCAACGTGCACGGCGGTGGCGAATCCGGCCAGGCCGGCGCGGTGCGCCACGGCATCACGCGTGCGCTGATCGACTACGACGTGGCGCTCAAGGGTGACCTGAGCCGCGCCGGCTTCGTGACGCGCGATGCGCGCGAGGTGGAGCGCAAGAAGGTCGGCCTGCACGGCGCTCGCCGTCGCAAGCAGTTCAGCAAGCGCTGACCGGGTGCGCCCCGGTGCCGCCGGTGCGGCGCCGGGCGTGTCGCCCACGGCGCGCCTCGGCGCGCCACAGCCTGCATGCGCTGGAAGCTCCTGCGACGTCGATTCTCGGTGGCAGCACCGAGGATGATCGTGCGCAGCCACCTGCCGTGGCCCCTGCGCTGGGCCGTGCTGGCGGTGATGCTCGGGTTCTCGGCCGCGCTGGCCTTGTGGGCCTTCGAGTTCGGCAAGGAGATCGCGGGACTCGACAGCGGTGCGCGCGACGAACTGGTGCGTCTGCGGGCCGATGCCCAGCAACTGCGCGAAGACCTCGAGCGAGCCCGATCGGTGGCCAATACGGCCGAGAGCCTGGTCAAGTCCGAGCGTGCGGCGCAGGAGCGGCTGGCCCAGCAGGTGCGTCAGCTCGAGGCCGAGAAGACCGGATTGCAGGCCGATCTGGGCTTCTTCGAGCGACTGATGCCGGTGGCCGACGAAGGCCTGCATCTGCGAGGCCTGCAGGCGGAAGCCGTGACGCCCGGCCAGTTGCGCTTCCAGATCCTGGTGATGCAAAGCGGCCGCAACCTGCCCGACTTCGTCGGACGCTACGAGGTCCAGCTGGCCGGCGAACTGGATGGCCGGCCCTGGACCAGCGCCGGTAGCGGGGCGCAGCCGCTGAAGTTCAGGCAGTACGCCCGGGTGGAAGGCACCATCGACCACCCGGCCGAGGTCGTGCTAAAAACGGTCCAGGCCCGCGTCTTCGACGGGCGGGGTGCGGTCCGCGCCACTCAGACGCTCAAGCTCTAGACGCGGGCTGACCGACGACCATTTCGCGACCCCCAAACACGTTCCGAGGAGACGCCCCGATGTGGTTCACCAAGCGCAAGGCTCCGCCGATCCGCACCCTGATCGGCGACGGCACGGTGGTGCAGGGCGATCTGCGGTTTTCCGATGGCCTGCGCGTCGACGGCGAGGTATTCGGCGACATCCTGGCCAGCAGCGACGTCAGCCTCGTCGTCGTCAGCGAAAATGCCCGCGTCCATGGCAAGGTGAAGGCCGGCCATGTGATCATCAATGGTGAGATACGGGGTCCGGTACATTCCGACGACCTGCTGGAACTGCAGCCCAAGGCTCGAGTGGCCGGCGACGTGCGCTACGAGCTGCTGGAAATGCACCAGGGTGCGCAGATTGACGGTGAACTCAAGCCCCTGAGACTCGCCGACAAGCCGGCGCTCAAGCTCGCCGCGTCGAAAGAGGCCTGACCGCATTGCCCCGAACCGGAGTCCCCATGAACGCCATCGCCGAGCCCGTCCAGAACCCCGTCGAAGAGATGCCCGCGCCGCTGATCTTCACCGACAGCGCTGCCGACAAGGTCAAGCAGCTGGTCGACGAGGAGGGCAACCCCGAGTTGAAGCTGCGTGTCTTCGTGCAGGGCGGTGGCTGCTCGGGCTTCCAGTACGGCTTCACGTTCGACGAAACGGTCAACGAAGACGACACCCAGATGGCCAAGAACGGGGTCACGCTGCTGATCGACGCGATGAGCCTGCAGTACCTGGTCGGCGCAGAGATCGACTACAAGGAAGACCTGCAGGGCGCCCAGTTCGTCATCAAGAATCCCAACGCCACCACGACCTGCGGCTGCGGGTCGTCGTTCTCGGTCTGACCGGATCGGTGTGACCGAATGGCCTCGCGCTCAACGCGAGGCCGCGTGCCAGGCTCCCAGCACCCGGGGGCCCGCGGCGCCCGTCACGGCGGGCAAGCTGGCAGGCCTTCGAGCCAGACGGCAGGCCGCCAGCCAGGCGAAGGCGAGCGCCTCCACCTGATCGACCGGGATGCCGCGCGACGCGGTGGTCTGCACGGCGACCGCCGGCAACAAGGCCTGCAGCCGTTGCATCAGGTGGACGTTGCACGCGCCACCTCCACAGACCAACAACTCGCGGGCATCCGGCAGGAACCGGTTCAGCGCAGTGGCTGCGCTCGCGGCCGTGAGTTCGGCCAGTGTCGCCATCACGTCGGCATCGTCCGGTTTCGACGGCAGCGCATCGAGGCGCGCCTGCAGCCAGCCCCGATCGAACAGGTCGCGCCCGGTGCTCTTGGGGGGTGCCCGCTCGAAGAACGGGTCGGCCAGGCTCTCGGCCAGCAGTGCGGGCAGGCAGCGGCTGCTGGCCGCCCAGCGACCGTCCTCGTCGTAGGGCCGGCCCCGGCGCGATTGGATCCACAGGTCCATCAAGACGTTGCCCGGCCCGCAGTCGAAGCCGCCCACGCGGCCATCGGCGTGCAGCAGCGTCAGGTTGGCGATGCCGCCGACATTGAGCGCGGCGATGCTGCGGCCGGGCTGCGCCAGGCACGCAGCATGGAACGCCGGCACCAGCGGAGCGCCTTGACCATGGGCCGCCACGTCCGCGCTGCGCAGGTCGCAGACCACGTCGATGCCCGTGGCCTCGGCCAGGGCGGCGCCGTTGAGCAATTGCAGGGTGTAGCCCTGGCCATCGAATTCGCCCGGTCGATGGCGCACCGTCTGGCCGTGCGCGCCGATTGCCGTGATGTCCCCGGTGGCGAGGCCTGTGGCCTCGAGCAGGCGCCGCGTGACCTGCGCGTACAGGCCGGCCAGCGCCTGCCCGGCCAGTGCTGCGCGGTGCAACTCGTCGGAGCCCGGCGCGTTGAGCGCGAGCAGCTCCGAGCGCAACGGCTCGGGCATGTCCATGTGGGCATGGGCCCGGGTGCGAAGAGGTCGCAGATCCTCGTCGAACTCGGCCAGGACGCCGTCCACCCCGTCGAGCGACGTGCCCGACATCAGGCCCACGAACAGGGCCATCGCGGAATCAGTCGGCGAGGGGGCGGGCGCCGACCAGGCTCTCGGCCAGGTCGAGCCGGGCGCGGATGATCGGCGCGGCGCTGGCGAAACGCTGACGATCCGCCGCATCGAGCGCCAGGGTCTCGGAATTGCGGGCGATCACCAACGGGTCTTCGTGCCGGCCGGCGACGCGGAACTCGAAGTGCAGGTGCGGACCCGTGGCCCAGCCGGTGGCACCGACCGCGCCGATGTGATCGCCCTGCTCGACCCGCTGGCCCTTGCGCACGTCGATGCGGCTGAGGTGCGCATACAAGGTGCTGCGGTTGCCGCCGTGCTTGACCTCGATGACGTTGCCATAGCCGTTCTGGCGCCCGGCAAACTCGACGACCCCGTCGCCGACGGCCCGCACCGGGGTGCCCGTGGGGGCGCCGTAGTCGACGCCGAGGTGGGCGCGCCACGAACGCTGCAGCGGGTGGAAGCGCATCGCAAAGCCCGAGGTCACGCGCGAGAACTCGAGCGGGCTGGCCAGGAAGGCGCGCCGGCGGCTCTGCCCGTCCGACCCGTAGTAGCCGCCGCGGCCCTGGCCGTCGACGAACCACACGGCCTGGTGGGTGCGGCCGTTGTTGACGAACTCGGCCGCCAGCACCCGCCCGGCGCCTTCGTTCCAGGCCACCACCTCGCCGTCGGCCATCAAGGCCTCGTAGACGACGCTGAAGGTGTCGCCCTTGCGCAACTCGCGGTGGAAGTCGATGTCGGCCGCGAAGATCTCGGCGATCTGGACCGCCACGGCATCAGGCACCGACACCTCGTCGGTGGCGGCGAACAACGAGCTGCGGATGGTTCCGCTGGCCAGGCGCGTCGCCGTTTCGAAGGTGCCGACCGACTGCGTCGCGCGCAGGCCGTCGGGCTCGCGCTCGATGCTCAGGCGCGTGAAGTGGGTCTGCCGCTGCTCGCTGCGTTCGGCCGGAAACCGCGCCACCAGGCGACGCAGGCGCCCTTGTCCATCGATCTCGGACTGGACCATCTTGCCCCCACGGCCCTGGAGCAAGCGCCGGGCCGTCGCGTCACGGCGCAGGAAGGAGGCGGCCGAGGCGTCGTTGACACCCAGGCGCTGCAGCAGGCTTTCGGGCGTGTCGGTGCTTCGCGTGATGGTGCTGCCGGCCAGCGCGAGGGCATGGCCGGCGAGCGAGTCGACCTGGGCACCCAGGTCATCGGTGGCCAGCGTCTCGCTGATCCAGCGTTGGGGCAGGGCGGCAGGGTCCGGCACCATCGGCGCGACGCCGAATGCGGTGACGGTGAAGGCGGTCAATCCGACCGATACGCCTGCGACGATGCGGCGCCGATGGGCCGACAGCAACCGGTCGACCCGGGCACGCCAATGTGTGCCAATTGACTGCAACGATGACTTCCGAAGCGGGGCGCGGCCACTGGCGTGCTCGCGCGGGTTTCGGGGGGGACGCCGACAGACCGTCCACTAAAATCCGTCGGCTTCGGAACGCGCGTCTTGGTACACGCTGTCGCCCCGGCACCCTCGGAAGCGGCAAGTATAGCCGGGCATCGGCCCCGCCCCTACCGCATTTGGCCCAATCTTTACCCATGTCAAAGACCCTTACCGGCGCGCCCGAACACCCCGTCACCGACCGGGTCCTCGAGGCCATGGCCGTCACCCGGCGCGGCTGCGACGAGTTGCTGCCCGAGGCCGACTGGCTGGCCAAGCTGGCTCGCGCGGAGGCGACCGGCCAGCCGCTGCGCATCAAGCTCGGGCTGGACCCGACGGCGCCGGACATCCACATCGGCCACACGGTCGTGCTGAACAAGCTGCGCCAGCTGCAGGACCTGGGCCACCGCGTGATCTTCCTGATCGGTGACTTCACGTCGATGATCGGCGATCCCTCGGGACGCAACACCACGCGACCGCCGCTGACCCGCGAGCAGATCGAGGCCAACGCACAGACCTACTACGCGCAGGCCAGCCTGGTGCTGGACCCGGAGCGCACCGAGATCCGCTACAACAGCGAGTGGAGCGATGCGCTCGGCGCGCGCGGCATGATCGGGCTGGCCGCCAAGTACACGCTGGCGCGCATGCTCGAGCGCGACGACTTCACCAAGCGCTTCAAGGCCGGCAGTCCGATCAGCATCCACGAGCTGCTGTACCCGCTGATGCAGGGTTATGACTCGGTGGCCTTGAAGAGCGACCTCGAGCTCGGCGGCACCGACCAGAAGTTCAACCTGCTGGTCGGTCGCGCGCTGCAGCAGGAGTACGGCCAGGAGCCGCAGTGCATCCTGACCATGCCCCTGCTCGAGGGCCTGGACGGCGTCGAGAAGATGTCCAAGAGCAAGGGCAACTACGTCGGCATCACCGAGCCGGCGAACACCATGTTCGCCAAGCTGCTGTCGATCGACGACGTGATGATGTGGAAGTACTTCACCCTGCTGTCGTTCAAGCCCGAGGCCGAGATCGCCGCGTTGCGGCGCGAGGTGGAGGCGGGGCGCAACCCCAAGGACGCCAAGGTGATGCTGGCCAAGGAGATCACCTCCCGTTTCCACGGGGCCGTGGCCGCCGAGGCGGCGGAGACGGACTTCCAGCGCCGGGCCGCCGGCGGCGTGCCCGACCAGATCCCCGAGTGCCGTCTCGGCGGCGCGCCGCTGGCCATCGGGGCGTTGCTCAAGCAGGCCGGGCTGGTGCCGTCGACCAGCGAGGCGATGCGCCTGGTCGACCAGGGCGGGGTGCGCGTCGACGGCGGCGCGGTGGCCGACAAGGGCCTCAAGCTGGCGGTCGGAACCTACGTGGTGCAGGTCGGCAAGCGCAAGTTCGCGCGCGTCACGCTGGTGGCCTGATGGCCCGCGCCTGGCGGTGGTCGACGTGAGGCACGGGCCGGGTCCTTGTCCGGCGCCCTCGGCAGGTCGCGGCGTGCCGGAGCCCGGCGATCGAGCCCGCCGGGCCGCCGCCCCGCGGGCGACGAGCGGTCGGGGCAGCCTGGAGGTCCGCCCGTGAGCGGCACCGTCGGCACGTACCTGAAGATCTCCGTCGGCGTGGCGGTGGCCACCATCGTGCTGAAGACGGGCGCTTGGTGGGTCAGCGGCAGCGTCAGCCTGCTGTCGGACGCGCTCGAGTCGCTGGTCAACCTGGCCGGCGCGATGTTCGCGCTGGCCATGGTCACGGTCGCCGCCCGACCAGCCGACGAAGACCACCCCTACGGCCACCACAAGGCCGAGTACTTCTCCAGCGGCTTCGAGGGCGTGCTGATCTTCGTCGCGGCGCTGGCCATCTGCTGGGCGGCGGTCGAGCGCCTGCTCAACCCGCGCCCGCTGGAGGCGTTGGGCTGGGGCCTGGCCTTGTCGGTCGTCAGCTCGGCATTGAACGGCGCGCTGGCCTGGGCGATGTTGCGTCAGGCGCGGGTGCATCGCTCGATGGCGCTGGAGGCCGATGCGCGGCACCTGTTCACCGACGTGTGGACCTCGGCCGGCGTGGTGGCCGGCCTGCTGGCGGTGATGGCCACCGGCTGGCTGTGGCTCGACCCCGTCATCGCGATCGCCGTGGCCTTGAACATCCTGCGCGAGGGTGGCTCGCTGGTGTGGCGCTCGGCGGCGGGCTTGATGGACCATTCGCTCGAGCCCGAGGTGGTGGCCGAGATCGAGAAGACCCTCGACGGCTTCCGCCACCAGACCATCCGCTTCGACCACGTCACCACGCGCCGCGCCGGTCAGCGGCGATTCGTCGACCTGCACATGCACATGCCGGCGGCCTGGACGCTGGGTCGCGCCGCTGCGGTGCGCACCTCGGTCGAGCAGGCGCTGATGAGCGCGGTGCCCGGGCTTCGCGCGACGATCCAGCTGCTGCCCACCGATGTCGAGGCGCATTTCGACGACCCCAAGGACCTGCTGTGATCGCGCTGCTGCAGCGGGTGGCCGAGGCGCGTGTGGAGGTCGCCGGCGCGGTCGTCGGCCGCATCGGTGCCGGCCTGCTGATGCTGATGTGTGCCGAACCCGGCGACGACGACGACCAGGCGCGGCGGCTGGTCGACAAGGTGCTCAAGCTGCGCATCTTCAGCGACGACGCGGGCAAGATGAACCGCAGCCTGCTCGACGTGGGCGGCGGCTTGCTGGTCGTCTCGCAGTTCACGCTGGCGGCCGACACCTCGGGCGGCAACCGGCCGAGCTTCAGCGGCGCGGCGCCGGCGGCCCAGGGCCAGGCCCTCTACGAGCGGGTGCTGGCCCTGGCCCGCGAGAAACTGCCGGGCGTGCAGGCCGGCATCTTCGGCGCCGACATGCAGGTGCACCTGGTCAACGACGGGCCGGTGACGATTCCGCTGCGCGTGGCGTGAGCAGCCAGTCGCGCAGGCGTCGGCCCGGGGCCGCGCCCAGCGCCGCTGCCGCCGCGTTGAAGCGCGACACGACGCCATCCTCGAAGGTCGAGCGCGCCTCGCCGATGCGGGCGCTGTCGTGCGCCACGGTGCAGGCTGCGATGCCTTCGGCCTGCAGCGCCGCCAGCGCGGCGATGCCGGCCTCGTCCTTGCCGACCCCCGCGTCGTTGAACACCGCCAGCACCGGGCGGGCGCGCACGGCGTACGGCACCACGCTGGCGCCCCCGTGCGAGCCGCTGACCACCACGCGGGCGGTGCCGTGGGCCGGCGCCTCGGTGATGCTGTCGACCAGCAGCAGGGGCACGCCCCAGACGACGAGGCCGCCCGGTTGGGCGGCCTCGTCGGTTCTCGTCATGCGGCGGCCGCTCAGTCGGCGTACTGGCCGGCGGCCTTGATCACCGCGCCCCACTTGTCGATCTCGGCGGCGACGAACTTCTTGTGCTCGGCCGGGTTGACGCGGGCATCGGACACCACCACCGCGCCCAGGGCCTCCTGGCGCTTGACGAAATCGGGGTCTTTCAGCGCGGTCTTGAGCGCCGTGTTGAGCCGCTCCTGCACCGCCGCCGGCGTGCCCTTGGGCGCGTACAGGCCATGCCAGATGCTGACGTAGAAGCCTTTCAGGCCGGCCTCGTCGAGCGTCGGCAGCTTGGCCAGCGCCGGCGTGGTCAGGCGCTTGTTGGTGGTGACGGCGTAACCCTTGACCTTGCCCGACTCGATATGGCCGGTGGTGTTAGTGGTCTGGTCGCACATGATGTCGACCTGGCCGCCGAGCAGGTCGGTCATCGCCTGCGCCGTGCTCT
>WBZL01002663.1_pt1 | contig 17148 bp, 16 predicted proteins | sample 5204291 | NCBI WGS metagenome assembly WBZL01 (sample SAMN12344345, study PRJNA552823) | activated sludge metagenome | biome: Activated sludge suspended growth; feature: Nitrification reactor; material: Wastewater; isolation source: activated sludge from nitrification reactor of wastewater...
TGGATGAGAAGCGTCTCGTCTTCCCCGAGCTCCCGCAGGCTCTCGAGGATCGCGTCGAAGCACTTCCAGTTGCGCGCCGCCTTGCCGATGCCGCCGTAGACCACCAGCGCGTCCGGGTTCTCCGCCACCTCCGGGTCGAGGTTGTTCTGGATCATGCGGTAGGCGGCTTCGATCAGCCAGTTCCGGCACGAGAGCTTGCTGCCGCGTGGCGCGCGCACGACTCGCGGCTGCGCGATCCGGCGGGCGGATGACAGGTCGGACATGCGGGGCCTCCGGGGGATGGGGAAGGGATCGCCGACACTGTACTTGCCTAGACAAGCCTGGGCAAGTAGGATCGCGGGCACGATGACCCGCCGGACGACCCCGGGATCCAGGCTGCCCAGGGCGGCGGCGCCCTACGCGCGCATCAAGCAGCACCTGAAGAACGAGCTTTCGCGCGGGCGCTGGCCGCCGGGCGAGGCGATGCCGTCGGATGCGGAGCTGGTGGCGCAGTTTCGCGTCAGCCGCATGACGGTGACGCGCGCGCTCAACGAACTGCGCGCCGAAGGCCTGATCGAGCGCGTGCAGGGCGTGGGCACCTTCGCCGCGCACCTGGCGCGCGTGGCGTCGCAGCTTCGGATCCGCGACCTGCACGAGGAGATCCTCGCGCGCGGCCATCGCCATCGTGCCCGGGTGCACCTCGCGCGCGCCGAGGCGGCCAGCGAGGGGGTGGCCCGGTCACTCGGCCTGACCGTCGGTGCGCAGGTGTTCCACACGCTGATCGTGCACTTCGAGGACGACGTGGCGCTGCAATGCGAGGACCGCCACGTCAACCCCGCCAGCGCGCCCGACTACCTGGGATGCGATTTCACGCGGATCACGCCGACCCAGTACCTGCTCCAGGTGGCGCCTCTCTGGGAAGCTCGGTACTCGATCGAGGCCGCGCTGCCCAGCGCGCGCGAGGCGAGGCTCCTGGGCATCGGGCGCGGCGACCCCTGTCTCGTGGTCCAGCGCCGCACCGTGGGCAACGGGAGGCCGATCACCACGGCGAGGCTGGTGCATCCGGGCGCGCGTTATCTGCTTCAGGGCGAGTTCAAGCCGTGACCCATGACCCTGACGGCCCTGCCGTTGCCGCGGCGGTCAGGGCCGCTCGCCCGGGTTTGGAGAGGTGCGGCCGCGCAGCAACTCGCGCGCGATGATCAACTGCTGGACCTCGCTCGCGCCTTCGTAGATGCGGAGCGCGCGGATCTCGCGGTACAGGCGCTCGACCGGCTGCTCGCTGACCACTCCCAGACCGCCGAAGATCTGCACCGCGGCGTCGATCACCCGCTGTGCGCCCTCGGTCGCCACCAGCTTCGCCATCGCGGCCTCGCGGCTCACCGGGCGGCCGCGATCGCGCTGCCACGCCGCGCGATAGGTCAGCAACGCCGCGCTCTCGAGCGTCGTCACCATGTCCGCGAGCTTCGCCTGCGTCAACTGGAAATCGGCCAGGACGCCGTTGAACATGCGGCGCGAGAGGGCGCGGGAGACCGCTTCGTCGAGCGCGCGGCGGCCGAATCCGAGCGCGGCAGCCGCCACCGAGGTCCGGAATACGTCCAGCGTGCGCATCGCGATCTTGAAGCCTTCGCCGGGATCCCCGACGACCTGGCTCTCCGGCACCCGGCAGTCGGCGAACCTCAGGCGGGCGAGCGGATGCGGCGCCAGCACGCGGATGCGCTCCGCGACTTCGAAACCCGGGGTCCCGGCGTCGACGATGAACGCCGAAATGCCGCTCGACGGCTTGCCCGATGTCGTCGCGCCGGTCCTGGCGAACACGACGTAGAAGTCGGCGATGCCGCCGTTGGAGATCCACGTCTTCTCGCCGTTGAGGACGTAGTGATGACCGTCGCGGGTCGCCGAGCAGGCGAGTGCGGCGACATCGGAGCCCGCTTCGGGCTCGGACAGCGCGAACGCCGCAATGGCGCGTCCCGAGACGACTTGCGGGAGGTAGCGTTCCCTCTGGGCCGCGCTGCCCGCCAGCGAAATTGCGCCGCTGCCGAGCCCCTGCATCGCGAACGCGAAGTCGGCGAGTCCGGAGTGGCGGGCCAGCGTTTCGCGGATCAGGCAGATCGCCCGGGTGTCGATCGCGTCACCTGCGCCGCCATGCGCCCTGCCGGCAACGGCGTGCGCCAGCCAACCGCCGGCGGCGAGCGCGCGGACCAGGGTGCGGCACTCGTTGTCGAGGTCGTCTCCGTGCGCGTGATTCGCGTTCCGCGGCGCCCAGTCGTCGAGTTCGCGCGCGAGGGAGCGGTGCCGGTCCTCGAAGAACGGCCAGTCGAGCCAGGAATGATCGGTCGTGGGTGCGGTCATGTCGGACGGAATGGGCGATGGGTGGTGGCGGAGCGCATCGGGTGGGCGGTCGGCCTTCCGGTCGATTCCGGAGCGTTGTCCGGTGTGATGTACCCCGGCTCCCCGGACCGCGGAAGGCGAGCCAGACCGGGGTGGCGAAAGTGTAGCGGCTTGCAGGGCCTCGCGGCGCTCCGCCCTTCGAGGGCGCCTCGTCGGGCGTTGCGCGCTCGAGCCGGGGGTTCACGACGTTCGGCCGGCTTCGAGGCGACAATGGCGTCATGTCCGCGCCGCCCGTCTTCACCGTCGGCCACTCGAGCCAGACATTGCAAGCATTCATCGAACTGCTGGGCGCAGGCGAGGTGGAAGTCGTCGCGGACATCCGAACCGTCCCGCGTTCGCGCCACAATCCGCAGTTCAACGCGGACGCGATCGGGGAGGGACTGCGCCCGCACGGCATCGGTTACGAGCGCATCGAGGAACTCGGCGGCCTGCGCGGCAAGTCGAAGACCGTGGCGCCCGAGGTCAACGCCTGGTGGACCCACCCGAGCTTCCACAACTACGCGGACTACGCGCTGTCGGGCGGTTTCCGCACCGGGTTCGACCGGCTTCTCGCGCTCTCCGGCGATCGGCGCGTGGCCATCATGTGCGCTGAAGCGGTGTGGTGGCGCTGCCACCGGCGCATCGTCGCGGACTACCTGATCGTGGCCGGTCGCGAGGTGCTGCACCTGATGGGCGAGGGCAGGATCGAGCCTGCGCGCATGACCGAAGCGGCGGTGCCCGCGAAGGACGGGATTCGCTACCCGGCAGCTTGAGAGGGCGGCGCAACCGGTCGACGTTGCCTGGCCTGCCGGCGGCGTCCGCGTCGACCGCACCTGGTTACACTGTCGCCACCGAGGCAGGAGGGTCCGACGTTCCCGGCGTTCGCGCGGAGAGTTCGCGCGACCGGCGTGCATCGCGCCGGCCTCCGGCGACCCTGACACAGGTTCGTGACCGGCTCAACCAGGCGACCGAGGCAGGAGACGATGACGGCCGAGACGATCGACGCGCGAGCGAGCGCGCTGGTGCTGGTGGATTTCCAGGCGCGGCTCTTGCCGGCGATCCACGACGCGGACAACGTACTCGCCCGCGCGCTGCTCGTCGCGCGGGCGGCGCAGGCGCTCGGCGTCCCGGTTCTCGGCACCGAACAGAACCCGAAGGGGCTCGGTCCCAATCTCGACGCGATCCGCGAGCAGTGCGCGGTGACGATCGCCAAGACGCACTTCGACGCCTGCGCCGATGGCCTCGTCGAGGCGCTGGACGCCGCGAAGCCCGGCGTTCGTGAGGTCGTGGTCGCCGGCTGCGAAGCGCACGTGTGCCTGATGCAGACGGCGCTGGGGCTCCTGCGCGCGGGCAGGCGCGTGTGGGTGGTGGGCAACGCCTGCGGTTCGCGTCGCCCGATCGACCACGCGACCGCCATGGCACGGCTCGCGGGGGCCGGGGCGACGCTCGTGACCCACGAGATGGCGATATTCGAGTGGCTGCGCGACTGCGACCATCCCCGGTTCAGGGAGGTGCTCGCGATCGTCAAGGAAGCCGGCTGAGTAACCGCGCCCGGGCGTGCCGTTCGCGCTCGGGCGGCGAGCTGTCCTTCGCGACGCAGCGGCGGCGCACCGGAGGCGTCGACTCCGCTGCCGTCAGCCGGCAACCCTCGCGCGGCGCACGACCTGCCGCGCGGCATCCTGCGTGATCGCGCCCGCGACCGTCCCGTAGTGCGAGCCCCACGCGCCGGGCGCTGTCGCCGCGCGGGTGGCGAGGAAGAGATCGGTCACCTCGTGCGTGCCGTGGCGGATCAGTTCCGCTCCCTGCAGCACGCGCGCCACCGCCTCGGCCATCGGCCGGGCGAAGTATTCGTCCGCGACGGCTTCGTGGGCGAGACGCTCGGCGGTGCGCACCAGCGTGTCGAAGCGCGGGTCGAGCCGCGTGAGCGGCCTCACTTCGTCGAGCAGCGCCCCGAGGGTTCCGGGCTCGCGGAGCATCGCGCGCCGGACGTCCATGCACATCATGTTGGCGGTGCCCTCCCAGACGCTGTTCAACGGCGCTTCGCGATAGACCCGCGCCATCGGGTTCTCCTCGATGAAGCCGTTGCCGCCGTGGCACTGCAGCGCTTCGTTGGCGATCGACGGCGCGCGCGAACAGTTGAAGTACTTGGCCGCCGGGGTGGCGACGCGTGCGAGCAGGCGCTCGTGTTCGCTCGCCTTCATGAGATCGGTGGCGCGCGCGATGCGCATCGCCATCAGCGTGGACGCCTCCACTTCCACCGCCATGTCCGCCAGCACGTTGATCATCATCGGGCGATCGGCGATCGATGTTCCGAACGCCTGGCGCGTGGAGGTGTGGGCGAGGGCCAGCGTCAGCGACTGGCGCATGAGGCCGGCGGACCCGATCGCGAAGTCGAGCCGCGTCAAGTGCGCGTGGGTGAGGATCTCCCGGATGCCGCGGCCTTCCTCGCCGACACGGATGGCGAGGGTGCCGGCGAACTCCACCTCGCTCGAGGCGTTCGATCGGTTGCCTGCCTTGTCCTTGAGGCGCTGCACGAAGAACCGGTTGTACGATCCGTCGGGCAGCGTGCGCGGCAGGAAGAAGCAGGTGACGCCGCCGTCGACCTTGGCGAGCGTGAAGAAGCCGTCGGACTGGGGCACCGAGCAGAACCACTTGTGCCCGGTGAGTTCGTACCAGTGCGCCGTCGCGCCGTGGTAGTTGCTGACGTGCGTGAAGCGCGCCGTGGTGAGCGTCTGGCGCAGGTCGGAGCCGCCCTGTTTCTCGGTCATCGCGTAGCCGATCACCACCGACGGCTTGTCCGCCACCTCGCGCCGGCTGAACTCGTAGGCCGTGCCCTGGCTCTTCTCCTTCCAGATCGCGAGCGCCGGTTCGGACTCGAAGCCCGCGTAGGCCGCGTAGGCCATGCCCGCGGGACAGCCGGTGCCGTGCTCGACCTGATTCCAGAGGTAGGAGAGCGCGGCGCGCGCCGAGTGCCCGCCGGGTTCGGACGTGCGCCAGCAGAGGTTGGGCACCTCGTGCCGCCACGCGAGCGTCATCAGTTCGTGCCAGCTCGGATGGAACTCGACCCAGTCGATCCGGTTGCCGAAACGGTCGTGGGTCTTGAGTTCGGGCGGGTGGCGGTTGGCGAGACGAGCCAGTTCCTGCACTCCCTCGTCGCCCGCGACCGCACCCAGCGCCGCGCAGCGCTCGCTCGCCCAGGGGGCGTCGCGAGCGACGGCCGCGCGGATCACCGCATCGCCGGTGAACGCGTTGAAGCCAGCGGCGGGCTGCGCCTGGTTACGGACCGGGTGGGTGGCGTAGCGGTCGGCGCCTGCTTCGAGGACTTCGGCCGAAAGCGGCTTGTTCATGTCGGTCTCCGGGGGATTCTTCTGACGTTGGAGGGCGGGGCGGCGACGCTCGCGCAGGCCATGAGCGCGATCTGGTCGGCGAGTTGCGCCACCTCGCGCCGGTAGGCCTCGGTGGTGCGGCGCTGCTGCCGGCCGAGTGGCGAGAGCGGCCCGACCAGGCCTTCCATGAAGCCGCCCACGATGACGGTGGCCGCGACGTCGGGACGCACGTCGGTGCGCATCTCGTTCGCTTCCCGTCCCGACTCGATGATCGAACGGATCACCTCGCTGATCGCGGCGCGGTAGGTGAGCCGCGCCTCGTCGATCTCGCGGTCGCAGGGCTCGGCGATCAGCGCATAGGCGAGCCGGGGATTGCGCATCGCCCGCCGCACGAACGTCGCGACCGCCGTGTGCAGCCTCGGGGTCGCGGGCCCTCCGGAGCGGGCGATCTCGGCGAGAACGTCGACTTCTCGCTGCGAGACGGCGGAGAGCACCTCGGCGAACAGCTCGGCCTTCGACGGAAAGTAGCGATAGACCGTGCCGGTCGCCATGCCGGCGGCTGCCGCGACGTTGGCGACCTGCGCTTCTCCCCAGCCGCCTTCGCTCACCAGCGCGCGCGCGGCCGCGAGGATGCGGCTGCGGTTGTCCTGCAGGCGAGCTTCGACGGCGGGGGTCTGGCGGTAGGCCATGAAAGAATGAACGGACGTTCAGCGCAGTGTGAATGATCGTTCACTCCTTGTCAACGCACCGTGTTGCGGATGGGGCCCTCCTCCGACACCGGGCCTGCCGCACGCACGCAACGCCGATGCGGCAGAATGGAGCCCCCGGATCGGTCGTCTTGCCGCGGATCGTCGGCGATGGTCAGACATCGCGCGGCTCCGTGGCGGGAAGGCGCAAACAAGCAGGGAATCGACACGATGTCCGACGATCTTTCGCGCAAGTCAACGGGCGGATTCGCGAAAGCTCCCGCGACGATCCGCTACTTCGGCTGGTCGGCGCTGCAGGTCGCCACCGCGCAGGGCACGCTGTTGTTCGATCCGTTCTACCGCCGCTACTGCGGCGTGCAGTGGTTCGGCGAGGACGATTTCGCGCACGCCGACTTCATCGCCGTCACCCACGGCCACGAGGAGCACTTCCTCGACGTGCCGTCGATCGCGCGACGGACTGGCGCACGCGTGATCGGTCCCTCGTCGGTCACCGGCTTCCTGCGCCGGCGACGCGGCATCCCGGTCGAGAAGCTCATCCCGCTCGACGCCGGCAGCCGCGTGGAGCTGCCGGGCTTCGCGGTCGAGTCGTTCGGCTGGCAGCACCGCGACATCAACCTCGTCAAGGCGTTGTCGAAGGCGGTGTTCCTCGGCCGGACCACGCAGATCAAGTGGGCGTGGCACAGCGCCACGCAGGCGCCGTTCCTCGCGCCCTACACCGGCTACCGGCTCACGCTGCCCGACGGAACGACGGTGATGAATTACAACGAGGGATTCAACTCGAAGATGACCGACGGCGAGATCCGCGCGCTGGCGGCGCAGCGCCCGACCGACGTGCTGCTCGGCGGAATCCAGCTCGACTTCACCGCCGATCTCGCGCGCGGCGTCGCGGCACTGCGTCCGCGCCTCGTGCTCCTGTATCCGCCGCACGAGAAGTTCCACGCAATGATGGGGGCGAGTTCGCGCCCGGACGAGGAGTTCGTGGCTGCCGCACAGTCGGCCGCTCCGCAGGCGCGGATCGTCGTGCTGAGGCCGGGGGCGGAAGTCGATCTGGCGACCGGAGCCGTTTCGAGATTTTCCCCGAAGGCGGCGCCGTCCCCCGTGCGCGCCGCGTAACGGGGGCGGCCTCTGTCGCCGGCGGCGCCGGGCGCAAGCAGGGTGCGGCCGGGAGCGGATGTCGTTCGCCCGACGTGTTGAGCAGTCAGGGAGGAGTTCGGAATGCCGGCATCGTCTGATTCGCGTCTTGTGCGCCGCTTCGTCGCACCCCTCGCGCACCGACTCGCGCGCGTTGCGTTCGCCGTCGCGGTTGGCTGCGCGACTTCGGCCCAGGGCGCGCCGCCGATGGATGATCGATTCGACGGCACGGCATTCGATGCGTGCCGCTGGGACGACGCGAGCCACATAGGCACGGTCGCACAGTCGGACGCGCTCGTCCTGTCGACTCCGGGCACCTCGACCACCTCGTCCGCGCGCGTGCTGACCCAGGCACGCCTGGTCGGCGACTTCGACATCCAGGTGGCCTGGCGGCGTGTCTCGGGATTTGCGCCGCCGCCCGTCCCTTCCGGGGGAGACTTCGCGCAGTTGCGCGTTGCATTCGGCCTGTGGTGGGACGAGGCCCGCTACCTCGAGTTCGCCAGGATGTCGACGCACGCGGGCGAAGGACTCTCGGCGTTCTCGAGCATTCCCGGGTCGGCCGCTCCCCTGTGGCAGAACTCGTCGGCGGAGTCCGGGACGATGCGCCTCGTTCGGAGCGGCGGACGCGTGCGCCTGCTCCATTCCACCGGTGGCGCGTTCGCCGAACTGGGTACGATCGAAGTTCCCGCGACGCCGGTGTTCGTGTACCTGGAAACGGCGAACGTCAACGTCGCCCGCGCCTTGAGCGCGCGGTTCGACGATTTCGTCGTCAACGCCGGGGTGAACGACGATTTTCGCTGGGCGCAGCCGCACTTCTACTCGAAGCGGCAGGCCTTCGCGCTGGGCGGCGTGAGCGAGAACTGGCCCGCGTTGCGCTACTTCGGCAATTCCCTCGCCGGAGGCGACGTGCTGGCGCTCCTGCGCCAGAACGGCATGGAGTGGATGCGGGTCGGCGTCACCACCCAGTCGCACCCGGTGCTGGACGCGACGCCGCCGCAGCAGTGGAACTCGCTCCCGTGGAACGACGGCTACTGGGGCTCGCGCGAGTACGCCGCGCGGACGCTGCGCGACGCGAAGGACCGCGGCATGCGCCTCTACGCCTACCTCTATTTCAGCGACCGGGCCGCGAACTGGGGCAACCAGCCGGCGCCGCCCGCGTGGGCCGGCAAGAGTGTCGCCGAGACAGCTGCGCTCATGGAGCAGCACGCGTACGACACGGCGACCTATTTCCAGTCGAAAGGGCTCGAGGTCGAGATCTACGAACTCGGCAACGAGATCGACGTCGGCATGACCGGCTTCGTTCCCGGATTTCGCATCCCGATCCCGCCGGGCGTCAACTTCGTGGGCGACCGGGTGTGGCTGCGCGAGAACGTGTGGTCGATCCAGGCGACGCTCCTCAAGGCAGCGGCGGCGGGCATCCGGCGAGCGGCGCCGAACGCTCACATCGCCGTGCACGCGGCGTCGGTGGAATCCGGCAGCGGCCAGCAGATGGGACCGGACTTCTTCCGCGCGATGCGCGAGTACGGCGTCGACTACGACATCGCTGCGATCTCGCACCCGTACGCGCAGGGCGACCGGGCATGGAAGCTCTCGCACTACGCCACCGCGTGCTGGCAGAAGCGCGTCGCGCGGATCGTCGACCAGATCGCGGTGCCGGGCAAGCCGGTGATGGTGGTCGAGGCCTCGTACCAGTCCTCGCCCGAGGGGCTCGTCTCGGCGCCGATGCCGGCCTTCCCGTTCACCGAGCAGGGCCAGGCGGACTTCCTGCGCGAAATGCTGCGCTTTGCCTCCGGCCATCCGTCGATCGTCGGCTGGTTCGCCTTCTATCCCGAGTTCCAGGCCGGGATCACGAGTCCTGCGGACCCGGGCCTCGTCCTCCAGCACGGGAGCATGATCCGGACGAACCTCGAGCCACGGCCCTCGGTCCTCGAACTCCGCGCGAACCTCGGACCGCCCTCGGGGAACACCGTGGAGTACCACCACGCAGGCATCGACCACTATTTCATGACCGCCGATCCCGACGAGATCGCGGGCATCGATGCCGGCGCCTACGGCGGCGTCTGGAAGCGGACCGGACAGACCTTCATGACGCACCAGCAACCGGCGGTCGGAACCGTCCCGGTGTGCCGCTTCTACAGCACAGCGTACGGATCGAAGGCAGCCCACTTCTACACCGCGGACGCTGCCGAGTGCGCCTGGGTGAAGCTGAACCCGAACTGGCAGTTCGAGAAGATCGCGTTCCACATTCCGATCCCGGACGCTTCCGGTGCATGCCCGGCGGGGACGCAGCCGGTCCATCGCATGTTCAATCGGGGTCAGACCGGCGCTCCGAATCACCGCTTCACGACCGATCCCGCCATCCGCGACCAGTTCGTGAACGCTCGCGGATTCGCGCCCGAGGGCGTGGCGATGTGCGCGCCGTACTGATCTGCGGACGCCGGCTACCGGCCGAACCGGGAGTTCGTGTTCGCCGCACAGGCCGCCGCACCGCAGGCACGCATCGTCGCGCGTTCGCCGGCGAGGAGGGGACTGGTAGGGCGCCGCGCCCCGCGCCGATCAGGTAGGCTGCGCGGCATGGCGAGCCAACGACTGCCCGCGCTGCCTGCCGACGGCGGCGCCTCGTTCATCCCCGGCTGGGGCAGCGCCGAGGTCGCCGTTGCGGCGCTCGCGGTGTTCGTCGTCTTCTGCGTTGTCGCGACCGCGACATCGAAGTCGTGGCCGTTCGACGTCGCCTTCCTCGTGCTGGTGGCGGGCGGGCTCCTCGTCACATGGCCGGTCATGATCCTGATGACCGGGGCAGCGCTCGTCGCGGTGGCCATCGTCGGCTTCGCGCACAAGCTCCTCGCGCCAAGGCGTGCTGCTGCGCTCGACGCCGAGGCGGACTCGCTCGCGAAGCGTGCGCTCGAGCGGCTCCGCGATCGACGCGACGGGAAGGCGTGACGATGGATGCGCTGTCGATCCTCGATCACGTGACGGCCGCCTGGCGGGTGGTCGGGAGCGTTCCGATGATGGTCGCGCTCGTGTTGCTCGCGGCGATCCTTGCCGCGGTCGGCGGGCTCGTGTCGTGGAAGATGCGCGTCTTCGGCGCGATGGTCGGCGGCATGGTGGTCAATGCCCTCGTGAAAGCGCAGGGGGCGGGTTACGAGGCGGCGCTCGCCGCGATGCTCGTCGTGACCGCGCTTGGCGCCGCCTTGGGAAGTTTGGGGCTCATCGTGCGGCTCATGGCCCTCAAACGGCGCTAGCTGCCGCTTCGGGACATTCGGCAGCCGGGTGGCAGTCCCCGGGGAGAGACGCTTACCGCGGCCGCAAGCGAGACGCGGAGAATCGCCGCCGTGCATGGCGGCCGATTTCGCATGGTGGCGCGGCGGATGCGCGGTCACCCGGGCGGTCCGCGGAACCAGTCATTGCGCAACGCACTCGCATTTCGAGTTTGCGGCGCATGAACCACCTGCGCCAGCGGTGGCCGGCGCACATCGCGCCTGCTGTCCCGTCGAACAGGTGACCGAGCAGCCGGCGCAGGGGCCGGTGTCGGGAATCGAGCACGCGCCTGCGGCCGAAGGGACCGCGACCGGCGGCGGGCTCGCCTGACGGCCCTCGATGATTCCCGAGACGTGCGTGAGCGAGCCGTCGAAGGTGCTGCTGTCCCATTTCAACTGGCAGCGCCGCTCCGGAATGCTCCAGGTGAACGCCTTGCAGCGCTGCTCGGCGAGACAGCGGTTGGCGCAGTCCTCGGGGCTCGCCGTCGGCACCGGGTAGAGGTCGTGGCCCGGGAACGAGGTCCCAGGAAACATCTTCGGCTGCTGGGCGAGCGCGCCGCCTGCGCACAGCAGGAGCGAGGCGGCGCACACGATGGCGGCGCGACTCATCGACGAACTCCCGGCTCGGTCACGCTCATCCGTTGCAGCGGCACGAGGTGTTGCGCGCGCAGGTGCTGGCCACGCCTTCGACAGCGTGTTCGCACACCGGCGTCTGCCCGGGCGCGCAGGTGACCGAGCATCCCGGACACTTCGGCGTCCCGCCCACGCTGCACGAAGGCCCGGAAGCGGCGGGAACGGCCTGGGTCGGCGCAGCGCCGGCGGCGCCGGACCGGTTCAGGACGCCGGAACTCGCCGTGCTCGTCGGCGCAGGTCCGCTCATGCCCGACTTCAGGTAGCAGCGGTGCTGGTCGGCAGCGAACGTGAACGCATGGCAGTCCGACGACCCGAGGCACTGCGCCGCGCACTGCTCGAAGGAAGCGGCGCCCTGGTCCCGGAGGTCGTGGCCGGGAAGATCCGCGTTGTCGTAGCGCACGACCGCGCCTGGCGGAAGCGCGCCCGTTCCCGCCGCGGGCGCGCCGATCGAGAAGGAAACGTGCGGAGACGCCGCGGCGGCGGGAGCCTTGTCGTCGCATGCGCACACCGGACGCTCGGTCCAGCCGACCTTGCGCCAGGTGCCGGTCCAGTGGAGTTGCTTGGCGGAGCACAGGGCAGGGCATTTCGCCTGTGCGTCCTTGTCGTCCCAGAGGATGTCCGCGTCCACGTCCACCGGAGCGGCACGGGCGCTGCACGCCAGGAGAACAGCCAGCACGGCGAAGGCGGGGAAGGGTCGCATGGATTCCCGGCAGGGATTTCGGGCGCCAGATTGTCGCGTTTCGTCGCCGGCAAGCGCAACGCAGGTGCGGCCAGGGCAGTGTCCGCGCATGATATCTTTGGGCCGGACCGCCGGGGAGCCCCGCCGGCGGGACGCATCGAGCGACATCGACGCCGGCCGCGCCGGCGCCCAGGAGAGGACATCGACATGAAACGGATCGCGCTCACGCTGGCGTTGACCATGGCGGCGGCGTCGGCCCTTGCCGCCGACGCCCGCCTCGACAAGGCGAAGCAGGAAGGCGAAGTCGCGTTCTACGCCAACATCACCGCGGTCGAGCCGCTGATGAAGGCGTTCGCCGCCGAGACCGGCGTCAAGGCGACCTACACGCGCATCTCGAGCAACAAGTTCGTCGCGACCGCGATCACCGAGTTCCAGGCCGGCAAGCTCATGGCCGACGTGATCCAGGGCCCGCTGCCGGTGCTCGAGATGCTGAAGGAGAAGGGCGTGCTGGCCTCGTACCGGTCACCCGCCGCTTCGGGCTACGCCGAGTGGACGCGGAAGGACGACGCGATCCAGCTCTTCGGCATCGAACTGGTGAGCGTGATCTACAACAAGGACCTGGTGAAGCCGGCCGACGTGCCGAAGCGCTACGAGGACCTGGCCGATCCGAAGTGGAAGGACAAGATCGTGATGGCCAACCCGTCGAACCATCCTTCGACGATCTCGTGGCTCGTGGGGCTGAAGGAGCACGTGTTCAAGTCGGAGGCCGACTGGAGGGCGTTCCTCAAGGGACTCGCGGCCAACCAGCCGATGTTCGTCGCGTCGTTCGGGCCGACGCCCGCACCGATCGAGAGCGGACAGAAGCCGATCGGCATCTCGCTCCCCAAGTACATCGTCACCAAGGCGCCTGCGCCGCTCGACTGGGCGCGCCTCGACAACCAGCCGCTGCTCGGCAACCCGCGCGCGATCGCGATCGCGGCGAAGGCTCCGCATCCGGAGGCTGCACGTGCGTTCATGGACTGGTGGCTCTCGCCCAAGGCGATGGGAATGCTCGCCAAGGACGTCGGCGAGACGGTCACCGCGCCGGGCGTCTATCCGCCGATCGCCGGGATCGACAAGGCGAAGGTGCTCTCGATCCGCGAGCTGTCCGACGAGGAACTCGCGAAGTGGGGCGCCGAGTTCAAGCAGATCTTCAGCGTCCGCTGACCGTGGCGGCGGGGGGCGCAGTGCGCGGCTGATCGCGCGATGGAGATCCGCATCTCGGGGTTGACCCGTCACTACCGGGCCGAAGGGCGGGTGGTGAAGGCGCTCGACTGCGTCGACCTCGTCATTCCGGCCAACCGCATCTTCACGCTGCTCGGCCCGAGCGGATGCGGCAAGACCACGCTGCTCCGCTGCATCGTCGGGTTGGAGACGCCCGACGACGGCGAAATCTCGATCGGCGGCGAGGTGGTGTGGTCGAAGGCGCGGGGCATCGCGGTCCCGACCGAGAAGCGAGGTCTCGGGATGGTGTTCCAGACCTACGCGATCTGGCCGCACCTGTCGGTGTTCGACAACGTCGCCTACCCGCTGCAGGTGCGCGGGGAGCCGCGCGCCGCGATCCGCGACAAGGTGCGCCGCGCGCTCGCGTTCGTGCAGCTCGAAGGAGTCGAGACGCGCTCGGCGACGCGGCTCTCCGGCGGCCAGCAGCAGCGCGTGGCGCTCGCCCGCGCGCTGGTCGCCGAGCCCAAGGTGATCCTGTTCGACGAGCCGCTGTCCAACCTCGACGCCAAGCTGCGCGAGGAGACGCGCAAGGAGCTGCGGACGTTCCTCTCGGAGCTCGGCATCACCGCCGTCTACGTGACGCACGACCGCGTGGAGGCGCTCGCGCTGTCGGACACCATCGCCGTGATGCGCGCGGGCAGGGTGGTGGAGCAGGGGACGCCGCAGAAGATCTACTTCGACGCCGAGCACCGTTTCGTCGCCGATTTCATCGGCCGAGCGAACCTGGTGCCTGCGACGGTGCGCGAGCGTGCCGGCGGCGTCACGCTGGTCGACTGCGCGCTCGGGCGCATCGCCTGCGAGCCGCACGACGCGCCGCCGGGCACCGAACTCACGCTGTGCATCCGACCGGAGTTCATCCGCGTGGACGAGGCGCCGGTCATGGGCGACCGCGTGGGCCACGAGCCGCCCGCGGACGCGACCAACGCGGTAGAGGGACGGCTCGCCTCGCTCGACTTCGTCGGCGAGCTCTACGAGGCCGAGATCCGAGTCGGCGACACGCCGATCCTCGCCCGGCTGGCGGCGGATTCGCGCTACGCCGAAGGCGACGCGGTGCGCTTTCGCGTCGATCCGGCGCACTGCCGGCTGGTCGTCGCCTGAAGCTGCGCGCCCCCGCGGCCGCCGGTTGCGCGCCGGAGGGTCACGCGGAGACGCCCGGAGATTCGGACGGCGCTTCGCCGGTGGCGCCGGATGCGCACACGACGCGGTCTCGTCCCGCCTCCTTGGCCCGGTACAACGCGGCATCCGCTGCACGCACCTGCTGCGCCGGATTCGCGTTCGGGGCGTCCGCGACGCCGGCGCTGATCGTGAATGCCGGCAGGCCGGCCCGGCTGCACGCGGGAACCAGTTCGGCCCGGAAGCGCTGCAGCAGGGCGACCGCCGAGTCCATCTCGATCCCGGAGAGGATCAGCAGGAACTCCTCGCCGCCGTAGCGGCACAGCATGTCCTGGCGGCGGATGCAGCCGCGGATGACTTCGACCAGGAGCTTGAGGACGCGATCGCCCACGTCGTGTCCGTTGGCGTCGTTGATCTTCTTGAAGTGATCGACGTCGATCATCGCCAGCACGTAGCCGTCCGGCTGCTGCGCGAGTTCCGCGAGCCGGGCTTCGCCGCTGCGCCGGTTGGCCGCGCCGGTGAGCGGGTCGGTCGCGGCCTCGCGCGCCGAAGCGGAGATCGAGCGCACCGTCACGAGCCTCGCCCCCACGTGGTGGGCGACCGTGTTGAGCGACTGCAGGAGCCGGTACATGATCGGGTCGCCCGAGCTTCCGAGCGCGCGCACCACCCCGACGCCGGTGCCCGCCACCGTGACCGGAGTGCAGGCGGCTCCGCACTGGCTCGGCATGGGGCCGCGCATGCCGCGACACGCACTCAGCACGAGGCTGTCCTCGAACACCGTGCCCATGCCGCGTCTCACGGCCGGGCAGTCGGAGGGACGTTCCACGTAGCAGCGGCCCTCGTCGGACGTCCATCCTTCGGCGAGGTCGTGCCGCATGGCCGAGTCGGGTCCGTCGGCCAGCAGGAGTTGCGCGGGCGCGCCGTCGGAAGCCATGGTCAACGCCTGGCGCGCGATGCGGATGATGGCGTCTTCGTCCTCCGCCATGTCGAGCGCGGCGGTCAGGCGCACGTTCAGGTCGTGCGCGCGCAGGCGCTCGTGCAGCGTCGAACTCTCGCGCTCGAACGCCTCGCGCGCCGCCCGGATCTCCCGAAGCATCGGCAGGCAGAGCAGGAACCAGACCGGCGCCGCAGCCAGGGCCAGGAGCAATCCGGACTCCAGCAGTGCACGCCACGGCCCCGCCACGGCCAGCAGCGGCGTGGCCAGGAGCGCCTGCAGGACGAGATATCCCGCCACGACCGCGGCGAGCGTCGCCCAGAAGCGCCGCATCAGCGTCATCGACGGATCGCGACTCGCCCTCGATGCCGCATTGACGCTCCCAAGCATCACTCCCGGTTGCTTCTCGCTCATCGTCACCCAATACCTTCTGCGTGCTCCGGCGCGCGTCCGATCGCGTTGCGTGGGCCCATGGTGGGCTGTCGCCGGCCCCTTTCCTTGATGCACAGCAACCGATGTGCCATCCGGAACTCCAGTTCCTGAGGCCGCCGGGGGACCGCGCGGCTCACACGCTCCGCGGACGACGGGACCGTCCCGGAGAGTACGCTCGCGCCAGTCCCGGTCCTGAAGTCCGTGAATCGCTGCCACGAGCCGGCCGGGCCTCTCTGGTCTAATGGCGGCTGATGACCCGGGAGCGAATCGGATGACGCTGTCCCGCAGGACCCGCCCCGCGACGCCCGAGGCGGCCACGGCGCTCGCCGTCGAGCCGGCGCATCATCGCCCGGCCGTCGCCTGATCCTGATGGAGGCGACCCGCCCGCGTCTCACCTGGACGCTCATCCTGATCGTCGGGCTCCTCACGCTGTGCCCGGTGGCGATGCTCGTCATCGGCAGCTTCTCGGAAGGGCTGAACGGCCTCGGCACCTTCACCGCCTCGAAGTACGTCGCGGTCTACACCGACCCCGCGCTCCTCGGCGTCATCGGCAACACGGTGGTGTTCGTGCTCGGCTCCTCGACGCTCGCCACCGGCCTCGCGCTCTTCCTCGCCTACCTCAACACCCGCACCGACATCCCGTTCAAGGGGCTGTTCAGGGTCATCTCGATCGTTCCGATGATGATCCCGCACCTCCTGTTCGCGGTGAGCTGGGCGCTCCTGCTCAACCCGTCCAACGGGATGCTGAACCTCGCGCTGAAGCAGGCGCTCTTCCTCGACGCCGCGCCGTTCGACGTCTACACGCTCGCGGGGATGATCCTGGTCGAGGGCCTGCTCGACATGCCGATCGCCTACCTGATCATCGCGCCGGCGATGGGCTCGTTCGACGTGGCGCTCGAGGAATCGTCGCGGGTGTTCGGCGCCGGGGCGTGGCGCACGCTCGTCCGCATCACGCTGCCGGTGCTGCGGCCGGCGATCCTCGCCTCGTTCATCCTCGGGCTGGTTCGAAGCCTCGCGTCGTTCGCGGTCCCGCTGGTGATCGGAATGCCGGGGCGCGTCGACGTCCTCGCGACCTACCTTTACCAGATGATCGCCACCGGCTTCGCCACCGACTTCGGCAAGGCGGCGGCGCTCGGCATGAGCGTGCTGGCGGCCTCGGTCACGCTCATCGTCGTCTACCGCGCCCTCACCTCCGAGAGCGAGAAGTTCGTCACCATCTCCGGCCGCGGCTACCGGCCTTCGGTCATCGCACTCGGCCGCTGGCGGATGCCGATGTTCGCGCTGGTCGCGCTGATCTCGCTCGTGATGATCGTGCTGCCGGTGGCCG
>WBZL01002665.1_pt1 | contig 17143 bp, 18 predicted proteins | sample 5204291 | NCBI WGS metagenome assembly WBZL01 (sample SAMN12344345, study PRJNA552823) | activated sludge metagenome | biome: Activated sludge suspended growth; feature: Nitrification reactor; material: Wastewater; isolation source: activated sludge from nitrification reactor of wastewater...
GAGGTAGGACAAATCGTGTCTTATCACCATGAACGCTTCGACGGTCTGGGCAATCCCCATGGACTGGCTCGGGAAGGGATCCCACTCCTGGCTCGCATCGTGGCCATCGCACAGGCGTTCGACAACCTCACGGTGGACATGCCCGGGCATCAACCGACCTCCATTGAGGACGCCATCCGGCAGATTCTGCTCGAGGCGGGTACGCGCTTCGACCCGAAACTGACTGAGTTGTTTGCGCAGGTCGTACGGGAATGCAAGTCGTCGCTGCCTGCCCTTGCCATCGCAAAAACCTCACCGGGAAGCTGACCCGGTCACGACCGCCGATCCCTCGCACTTTCGATCATCTCCGCGGCCGCTGCCCTGGCGGTCTTCGTCACCGTCACGCCCGCCAGCATCCGTGCGATTTCCTCTTCGCGCTCCTGGGGCGTGAGCTGCCGCACGTGCGTCACCGTGCGCTTCTGCCGAACCTGTTTTTCCACCACAAAATGGGCATGGGCCTGAGATCCGACCTGGGGAAGATGCGTGACGCACAACACTTGATGATGCCGGCTGAGGTCGCGAAGACGCGCACCCATCACCTCGGCGACTGCCCCTCCAACCCCCGCATCCACCTCGTCAAAAATCAGGACGGGAACTCGATCGCTCTCGGCAAGAATCGTTTTCAACGCCAACATGATCCGTGACAGCTCCCCCCCGGACGCCACTTTCGCGATCGACTTGACCGGTTCTCCCGGATTCGCCGAGAAGACAAACTCAACGGCATCCTGTCCCGTCTGACCGTAAGGCTCGTCGCCGGCCACCTGAGCGACCACCACGGCAAATCGAGTCCGCTCCATGCGGAGGGCTCCCAACTCCTTCGTCACCGAGGTCGTGAGTGCCTTGGCCGCCTCGACACGCTTCCGCGTCAACCGCTCGGCTACCTCGCCGAGCTGACGCCTGCCCGCCTCAACCGCCCGAGTCAATTCCTGGACCTGCGTCTCCGCCGTATCCAGTTGATCCAGCTGCGCACGCAGAGACTCCTGGAGCGTCAACACGGCATCCAGCGATCCGCCGTATTTCTTGCTAAGGCGTTGCAGTCGATCCATCCGCTGTTCAATCTCCGCCAATCTCGCCGGATTGGCGTCCACCTGATCACGATAGTGGCGGACCTGCGCAGCGAACTCGCGAAGAGGTACGACCGCGTCGTCGACACTCCTCGCCCAGTCGCTCACGGCGGCATCGATCGTCTCCATTCTGGAGACCAGCTTGCGCGCGGACGCCAGTTGACTCAGGACACTGTCCTCCCCCGCATAGAGCAGCTCATGCAGTTGATCCGCCAGATCCCCGAGTTGCTGACTATGCATCAAGCGAGGCCGTTCCTGGTCAAGCCTCACGTCTTCGCCCGCCTCGATGGCGGCCTCCGTGATCTCCTGAAACTGAAACCGCAGCAGATCCTCCCGTTCACGGCGCCGGGCAATCTCAGCCGTACGCATCTCCAATTCACCGACCCGTTTGCCCCACAACGCGCGAGCGTGATGATATTCCTGACGAAGCGTCTGGAGTCTACCGTAGGCGTCCAGTGCATCTAATTGGGCGGACGGAGAGAGTAAGGACTGTTGTTCATGCTGCCCGTGCACATCCACCAACGCCCCGCCTAATTCCTCCAACACATGCACGGGGCACAGATTTCCGTTGAGATACGTCCGATTGCGGCCTGTGCGGGAGATGACGCGCCGGATCACGATGTCCGTTTCCCCGGGACGCGCAAAGCCCTTGGTCTGAAGCAGCTGCAGCAGGGGATGTTCAGGAGTCAACTGAAAGGCGGCCTCTAAGTCGGCCTCGTCTGCCTGGGCGCGGATTTGATCTGCAGAGGCGCGCCCCCCGATCAACAGAGTGACGGCATCGATGAGGAGAGATTTTCCGGCCCCGGTTTCACCGGTGAACACGATGAAACCGGAGCCGAAGGTGACGGCCAGCTGCTCGATGACGCCGAAATTCGAAATGCGCAGCTCGGTCAGCATGCCGCGGCGTGTCTGACGCTAGGCAGCGCCGGAATGTTGCGCGAGCAACGAATCGATCAGCTCTTTAAACTGGCGCTTCGGACGCGCTCCCACAAGGCGTTCCACGGCTTGGCCGTTCTTGAAGAACAAAATGGTCGGAATGCTCATCACTTGATAGCGGCCGGCGATCTCGGGATTTTCATCGGTATTGAGCTTGCGGACCTTCACCTTGCCCGCATATTCGGTCGCCAGTTCATCCACGATCGGAGCGACCATCTGACAGGGTCCGCACCACACCGCCCAAAAGTCTACCATGACCAACTCGGATGCCTTCATGACATCCTGATCCCACGTCGCATCCGTCACTTTCATCGCATCGCCTGCCACAGTACGCCTCCTTCTCCCAAGCAACCTACACGTCCATCGCTGCTCTCGCCCCGAAGCCGCTTCGGGCCTATTCGGTCATCCTATACCACGGTTTTACGGAGAGTCAAATTACGGCCGCTCCCACTGCCACTGCGGCGGCGCACTGGCCCACCAGTCGTCCGGTCTCGCTTGCCGCCAGGCCGTCTGCTCCTGCCACAACCGCGTCACCAGCGCATGATCCAGACGATTCGCCATGGCCGCCGTCACATCAGCCTGTCGCTGCACAGCCTGTTGGATCACCTCTTTCGCGATGCGCGCCAACACATCCGGTGGATCCAGCAGGTCTTCGGTTCTCGCGGCAGCCAGATTCAGGTACAACTGTTCGACGCGCACCCATTGATCGGTGCCGGCCAGATGGGCTACATAGCCATCGAGTGCATGGTACACATAGGTTAGAAAGGTATAACTTCGGGCCGACGGAAAATCCCGTACTTCCGCCTGACAGGCTTCCACGGCCTGACGGTAGTCGCCCGCCCGCATGAACACTGCGGCTCGTTGCAAGTGTGAGGATGGCTCTGCCGCGTCGACCTGAACCGGGCCAGCCCATTGGAGGGTAAGCCAGAAGGCCAGTGCCGCCCACACGGAGAGACTGCTCAGTCCAGGCCTCATCGGTCTCCTCCTCCTCCCCCTCGCCGAGACACATTCATCGAGGGCTCCGCCGGCCCGCCCGACCTAATACCGTCCCATGGGCATCGACTGCACCGGCAACGGACTTGTCACTCGGCCATAGGGGCCGCCCGGAGCCGCCCACGGCAAGCCACGGTCTCCGACCAACAGCGGTCCCAGAATGGTCCTTGCCACAATCGTCCCGAAGTTTTCCGTCCACCCGATGCCGGTCATACTGAGCATGAAGGAGTAACTCTGACGATCCGGGAACTGCAGATAATACAGGCCGAGCGACCAGCACTTACAGGGATTCTGGTAGAGCGCCACGACGTCGTATTCCGGACTGCGTCCGTTTTTCACATCGTAATACCCCTTCGCACCGATCGTCCATCCCCACGGGGTGCGGAATCCACCGCCGATCGTGGCGAACTGAATCTCCTTGGTCGGCGCATAGACTTCATTGAACGACACGGGATTCCAAATATCGCCGCGTCGCACTCGATTTCCGTCGTGGCTATAGCGCTGCCCGACCTCGAAGTACCAATAGTTCGATTGTTGAATCCGCAGATCGGTGTTCCACTGGCTCAGCGTTCCTCGATAGGGATCCACAAAGGCATCGACCGTCAGGTATGAATTCGTCGGCGGCAGGATCTGGCCGGCCATGATGTTTTTTCCCAGCGCTTCCGTTTGTCCGGGAGGACGAAAGAACTCCGGGGCCGTATTGCCGATCACGGCGCGCAACCACACATCGGACAGTTTACGCCCCTGCACCTCCACCGTGGCCGGCTGCAGCGGCTGCGTCAAGGAACCGATAAACGGCAAGACTCCAGGGGTAAACTCACGCGCCCGCGTCTGCACCCCCCCCACGTGATAACTCTGCGCCACCGTCAGATCCAGCCAGTTAAAACTCTGCCCGTTGATCTGCTGCTCCAGCAACTTCGTGCGTAGGGAGTACGTCAACAGGTTCTTCTTCGGAATGTCGTCGATCTGGTCGATCTGCGCGATCTTGCTCTGGTCGCTGCCAGGCACATACTCATACATCACGCTGGGCTCGATGGTATGCAGGAAACTCCCGCCCTCGGCGCCGGTGTACCGGCGACTCAGTTTGGACGACGCATCCATGGCGGCCCAGAAGGTTTCGCGGCGCAGCGGACTGGCGTCCTGAATACCGCGTGTGTAGTAGACCTCCTTGAATTTGAAATGCGGCACCAGTCCGACCACATGCCCGATATCGATCACGTCGGTGGTGATCCCCGGCATGAAGTCCATGCGATTCACCGCAAACCCCTGCTCACGATAAAAATTCACGAAATTGGTATCGAGGTTCACGAGAAACGGCAGGCCGAACGGCGACGTGTTCGGCAACACATACCCCACTTCGGGAAGGCGCTGGAACGTGTCGGGGCCGCCGGAGTTCAACGGCTGCAGATACTGGCCCAGAAAATAGGCGCTCCCGTAGGGGAGCCGCTGCGTCGCGAGCAACGTCGATTCACCGCTGGGCGACGCCCGCTGAGCGCCTGAATTGCTGAGTTGTTGCAGGTACTGCCGGTCCGAGACGAAGGAGGCCTGCCCGCGAACCAGCAAGGTGTCCGTCACCTGCTGCACATGCTGGCCGCTGATCAAGCCGCGCAACCGCCGCTCATCCGAACTGGACTGATCCACGCCCGACACATTCGGCAGTTTGGTTTGCTGCAGAAAACTCGCGAACCACTGGCCGCTGGATCGACGATCGAGATAATACCGGTACGTAAAATCGCTGCCGTACCCGAGGTTGTTGTAGTACGAGGGCGCGATGGTCAAATCCTGGCTGGGGTTGATCGCCCAGAAATAACCCTGCTGATAATGCAGTCCGAACCGGTTGTCATAGCCCGGCGTGGGAATCAGAAACCCGCTGTGGCGGTTGCTCAGCGGATAGGTCAACGTCGGGACGGGAATGATCGGCGTATCCCGCATGCAGAGCCAGGCGCGCTTCATGCCGATACTCTCCCCGGTGTTCACATCGAGGTCCTCGAACGTGAAGCGCCAGGCCGGCTTTTCTCCGTCTTTCGCGTCGCAATTGGTGAACGTCCCTTCCTTGATGCGATAGTGATCCTCGGAGAGGCGGCGGATGCTGCGCCCGGTGAAAAACGAGTTACTCGGCCGGACATACATCGAGCCGTTCGTCACAACGCCGGCTTCCGTATTGACGTTCAATTCCAGCCGTTCAGACTTCAGATCGGTGTTCGGATCGCGGAAATGCACATGCCCGGTCGCCACCAGCGTGCCCGGCAGCGAATTGATCGTCACATGATCGGCGGTCAATCGTAGCGATCCTTGCGTCACCACCACGGATCCGTCCGCCTCGTAGACTTCTTGTTCCTGGAGATGATCGATGCGCTCGGCGGTCACCGTGAGGGGCTGATTGGCGGGCGACGCCGTGGTCACCGTCGATTGCGCCCAGACGAGGTCGAGGAAGAGAAGCGGACCGAACAGCAGGGCGACGATCACCCCCACCGCCGAGCGACCGACCGTAGACCAGTGTCTGGAAGCGGGGTAACGGTCTGGCCCCATCTCAACCACGAAGAGGTGAGAGGGAACACCCTCGGAAAAGGGCCTTGATCTCGCCGACCAGCATCAAGGAGCCCGTGACACAAATCAGATCGGACGAGGCAGCGGAACGTTTGGCCAGAGCCATCGCATCCGCGGCTGTCGGCGCCACCTGCGCCATAGGCGCAACGTCGGCCAGCAGGGCTCGGAGTTCTGAACCGCTGGAGGCGCGCGGGAGATCGGCCTGGGTGAGAATCAGCGTATCGACGACCGGCAGCAGCGGAGCCAGGAATGCTCGCGGATGTTTATCCCGCATCATTCCGACAATGAGTGTGATGCGGCCGGCCGGGTCGGCACGTCGCCACTCGGCGAGCGCGTCGGCGAGCACACGAGCCGCAGCGGGATTGTGCGCGCCATCGACCATTACCGTCGGGTCCCGGCCGAGCACCTCCATTCGCCCCTCCCAGGCAACCTGCCGGAGCCCCGCACGGACCGCCGTCTCAGGCACCGTCACCCCCGCTTCATCCGCCAGCTCGATCAGGGCAAGCGCACAAGCCAGGTTGTCGAGTTGAAACCGTCCTTCCAATGGACAGGTCAACCCTGTGTAGCGTCGCCGCATTCCGGCATAGCCGCAATCCGCCGCTGATTCACCTTCGGAGCGAAAGTCCCGATCCAGGAGAGACACAGGCGCAGCCTCGGCCGACGCACGTTCCTCCATGACCCGGCGGGCCGATGCGTCCATCCGGCCGAGCACCACCGGCACCCTCGGCTTGATGATCCCGGCCTTTTCATACGCGATCGCCTCGATCGTCGAACCCAGGTACGCCTCATGATCCAGCCCGATGGTCGTAATGGCTGAGGCCAGCGGCATCACCACATTGGTGGCATCGAACCGCCCGCCCAATCCCACCTCGAGGACCGCCGCATCCACCCGGCACTCCGCAAAATACCGGAAGGCGAGCGCGGTCGTGAATTCGAAAAAGGTCGGCGACAAATCGGGACTCGCCGCCGCGCGCAGAGACTCCACCGACTCACTGACGCGCGCTTCCGGAATCATGACGCCGTCGACACGGATGCGCTCGCGAAAATCGATCAGATGGGGCGATGTATAGAGTCCTACGCGATGGCCGGCGGCTTGGAGCATCGAGGCCGTCATCGCCGCCGTCGAACCCTTCCCGTTGGTCCCGCCGATATGCAGCACAGGATAACGGCGATGTGGATCGCCTACCCGGGCAAGCAGCGCACGGATCGTCTCCAACCCCAGCTTGATGCCGTGCTGTTGCAGGCTGTAGAGGAACTGCACTGTGGCGGGATACGTCATCGTGGTCACGAGACACTCACATAGCATGATGGAATCGGAGCGTCCAATAGGATGCGCAAACAGTTCGTCCGGCAAGGCCGCAGCGAGCACGGAGGCGAGGCGTACGTTGCTGGTACGTCGAGCCACCGCGCAGAGCGAGAACGCCGGCGGCGGACTTTTTCCACATCCTGCTAGAAATGCCCGACCAGCGTACTCACCGCTTCCTTCAGCTGTTTGCGTTCGACGATCATGTCGATCATGCCATGGTCGAGCAGGAACTCAGCCCGTTGAAACTGATCCGGCAATTGCTGCTTGATCGTTTGCTCGATCACGCGCGGACCGGCGAAGCCGATCAACGCTTTCGGTTCGGCGATGATCACATCTCCCAGCATGGCGATACTCGCCGTCACCCCGCCGAACGTCGGATCGGCCAGTATCGAGATGAAGGGCAGTTTGGCCTCGCCCAGTTTGGCGACCGCCGCAGAGGTTTTTGCCATTTGCATGAGCGAGAGAATTCCCTCCTGCATGCGTGCGCCGCCGGAGGCGGTTACGAGAATCAACGGCATGCGCCCCTCCAGCGCACGATCGACCGCCCGACAGATCTTTTCGCCGACGACCGACCCCATGCTGCCGCCCATGAACCCGAAATCGAAGACGCACAGCGCCACCTTGCGCCCGTTGATCGCCCCCTGGCCGATGACCATGGCGTCTTTGCGACCCGTTTTCTCCTGCTGTGCCTTGATCCGGTCCTTGTAGGTCCGCGTATCTTGGAACTGCAGGGGATCTTGAGGCTCCAGCTCGGGATCCCACTCCTTGAACGTCCCCAGATCGACCAAGAGGTTGATGCGTTCAATGACCGAGATCGGAAAATGATACTCGCACTTCGGGCAGACCTTGTTGTTACGGTCGACCTCTTTGCGATACACGATCTCCCGGCAGTGATTACACTTCAGCCACATCCCCTCCGCGACTTTGGAGCGTTTGGGGGGCTCGGCCTCCTCGGTTTTGCCTTTTTTAAACCACGCCATCCTGCTCACCTATAGTACAAGGGTTTGGCCCTCTTCAAGCGCGGTCAACCGTTGAATGCCCAGCTGACCGAGCTCCTCCCGGATCCGCTCGCGAAATCGCGGTTTGAGATGATACGCGAAGACCGGCAATTCCGGTCGCGCCAGCTTGGCCAATTCCTCAGCCAGCAGCGCCGGCGTCAGATGCTTCGCCACTCCGGCCAAGGCATCCATCTCGTCGGGAAACGAACATTCGATAAACGCGGCCGTCAATCCGGCCACACCCTTGGCAACCTGCCAGAGCTCGTCGGTGCGATAGGTATCGCCGCTGTAGAGCACCGTTCGATCTCCGTCGCGGAGCAGAAACCCCACGGTCGGCACCACGTGATTCACGCGAATCGGCGTCACGCCCAACCCGCCCAGCTCGGTCTCCCGTCCAGGGCATAGTTCATAGGACACAAAGACCGGCTGGGCGGGGTCGGGCAACCGGAAGAAATCGGGGTAGACGGCTCCATTAAAAATGTGTCGACGCAGACCGTCCAACACTTCGGGAACAGCGGCGATGACCACCGGCTCATCGATTTCTCCGACCAGATTGTCGGCCAGCGTCGGCAACTCGCGAATATGATCAAAATGCAAATGCGTCAGCAGCACCACCCGAATACGCCGCTGCTCGTCGAGGTACAGCCGGGAGCCGATCGTCCCGGCATCCACGACCACCCGATCGTTGATCAGAAAGCCGCAGGTGCCGCACTGCACCGGACCGCGCTCGCCGGCGACAAGCTGCCCGGACCCGTGACAGCCCAACACCCGGAGATTCATGGCCGCGGCCTTCCGGCTCGGCAGCCTGGTCCCGGCAACTGCTCAGAGGCTAATGGATGGATGCTCCGCACTGCGCGGCAGAATAGCATACCTCAGACAAAGGCGCACACAGATTTGCACGGTCGAAGCGAGGGCCGGCTCCGCTTAGCCGACGAACTCGGCACAGGCCCGCGCCCGGATGCGAGGCGCTGTGAGAGCCCGTCGGCCGACGCTACGACCAGCCGCTCCCGAGGCCGATTCGAACCATCATCAGCACACCCAGCCCGATGCTGGCCACGCAGGCGAGTCCCTGCACCACATAATAGGCGCGGGGCCCGACTGTCGCAGAATAAATCACCGGCACACTGAGGACCGCGCCGACACCGACCATCCCTAGAATCGAGCCGACGCCGAACACCACAATATACCCGATGCCTTGACCGATCCCGGTGACCGTGGACAGTACAATCAGCATCAATGCCGCCGAACCGGCCAGTCCGTGGGCCATACCGATCAAGAGCGGCCGCAGGGACCCTTGATACCAATGCCCATGCGCGTGATCCGCCTGCACGCGGTGACTATGCACATGCACATGCGCGCGTCCGTCATGTTCGTGGACATGCAGGTGCCATCGCTCCCTGTAGATACGGCGGGCCAACGACACACCGAGCACGACCAACATCACGCCGACGCCAAACTCAAAGACACTGGACAGCGATTCAGGAATCGTGAGGTTCAAGCCCAAGAGGACCGTCCCCACACAGAGCAGCATGAGGGTGTGCCCGAGTCCCCAAAACAATCCGATGGCCGTGGACGCCTGGACCGTGGGGCGTTCCGCCAGCACCGTCGAGAGCGCGGCCAGGTGATCCGCATCCAAGGCATGGCGAAGCCCCAGGACAAATCCAAGGCTCAAAATGGTCAGGGTCTCAGGATCAAACATCCACTGCTCCGGGAGAGGGGGCCGGTTGCGCGTCGAACGGGAGCAGCACGAACGGGCGGTCATCCCCCGCGCGCATGCATTTCCAGGTGGGGATCTTCACGGAGCCGGTTGATCTCGATGAGGTGTTGCTCACGCCGCCCCACGGCTTCGAGGGCCTTGCGTTCTTCGGCGCCCCGATCGGCCCGCCCTTCCCAGGCGGCAGTGATCAAGGCTTTCAGTTCCTCACGGCTGCGCCCCTGACGGAGTGGCGCGCGAAGATCGAGGCCGTCTTTGGCGTAGAGGCAGAGATACCACATCCCGTCGGCCGTCAGCCGGCTGCGATCGCAGGAGCGGCAGAACGGCGTCGTGGTAGAAGGAATGATGCCGAACACCGTGCCGTCCGGCAACAGAAACCGCTCCGCCGGCGCCACACTGTTTTCCGCGACCGGTGTCACGCCGCCATAGTGGCGTCCGATCCGGTCTAACATCTCCGCCCGTGAGAGCACCTGGTTCATGGACCAATCCGTGGCGCCGCCGACATCCATATACTCGATGAACCGCACCTCGCCGCCCACGGTCTTGCCGTATTCGAGGAGGTCGATGAGTTCGTCGTCGTTGTACCCCTTGATGATGACCGTGTCGAATTTCAGGGACGGAAACCCGGCCCGCACGACCGCCTTGATGCCGTCGAACACCTGGTGGTGCAAATCCCGTTTGGTCAACGCGCGGAACCGGTCCGCCCGCAACGTGTCCAAACTGATCGTGACACGGTTCAACCCGGCAAACGAGAGGTCGGCCGCCTGGTCTGCCATCAGCACGCCGTTGCTGGTCAGGGCAATTTCGGTGATGCGGCGATTCATGGACAATTGCCGGACAAACCGCGGCAGATCTCGTCGCAACAGCGGCTCGCCGCCGGTCAATCGTACCTTGTCGACCCCCAGTTCAGTGAAGATCGCCGTCAGTTCGGCCATCTCCTCGAACGTCAGAATGGTGTCGCGCGGCAACCACGCATAGTCGTCCTCGGGCATACAATACTTGCACCGCAGATTGCAGCGGTCCGTGACGGAGAGCCGCAGGCTCCGGAGCGGACGCCCTAAGCGGTCGTAAATGGGAGGAATCGGTGTATCGAGCGTACTCTGGTCCATCGAGACTCGAAGGCGCGGGCCTCTCCTCTCACTGCATGCCGTAGGAGGGCTACGGGTGCTCCTCGACCCACACCTCTCCCTCGGTGGTGTGTTCGAGTTTCCAAATCGGCGTAATTTGCTTCAGTTCGTCGATGGCCCATTTACAGGCCTGAAAGGCCTCCGCTCGATGTTCGGCGCCGGCGATGATCAACACGATGTTGTCGCCGATGCCGATCTCGCCGTAGCGATGCAAGATCAGCAGTTCGATCGCGCCGAAGTCTTTCAGCGCGCGCTCGCGGATCTCCCGCAGTTTCTTCTGCGCCATCCCCTCGTAATGCTCGAAGGTGATGCCGTCCACATCCTTGCCCTTAGAACGGTCCCGGGCCGTCCCCAGGAAGATGGCAATCCCGCCGATGCGCTTCGACCGCGCGCGCACGCGACGGAGTTCTTCGTCGATCGAAAAATCCTCCCGCTGCACCCGGACCAGCATGGCCTCATCGTCGGTGGCGGGCCGCCCGGCTTCGGTGACCTGTTCAAGACTCATTGTGTATCCTCTCCGGCTTCGCCGCTGGCAGGCCTGTTCGGCATTCCTCACTCCCGCCCGCGAAGGGTGGCAACAACGCCACTTCATCTCCGTCCCGCACGGCAAGGTCTTCGTGCGCGATATCCTGATTGATCGACACGAGCACCTTCTTCTTCTGCAGCAATTCGCCGATCTTCGGATAGGCCGCGTCGATGACCGCCACCAGGTCCTTCACCCGCCCGCCCTCGGGCAGCGCCAGGGATAGCGTGCCCTGATTGCCGGCCAACATTTTCGTCATGCCGAAGAGTCGCACCGTCACCATTTTACCGCTCCATCATCGCAGGCAACGGACCCACTGTGTTCAGACGGGAACCGGGCGCTGATAGGTGCCGGATTTCCCGCCCGATTTCGTCAACAGGCAGATATCGCCGAAGCTCATGCCCCGGTCCACGGCCTTGCACATGTCATAAATCGTCAACGCGGCCACCGAGGCCGCCGTCATCGCTTCCATCTCCACGCCGGTCGGGCCGGTCGTCTTGGCCGTCGCGGTAATAATAATGGAGCAGCGCCCCTGCTGGTCCGGCTGAGTGACCTCTTGAAAGGAAATGTCCACGCTGGTCAGCAAAATGGGATGGCACATGGGAATCAAATCCGGCGTCTTCTTGGCCCCCATGACACCCGCCACCTGCGCGACGGACAGCACATCGCCCTTGGCGATCTTGCCCTGCTGAATCGTTTCGAGGGTTTTGGGCTGAAGAAAGACGATGGCTTGTGCGGTCGCGAGCCGCTCTGTGGAAGCCTTCGCTCCGACATCGACCATCCGCGCCCGCCCCGACTCGTTGAAATGCGTAAACTCGGCCATTCTCCGCGCCAAATCAGTTGGTTGCCGATCGAAAACCGCCGAATTATAGGAGCCGGTCAAAATGGGAGTCAAGCCACACGCCCAGGGCCACACCCGGCAACCATCGACTCACCGTCGGTCATCCACCGCAGGCACGGCTCCGGTGCAAATGCCATCCAAGATCGAGTAGAGTGGGACGACACAGACATCAGGATTGAGGGAGCGCACATCGCATGTCGATATCGAGACGACCGGAACTAGAAAAAGATAATCCCGTGGCACCGCAGATCTATGTCGGGCCGAGACGGAAACGGGCCTTGGCGAGAATCACCGCGTCGATGCCGGCTCAACCCCCGACCGGCATCGACACGGCATTGCAGACCCTGGTGGACGCAGCGGAAGCGTTCGCGCACAGCATGCCGCCGACGCAGGAGACGGATCGCGAGCGCAATGCCTTGATGGAAGCCATCTCCCGGGCGCAAACGTTCCTCCCGATCGAAGTCAGGCCCTCGCCTGACGCAGACCCGACGGCACCCCCGCGATAAGCCGGGAGTGCCGGACAGACCAGGAGATGGTCAACAAACCCGTCCGTCGCGGCCGCAGCGAGGTCCGCGACGCGACGAAGAAGGAGCGTTACGTCTGCGGACGGGCGCGAGTCGGTGAGCGCCCAGTATCCCAAGGGCCAGGCGTCCCCTTGCGGTACGCTGCGCGTCGGAGCGACGCAAGCACAACGCCGGAGGACGGTTTCACCATCCCGTCACGAAGGCTGCTGAATCGCGGACAGAAGCCACGTTCCCTTCCCGAACCGCATGAAGGTCCAGACCTCGGTCGTTTTGACCGACCGCTCGGCATCCCCCTCCACCACATAACCGGCCTCGCCGGGCTGTTTCGCGAGCGAGACCGTATAGTCGCGAGCCGTCCAGCTCAAGCGCACAGTCGCATACCGCGTCGCCCCTTCGCTCCAAGATTCCATCACCTCTGCCCGTCCTAACTCGACAGCTTCCACCCGATTGGCCACACCCTCGCTGGCCTGTTCGGCCAGGCCGGTGCTGAAATACTCCAACATTTCCGGCGTCACCAGTCGGCGCAGGCCCGACAGGTCCTGACGGCTCCACGCGGATTGAATATCGGTCAGCGCCTGCTGAAAGGCCGCCTTGTCCGACGACGTGAGCTCGTCGTCTTCTACCGCCGCCGTCCCGAATCCTGCATGCGACGATTCAGCCAGGAGCGAGCCGCTCGCGGCACTGGTTCGGGAGAGTCCGGCGAAGTTCGGCGCCGGCGTGCGCCGCGACCGCATGTACCACCAGAGCGCGCCGCCACCCATCATCAGCAGCAGGAGCAGCAGACCATTGGAACCGCCTCCGGCGGCAGCCTGTTCACCTTCGCCCCCCTCCGTCGTACGCGCGCTCGTGTCGGTCGCCCCGAAAATCATGTGCCCCAGCCAGGTACCCGCCAGACCACCGGCGATCCCGGCAAGCAACGGGTTGCGTTGAATCCAGGACGGCTGCGCCGCAGGCGCAGGTCTCGACGTGCTTGACGCACTCCCGACCGTGGAAGGCGGAGGAGCAGCGGAAGGTCTCGCCGTCGTGGATTGCTCGATGGGCTTAGCCCCGTTGTCTTGGTAGGTCCGCGATCCGCGGCTGCCCATGCTGCCCGAGGAACTGCCGCCGCGCGAACCGCTAGAGAACCCGCCCCCCGATCCCCCGCGCGCCTTCGCAAACGACAGGGTCGGCACACCGACCAGCGCACACACCAGACATGCGGCCATGAGCTTCGTTGTATTCACGTGATGCATCCTTTCTCTGAACGATCGAGTCGCTCGACATGTGTCACCATCGTACCAGACATACCCGGCCACGTCTGATTCGCCGGCCGCCTCGATACGACGAGTACAGGACGGCTTGCGTCTTGTACACTAGCCTGACAGCATGGCACACAGTCAAGGGCATCCGGGCCTGACACGAACTCCGGAGAGAAAGGCATCGTTGTGAAACAGGGGTATCGTTTGATCGTGGTGGATAAAGATGGCGTACTGGTGTCGGAATTTCAGCTGACCGAACAGGCCCTCGCCGCCCCGGACGCGTTCGTCGCAGCGCTCAAGGACTCGATCGAGGCGATTGAAGAAGCGGAGCCGTGAGGGATACGGGGACTAGCGAGTATCATCTGATTCAGCTGACTCCCCTGGTGAGTGAAGTGACAGGGCTCAATCTCGCCCACCACTCCCGCCCTCCTTTACTCGCCGGCATTGAGTTGACCGCACGGTGGGAGATGCTTGCCGTTTCGACTCTCATCCGTTACGGTTACAGCATGAACTGGTGGGAGCGGGCACAGCGCCAGCAACACCTGTGCGGATTAGCCAATCTGTTATGATCACCGGCACTGTCAGAATCAGGAAAGACCGCATGGAGTACCCGATCTTCATCGAACGAGATCCCGATGTCGCAGGGTATGTCGCGACCTGCCTGACCTTGAACGGCTGCGTCTCACAAGGTGAGACTGAAGAGAAGGCGTTAGAGAACATCAAGGATGCCATCAGAACCTACCTTGAAAGCATCGAAGACCTGAAACGCCGCAAGAAATTGAGATCCCCTCTATAGCCACCCGTTCCCGGCCTATTGCCGCTTTAGCTGCCAGCAACCGACGCTGACCCGGAGACCTTTGGAGTGCAGTATCGGTCCATGTGCACGCTTCTTATCACCAGCAAGGCTGGATACGATCTCGCCCATTCCAGAGCAATCGTCCCCCTCCTATATCCGGGAATGCGACTCTGAGATCATGAGCCAGTGTTCATCCCCACTCGCGCGGGGAACACCCCTGATAATCATTGGTCGCATTCGGCGCGATCGGTTCATCCCCACTCGCGCGGGGAACACCTCCATGGAAGCCGGAACGACACCGCCACTTCCGGTTCATCCCCACTCGCGCGGGGAACACGAAAACCTCATGAGTGGCGGCAACGGGACCGTCGGTTCATCCCCACTCGCGCGGGGAACACTCGGTTCGCCACGGTTTCGTCAGCCGACAAGGCGGTTCATCCCCACTCGCGCGGGGAACACCCGTTATCCGCCGCCCACACCATGATTTGCGGCGGTTCATCCCCACTCGCGCGGGGAACACAACCTCGACCGGCTGCCGGAGTTTTGGGGCGGCGGTTCATCCCCACTCGCGCGGGGAACACGGCCCAAGGGGCGACCGGCCTCTACATGATGACCGGTTCATCCCCACTCGCGCGGGGAACACGCCTACAAGTTCGCGGTCACCGAGGAAAAAGCCGGTTCATCCCCACTCGCGCGGGGAACACCGAGTGGTCCGCTCCCGATCATGTGTAGCCCAGCGGTTCATCCCCACTCGCGCGGGGAACACACTCGACATCGAGGAGGATCTCCTGTGACCATCGGTTCATCCCCACTCGCGCGGGGAACACATGGAACCGGTGTGCCGGTGGGATCTTTCGGCCGGTTCATCCCCACTCGCGCGGGGAACACGTGTACCCAAATCGCCCACCGTCCTCAAAACACGGTTCATCCCCACTCGCGCGGGGAACACACACCCCAACTCAAATACCGTATCACATCGCACGGTTCATCCCCACTCGCGCGGGGAACACTTTCCTCATCTCCTGATCCACTACTCGTGCGGCGGTTCATCCCCACTCGCGCGGGGAACACCAAACCCCGTTTTCCGTCGGCCTCTTTCTCGACGGTTCATCCCCACTCGCGCGGGGAACACTGCTGCGAGAGGCCCAGTTTCGCGCGGATGGCCGGTTCATCCCCACTCGCGCGGGGAACACAGCACGAGCTTTGAGGATGGAGCCAGTATCACCGGTTCATCCCCACTCGCGCGGGGAACACCTACACCGGCCAGACCGGGGCCTCCGCGTCGTTCGGTTCATCCCCACTCGCGCGGGGAACACTCGATGAGGCGATTATGCAGCGCGACGAGTGGCGGTTCATCCCCACTCGCGCGGGGAACACGCTCTCGAAAGTCACCGCGACCTCCCTGAAGTCGGTTCATCCCCACTCGCGCGGGGAACACAGGAGGAGGAGGGCCCGCGCCACACCCCAGGACGGTTCATCCCCACTCGCGCGGGGAACACATCGTGACGGCCACCACGCGGAGCGGCGACACCGGTTCATCCCCACTCGCGCGGGGAACACTGAATGGCATCGGGCAGCGCGAGGAATTTCCCCGGTTCATCCCCACTCGCGCGGGGAACACTGGATTGGGCGAGCCGGTCGTGGCATCAGGCGCGGTTCATCCCCACTCGCGCGGGGAACACCGTGGTCGAGGAGGTTGTCTGATCGCTGGCGACGGTTCATCCCCACTCGCGCGGGGAACACGCGCGGCGGTTAGCGGTCAGCATGGGCGACTCCGGTTCATCCCCACTCGCGCGGGGAACACCTCTCGAAAGTCACCGCGACCTCGCTGAAGTCCGGTTCATCCCCACTCGCGCGGGGAACACGTCGAACCGTGGATGATCGAACTCTGCAAGGGCGGTTCATCCCCACTCGCGCGGGGAACACAGTGAATCCGCTGGAGCCCCCGGCGTTTGTCGCGGTTCATCCCCACTCGCGCGGGGAACACGGTGACATGCTGCACGCGGTCGGGGCATTGGACGGTTCATCCCCACTCGCGCGGGGAACACAGCGAGGCCTATCTTGGCGACCTCATGAGTCCCGGTTCATCCCCACTCGCGCGGGGAACACATCTCAAGTGGCTCACCAGCCCCATCGAGCTGCGGTTCATCCCCACTCGCGCGGGGAACACTTAGCAGGAGCGCCAATATCATCGGGAGGCTCCGGTTCATCCCCACTCGCGCGGGGAACACAGATCGCCGCCAAGCGCCTAGCTCAAGAGGTCCGGTTCATCCCCACTCGCGCGGGGAACACGCGGCGAACGGCGTGCTGATCTGCACGATTACCGGTTCATCCCCACTCGCGCGGGGAACACTTTTTTTCTGCGGCCTCCACATCCTCCTGCCTCGGTTCATCCCCACTCGCGCGGGGAACACTCGGTGAGTGGGTTGGTGATTTCTTTCCAGCCCGGTTCATCCCCACTCGCGCGGGGAACACACTTCTTGAAAGATATTGATGC
>WBZL01002666.1_pt1 | contig 17142 bp, 12 predicted proteins | sample 5204291 | NCBI WGS metagenome assembly WBZL01 (sample SAMN12344345, study PRJNA552823) | activated sludge metagenome | biome: Activated sludge suspended growth; feature: Nitrification reactor; material: Wastewater; isolation source: activated sludge from nitrification reactor of wastewater...
TGTGTTAAAGGTTGGCGTTACTGTTGTCGCTGAGTTAGAAGTACTTGGTGTACCGCCGAGGATTGTCCAGCGTACAGAATCCGGACTACCACTGCTTGCCGTTGAGGTATTCGTAAATGTTAAACTGCCTCCTACACATACCGTGGTGTCGCTGACCGTAAAACTCGCTGTCGCTGTTGGTGTGGTGTTACAAGTAGCAGGTAAATCGAATGCTTCAGTTTGGTCAGAAGCGCTTCCAGCGCTTCCTTGATTTGCAGAAGCACCCATACCACGTCTTGCGAATGCTGTCCATATTTCGCATTTATCAGCATAACCATATAATATAGAGTCCGCTTTTAAGATTGCATTTCGAGAATCTAAAAATCCAGGATTACATTTTTGTTGTTTTAAACCTTCAACTACAATTTTAATTGCACGGTTATTACCACCAGTACCATTATATAAATCATTGCTGTAACCATGTTTTTCAACAAGTAACCAGTACATATCCCATAATGCAGATGTCCAAACTTCACCAATATCATGTTCTTCAGGATTCAAGTTTAAATCGCCATACGTTAACGGATTTATTGACATATCATAAGAATATGGATAACGTCTGATACCTTGACCATTTACGTCTTGGCTAGCAGCATAATTACCCATACCTCTTGGTGTGTTTTTATTATCTGTAGGTTTTTTAGTTAATGCCATTGCGAAGAAGTCGCCCCAGCCTTCACCTGCTTGTTCTTCATTACTTAAACAGCCACTAGTACCACCTGTGCCTAAACTCAAACCTGTTAATCGTGTAGAAATACCATGTGCATATTCATGAGCAACGATACCGAAATCTAAAGAACCATCAAGGTCTAAGCAGTTAGTTGTTGAATTTCTATACATAGTAACATTTGCTGTGGCTAAATTATCACGTAATTTTTGACCATCTGCATACGTAACAAACATAGCTGGAATAGTTACTAAACCACCATTTGTACCTGATGCCATTCCGATTAATGAATCACCTGCTGATTGTCTATTGATGATGATAGCACCTACTGCACCTGCTAATTGCACGTTATACACTTTCTCTGTAAAATTACAAGTACCTCTATCTATTAGTGCAATTTTACCAGCAATATCACCTGGATTGTTGACAGCTCCACAAACATAGCTCGGTGGTGCTGTATTACTGGTTGCATTAGCAACTGGTGCAGTAACATTATAGGAACATGGTCCCCAACCGTTTGCTGAGCCATGATCAATATCACCAGCAATGCTTGCAGGAGCATTATAAGTTAAAGAAGAAGGTGGAGCCCACATATACATTTGCATTCTAGTACGATTGAATGGCGTGCTAGTGCCATCTGGTGCTGTTGCAAAGATAGCATTATTAGTCAAACGAGGATTTGCTAATGAGGCATCATGAGCTTCAGCATACACTAAGTCTGAACCACCGCTTGCACCAGAATAATTTTTAAACTGAAAATTTCTGCTACTTTCATTAAATCCATATTTAAAGAAAATATCGTGCATGATATTGTTAGCATAGAATAACTGTGTAGTAATTGCTTTCGAATTAGTTAATGTATCTAATTGAGTAGTAAAATCTAAGTTGAAATCAAAAACTAAAGATGCGCCACCATCAGTAGATAAGCTGGTTGGTGTATTGGGATCTGCATCATATTTATCTGTATATGCCCATACATTATTCCCTCTTGTGTAAGTATATTCAGCACCTGCAGCACCATTTGTATCATGCCAACCATAAGGTGAAGCAACTACATCATGCGGATCAACAAGGAGCTGACGAGCGCCATAAATTGGAGATTCTACAGTAAATGGATATACACGATATGAACCAGCAGAAGTTTGTGATACGCCATCAGTTGCACCACTTGGTAAATTTTCATCTAAAATTCTATAATTAATAGAAGTATGTTCTGTCTCGTGCGTATGTCTGCCTAAGAATTCTCCTTTACCAAAATCGCAATGTAATACTTGGTCTGTTTTTTTAATAAGGCTGCCATCTTTTGCACTTACATCAATACACCAAAAATTATATTGGTCTAAAGAATGGAATTGAACTTCCCAGTCTAATACTACCTTATCATTTTTATCACGTGTTAATAATAATTGAGCATGCACCTCAAGATTAGTCAAACCATCAATAGGTTTAAAGATGTATAAGTTTTCTTTCTTGTTGACTTTTTCTTGTAATTTTATTTTACCAATACTAGGTACACCGACATGAGCTGCTGCAAAACGAACGGCATTTTCTGCTGTGATTGATGGCGTAACAGATGAAATTTTATTTTTCAAATCCTGAATACCATTGTTTGTATAATTGACCACTTTACCATTCATAAAATGAACGGAGAGCATACCATTTTTTAATGGAATGCCATAGGCTGTTTGTTGTAACCACACACGATTAATATGACTGAAATCGTCATAAGAATCATCGAGTAATATCAAGTCTTTAATGTCTTGACTAGTAAGCTTAATTTCTGTCAAGTTTTTTTGTAAGAAATCAATTGCAGCTTGTTTATGTTCTTTAGCAAAAGCGATAAACATGGCTACAACTAACATACATGTTAGTGTAATTTTTTTAATCATCTTGTTGGCTTTAATACTGTAAATTTAGCAATTAAATAAAACTAAGCAAAGTTTATTGACACATAAGTGTAAATTTAACATCTACAATAAAACTATAAACAATTGAACATGAAGTAATTATATAAATAAATGATTTATTAAAAACAAATCAAAAAAGTAGAAAAAATAACACATAATACATTCACAAACAACACATTACACATACCTACACAACAACATTAATTATTCGACCTTGTACAACTATAAATTTCTTAGGTGATTTACCTTCTGTAAACTTAGTGACACGTTCATCAGACAGTACAATAGTTTGAATTTCTTCTTGTGGCGTTTCTAATAATATTTCTATATTGGCTCTGTGTTTGCCATTAATTTGAATCGGATAATTGAATGTTGATTCCACTAAATATTGTTCATCAAACGTTGGAAAATCGCATGTTACAACTGAAGAGTTATTACCAAGATTTGTCCATAAAACTTCTGCGGTATGCGGTGCAAAAGGTGCTATTAATTTTATTAAATCTAATAAAGTTACAGATGATACATTTTTTAACTTAGATAAATCATTTACAGCAATCATAAAAGTAGAGACGCAAGTATTAAAGGCTAATCGTTCGATATCTTCGTTTACTTTTTTAATTGTTTTATGTAGAATTTTTAATTCCTCTTGCGTGGGTTTATGGTCAATATTTTTTGCATTACCTAGATCATCGTAGAAAAGGCGCCAGAATTTGCGAATGAAATTGGAAACACCAGAAATGCCATTGGTGTCCCAAGGTTTTGCTGTATCTATTGGTCCTAAAAACATTTCATACATACGAAAAGTATCAGCGCCATATTGTGCCACCATATCATCAGGATTTACCACATTTAAGTAGCGTTTTGACATTTTTTCTAATTGCACATCTAAAGCAATGAAATCGTTGCCGTCTTTGTCTGTTTCCCATGCAATATCATCAATTTGAATATTTTCAAATCTATTGTCATTATCCTTTAATTCCTGAAATTTATTCTTATATAGTTTATCCTGCTGCGCTAGCATTACTGGAATATGTAATGCAATTTCGACATTTTTAATCTGTCCTTTTTTAGTTAGTAAACTTCTACCACCAATCATGCCTTGATTGACCATTTTTTGGAATGGCTCTTCTGTGCTTACTTTACCAATATCTTTTAAAAATTTATGCCAGAATCTGCTGTATAATAAATGCCCAACTGCGTGCTCTGAGCCACCGACATAAAAATCGACATTTTGCCAATATTCTTGTGCCTCTTTGCTCACTAATTCGTTAGGATTTTCAGGATCCATGTAGCGCAAGAAATACCATGAACTTCCCGCATAACCAGGCATTGTATCTGTTTCCATACGTGTTCCAACACCATTTTGAGTAACCCAATCTTTGGCATTTGCTAATGGACTTTCGCCCGTTCCGGTTGGTTTATAAGAAGCAACATTTGGCAAACAAACTGGTAATTTATCTTCCATCGTATGAATAATGCCATCATTATCATAATAAATTGGAAAAGGTTCGCCCCAATAACGCTGACGCGAATATCCAGCATCGCGCATTTTATAATTTATTTTACCATATCCTAATTTTTGTTGTTCTAATTTTTCGATAAGCAATGCCGTTGCAGCTTTGTACTGCATGCCGTTTATAAAATCAGAATTGATATATTTTCCCTCTTTTGTAGCATCAGCTTCTTGCTCAATATTTTGTTGCGCATCTAAAATTGGTATAATTGGAAGTTCAAATTTTTTAGCAAATAAATAATCACGTTGATCGCCAGAAGGCACTGCCATTACTGCACCTGTACCATATCCAGCTAACACATAATCTGCAATAAAGACTGGAATTTCTGTCTGCAAAAATGGATGTAAAACATAAGCACCTGTAAATTGTCCGGACACTACCTTTTCTGCTTGACGTTCGATATCAGATTTTGCTGCACATACTTTTACATACTCGTCAACTGCTGCTTTATACTCCTCTGTTGTGATTTGCTTAACCAATTCAAGTTCTGGTGCAATTACTAAAAATGAAACACCAAAAATTGTATCCACTCTTGTTGTAAAGACTTCGATTTTATCTTCGAAATTTTTCAAGGGAAATGACACCATTGCACCGACAGATTTACCAATCCAATTGCGTTGCATATCTTTCATACTTTCGCTCCAATCTAATGTTTCTAGGCCTTGTAGCAAACGTTCGGCATATGCTGTGATGCGTAAAAACCATTGCGACATTTTTTTCTTTTCGACAGGATGAGCTCCGCGTTCAGACACACCATTTACAATTTCATCATTTGCCAATACAGTGCCTAATGCTGGACACCAATTCACAAAAGATTCTTTCTGATACGCCAAGCGATATTCCATTAAAATATCTTGTTGTTGTTTTGGCGAAAACGCGTTCCACTCAAGCACAGTAAATGGCGAAACATCAGCACTTGTATATGCTGTATTTTGCATATTTCCATTCTCTTCAAATTGCCGAACTAAATTTGCTATTGAAAATGCTTGTTGTTTACTTGTGCAATAATAAGCGTTAAATAATTGCAAGAAAATCCATTGTGTCCATTTGTAATATGCAGGCTCACAAGTGCTTACTTGACGTGACCAATCATAAGAAAATCCAATTTTTTGTAATTGGCTGATATAAGTCTCAATATTCTTTTGAGTAGTAATTTCAGGATGCTGACCTGTTTGAATGGCATATTGCTCTGCAGGTAAACCAAATGCATCAAAGCCCATTGGATGTAATACATTAAAGCCTTTCATACGTTTGTAGCGAGCATAAATATCAGAAAAAATATAACCAAGCGGATGTCCAACATGCAACCCAGCACCACTTGGATATGGGAACATATCTAATACATAATATTTAGGTTTATCGCTTTGCGTTGTTACTTTATAAACATTATTATCTTGCCATTTTTGTCTAGCAATCTTTTCAATTTCTGAGAAACTATATTCCATAATATATTAATTACGGTAAAAGTACGCAAAGCATTATACTTCTAAAAATAGAATAGTTTATGATTGTGTTAGAAGTTGTTATCTTTGTTTAAATGGCGAAGAACACAGCGTATGATATCATTTTTATTTTATTCATTTCGATAATTTGTCATTTATTGTTTTCAAAATTTGGGTTTAATCCAACTGACGAAGGCTTTGTGTTATCAGCAAGCAATAGATTGATGCATGGACAAATTCCACACGTCGATTTTTCTTCTGTCAGGCCATTAGGATATGCGTACTTACATATTCCTGAATTGTTATTTTCAAAAACGCACGTGTTTTTAATGTCACGTTTTATCTTTTGGTTGGAGCAAGTACTGATTGCCTATTTTTGGATTAGTATCATTATAAGTTATTCAAAAACAGAAGTGACACTATTTTTGAAATACACATTGATAATTATTTGCTTCCTATTTAATGTGCATTATTTTCCAGCTTCCGTATTACATACAATTGATGGTTTGTTGCTGAGTGTGCTCGGAATTTACTTTATAATTAATGAAAAAAAATGGAATTATATTGGCTATTTTTTCATTGGATATGCTGCAATCTGCAAACAAAATTACTTGATTATTTTACCTATGACTATTTATTTATTTGGAAGAGAAAATATGATTAGAAATTTGTTGATAGGCATACTTCCCATAATAATTTATGTTGGATATATTCATTTGAATAATGGATGGCATGATCTTTCTATTCAATTAAGTGGTCACAATGAAATAGTAAATGTTGGTATCCATTCTTATTTATCAAATCCATTGATGTATATAGGTTTTATTAGTGTTTTCGTTTATTACAAAATGAAAATAAACAGAATATATCTATCAATCTTAATATTTTCAGTTGCATCCATTTTATTAATCAGCAATCATTATCACGGCAAATTTATATTTTTGTTTCTCGGACTTATTGCAGGTGAAACCACACATAAAATAGTAAAACAAGAAAATTGTATTCTACCATTTATTGCTTTAATAATCGCTTGGTCTGTGTCCATTTCAGTTGGTTATAATTCGCCTGCATTATTTGCTGGTGGAATGATTTCAATCCTCATTTTCGTACATTTCAATTCTTTAAAAAACAGAATTCAAAACATGATTTTATTGCTGTTTTTATTGGTAGGAATTTCAATATTTTACTTTGTTCGCACAAACAATATTTATAGAGATATGCCAAAAAAATATCTTCATTACAAATTAGATAATCTCGTTGAAGGTGCACATGGAATTTACACTAATAAAAATACTTATAGCGTACTTTTGGAATTAGACTCACTTAAAAAAACGACACAAAATCTAGTAACTGTTCCAGACTTTACAGCATGTAATATATTGCATTCACATCAATCAAAAATATTGACAGAATGGCCTAATAAAACGGAAATTCCAAACGAGAAAATATTGGGAAAAGTTACTTCTAAAATAAAGAATGACACTGCTCTTTTATTTGCCATTCCTATTTTTCAAACCGCACTTTTAAAAGATGGTTTTTTACCACAAGAAAATGAAGGATTAAGCTATCCTATCATAAAGTTTATCAAAGAAAAGTATCGAAAAACAAGCTTTACCGATTATTTCGAAATCAGAAAAAAATAAATTTAAAGAAATCATTCTCGCCAGCGATAGCTATTATTTTCAAAGCCACACAAATCAATAACACGATCAATCACCGTCGCTGCTAATTGTTCAAAAGAATTGGGAAGGCTATAAAAACTAGGTGTTGCAGGGCAGATAATGCCACCACTTTCTGTCACAATTTTCATGTTATTGATATGAATAAGGTGCAGGGGTGTTTCTCGCGTAACGAGTATTAATTTTCTTCTTTCTTTCAACATAACATCAGCAGCACGAGTAGTTAAATCATTGGAGATACCACCAGCAATTCTGCCTAAAGTGCCCATGGAACATGGACAAACAATCATTGTGTCATATTTTGCAGAACCGGAAGCAAATGGCGCCATAAAATCGTTTTTGGCATAAAAATCAAAAGGATAAGATGTATAATCTTCATTTCCCAATTCAAATTTCCACACATCTTTTGCATTATCTGACATCACCACACCTACTTTGGACACTTGTTGTTTAATATGTAACAACTTATCAAACAGCACTTTAGTGTAAATTGAACCACTTGCGCCTGAAACTGCAACAATTATTTTTCTTTCCACTCTGAATTATTTAAATTTACCGATTCCTATAATTGGTATTAAATTTGTAACATTGGTGAATATAACAAAAATAATCATGAAAAAGTTAAACTTCAAGTTGTTAGTATTAATGGTCTTATCGTTTTGTTTTATCAGTATTTTATATGCAAAAAATGAAGCAGCTGTTGTTGTTGACAATCAAATTGCATGGACAAATATTGAACAAGCGATTCCTCAAAATAAAATTAGCAAAAAGAAATTTATTCTTATCAACCTTTATACAGATTGGTGTGGTTGGTGCAAAAAAATGGAAGAAAACACCTATCAAGATGCTGGCATTATTGCACTAATGAATGAAAATTTTACAGCTGCAAAATTTAATGCAGAAACAACGGCTCCTATTAACTTTAATGGTAAGACATATAATTTTGTAAAAACTGGCGCACGTGGTGCTAATCAATTAGCATTAGACTTAGGTAGTGTAGGAAACAAATTAGGATATCCAACTATTGTTGTCTTAGACGAAAATGGCAATAAATTACAAGCATTTCCTGGCTTTAAAGATGTTGAAACATTAAGCATAGTGTTGAATTATTTTAAAAGTGGAAGCTATAAAACAATGGATTTTCAACAATATCAATCTGGTCAATAAATAAACTTAGCAATTTTTATGAGAATACAATTAATACTCTTATTTAGCATTATCAGTATGTTTAGCTTTGCTAGTGGACATGGTGGACCAACAACTAAGTCATCTACAGCTAATGTTTCTACTGAGGGTGAAAAAGTGAAATGGCTGACTTGGGACGAAATGGTAAAGCTAAACGAAAAAAACCCAAAGAATATTTTCATCGATTTTTACACCTCTTGGTGTGGTTGGTGTAAGGTGATGGACAGAAACACATTCGACGACCCTACGGTGGCACAGATCATGAACAAATACTTTTATAGTGTAAAATTTGATGCAGAAAGAAGCGATACTATTACATTCTTAGATAGAAAATGGAATTTTGTACCAAGCGGCAGAAAAGGATATCACGAATTGGCTGCCTATTTTATGCAAAATGAACTTTCCTATCCAACATTTTGCGTGCTTACACCAGATTTTAAACTCATTACGCCATTAAAAGGCTACATTGCTGTTCCGCAATTCGAGCCTGTCATCAGTTTTTTAGGTCAAGATTTTTGGATGCCTTCAAAAAATAAGGATATAGAAGAGTATAAGAAAAGCTATAAAAGCCCAAGAACGACACCATGGGTGCAGCCTCAGTAAAACTTAATTTATTCAATTTATAAGCTGCATTATTGCAGCTTTTTATTTACATAAAAACAAAAAAATAATGAAAAGAAAAATAGCGTTACTGCTTAGTGTTGCCTTACTTTTTGGATTTAGACCACCAAAGAAAAATGAAAATAATAATCAAACATTAGAACTAGACAAAGCTCTAAACACAAATAATTCATTGCTTTGGCAAATATCTGGCAATGGTCTTACTCAGCCTTCTTATCTATTTGGTACAATTCATATCATCTCTACGCAAGATTATTTTTTGGGAAAAAATGTACAAAAAAAGCTGGAAAACAGCCATGAGCTCATCATGGAAATGGACTTGGAAAACATGGATATTGCTGCACTTTCTGCTATTAGCATACTCGACAGTGGCAAAACAATTAAAAATTATCTGAGCGATAGCGATTACCAAATTATTCAAACATTTATGGAAGATTCTATTGGTGTGAAAAAATTTACGTTTGAACAATTCTATGCAAGATTAAAACCATTTTACTTAGAACAATTGATTTATATAAAATATCTTGGGCAAGACAAAGAGTCTTATGAAGACAACTTAAAAAAGATTGCCGATAGAAAAAAAATTACTGTTTCAGGCTTAGAAACTATGGAAGAACAACTACAATTTTTGGAGGAAATTCCTATTGCAGTTCAATTAAAAAGCATGATAAAAACGATTAAAGAATATTCGTCAGAGACTGCTAGATTAGATGCACTCATTAAAGATTACAAATCAGAAAATCTGGAGGTATTAAGCAAGGCTTTCGAGGCAGAAGAAGATACTATTTGGAATGATAAATTATTGGTAAAACGCAACAATAATTGGATACCTGCACTGCAAATGAAAATGGAAAAAAAATCTTGTTTTATTGCCGTTGGCGCTGGTCATCTTGGTGGTGCACATGGCTTGATTGCATTACTGAAAGCAAAAGGCTATACGCTTGAACCAATTGCCAGTAATTAACAAAAAATAATTGTCGCTTAACAATCTAGCTTACAACACTAATCGTTGTACAGTAAGTATTTTGTATTTTTGCCAATAAATCTTTACATACAATAAATAACTATTCGTAGCAATGCAAGAATTACCAAAAAATATAGATTATACACAGATTGAAAATAAGTGGTATAAACATTGGTTAGATAAAAAATATTTCCGCTCTGTTCCTGATGAGCGCGAGCCTTATACCATCGTCATTCCGCCACCAAATGTTACAGGTATTTTGCATATGGGACACATGCTAAACGATACGATTCAAGATGTATTGATTCGCAGAGCTCGTATGCAAGGAAAAAATGCATGTTGGGTGCCAGGCACTGACCACGCTTCTATTGCTACTGAAGCAAAAGTGGTGAATTTATTGAAAGAACAAGGCATCAATAAATCCGACTTGACGCGTGATCAATTTTTAGAACACGCATGGCAATGGAAAGAAAAATATGGTGGCATCATTTTAAAACAATTAGAAAAAATTGGTGCTTCATGCGATTGGGACAGAACGCGATTTACCATGGAAGCTGATTTAAGTGACGCCGTTATTGAAGTGTTCATCGACTTATACAATAAAGGAAAAATATATCGTGGCGTACGCATGGTCAACTGGGATCCGAAAGGGTTGACAGCTGTTTCTGATGAAGAAGTAATTCACAAAGAAGTAAATTCTAAATTATTTTACATTCGCTATAAAATTGTAGATACCGATGACGAATGGATAACAATAGCTACAACACGGCCAGAAACAATATTAGGAGATACTGCCATCTGCGTGCATCCTGATGACGAACGCTACAAACACTTAAAAGGAAAACAAGCTTTAGTGCCTTTAATCAATCGCAGTATTCCAATTATTTTTGACGAATATATTGATATCGAATTTGGTACTGGCGCACTGAAAGTAACGCCTGCGCATGATATCAACGATTATAACTTAGGTATTAAACATAATTTAGAAGTTATTGACACACTTAATGACGATGGCACACTCAGCGAAAAAGCACAACTATTTGTTGGCGAAGACAGGTTTGTCGTGCGTAAAAAAATTGCTGCTACCTTGGAAGAAAATGGTCAATTACAAAAGGTGGAAGAAATAAAAAATAAGGTTGGTTTTTCAGAAAGAACAGATGCCGTAATTGAACCTAAATTATCGATGCAATGGTTTTTAAAAATGGACACATTGGCAAAGCCAGCCTTAGAAAATGTTTTAAATGACAACATCAAACTGATTCCAGAAAAATTTAAAAACACCTACAAACATTGGATGGAAAATGTACATGATTGGTGTATTTCTCGTCAGCTTTGGTGGGGCCATCGCATACCTGCTTGGTACGATGAAAAAGGAAATTGCGTGGTTGCAAAAACAATAGACGAAGCAAAACAGTTACATGCAGCTCAATTTCCAAATCATAATTCCGAAAGCTTGAAACAAGATGATGATGTGCTCGACACTTGGTTCTCGTCGTGGTTGTGGCCTATTTCCGTATTTGATGGTTTTAAAAATCCTGATGGTGCTGACATCAAATACTACTATCCTACCAATGACTTAGTGACTGCACCAGAAATTCTCTTCTTTTGGGTGGCTCGTATGATTATGGCTGGCTATGAATACAAAAATGAAAAACCTTTCAAGAATGTATATCTCACAGGTATTGTAAGAGATAAACAAGGTCGAAAAATGTCTAAATCATTGGGCAATTCTCCTGATTTATTGGAATTAATTGAAAAATATTCTGCTGACGGTGTGCGCACAGGTATGCTGTTCTGCTCGCCTGCTGGTAATGATTTACCATTTGATGAAAAGCTATGTGAGCAAGGTAGAAATTTCACCAATAAAATATGGAATGCTTTACGATTGGTAAAAGGTTGGACTATTTCCGAAAATCATACAGATAATGAAATAGTATTTGAATGGTTTGATAATAAATTGGAATTATTAAAAGAAAATTTAGAAAAATCGTATGCTTCATATCGCTTATCTGAAGCTTTAATTGATTTATATAAATTTATTTGGGACGATTTTTGTTCTTGGTACTTAGAGTTTGTCAAACCACCTTTTGGTGAGCCTATAGACAAAAAAACTTATGACAAAACAATTTCCTATTTCGAAGAATTGATGAAACTATTGCATCCATTTATGCCATTCATTTCTGAAGAAATATATCACCATCTAAAAGAAGACAGAACTGACGATATTTGTGTAGCCAACTATCCAAATAATGCAATATATAATACGAATATTATTCACAATGGTGAAATGGTAAAAGAAATTATTTCTGCCATTCGCGATATTCGTAATAAAAATGGGCTTTCTCCTAAAGTTACTTTATCTGTTTATGTACAAACTAACGACAAGCGTGTGTATGAAAAATTTGGCGCATTAATACTTAAAATGGCGAACACACATGCTATTCAATTTGTTTCAAACGACATACCTAATGCCGTTGCTCAGCTAATTGGCACAGATAAATTATTTGTTGAAACTGGCCTTGACATTGACATTGAATCAGAAAAGAAAAAAATAAACGAAGAAATAAATTACTATAAAGGTTTTATTGAAAGTGTAAATAAAAAGCTACAAAACGAAAAATTTGTTGCGAATGCAAAACCAGAAATCATCGATAATGAAAGAAAAAAAATGGCAGATGGTCTCTCAAAATTAAAATCATTGCAAGATGCGCTGCTTGCTTTACAAGTCTAATTCATGCACATGAAAAGAATAACGATTACATTTTTTAGTGTAGCATTTTGCTGCATCACATTTGCACAATCAAACACACAAATGCGTTATCAAGATTTGATTAAATGGAGCGAATCAATCGTCAACAGCATACAATCCAATGACATAAAAAGTATTGAGAGAATTGCAAATATTGCAACATTGCCGTATGATGACTATTGCAAATTATTTAAACAAACATCAACTCCGACTATTAATATCAAAAATAGTTTATCTGCAAAGAGTTTAATTAGCAATGATTCGACAACATACAATCAGAAAGCAAGTGATTTTTATTTTGGCAATTTAATTTACTCCTTGTTAAATAGCGAGCAAAATATAGCACAAAAAAATGATTCCATTTTTATCAGCATTCAAGAAGAAAATCAAACCATTCAACAATCCAACATCACGAAATTAACGCTCTATTTTATAAATAAAATGGAAGCACGTGTATTAGAATTTCCTGCAATAATTCATTACAACAATTCCTTTTACAGCATTAGTAAAGTTGCTTATACAACTTATTTGAATACTAAAGAGACAAAACAATATTTTACGCCTCATGCAAATTCTGATCTTGTATATCAATATAGCAATAATGGATTTGTGCGCTTTCCTAAAGAATTAGAAAATGAATCTATTGACATAACAACATCATACACTGAAGAAAACAAAGTTTCTACATCTAGTTTTAACACACCATCATCGTTACAAAATGCTGATGAAGTAGTAGCGTTTGCAGAAACGATGCCTGCTTTTCCAAATGGAGCAATGGGCTTAAAACGTTATTTGAAAGATAATTTGCGCTATCCTAAAGAAGCCTCGAAAAAAGGATTAGAAGGCACTATTTATATAAAATTTATCGTAGATAAAAAGGGTGCAATATTATCGCCAGAAGTGATAAAAGATAATGTTGGCGGTGGCTGTGCTGCTGAGGCCATTCGATTGGTGAGTAAAATGCCAAAATGGTGGCCTGGAAAGCAGAATGGCAAAGCCGTAAATGTATATTATACATTACCTATAAAATTCAGCATAAAAGATTAAAATCTCACGAATTCTCAATTAAACGCACCGAATACTAAGTATAACACGCGCTTGACCTTGGTTTTCATAATTTTATTTCAAAAGAAACCTAAGCTATGGAAACCAAAGAATTTGAACTACCTTTAGAAGGCTCCTTGAGTAAGTTAGCATTATTGCATCAGCAAACTACTGAAAAACCAGCACAAATCAAGTCTCAAAAAAACAAAGTAAAAAATACTTTACATACGAAATCTACTGCTAACTTTAATAAAAAGAAAAAATGAAAACAAGCGTAAAATTTAGCATTATCCTTTTCTGTATTTTTTCACTCATATTTTCTTGTAAAAAGAAGTCGTTAACGCCAAACAATCCTGATGTAAACAGCAGAATTATCGACAGCGTATCTGTTGTTCCTGCTGGCAATGGAAGAAGCGAAGCGCCTATAGATGCTGACGAAGACGGCACCACTGATTTTTATTTAGTATCATATACTGATGACGATGCCTATATAACATCTTTAGATGCGGAGCAAGTAATAGGTGATAATAATTTTTCGACTGATGGATTTAACGGAGCAGCAGTGTATAACGAACAAGCTATTATAGATTCTGTGTCTGTGCCTAAAGGACCACGACCGCCGAAAGCCATTTGGGACAACTTGGCCAATTGCTCTTATGTAGCATTTGTAGGCGGCATCGAAGGATTGGCTGGCAAAGGTGATTCCTATCTTGGATTTTACTTAGAAAAAAGCGATGGAAAACATTATGGTTGGTTGAAATTAAATATTCCTGCTGATGGCAAAAGCATAAAACTAATCTCGATTGGCTATCATACAAAACCGCGAACGGCTATCTTAGCAGGCGAATTATAAATCTTATTTATAGTCAAGAATTGAAACGTGTTTTTCGCAAAAATCATATTCATATTCTTGATTAGAACCAATAATCAATAGTCTGTCGTTCGCATATTCTGTCACCATATTCAAATACCAATCCACAGATTTATGGTCGAAGTTGGAAGTTGGTTCATCTAAGAGTAAAACTTGACTTTCTGTAAGAAATGCAATAGACAGTTTCAATCTTTGCTTCATTCCTGATGAGAAATTTTTGATGTATTTGTTTTTGTGTTTGCTTAATTGTGCAATTTCTAAAAATGTAGTAACATCATTTACTTTCATTTTTTTGAAAGAAGCATGAAAACGGAAAAACTCTTCTAAAGTAAAATCTTCTGGCAATGAAATATAAGGTGCCGCATAGGCAATTTCTTTTGCTGCAGAAATTTCGTCTGTCACTCTTTGATGTGGAATGCTATAACTAATTTTACCTGATGTAGGCACTAAACCGCCAGAAATCACTTTTAATAATGTAGATTTTCCACTTCCATTTGGGCCGACTATTGCATATCGAAATCCTGGCTCAAATTGGCAGTTTACTTTTTTGAAAATCCATTCAAAACCATAGCGTTTACTAATATTTTCGAGTTGTATAATCAATGTTATTGATGAAATTGTATGAATGAAAAATATGCTGTTTAATAATTGAGCTAATCGATGCCTTTAATAATGCCTCGTTCTGATGTTTTTATAAAATCTACAATATAATTCCTAAGCACAGATTCTGGAATTTCTTGTTGTATTTTTTGAATCGCTTGTGTCGTATTCAAACCATTATTTCCAAAAATATAACGATAGATATCTTGAATCAAGTGAATGTCTTCCATGTTGAAGTGATGGCGACGTAAACCAACAGAATTAATGCCTGCATATTGCGCTGGATTTCGCATCACCAAACAAAATGGTGGTACATCTTTGCCGATCATGCTTCCGCCGCTAATAAAACTATGTTTTCCGATACGTGTAAATTGGTGTGCGCCACTCATGCCACCAAAATAGGCATAATCTTCTATTGTCACATGGCCAGCTAAGTTTGTTGAATTTGCCAAAATACAATGCTCTCCTATCACACAATCATGCGCTACATGTACATAAGCCATTAGCATCGAGTGATTGCCAATTTTTGTAGTGCCACTTGCAGCAGTGCCTCTATTGACAGTGGCACATTCGCGCACAATCACATTATCTCCAATTTCGACTAATGAATATTCGCCATTAAATTTTAAATCTTGCGGCACTGCGCCAATAACGGCGCCAGGAAAAATTTTACAGTTCTTACCAATTCTACTGCCTGGAAACACGGTTACATTTGGTCCTATCCAAGTATTTTCGCCAATTTCAACATCTTCGTAAATTGTTGAGAAATGAGCTATTTCAACATGATTAGCAATGCGAGCGTCTTTATGAATAAAATTGGTCAAAAAAGATATTTATGCAAATATACAAAAGGGAAAGAGATTGTACTATATACATTAATTGCTAAAATGAATGTTCGGCTGTAACATTGACATAATTTTTCATCAAGTAGCTTGCAAACTTACAATTTGATGTGTGTCCTGGTTTGTAAGCAATTAGTTTACCTTTAAAATAGGTTTGTGTTAACGCTAAGTCGCCGATAACGTCTAATAATTTGTGACGCGCCGCTTCATTGTCAAAGGTCTGATATAAAGGATTTAAAATTCCCATTTCAGGAATTGAATTTGCTGATTGATGAAAAGTTGAAGCCAGCCATTTAATTTTTTCTTGACTTAATGATGTTTCTGAAAAAACCAATGCATTGTTTAAGTTGCCACCTTTGATTAAACCATTAGCATATAGAAATTCGATTTCATGTAAAAAGCAAAATGTTTTTGCTGTTGCAATTTCGTTTGCATAATCATTAATATCGTTTAATACAGCATATTGATGTTTAATCATCTTAGAAGGAAAATCGATGAGACAAGTCACTGAAAATTCATCATGTGGAAGAAAAATATATTCTGCACCTTGTTGTTCATCTTTCCATTCTATCACATCGTGAATCGTGTATATTTTTTTATATTGATGTAATGCAATGGTGTTTTCTGATTTGATGTTGTCGATATAAAACTTGGCGCTTCCATCTAAAATTGGTACTTCTTTATTGTCAATTTCTATTAATGCATTGTCGATGCCTAAAGCGTATAATGCTGACATCAAATGTTCGATAGTTATTACCGAAATATTGTATTTAGTGATGGTTGTGCTTCTGTTGGTATTGCTAACATTAGCAGCTATGGCAGGAATATATATAGTTGGATCGACGTCTATTCTACAAAATTGAATTCCAAAATTTTCTGGCGCTGCTTTTATCACAACGTTTGCCATTAATCCAGTGTGTAATCCAACGCCTGAAAATCGAATTGGCTGTGTTATCGTTTTTTGTATTTTCAATATGGAAATATTTAAACTAAATACGAATATACGAAAATGCCAATA
>WBZL01002668.1_pt1 | contig 17135 bp, 11 predicted proteins | sample 5204291 | NCBI WGS metagenome assembly WBZL01 (sample SAMN12344345, study PRJNA552823) | activated sludge metagenome | biome: Activated sludge suspended growth; feature: Nitrification reactor; material: Wastewater; isolation source: activated sludge from nitrification reactor of wastewater...
ATCGTATAGAGTTTCCTTCACTTCCCGATCAATGGCAGCCGCAGCCAGGGCATTTAAGCGTCGAGGTTAACGATGATAAATTTAATGAAACAGGACATATTGTCGGAGCACGCCAGAGTGGACTGGCTCTGGATATACTTACTACGGCAGGCGATGATTTTATGCCCAAGCCCAGCTTGAATATCACGCAAGGTAAAGGAATCTGGCTAGTAGTCACTGTACCAAACTATTTACCATCTGTAACTCCTGATACTTCCATAAACAGAGGGTTTTTACAAAAAATTCAAAAATCCGAGCACAGGGATAATGTGAGCTATAAGGCTCAAGTCACAGATGTATCTGGCAGCGGTCCATTTGGTTTTATTAGCAGAATAGCTCTCAGCGACGATCGTGACGGTCCAGCCGTTATTATGAACGACGAAGCTGTTATTGAAGAAAGTAAGCAAATTGTTGGCGGGCAAGTCAATACCACTACTTCGTTGACACGTACAGAGACCTCTTTCACTGAAGACACGGCATTCTGGACGGCGATCCGCAATAATACGGATGCGCTTTCATTCAATAATTATCTTAGTTTTATGAATTGGATCTTTTGCAACCAGTTACCTAAGAATTTGAGCGGTTTTGAAGATAAACGCTTTGGCAAAAAAAGAGAGGCCTTTGAAAGCGATGAAATAGGTTTACTGAATAAACGCTTTTTACCTTTTACTGATTCAGATGCCTATCGTGTGATGAAGGCCGCAACTGAGGCATTTGTCATGGTGAACTGCGGGGTGTTGAGCGAAGAATTACAGCCGTTTGACTTGGAGCTAGATAAAGCCTATCTCGATAGGAGAGATTTGCCGTTTCCACAGAACGGATTGAGTAGCGCTTTTAACGATAATTATCTGGTGGGCGTCGATGGCAATGGTAACGTACTGCCCTATCTCGCGGTTATTCGCCGGAAGTTACCCGATATCAAGATTAAGCTAACTCCTTTCGAAGAGGCGGCTCGAAGAAGTAGATCCAATGCAGTTGATGCGGACGAATGTTTTGGGCTGCTGCAAGAGAAACTCGCCAATCCTTGCTTGCTCGAGCTCATCTGGTCGTACTGGCACGAAGAAGGCATGTTGGTGCAAACAACTAACGCCATTACACGGCGGTTCCAGAATGTGCGTTCATCTGCACGTGATCCACTGGTTAACCTGGAAATGGATCCGCTACGGCCGCTCAATAATGTGCTTTGGGGTTATATCCAGGACGAGCAACATCGCTTGACCGTTAACCGGCGTAATTACGAGTACGATCACCATTACGGCCTCCATCTCGAAGGCAAAGCGGTGCAAAATTTCCGTCCCGCCGATACGCGTTCAAAGTTCCTGGAAGCGTTTCATCATTTATTGCGTTTATGTAGCGTATTTTATAAGCAAGACGATGATACAACAATCAAGGCTGATGCTTTTCCGGTACTCAACGCCCTCAAGGAAATACACTTGATTCTGTCCCAAGGGGCGCACAATCAGTTCGGCGATTTACCATCAACGGCTCGCATCGAAATGTTGATGCAGCAATGGTTGCTGGCTCGGCCGGAGTTCCGGGAATTGTTGCCGACGCGAATTATGGTGGCTTATCCCGAGCCCTGGATGGATCGCGTTGACGCGATGAAAAAATTGCAAGGCTGGACCGATACCAGCGTATTGCATTTCCGCAACTTGGGCATGTTCGGTGAGCAGCTTTTGCTTTCCATCCGTTGGGGCCATTGGAGCGACGAGTTTGAGCCTGTCAAAGCGCTCAACTGGGCGCGGTTTTTCCGTCCGCAGGCACAGGGATACATCCATGCCTACCGTGCGGCAACAGGTGTCGATTTGTCGGTCGATTTGACTGCCAATGTGCCCGTGGATTCGACCTTGCCATCGGTATTGTTGCAAAAACGTTTGGCAAGTCAGCAGCGGGCGATGTGAGATGCATGGCTATGATCAATTTCACCTCGGCGCTTTATCTCGGGCTCCATCATCCGAGCCAGTTTTTGCAACCCTGGCAACAGCTTACACTGGGGGTTCCGGCAGCACTCGCCGAACCGCCCGGTGCTGAGGAAGCGGCGGGAAGATTGGCGCAGTTACAAGGGTGTGAGCACGGTGTTTTGTTGCCTTCCACGTTACATTTATTTTGGGATTTATTTGCCATGCTGCGCCAGCAACCGGCGGCATTGTTTGTGGATGAAGGGGTTTACGCGATTGCTTACTGGGGGGTGGAACAGTTTCGTGCCAAAGGTGGCGATGTTTACACTTTCCAGCACCACGATCCTGATGCGTTGCTGGCGCAAATCAAGCGGCAAGCGCATAAAAAGAAATATCCCGTGGCAATCGCGGATGGCTTTTGCCCAGCGTGCGGTCATGTCGCTCCGGCTGGAGAGTACCTGGAGATTGTGAGGCGTTATGGTGGTTTACTGGCATTGGATGATACCCAAGCTTTGGGAATTCTGGGCGAGCCGCCAGCGTTGCACAGTCCTTATGGCAAAGGCGGGGGCGGGACGTTGCGCTGGAGTGGAAATTTTGGGCCGGATATTGTAGTGGGATCATCGCTGGCAAAGGGTTTCGGTGTGCCTGTGGCGATTCTGGCAGGTAGCCATAAACTGATTAAGCGCTTTAAAACGGCAAGCGATACCCGGGTGCATGGCAGTCCGCCGTCGATTGCGGTTATTCAGGCTGCCAGGCATGCGTTGCTGGTGAACGAAATTCACGGGAATTTGTTGCGGCACAGATTGGCTCAGCGGGTTGCGCAATTTCGCAAAGGCTTGGAGGCCATCGGCTGGGATTCCATTGGTGGCTGGTTTCCTGTGCAAACCTTGCGGGGAATTGTTGGAAATGCCGCCATCCGAATGCATCAATATCTTTCCCGGTATGGTATTCAAGCGGTATTGTCACGGCCTCGCAATAGCGGCGAAGCCCACCTGAGTTTTTTAGTGACAGCGCGGCATACCGCTGGGGAAATTGATCATTGCATTGACATACTGAGTACATTGACACGAGGCCTTGATAAGGCAGCAAATCGCGGCGGCAAGCCAGCATATTCGGGCTTCATAAAATGACAACTATAGGCGAGAGGTGAATCATGAATCAAGAATTGAATTTTGAAACCATACCATTAGCACTCGCTCCCGAAATTACGGGAGAAATGTTCGAAGTGGAAAGCGAGCGAGGAATCCGACGCTCATTTGCAGGATCTAGAAACCGTAGTTTTCGGCCTGGCATTCGTCCCGATTTGAGACCAAAAGGAAGCAAACGCCCGCCGTCCTCGAGAACAAGACCTTTCGTAAAGGGATTGCGGCGGCCGTTTGGCAGTGCTGTCTATGAACCTTATCCGATTGCGAGCGAGCCCTATTCCAGTGAACCGGAACCATCCGGCTCAGAACGCACCCGCTGGGTACAGGATTGCTTGAATCAAGCGGCGGGAACGCAACTTCCGGTGACCGGAATCATGGGCCGGGATACACGCAGCGCCGTGCGGAATTTTCAGCGGCAGCAAGGATTAAGAGCAAGCGGTATTGTCGGCCCGGATACCGAAGATGCATTGAAGACGGCTTGCTCCGGACAAAATGCCGGGGAAAATTCTGAGCTTGAATCGTATAGGGAAGAACCCGGTTTTATCGCGTGGTTAACTTGGCAGCCCAGTAATGAAAAGCCAAAGTTGTATACTTGGGATGAAATCCAGAAACGCCCGCGTGATCGGATACACGGTGATACCGGTGTTTATGTTGTTGTTCTATTTGAACGAAGAACCGTTGGCGGGAAAACAAAAAAAATAATCACCCAAATCCTAAAAGTTGGAAAAGCGATTGATCAATCCTTTAGGAAAAGATTTGAGCATGATTCTCATAAAAAAATACGCGCTGAGTATCCGGGAAAAGTTGGATATTACCTGGCCAAAATACAAGCAAGCGGCGCATGTCCTGTTCGCGGATGCGGTAATGTAATAGAGCATTTGGTAGCGCGCACCTTGATTCGGTCTGGAAAAATGATGGAACCGCATTACAAGGAACCGATTGTTCCTATCAAGGCACTCGATCAAATTCAGGTGGCCAATATTCTGCCGAAGCCTTTGGCTAAAAATCTTGGAAAAGCCTATGCCGCAGTCGGCCCCTTGGATGTCCGGAAACAAAGAATAAGGCCTGTGGCAGCTCCAGCCAGCGGCTCCGGTAATTTGATTCTACCGAAGAATGCGATATGGGAACTGGAGTATCCCTTCAGCGAAGCCGAGGAGCTTGAGCTCGCCGCCGAATTATTGGCCATTTCCAACGAAGAAGAGCTGGATCTATTTCTTGGCAAAATGTTCAAGGGAATCGGTAGAGGATTGAAGAAATTTGGCCGTTTCGTCGGCAAGAAAGTGCTACCCGCATTGGGCAAGGGCTTGAAAGCGATTGGCAAGGTTGCATTGCCGATTGTTGGCAAAGCGCTCGGATCTTTTATTCCCATACCGGGCGTTGGCACGGCAATTGGCGGTGCCATCGGAACAGCCGTTAGTAAAGCGCTGGAGCTTGAATTCAGCGGTTTGCCTGCAGAAGAAGCGGAACTGGAAATGGCGCGGCGGTTTGTGCGCATTGCCGCGACAGCAGCCAGACAAGCGGCTTTGGCCAATCCGCATGCCAATCCCGAAGCTATCGCCAATGCTGCTTTGATGGCAGCGGCTAAAATGCAAGTGCCGAATCTTCCTGTAGCGATTCAAAGAAATTCGGAACTAAACGGTGCGATTAATAATGAATGGCAGGTCAATAGCATTCAACCCGAGCGATCCGATCAGGAAGCGTTTCTGGGTGATGTATGGAACTCCATTAGCACCGGAGCTCGTAAGCTCTCCAGTGGCGTTGCCAATATGCTGACTGATTGTGCGCCCATTGAGGATCGCACTAGTTTTACGCCTAGAGATAAGCGCAAAGGAAAGCCGCGCGATATGAGCAAAGTGTATGCGCTGGTATTGCATCAGACTGCCGGCAATCAAAGGAATACGCCACCCAATCGGTATGATAGTGTCACTGCGCATTTTGTAATTAAGCCCAACGGACAAATACTGCAATTGCATCCATTGGCAGCCTACCTTAATGCCTCAAATGGGTTTAATGCTGGCAGTGTAGCCGTTGAATTTGCAGGTAATTTTCCTGATGTTAGAGGTAAACGGTACGTTTATCCGAATGGCGCATCGCCTCAAGGCACTCTGACTGCCGAACAGATCAAGGCTGGGCGCTGTTTAGTACGTTACCTTGTTAAAAATATGAGCCTTACCCATATTGTGGCCCATCGACAATCCAGTGCAAGTCGTGCAAACGATCCGGGTCCGGATATTTGGTATCACGTAGGTCAATGGGCAATCAATAATCTGGGTTTACGGGATGGTGGGCCAAGTTTTAAGGTTGGTAGCGGCAATCCCATACCGGATATTTGGCGGACGTGGGGAGAAACCAGACCACAACAGCCTGAACTTGGCGAGGAAATCTTTGCTTAATATGCTTATGAATTATTTTCAATCATTTTTGCCATCCGAGAAAAATTGTTTTTTGTTAAGAATTGCACAAAAATCTTAAAGGAGAAACAAAATGACTACCATCTCAACCAAAGCAGGGGAGGGTTCACTTGTATTCACGTCAAATGATGGTGAGCTTTCTTCTGCATCCGCCGTACTGTTGTTGAAAGCCACAAACCCGGAATATAACCAGCCTGTATTACATATCAAACAAGCAGGTGAACGCGGAGGCGCGGCTTCGATCCGGATCGATGACCCGAATCCTGATATCGAGTTTGTCGAGACTTGTCTGGATAATCTTAATCCCAATGATCATGGCGCCGGGAAGTATGAGATTGCCGTTCAGTCGGATCGGCTTCAAATTAATGGCCGCAAAGCTGATGGTAGCCGCTTCGAAACCATCGTCGTGTTTCAGCGGGCAGGAGTGAATTGCGATCTTATGCGACCAGAAAGTGGGGGAAATATCGGTTTTGGTTTTAAAGAAGCCAAAAAGTTTGAAGATTTTGGGGGTGGGCAAGGAGTCATTGCGATTGTCAATGTTTGTGTCGCTCCGACGAAAAATCTCGCCGGTGCTGGAATTTTGTATGTCGAGGACGGGGCGCTCAAATATATGGGATCGAAGGGAACAATAACTATTATCGCGCCAGCATGAACGAGAGGAGAGTAAGAAATGTCGACAAATTACGTTTGGCCGCTCAGCAACAGCACGAAACCCGACGAGATGAACACTTCATTTGGGCCGCGCATCAATACCAATCGCTGGGATTTCCACGATGGCATCGATCTGCCGGCCAGTATTGGAACCAAGGTTTATGCCATGCGCGGGGGAATAGTGCATTTCGCCGGGTTACCTGGAGACCCTGGGGCGGGCAGGTATGATTCCCGTCATGTCATTCTCGAGGTTGATGACCCCAATGATGGATGGATGTATCTCGCCTACCTGCATCTTGACAGTATTGATGGGGCCGTGATCTCTGGTGCGAATATTGTGCAGGGACAGGAAATCGGCACAGTCGGTAAGCACGAAGCGACTTATCCACATTTGCACATCGAATTTCTCCAGGGAACGCCCGATGCTGATGCGCAAACCAGTCGTCATCCATTGAAGTATCTCCCCTATTCCAACACGGCGAACTTTACTGCACCGGTAGCCGACCGTTTCAATCGCTTCGGACCACACATGGCAGCGCGTCTGCTATTCGGCGCCAGCAGTAGGTCGGAAGGTGATTTGCTCAGGATTGAAGTCGACCTTCTCAGCGGTGCCGGCGTGCTTGCTACCCGCGTCGTTGATTTTCACGATGAAACGACGATCAATAAGAAAAGAGGTAACAGCGACAAGAAAATCTTCAAAAATGACATTGGCGTGGAAGGTTACCAAAAATCCCGCATGAACGATCCGGAACGTACACGTGCCGATCTTTGTTATGGCATTCTGGTGCGTAACTTACCGGATGAGTGCGACATCCTCATTGCTCGTGTTTTCGATGTCGGCGACAACATGATCAGCAGTACGCCAATTCCCGTTCCGGATCAGAAAGCAACGAATGAGCTTGTCTGTTTCGAAGACGGCGTGATGCCACCCACAGGCTGGAAGCGCGTGACGAGCACGACAGGCAGCGGAACAACGGTGACGAATGATGCCTCCGCTGCTTACTCCGGTACGCGCGGAATGCTCTGCATCGATGACTCCACTACAGAGACGAGAACCCAACGAACAGGCATTGAGTTTACGCTACAGCCTGGTCGCTTCGAATGGATTGCCGAAGGCTGGTTTAATCCGACTGTGCTGGATCTGGCACCGGATCAATCAATCGTGCTGCTGCATTTCCTGCATGGCGAAAACCTGAGCGTAGCAGCACGCATTCGCAACGAAGACGGTCAACTACTCGCAGGAATCGTGGCGAAGGATAGTAACGGTGACTTGAGAGGTTCGAGTAGTTCGGTAATTTCCGGTGCCATTGTTTCCGGCTTCTGGCGCAAATGGAGGCTGCATCTGCTGCGAATCGGCACGCGGGAGACGACCGCTGTGCTTTATCTGGACAAAGATGGCGAATTGGCAGAGCATGACCGCCTTAACTGGGATTCGACAACCTTTGAACCTCAAGTTTTGCGCGCTGGAATAGGCCGGTCGGAGGTGGGAGGGAAAGCAACTATACTGGTCGACGAGCTGCGGATAAGCGAATATCCCATTCCCTAACCGTCATGTTTGCCACTGCGGATACATCGATGGAGTTTTCAAGCTTAGCGCTTAACTCAAGCACTTCGGCTATCGCGTATTGCCGGAAACATCATGGTCGCTTTGTGGCGGAGCTGGAGGAGTTTATTCGCTTCCCGAGTATCAGTGCGCAGGTGCAGCATAACGGTGATATCCGACGATGCGCGGAGTGGCTGGCCGGACATTTGCAAAAAATCGGTATGGAGCGAGTGGCTGTATTCCCTACCGGCGGTCATCCCGTCATTTATGCTGAGCACTGCCATGCAGCGGGAAAACCGACGGTACTGATTTACGGCCACTATGATGTGCAACCGGCTGAGCCGCTTATCGAATGGCAATCGCCGCCGTTTGAGCCGGTGATTCGTGGAGACGATCTTTATGGCAGGGGTGCTTCGGATGATAAAGGACAGCTTTTTACGCATGTCAAGGCATTGGAAGCATTGCTTCGAGGCGGTCGGAGATTGCCTGTTAACGTCAAGTGTCTGTTTGAGGGCGAGGAGGAAATCGGCAGTCCCAATTTGCCTGCTTTCATGATCGCCAACCGGCGGTTACTTGCTGCGGATTGCGTTGTGATATCAGATACGCAAATTCCAGCTGCTAGACAGCCTGCTATTACTTACGCCTTGCGAGGTTCAATCAATTTTGAGCTGGAGATCTTCGGGCAAAAGCGGGAATTACATTCGGGCGTGTTGGGCGGTGCCATCCATAATCCGTTGCAAGCACTGTGCGAAATGATTGCGCAAATGCATGATCAGGCTGGACGTATAGCTATTCCTGGTTTTTATGACCGCGTGCGGCGATGGGATGCGAAGGAGCGCGCCTATATGAACAGGGTTGGGCCATCTGATGAAAAAATATTACAAGATGCCGGAGCGGCAATGGGTTGGGGCGAACCGGGTTATTCATTGTATGAGCGTACTACAATCCGCCCTGCGATCACGGTAACCGCCATTCATGGCGGATATCAAGGTGGCGGCGTTAAAGCGGCCATTCCAACGCGTGCTGTGGCCAAACTGAACTTCCGTCTGGTACCAGACCAGGACCCGCAGGAAATTGATCGGCTGTTCCGTAAATATGTGGCAAAGATTACGCCACCGGGCATGCGGATACGAATTCGCACATTCGCATCGGCCCGACCTGTGCTGATAGACCGTAACCATCCTGCAGTAATGGCTGCGATGCGCGCCTATCATCAGGGATTTGAGGCAGCGCCGGTATTTTTGCGCAATGGCGGCACGATTCCGGTAGTGGGTCTGATTCAGGAAATCTTGCATCTGCCTGTTGTGTTGATGGGCTTTGGTTTGCCAGACGACGCTATTCACGGAGCGAATGAAAAATTTCATTTACCCAATTTTTTTAATGGAATTGAGACCGGCATCCGGTTTCTGACAGCAATAGGACAGAGACAGCATGCCAGTCTTGTCAGGCGGGATAACAGGCAAATATTCGTAACACAGTAACATTTTGGAGGACATGATGATCATCGATTGCCACTGTCATGCCGGAAGCGGCGATGGTTTTACCGGACCCTGGGATACGCGGGCGCCATTGGAGGATTATCTGCACCGTGCCACCGCGGCAGGAATTCAGCGCAGCGTTTTATTTGCCGCATTTCATTCGAATTATGCAGCCGCCAATAAGGAGGTAGCGAGGATTGTAGCAAGCCAGCCGGACAGGTTTTATGGCTTTGCATTTGTGCATGCGGCCAGAGACCGCGGGCGGGTACATAAATTGATCGAAACCGCTGTCAGACAATATGGATTTGCCGGGATTAAAGTGCATCGCCATGATGCGCCGATTACCCGGGAAATCTGTGATGCGGCAAGAGCTTTCGCTTTACCGGTGCTTTACGATGTGGTAGGAGAAGTATCGGTTTGTGAGTTGCTGGCGCAAGAATACCCGGATGTCAACTTCATTATTCCCCATCTGGGCAGCTTTGCCGACGATTGGCGTGCACAATTGGTTCTCATTGATCATTTGGTTCGTCATCCGAATATCTATACGGATACTGCCGGCGTGCGGCGTTTTGATTTGCTGGAACAAGCGGTGAAGCGCGCCGGAGCGGACAAGATTTTGTTTGGTTCAGATGGGCCATGGCTTCATCCAGGCATTGAATTGGCAAAAATCAAGGCATTATGTCTTTCACCACAGCAGGAAAAATTGATTTTGGGGATCAATTTGCTAAATTTAATCCATACTGCGCGGCAGCAGTGGCCATTTGCTTTATCCGAAAGGCAGAACGTGCAATTCGCTTTTTCCGAATAAAGTCATCAAGCAATGATGCGTATCAATACTCGCTATTTTCCTGGCGTTGTGCAGCTCTGCGTAGCTGCAGAGCGCGGTCGGTTACGCCAAGGCGTTGCGCAGCCCGCTGCAAATTGCCGTTTGCTTCATCGACCGCGATACGAATCGCGGTTTCTTCGGTATTTTTGCTGATAGTTTTGAGTCCCATGCCGCGGCTAAGCGCGATGCGGATGGCGCGTTCAAAACTCATATCGCGCCATTCTTTCCAATCTTCAGATAAAACCGGCCGTTCATCCGGTGGAATGCAGCCGACCGTAATAGGGCCTTCACCCGCATAGCGGCACAACATCCGCGCAATTACCTGCTTGAGGTCGCGCACATTGCCCGGGTATTGCCTGCGCAACAGATATTCTTGGACAGGTTTATCGATGGCGGGCACATTGTGGTTCGTGCAGTTTTTTTTTAGGAAATGATTGGCCAAAGGCAAAATATCTTCAGATCGTTCACGCAGCGGCGGTAAGCGGCAGATATAACTGGCAATCCGGTAATAGAGATCGGCGCGGAATTCACCGCGTTGAACTTGCGCCATGAGGTCGCGATTGGTGGCGCAAATTAACCGGAATGACGTGCGTTGCCAGGCATTGCCGCCGACACGTTTGTAAGTTTGCTCTTGAATGACCCGTAATAGCTGAGTTTGCATGGCCAGGGATAATTCGCCCACTTCATCCAGAAAAAGCGTGCCGCCGTTCGCGAGCGCGAATACGCCATCCCGTGAAGATGCAGCGCCTGTAAATGCCCCCCGTTCATGACCGAAAAATTCACTGCCCGATAATTCCGGCACAATGGTTGTGCAATCCAGAATGACAAGCTCGCCCTTATCGGTGCGATTATCGAGCGTGTGTATGAGATTGGCCAGTAATTCCTTTCCTGTTCCGCTTTCGCCGAGAATTAATACCGATACGTTGGTAAAGCGCGCGACTTCGATCACTTGGCGTAATATGGTTTGCAGTGTTTGGCTTGTACCAACCAATGCATTTTGAACAAGCGAAGAATTGAGTAACCGATTGATGGCTTCCCAGCGGCGCAGGCGGGCGGTGATTTCGTGAATGATCAAATTATCTTTTGTGCAAACCAGTACATCAGACGCGCCAGCTTCCATCAATTGCCAGATGGCTTCTCCTGAAATCGCTTCGTGACAGCAGGCAAGGACTTGTATTTGACCGTTGTGGCTAAGGTCGCATAACTGTTCGCAGAGTTCCGGGGTTACTTTGTTGCTAAAGACGATACCGGAGTGACTGCAGGGAACGCGATAATCTTGTACTTCGATGCCCTGCTGGGTCAAGAGGTCGATGAATTTACAAATAGTTTTTTCTGAGTACTCTCCGACGCCGCGAATCCAGACGGTGATAGGTTCAGATATATCATTAAAGAAAGTATCCATAGTATTTAGCAACGAACTGATTGAATTACATCCACGAAGAATCCGGAAGGACTCTTCTCATGTTTGATAATTGCTTGCAGTCAGTGTCGCTATACTTGGATTTTTTGATCAGCCGAATTACTTCTTATTAGTATTCAGCAGGTTGTTATTGAAGTGTTGCACAAGCAATTATTTTTTTATCGCATGGGGGTTAACCTCCATGCCTATAATTTCATTCTAAAGTAAATTACCTTAATCTTGAAGAAAAATTATGTGTTTTTGTTACCTTGTAATTCTATTAAGAACCGAATGGGGTGGACCCGGATTCTCACTCAATAATAACGATAGAATTTTGTTTCGGACGCTCACTAGGAGGTGGTTTGAGCGAGTACTTAGCTATCTTATAAGTTAATGAAAATCCGGTTTTAATCTGAATTGACCACAAATCCGCATATCCATACTTGCGGCATTTTCATTCATTACTGATAAGGCTATCACCGAATGGTCTAATTCTATGTGAGATTAATCACATGCCCTGCAATTTTATGGCATCATCATTAACCAATTGAAATATGAACTATTAGAAAATCTATTATCAGTCAATGTATTGTGGTGATCTGAAGTGGCTGTTGTCATATTTCATTTGATTCTTCTCATATTTGCATTGACCTGATATGGCTTATTGCGTTATTTTTACCCATTTTTATAAAAGAGCCTTTGATGAGTTTCAGTTTTTTATTGGTTGGCGATTTTAATGGCCAAATCTTCTAAACAAGTTGTTTCAACTCAGCCGGAGAGCTTTGAAGCGGCGTCGGATGAGCTGGAAAAGATAGTGTTGGCGATGGAAACAGGGCAAATGTCACTGGAGGCTTCGCTGTCAGCCTATCAACGTGGGGTCGAGTTGTTGCAATATTGCCAGAGTAAATTGCAGGATGCGCAGCAACAGGTCAAGATACTTGAAGCCGATATGTTAAAAAATTTTACCAAACCTGATCCTGATGATCGTTGATTTTCAGAACTGGGCGACTAGCTGCCAGGCACGCATCGAAACATTCTTGCAAGCAAGACTGCCTGCAATTGATTGTGTTCCTGAGCGATTACACAAAGCCATGCGTTATTCCGTGCTGGGAGGGGGTAAACGGGTACGCCCGTTGTTATCCTTTGCGGCTGGAGAGCTTGCGGGTGCTGATGTTGAACGTGTTACTACCGTAGCTGCTGCGGTAGAACTTATTCATGCCTATTCGCTTGTGCATGATGATTTGCCGTGTATGGATGATGATATTTTGCGGCGTGGTAAGCCTACTTGTCACGTAGAATTTGATGAAGCTACTGCGCTATTGACTGGCGATAGTTTGCAAACGTTGGCTTTTGAGATATTGGCGGAAAAGCGTTTGACTGATGTGCCAGAGTCGCAATTAGAAATGATTGCACATTTAGCGCTGGCAGCGGGTTCGCGGGGAATGGCGGGGGGACAAGCATTTGATCTTGATAGTGTCGGTAAACCACTAAGCTTGCCGGAGTTGGAATATATGCATATTCACAAAACCGGCGCATTGATCCGTGCCGCAGTCATGCTTGGTGCTCGTTGTAGCAGCCGTTTAAACGCTGAGCAACTGGGTAAATTGGATCATTTTGCCAAATGTGTCGGTTTGGCATTTCAAGTAGTCGATGACGTGCTGGATACAGAAGCAACAACGGCGACACTGGGTAAAACTGCCGGTAAAGATGCGGAGAACAATAAGCCCACTTATGTCAGTATCCTAGGTATCAGCGAAGCGCGAGAGTTGGCGAAAAAATTGCAATGTGACGCTGATAAGGTTTTGAATAGTTTTGGTGAAGGTGCATTACGGTTGCGTCAAGTTACTGATTTCATTATTAAACGTAAATTCTAAATTTCTTCTTCTTGATCTATTTATTTCCAGGACTTGAATGTATCCACTACTAGATACCATTAACTCACCATTCCAGTTACGTGAACTGGAGCAAAAAAAATTACCTCAATTTGCCAAAGAGTTACGCAACTTTCTAGTTGAATCAGTTGCTAAAACCGGTGGACATTTATCTTCCAATCTGGGTACGGTGGAATTGACCATTGCCTTGCACTATGTTTTCAATACACCTTACGATCAGCTTGTTTGGGATGTGGGGCACCAGACTTACGCGCATAAAATTTTGACAGGCCGGCGAGAAGGTATGAGCAAGCTTCGCATGCACGGCGGCATAGCAGGATTTCCCCGTCGTGATGAAAGTGAATATGATGCATTCGGTACTGCACATTCAAGTACCTCAATTAGTGCTGCATTAGGTATGGCAGTGGCCGCGCGACTAAACAAATCGGATCGGCGTGCAATTGCCATTATTGGTGATGGCGCTATGAGTGCTGGTATGGCGTTCGAGGCGCTAAATAATGCGGGAGTGATGGATGCCAATTTGCTGGTGATCCTCAATGACAACGATATGTCGATATCACCGCCGGTGGGAGCATTGAATAATTATCTAGCCAAGTTGATGTCTGGGCGGTTTTATGCCACGGCGCGGCGCGCTGGCGAGAAGGTGCTAGGTGTGGTGCCTTCCGTATTGGAGCTGGCAAAACGTGCTGAAGAGCATGTTAAAGGCATGGTAACGCCTGGCACATTATTTGAAGAATTTGGATTTAATTATATCGGTCCGATTGATGGGCATGATTTGGATGTTCTGATTACGACTCTGAAAAATATCAAACTTCTTGATGGACCGCAATTTCTTCACGTGGTTACCCGAAAAGGAGCAGGCTATAAAGTCGCCGAAGAGGATCCTATCTTATATCACGGTGTTGGTAAGTTTGATCCGAAAAAAGGAATTGTCGCTAAAGCTAACGGTAAGCCGACCTACACACAGGTTTTTGGTGATTGGTTGTGCGACATGGCCACGCAAGATTCACGTCTGATCGGTATTACACCGGCAATGCGTGAAGGCTCGGGATTGGTTCGTTTTTCACAAGAATTTCCAGAGCGTTATTTTGATGTCGGTATTGCGGAGCAGCATGCGGTTACTTTTGCTGCAGGTGCAGCATGTGATGGCTTGAAACCGGTGGTTGCGATTTATTCGACTTTCTTGCAGCGTGCGTATGATCAATTGATTCATGATGTTGCTATCCAAAATCTTGCAGTTGTCTTTGCCATTGATCGCGCCGGTCTAGTAGGTGCCGATGGACCCACACATGCAGGAAGTTTTGATTTATCTTATCTGAGATGCATTCCGAACATGACGGTTATGGCGCCAGCTGATGAAAATGAATGCAGGCAGATGTTGTTTACTGCTTTTAAACTGGATACGCCATCAGCGGTACGTTATCCGCGAGGATCCGGAGTGGGGGTGCAAGTGCAGAAGAAGATGCAAGCACTGCCGATCGGTCGTGGTGAGATACGGCGTCAAGGTGAGAAAATTGCATTGTTGGCATTTGGCAGCATGTTGGCGCCGTGCCTGGAAGCTGCAGATGAGCTCAATGCGACGGTAGTTAATATGCGTTTTGTCAAACCGTTGGATGATGAATTAGTAGCTGCTTTGGCGAATAACCATGAGCTGCTGATTACCGTGGAGGAGAATACTGTAATAGGCGGTGCAGGCAGTGCTGTAACAGAATCGCTCAATAGCCAACAAATTGATGCCCAAGTATTGCAATTGGGATTACCGGATATTTTTATCGATCAAGGGGATCATGCGCAAATGCTTGCAGATTGTGGATTAGATAAGAATGGTATTATTAAGTCAGCACGATTAATATTAGGCGAATAACTTTTGCCTTTAGTGAGTGTCTATTTTTCTGTAACAGCATTAATTTTGACCTGGAATTGATCAGCATATGATTCAATTATTGCCAGGTATTCCTCGTTGCTTAGGAGAAAAATATGAATAAACAAATAGACTTACCGATTGCTGATGTACAGAATACACTTGATACTCGGCGTATTGCGATCGATAGGGTGGGAATTAAGGCTATACGTCACCCTGTAGTTGTCGCTGACAAAGATGATGGCGTGCAACATACCGTGGCAATTTTCAACATGTATGTGAATTTGCCGCATAATTTCAAAGGCACCCATATGTCTCGCTTTGTTGAGATTTTGAATAGCCATGAACGGGAGATTTCTGTCGAATCCTTCCAACTTATGTTGCGGGAAATGATCGAAAAACTGGGAGCGGATTCAGGCCATATCGAAATGACTTTTCCTTATTTTATTAATAAATCCGCGCCTGTTTCTCAAGTAAAAAGCTTATTGGATTATGACGTGACATTTACAGGCGAAATTAAAAATCATGAGTATTTTTTTACCATGAAAGTGGTCGTTCCAGTTACCAGTTTATGTCCATGTTCCAAAAAAATATCCAATTATGGTGCTCATAATCAACGGTCACATGTCACTATTTCAGTACGTACCAACAGCTTTGTATGGATCGAGGAAATTATCAGGATTGCAGAGGATAATGCTTCGTGTGAATTATATGGCCTTTTGAAAAGACCCGATGAAAAGTACGTAACCGAGCGAGCCTATGATAATCCTAAGTTTGTTGAAGATATCGTGAGAGATATTGCAGAAGTGCTTAATCGTGATGAACGTATTGATGCGTATATAGTTGAATCGGAAAATTTTGAATCTATTCATAATCATTCAGCTTATGCATTGATAGAAAGTGATAAGAAGAAACACTAAAAGATTTCCAAGGCGAAATTCTTAATACGCTGTTTTGTTTCAAAAAATATGAATTGAAAGTAAATATAGCCTGCAATTCCTGGCGTAATCTTGTTGAACGGAGAATGGATCATATGTCACATTTGATTATCCAAGAGCGTGCCAGGGGGGCGATTATGGGAGCTTTCATTGGCGATGCTTTAGCACTTGGTCCGCATTGGTATTACGATCTTATGGAAATGCGGCGCGATTATGGAGAGTGGATCACTACGTACACAGATCCAAAACCGGGTCGCTATCATAGTGGACGCAAAGCAGGTCAGCTCTCGCAATCCGGCATCATTCTTAAGCTCATGCTTAAATCCCTTGTTGCGCACGGTGGTTATGATGAGAGGGATTTCTGCCATCGCATGGATGAAGAGCTTTTTCCATTCCTTGATGGTAAACCAATGAGCGGGCCGGGTGGTTACACCAGCCAATCCATTCGGACAGTATGGCGGCGACGCGTTGAGCAGCAGTTGCCATGGGGACAAGTTGGCAGTCATGCTGATGATACCGAAGCGATTGAACGTACACTGGCATTGGGTGTGCGTTATGCATTTCAGCCTGTAGAGCTCGCTCATACCGTTGCAAGCAATACAGCCCTAACCCAAATTGATGAAGCCGTGATCTCCATGACAGTTGCTTATGCGGCGGTGTTAGGTATGCTGATGCAGGGACATGCGTTGGATAAAACACTATCCGCAAAGTTGATGAAATTGGTAAAAAGTGGGAAGTTACCCTTTCATGCAGTAACCTTTGACGATTTGCAGCCACCACGAGCAGGTGATCTTGATCCACCGCGTGCTGGAAAATTTGCTTCGCCCGATGCTTTGCTGACGCCATCCTATATGGCTCAAGCAGCGGCAGATCCGGATATACGCATTGAGCCGGCGTGGAAGGTATCCATTGTCTATGGTATGCCTTGTGCCATATATCACCAGCTTCCTGCGGTTTATTATCTTGCCGCACGTTTCTGTGATGATTTTGAGTCCGCCGTATTGCATGCTGTCAATGGTGGTGGGCAAAATCAGGCGCGTGCTATTCTCACAGG
>WBZL01002049.1_pt2 | contig 17122 bp, 15 predicted proteins | sample 5204291 | NCBI WGS metagenome assembly WBZL01 (sample SAMN12344345, study PRJNA552823) | activated sludge metagenome | biome: Activated sludge suspended growth; feature: Nitrification reactor; material: Wastewater; isolation source: activated sludge from nitrification reactor of wastewater...
CCGTTGGGGTTGTAGGTTGGATCGACAGTAAAAATGAGCGGCGAGCCGCCCCAGGTTTGAATGCCGCCATGCCCGCGATAATTGAGAATGGACGCCCCGTTGGTCGTCGTGGTGGCGGTGATTTCTGCCATAATTTGTTGGCGGAGGGTTTCGGCGGCTTCTGTAGTGGCTGCTTGCAAGCAGAAGTGCATTTTGTTGAAGCTGTCGGGGATGAGGGGGTCGGTTTGGGTCTGGTTAGCGGCGCAAAAGCTGCCGCCGGCGTCATCGTCGTCGGCGACGAAGAGGATTTTGGCCTGCCAGGGGGCAGGGGTAAGTTGATTCTGTTCGTAGCGGATGATTTTGTCGACGACGGCTTGGGCCTGGATGGTGTCGTTAACCGGCAGGCGGCCGATGGCCATATCGGGCAGGAGGTCGCTGCCTGTTAGGAGAACGGCCGTTAGATCCGACGGCACCAGCCCTTGAAAGCGGTCCACAAAAGCCAGTTCGGTGGGAATGTAGCTGACGGCCGTGGTGTCCCACACGCCGCAAAAGGCAGCGCAGCTCATGTGGCGCGGAGCAATCAACCCATCTCCAACCAGAACAACATACGCCGGAGCCTTTGGCCAGGTGTACAGGGCGTCCTTGAGGTAATCGTGAACGGCCGTGGGCAGCGGCAGGCCGTAGGCATATTGGTTAATGACATCATTGATGTCGGCGACGAAAGTTGACAGGCCGCCATAAGCGCTGTTTTGCCGGTGATTGGCCAACTGCTGTGCCTGCGGCAGAAAGTTTGCATGGCTGATGGCGATCCATTCAGCCCCGGTTGCGGGTGAAAGGTCAGCCGGGATGTATTTGCTGTAGGTGATAACGCCGGTTCCGCTGAGGAGATTCGCGGTTGTCGTGGCGATAAATTTGGCGCCGGCCGGCTGGTTGACGGCAAACTGGAAAGTGTAATCGCCGGGATTACCGCCAATGTCGCTGCTGTCCATTGTGATGGAAATTGGCTGGTGGGGCGCGGTGATATTCCACACAATCACGTTGGCCGCATTGTTCTCGGTGAAGCCGCTGACCCATAATTCTCGTCCGCCTGTCTCATCGGAAAATTGTAGTTGATTGTTTTTGGCGATCAGGTGGCGCATATAGTCCACCGTAATTCGATTGAGGTAAATTTCCTCTGTTTCCCCAGGATTTAGCACGGTTCCCAGGATGATTTGCACGTTGTTGAGGCCGTTGAGCAGGGTTGTGATCGGCACGGTGTTTGTAATGTTGATGCTGCGGATGCGCAAGGGATCGCCCGGCTGTCCCCAGGTTGCCTGGCCGCAGTCAGGGCTGCCGTTCAAACAGCCGCGCACATTGTAGGTAATTGTTTTGGGCGTTTTCGAGCTTTCGCGGGAGAAAACCTCAATGGTGTAGCTGGCTTCCGGCTGCGCCGGGTCCATAACAGGGTCGGGCAAGGTGATTTGTTCTGTGCGGGTGTACGGCACTGTTGTGCCCGCGGGTTTCCGATAGTAATTCCAATACCAGGAGTCAGGTTCGTTGGGGAATTGATCCCATTTGTTGGTCCAGGTGCTGAAGAAATATTTTTCATCTTCGCGGGTGATGCTGGCTAGGTAGCTGGTTTTGGTGATCTGGCCGGTTCCGGCCAGATTGGTTGTGGTTGCCATGGGGGTTGGTGCGCCGCCATCCCACAGCCAGAAAACGTTGTTGATGGCTAATTGTTTGTCATAGCGGGATTCGTTGACGGCCCAGCCATAAAAGCGGATGGTTTCGCCGGGGTCAAAGATATTGTTGGCGTCGCCGGTGAATTGGTAAGCGACGGATTCGCCGCGATTCATCATGACGATGGTGTTGGGGTTAAGGGGCAGCATCCCGGCTTGCAGCAGATCGTCGTAACGAATTTCGTAGATGCCATCGCGGGCGATTTCGATTTTGAGGGTGGGTTGGCCAACGGGGAGGTTGACGGCCGTTTCCCGATTGTTTGTTTCCGCCGGCAGGCTGCGCCACAAAGCGGCCTGATCCGGATTGAGCAAATTGCCGGCGAGGGCTTTTTGGTAGGCATCGTTGGGGGTGGGCGACGGCCGTAGATTCGCTAAATCCCCACCGCTAAAGAAAACCGAGACTTGCAATTGCGTTGACTGACTGATTTGCTGTTTCGCCGGGTTGTACCGCACCGGGTACAACTTTAGTTGGACCAACCGCACATCGCGGTAATACATGGGTGCGGATAGTTCGTAGACGGCCGTGGGGTAAAGCGCATCCTGGCCGTAAATGGCTGGGTCGGGCACGGCAGTGGGTGGAGTGGAATCTGTCGAAGCGGCGGGAAACAGCGCGTTTTCATCGGCATTGTCGAAGACCAGCGACAGATCAGGAGCGGCCGCGAGCGCGGGCACGGCCCGGGTTGTGGTTTGTAAAGCCTGCACTTGCACCGAAACTTCTGCTTCAGGCGGCACGGCGATGAAGGCGCTGTAATAGGGCAGCATGGGCGCACCGGGGGTTTGCACCACCTGGGACAGGCCGTCTACTTCGACAATTCCGTTGGCGGTGGGTTGCAGAACGGCCGTGTTTAACACAAAACTCAGGCCATTGTCTGATTGGGTCAGCTTATCGATCAGGGGAAACGAACGAGATGAATGAACGGCCGTTTGCGAGGCGAGTGCTTGCAGGAATATGGCTGCCAGCAGAGCAGTTGGAATTGACACAGCGAGAAAGAACCGAAGGATTCGCTTGATTCTCATAAAATTTTCTTCCTTATCGCCATTACTTTGGATAAAGGGCTGCAATAAAACAGGACTGGAACGGCCTTCAGGATGAAGATTCCCAGAATATCAGGTTTCGTTGGCTCAGGTCAGTAATAAATGCTTGAAGATCGTGCGCCGCACGTTCAGGCGAGATGGCATACGTGGAAACAAGGGCGTCTTGGATTTCGGTGGGATGATGATCTTGGACGAGCATTTGCCAGATAAAAGTGCCTACTTGATTCAGGACTCGGATTTTTCCAGTTTGCGGCGAAACAATAATGGCGTCGCCATCGAGAATTTGCCAGGATACGGAACGATCAATAACGAGACGATTTTGACTGCTTGCGGTCATTAGACACTTCCTTCCCGCAGCCCGGAAACCAACAGCCCCAGGCCGACGAAGGCGGTAACGGCCGTTAACACCACCGCCCACCAAGTTACTCTGGGCACAGTATAGGAAAACATATCCTCTTCGTACCGGTTCACCGACGCGTTTGTTTGCACTTCCTCCAAAACATAAAAATAGGTTTTGCCTGGCTCCACATCACGATCCACATAAGAATACGACGCGCCAGAGACGGCGCTGCCCTGGCTGTCGATCATCGTATCGTTAATCAATTCAAAATCGCCATCAGCCGACGAGCTGCGATAAAGGAAAAAACCGGCTGTGTCTAACTCGGTGGCCGTTTCCCAGTTCACCTTCACCGTAACCGGATTGGTAAGTTGATATAGCAGGAGCGCTCCGGCCAACAAAAGCCAGAAAATTCCCATCATCACCATCAGGGAGGATGATTTGGTGCTTGTTTGTAGATGCATGATATCCATTATCGTCGCGTCAGACCGGCCAACCAGTTTGGCAGTTTTGTTGAACCATGTTGTTTGGTGCGGCGTTTTTTCGTTTGGGTGTTGTATTCGTAGGCGGTGTAATAGTAGTAATAGCCGTATCCACGACGATCCGGGTTTAGTTTGTTCAAGATGGCTCCAAATACGTTGCCCCCGGTGTGCTGAAGGCGTTCAGTCGAACCAATCAGGGTGTTGCGCTTGGTTTTGCCGGTGTCCACCACAAGTAGGCAGCCACTTACCAGCGCGCCTAAAATCGAAGCGTCAGCTACCGTTAGCGCAGGAGGCGTGTCCAAAATAACCACATCGGCGGCATCTTGCAGTTCTTGCATCATTTGCGCCATGCGCTGTGAGCTGAGCAATTCGGCCGGATTGGGCGGAATGGGACCGCTGGTCATGATGCGCAAGTAGGGAATTTCGGTATCTTGAACGTGTTGATTAACCGGCGACTCGCTGTCGAGAACGGCCGTTGTTAGCCCAATATTATTCGACACTTCAAAAATTTTGTGCTGCACAGGTCGACGCAGGTCCGCATCTACCAAAATCACCCTTTTGCCGGTTTGAGCCATGACCACAGCCAGGTTCGCGGCCGTCGTCGATTTGCCTTCTCCCGGTGACGAACTGGTGATCAGAATGCTGTGCAGTCCTTCATCAACGGCCGAAAAACTCAGATTTGTGCGCACCACACGGTACGCCTCGGAAATGGGATCACGCGGGGATAACTGGGTGATGAGTCTTTGGGGCATGGCTTCCGACTTGATATTGGCAATGGCTCCCACCGTCGTCAGCCCGGTGTCTTCCAAAATTTGATCTGGCGATTTGACCGTATCGTCCAGATATTCAATCAAGAAAATGATTCCGATCGCAATCATCCCGCCAACCACCATCGCCAACATGGTGTTGGTTGCCGTGCGTGGGCGGATAGGCGAAGTAGGTGCGGTTGCCGGTTCGATGGGCACAAGATTGCTGCTTTCCTTCGCCTGGTCGATTTGCAATTGGTTCAAATTGTTAAAGGCTTCAGTATAGCGAATTTGCGCTTCGTTTAACTGCGTTTCCAGCCGGGAGCGCAGGGCCAAATCCTCGGCCGAATCGGCTTCGCTGAGGGCGTTGATCTCGGTTTCTAAGCCTTGAATGGTGTCGGCGATTTCGTTCATGCGGCCTTGCCAGTTGGCTATTGGCTCCGCATAACGCAAATTATCGCGCGCCTGGTTTTCAGCTATGAACACTTCGCCCAAGGCATTGGCAATGGCTGCAGTGCGCTCTTTGTCTGTGTCCTCAACGCTGATGACGATGATCTGGGTATCTTGTGGCGCAGAAACGGTGATTTTCCCTCTTAGCGCGGCGGCTGAAAAAGGTAAATCCAATGCGGTGATTGTTTTTTCCAAAATGGGCGTGGTTGTCAGGATTTCCACGTAGGTTTGCGCCAGACGCTGTTCAAAGAGAACTTGCGAATAATCATTGCCGGCATTGGAGCCTGGCGCTTCGTCGATGAGCAGCCGCGAGGAAGCGCGATATACGGGAGTCGTGTTTTTGCTTACGATGTAAGCCGCGCCGCCGGCGACTAGAATGCCCAGCACAACCAACCACGTCCATCGCCAGACCAGAGAAAAATAATCTTTTAAAGCCATGATCTCTTAAAAACTCCTAGGGAAATCTAACAAACAGTGAAAAATTAGCTTGCTCTGACAAGTGTAATGAGGTTATAGAGGCATAGCAATGTGAAAAAGGTCCATATGCCAGTTTCCCAGATTTGTCCGCTTGTGCCGGCTAACCCGATGCCTATCAGGATTAGACCAGACCAAAATGTTATTAAAAAGGAAGGAGCGTCTAGTTGTGCCTTTAACGGCCGTTTCTCCTCTCCAGCCTGCCAATAATGGTAGCTAAAGGAGGCCAATAAAACCGCCAGGCCGAGTATCCAAAAACTGTTGATGAAGACCGAAAACCAATTAATCACAAGCCAAGAGTATAGCATATGCTAAAATGGGCACAACATCACCGATCAACTCAGGCCAGACAGGCAAGGATTATATGCAATTTTCTGCTAGCTTAGCGGGTCTTCCTTACAATTTTAATGGCACGTTTATTGAGGGCGAATATGGCGAAAAAACAATCACAATATGTATGTAATTCTTGCGGGCGGATTACGCCGGTTTTTATGGGTAAATGCCCGAAGTGCGGCCAATTTGGCACGATGGAAGAGGAAATTTTGGTGAGCGAGAGTACGGCCGTTGCCAAAAACCGCCGCGCTCACAGTTATACCCAGGACCAGCCGCAGCGTCTCGCAGATATTACCTCTGATGGCGTCGAACGTTTGCCGCTGGCCATTACCGAATTCTCGCGCGTGTTGGGTGGTGGCTTGGTCCCGGGTTCGCTCGTGCTGTTAGGCGGTGAACCGGGCATTGGCAAATCTACCTTACTGCTGGATGTGGCCGCTCTGGTGGCCAATCAACATGGCTTGGCCCTCTATGTCTCTGGCGAGGAAAGTGCCCGCCAGATCAAAATGCGCGCGGATCGGATGGACATCCGGGCGGATGATTTGTTTTTGGTAACCGAGACAAACCTTTCTGTGATTTTAACCCACGTTGAAAAGCTCAAACCGGCCATGCTGATTGTGGATAGCATCCAGACCACCTACGATGACGCGCTGACTTCCACTGCCGGCAGCGTAAGCCAGGTGCGAGAATGCGCCAGCCGCTTTCAGGAGCTTGCAAAGTTAAATGGAGTAACAGTGTTTTTAGTTGGCCATGTGACTAAAGAGGGGGCTATTGCTGGTCCGCGCGTTTTGGAGCACATTGTCGATACGGTGCTTTATTTGGAAGGCGACCCGTTTCACCGCTATCGTTTGCTGCGCAGCGTTAAGAATCGTTTTGGCGCCACCAGCGAGGTTGGGGTTTTTGAGATGGCCGAACGGGGTATGGTGGAAGTGACCAATCCTTCGGAAGCGTTTTTGGCCGAGCGGCAAGTGAACGCGCCGGGGTCGGCCATTGCCGTGACGATTGAGGGGACACGGCCGTTACTTGTAGAAGTTCAGGCTCTGGCCAGCAGCACCACGTTTTCCAACCCGCGCCGCACGGCTAATGGCGTGGATTATAATCGGCTGCTGCTGCTGACGGCCGTTCTCACCCGTCGTGTCAATGTCCCCCTTTACGACAAAGACGTATTCCTTAATGTGATCGGTGGGCTGCAAATCGACGAACCGGCTGCCGACCTGGCTATCGCCATCGCCCTGACCAGTAGCGTTAAAGACCGACCCATCCATGCCGACATGGCGTTTGTCGGCGAAGTCGGGTTGAGCGGTGAGTTACGGGCAGTCAGCCAACTGGAGGTTCGCCTGCGCGAGGCAGCAAAATTAGGTTTTAAACGCTGTGTGGTTCCCCGCCCAACCCGAAAAAGCGGCCTGACTATCCCTGACGGATTGGAAGTGATCGGCTGCCGGACATTGGCTGAAGCGATTCAAGCGGCGCTTCTCCCAGCTTGAGATTGGAGATTAGCCTAATCTCCAATCTCCATTTTCGGCTAAGGTCTTCTGCTGATCCAGAGCAAACCCACACCTGCGAGCGCCATCACGACAATAACGCCCAGAGCGATAAGCACCAGGGTATTCAATCCCGGCAGGGAATTGCCTGAGTTTGTGGACGAAGCAGATATGGCATTGGTGGGAATCGGGGCGGGGGTGTTGTTGGCAACGGCCGTTGCCCCCGGTGTATTTGTCGGCATCGGTGTAACCGTCGGCAGCTGTGTCTCCGTGGGCGATGGGCTGGTCGTGGGTGTCGCCGTTTCCAGCTCTGCGGGCAAATTTGTCGAGCCGCCCACCTCTTCTGGCTGCGGTTGATGGCCCACCACCACTTCTTGCCCCAATTGCAGCACGCTGGTTTCATCCAGTCCGCTCACCTCGTAGAAGGCTTCTACCGTGAGATCGTAAGTGCTGGCGATGCCGATCGGCGTATCGCCTTCTTTGACGATGTGGACGATACGGCCGTCTGGTTTTACGCGCGCCTGGGGAAAGCCCGGTAAGAGTGTAGATCCGTCCGGCAAAACGGAATAGCCGATAATCAAAGTTTGACCAGCGGTCAATAACGCCCCTTCGGTGAGATTGTTAAAGGCGTACAAATCGCCCAGCGGCACGTTAAACCGGGTGGCAATGCCGATAAAACTGTCGCCTGGCTCAACGGTGTAGACGATACGGCCGTCTGGCAGTGCCGTAGGGGTGACAAATGGCGTCGCGCTTGGCAGCGGCGTGGCCGTATTGGCCGGCGTGTTGGTCACCGCGGGGGTGGCGGACGGGTTAATTTGCTGCGCGCCGCCAGAGGCGGAAACGGTTGTGGGTTGTGGGTTAGCGACGGCCGTTGTGGGTTGAATGGGTGGTGGCGGCGGCGCTGCCAAACTGCCAGATTTATACCCGGCGCTTAATTCGGCCGTGAGTTGTAAAAATGTATTGCCATATTCCAGACTCGGCTCAATCTGACTGCCCTCTTTCCATTCATTAAACGAGGTGATAATCAGCATATCCGGCGAACTGGCGGCCGCGCCGCCAAAACTGGCGCGATAAAAATCGCCATTGGCCCGATCACGGGAAAATGCCGCGTCGCCGCGTCCCAGCAATGTGTCATTCCAACCAGGCATGGCCGTTGCTACCCAATATTTATAACCGCCATACGTGGCGGCTGCGGCGCGAGTGTTAGACGCCCAACTAGCGGCTGTGCCCGCAGGATTGCCTGACCAGGCGATGTTGTACAGGTGGAGACCGTCAAATGCGCCCAGGTAGCTGGTATCGCCGCCTTCGGCAATCCAGATGCTGTTGCGGTCCGGGTCTACCGCGTTGCGAATCGTTACCCATTCACCGGCCGAAAGCAGCCAATTGGCCCAGAAAAAGACCACCGGTTTGCCATCCACGCGCAAATAGGCCGGGTGAGTGGTGTGCGTGGCGAAAAGAGTGCGCAGCGCGTTGATACGGTCGTCGTTGGTGGCGAAGAATGGGCTGCCGGTTTCAAAATCCACGGCGGCCTTAAAACCTTGCCCGCCCGCGATGTTGAGTAAGGCGCGAAAGTTGGTTTCGGTCTGATTATTTGCTTCTTGAGGTCCATACCAACTTTGCACGAACCCATCAATGCCGGCGGATTGAGCATCGGAAACCTGGCGTTGGATGACGCTGGTATCGGTGGAAAAGTATGGCGACACTGGCTGGTAGGGTGTTTTGCCGGGACCAAATGCATCTGGGCTGTACCAGGCATAATAAAAAGCGAGAACGAGCCGTGTTTGGCCTTGGGCTTTGGCTGCCGGTGTGCTGATGGCCTGGCCCAGCAGGAAAAGCAGGCCGATGGCGATCATGAGAGTAGTTTTTGATTTATTCATAAATGATTGTGACTATGCAGATCCCAAGGGGTTGTTCTTGAGAAAATAGGCCATTTGGAAATTAAACCCTCGGGGTCTTCCGAAAGAAACCTGAACGATTACAAATGATTTAGGCATTTGGGATAGGGAACGGCCGTTACTCGGCTCCTGGTCCCACATACCGATATTCCAAAGATGGAGTGGTAAATTCTGTTAGTAAATCCAGCGTGCGCTCAGCCTCAGTCTTGCCCAGTTGCGTGGTAAACCCCAGGATGATTTCTCGCAGAGTGGGAGCCTGATTGGCATATTCCACCACTCGTGGGTCGCCGCTGATGCCGCCTAGTTCAGCGGCTTTGGTGATGGCGTCTTGGAAATCGCCCAATTGATCGACCAATCCATTGGCCAGCGCCTGACGCCCGGAATAGACACGGCCGTCGGCCAACACGCGCACTTCTTCTTCGGAGAGGCGACGGCCGTCGGCAATCACACGTACGAACTCTTCATACGCTTCGTTGGTAATGGATTCCAAAATCGTGCGCTGCTCAGGTGTCAATTCTGCCCAGGTGCTGCCCATGGCTTTGTTTTCGCCGCTGGTGATTTCGACGATTCTTACGCCCACTTTGTCGATCAATTCAGAAGCATCGTAAAGTGTCATGATAACACCCAGGCTGCCAGTTAGTGTGTCTGGGCGAGCGATGATGTAATCCGCCGGGGCGCTGACATAATAACCACCGGAAGCGGCTACGCTAACCATACTGACAACGACCGGTTTTTCAATGGTTTGCAGCGCTTCCCATATTTGGGCTGATCCGGTTACTGAACCTCCCGGGCTATCTACCACCAGGACGATAGCTTTGACGCTGGAGTCTCCAGCCGCACTTTCGAGATCGCGGATAATGCGCCCACTGACAGCTTCACCGCCAGAGCCAGACTGGTCTCCACTTAGAATGGTTCCTTCAATGCGGACAACAGCTACTGCGTCGCTAAATCCGGCACCTGATGCGCCGGGCGCGCTGGCGAATCCCATAATGCTGGCGCCAAATACGGCCGTTCCAGCGAATACCGCGCAGCTGCAAACCGGCAGCAAAAATCCGACAATAACACCGATGAGCACCCATAAAGGAGTGCGCTCTGTTTTTTTAGTTTCCCCGGATGCCGGTGGTTCTGCTTGTGGCAGACCGGCTGGGGGAAGGTTCGGAGATGAAACGGCCGTTGGCTCTTCCATTTAAATTCTCAATCCCTTAATTTCATGGTGGCTGTTCTGACCCATCGGCTGATTACACTCCTGGGTTCAAATCATGCGGCTGGTAATAAATCCCTCAAGATCCAACTGCCGCCCCATAAACACTCATCAAACAAACGATCACAGCGCCTGTCATTATACCGTTGAACCGGAAAGGGCAAAGAAGACTTGAACAATTCTTAATATGTGTTATTATCCCGCGTTCGTTGCACAGCAGCATAAAATTTAATGTTTCGCTGCTTTCCGCTCTTGACATGATCAAGGGCATCACTCGCCCGAGTAATTCCACGGAAAGGAGGTTTATAGCAACATGCGCGAGTACGAAGTCACGATTATTTTGCAACCTAAATTAGAGGAGGCGCCCCGCAATGAATTGCTGGAGCGCATCGTAGGCTGGATGACCAATGGCGTTGAAGACGCGGAAAAACCCGTCGCCAACCATTGGGGCAAACGGTTTATGGCTTACGACATTCAAGGTCATCAGGAAGGCTATTACGTCATTTATGATGCCAAGATGGAGCCAGAGCAAATTACGGAATTGGAACGCAACTTCCAGTTTACCGAAGATATTTTGCGTTATCTGGTTGTTCGTAAAGAATCGTAAGAAGTTGTCAGTCGCCGCAAGGTGGGTGTCAGCGAATTGATGAGCGCCCCCCTGAGGTTGCGGCCCAGAGAGTGGTAAATGAACAAAGGATTAAACAAAGTCTTGTTGATTGGTCGTGTGGAAGGGGCGGTGGATATCCGCCGAATGCCAAACGGCCGTTCTGTGGCTGCGTTTACTCTGGCAGTCCCACGTACCTGGACTTCTGCTGAAGGGGAGCACTTCGAAGAGACGGAATGGTTTAATATTGTGGCTTGGGGCACTCTGGCTGAGGTTTGCGAAAAGCGCCTGACTAACGAGGGGCAAGTTTACCTCGAAGGACGGCTGCAAACACGCAGTTGGGACGACAGCGCCGGCCGCAAGCACTTCCGCACCGAAGTCGTCGCTCAGGAAATCATAACCTTATCAAGTTTTGAATAAAAAATTTGTCACGCCGCAGAGAATTTACCTGCGAGTGTGTCGCCCATGGAGGATATTATGACTTTTCAACAAGGTCGTAAGCGTTTTGTGCGTAGAAAGCGTGTTTGTGAATTTTGTGTTGAAGGCAGCAATTTTATCGATTATAAAGACGCGGAAAATCTGAAGCGTTACGTAACCGAATTTGGCCGTATGCGGCCGCGGCGTCAGACCGGTACTTGCGCCAAACACCAGCGCTCCCTGGCTGTTGCCGTCAAGCGTGCTCGCCACATCGCGTTGCTTCCTTTTGCTGTTGAGTAACGGCAAATAAATAATCGATCTGGCTATGAGCAAGAAAACCACAAACAGTAGAGCGAAAGAAGAAGAATTACGCCAATCACGCAAAGAAGTTCTTCTTGCCAGAAAGCAGGCACAGCAAACCCGCCAACTCCGTATAGCTTTAGGATTGGTGGGGGTTTTGATTGTCGCCGTGCTTGCTGTGGCGGTGATCAATGAATTAATTGTCGCCCCCAATCGAAGTGTGGCTACGGTTAACGATGACCAGATTTCCCTGAAAGCATTTCAGGAACAAGTGTCATTCGAGCGCGCCCGCCGGGTGGTATTGTTGGAAGATCAGTTAGCTGCTTTTGGTGGAGACGTGGGCATTATCCAACAATTCGCCAATCAGCTGTTGGTTGATATGTACCCGACGAATGCAGAAACTTTTGGCGAAACGGTGTTGAATCAAATGGTTGATGACATTTTGATCCGCCAGGCTGCGCAGGAACGAGGTATTACGGTTACCGATGCCGAGGTGGACGCAGAAATTGGCCGGTCATTCAACTATTTTGATGGCGGGTTGCCGACACCACTGCCGACAGCTACGCAAACGGCCGTACCCACCCCTTCCGTCACGCCGATTCCTACGGCCGTAATTACCGACGTACTGCCGACAGCCACCAGCTTCCCTACACCTACCGCCGGTCCAACCAACACACCGCAGCCGACCGCTACTCCGGTGACGGCCGATGCCTTCCAGCAGCAGTTATCCGATTTGTTGCAGCAATACACAGACCTGGGCGTTAACCAAAACGCTTACCGGGAAAGTGTGCGCATGCAGTTGTACCGTCAGAAATTGGCAGATGCTCTCGCTGTGGAAGAAGAACTGCCCCGCGACGCGGAACATGCTAACTTCTACGTGCTGGTGTTCGACAACCGCACAGAAGCAGACGATGTGGCCTCTACATTAACCGCCGATAATTTCCTGGAAGTTTGGAACACTATCCGCAGTCAACAGTCGAACCCCGATGCGACGTCGACCGCATTTGCCACAGAATTGTTTAACCGGACGCAAGATGATCTGGCAACAACCTTTAACCAGGAATTGGCTACGGCCGTATTCGAGCAAGCGCTCAATACCCCCACGCCGGTCATTACCATTACCGGCCAAGACGGAACGACAAATTTCGTTATTGCTGTTCCCAGCGGACGCCAGTTAGCCCCTTTGTCTGATTCGGCTTATCAGACCAAAAAAGATGAACTTGTGGCCTCCTTGTTAACCACGCTGCGAGGCGGCAATGTGGTTTTGGGCGATTATTGGCGGGGTCGTGTACCCACGGAGCCAGCGTTGGATAGTAAATTCTACGCGACACCTACGCCCGCGCCGGACCTCACCCTCCCCACAGTCGCGCCAGAGGCAGCTACGCCCGCGCCTTAAACGCGAAAACGTCGAATACACAAAAAACACCAGATAACCGCCGGTTATCTGGTGTTTTTTTGTGTATGCCGGCGGCGGTTAATGGATTTTTCGCCATATGAAGTAAGAAGCGGCAATACTGCCCAGAAAGAAGAAAGCGAAGAAAGTAATGGCTGCCATACTCATGCCGGGGAGTTTGAGAACGGCCGTGTCCATAAACAAACTTAATAAATTGCTGCCCAAAGCCCCGACAGCCATCCCCAAAATGCCCATTAGAACCCCCGCCAATGCCCCAAGAAAAATTGCCGTCATCATTCGGGTTCGTTTTTGCTGCGCGTTTATGGAATTATGTGCTGTTTGTGTGTTTGCTTTCATAAGCTCACTCCAAAAGATCAGCCCTCTAAATTTACTTTTTACCAAATCGTTGAAATATTGAATGCACGCCTGCCATCTGCTGCCCTACCAGATTATCTACAATTGATCTTAGACCTGTCAACCTTACCAAAGGGCTAACGGTTTGATTTTCGACTGTCAAGCCGGGGCGTGTTATAATTTTTTTCGATCTTTAAGCGTAAATAGGGGCGAACAGCATGACGTTCGCCCCTTTTCATTGCGAAAGCCCCACTGTTCAAGGAGAGATAGCGTGAATCTACATGAATATCAGGCAAAACGATTGTTTGCCGAACACGGTGTACCGATCCCGCAAGGGGATGTCGCTTCGACACCCGCCGAAGCGCGCCAGATTACCCGCGAATTAGATGGCAAAGTTGTCGTCAAAGCGCAGGTCTTAACCGGAGGACGCGGTAAAGCTGGTGGTGTCAAGCTGGCCAACAGCGCCGACGAAGCCGAATCCCATGCCAAACAAATTCTGGGCATGGACATCAAGGGTTTCAAGGTCCGTCGTGTTCTCATCGACAAACAAGCCCCCGGAATCGACCAGGAAATTTACCTGGCAGTCCTTATCGATCGCGGCCGTCGCCTGCCCATGATCATGGCCTCTGCCTCAGGCGGAATGGACATTGAAGATGTGGCCGACAAGACGCCCGAAAAGATTGTCACAGCCCACATCGAACCACAACTTGGTGTACGTGGCTACCAGACTACTTACATCGCCTCGCAAATTGGTTTGCCCCGCGAGCTTTGGCGCGATTTCCACAAAATCGTCGCCGGCCTCTATGAATGCTTCAAAAGCAACGATGCCTCTCTCACGGAAATCAACCCACTGGTCATTACCGGAGAAGGCAAACTCATGGCCGTCGATGGCAAAATGACCATCGACGACAACGCCCTATCGCGCCAGCCACGGCTGGCCGAAATGCGCGATGTTGCCGAAGAGCCAGAAGCCGAGCGTGAGGCTCGCCTGACCGGCATCAACTTCATCAAGCTGGATGGAAATATCGGCTGCATGGTCAATGGCGCCGGTTTGGCCATGACGACGATGGACATCATCAAGCTGTTTGGCGGCGATCCGGCCAATTTCCTGGATATTGGCGGCGGCGCCAAAGCGGATCAGGTTGCCACTGGTTTGCGTCTGATTTTGTCTGATCCCAATGTTGAGGCGGTGTTGATCAATATATTTGGCGGCATTACCCGTGGAGATGAGGTTGCCAAGGGTATTCTTCAGGCGTTGAGTGTTGTGCAGACGAATGTACCGATGGTCGTCCGTCTGGCGGGGACAAACGCGAAAGAGGGCCGGGAGATTTTGGCCGGGGCTGCCATGGAAACGGCCGAAACGTTATCCGATGCTGCCCAGAAGGCTGTTGCCGCTGCCGCAAAAGCCACAAAGGCAAACCAGGAGTAGGTCATGAGCATTTTAGTCGATAAAAATACACGGTTAGTTGTTCAAGGTATTACCGGACGTGAGGGTAGTTTCCACACGGAACAAATGTTGGCGTTTGGCACAAATGTAGTCGCTGGCGTCACCCCCGGAAAAGGCGGTCAGTGGTTTGAGTCAGACGGCCGTCGCGTACCGATTTTTGATTCCGTTAAAAAGGCCGTAGAAGCCACCGGCGCAAACACTTCGGTCATATTTGTACCGGCGCGATTTGCTGTGGACGCGATTTATGAATCGGCTGATGCAGGTATTCCGTTAGCCGTATGCCTGACGGAGTATATTCCGGTTCTGGATATGATTGCAGTGCGGAATTATCTGGACTCCAAAAACACGCGCTTGTTGGGACCGAATTGCCCCGGATTGATCACGCCGGGACAGGCCAAGGTGGGAATTATTCCTGGTAATATCGTCAAGCCAGGGCATGTTGGCGTCGTTTCCAAGAGCGGTACCCTGACTTACGAGGTGGTGTACGCTCTAACGGAACGTGGGATCGGACAATCTACTTGCGTGGGCATTGGCGGTGATCCGATTCAGGGTACGGACTTTATTGACGTGCTGCAAATGTTTGAAGAAGACCCGGAAACAGAGCAGGTCATTATGATTGGTGAGATTGGCGGTAATGCGGAAGAAAAGGCAGCGGCTTTTATCGCCGAACACATGAGCAAACGGGTGACTTCGTTTATTGCCGGGCGCACAGCCCCGCCAGGACGGCGCATGGGTCACGCTGGAGCCATTGTTGAGGGGAAGAGTGGAACGGCCGAAAGTAAAATCAAGGCTCTGAATGACGCCGGCGTTCAGGTGGCAGACAACCCCGATAATATCGTTGATATAGTGATGAAGGGCTAAATAGTTGGCTGATATGCCGTGTACGGCCGTGGCAAACGGCCGTACACGGCAATTTTTTAGTTCCGGGAACTTTTTATGCGGGTAATTAGCGGCCGCGCACGCGGACGAAAACTTAAACGAGTTCCTGGGGATTCTACTCGCCCGATTATGGATCGGGTGAAGGAAAGTTTGTTTGATATTTTGGGTCAGGATGTCGTGGGCGCGCGCTGGCTGGATTTGTTTGCGGGCACGGGGCAGGTAGGCATTGAAGCGTTGAGCCGGGGGGCTACGGCCGTTACCTTTGTTGATAAAGTTCGGCCAGCTGTTCAAACCATTCAAGCTAATTTGCAAATTACCGGGTTGGCCTCTGGGGCGCAGGTCGTTCAGGCGGATTCATTTGTCTATTTGCGGCAGCAGGTGTTTGCGCCGTTTGATCTGATTTATGTGGCGCCGCCGCAGTATTTGGGCTTGTGGGTGGAAGTAATGGTGGTGTTGGACGAACGGCCGTCTGGATTTTTGCTTCCCGATGGCCTGGTGGTGGTGCAAATTGACCCGAAAGAACATCAGGACCTGGCCCTAAACAACTTTGCCGTGTTTGATAGACGCATCTACGGCAACACCGAGTTGCTATTTTTTGAAATTGTCGAACCGTGACAAGCTTACTCCCCGTTCACGGGTTATCGAGAGTGACCTGGATCACGCATTGCCCGGTCTGGCTGCCATTGGCGTCTACGGCCGTTAAACGCAGCAAATAAGGTCCATCCGCCCATTCGCTCAAATTCACATTCCCCAAAAAGCTGTCCTGCACAGGTTGGTTAATGGTTCGCCCTAATAACGATGCCCAGGAACCTGCCGTTTCAGGCCCATTTGCCTCTAAACTGTAATAACCAAAATTAGGCGTCGAGGCTGTGCCGGTAAAATTGATCAGCCCGGAAACAACGGCGCCATTGGCCGGTTGGTCGATGTTCAAGCTTACCGTGCAATCGATAAACGGCGTTGGCGTGGGTCCGTCGGGAGTGGGCGGTCCGGCGGGGGCATTGGTCGCTTCTGGCGTGCTGCCGGGTTGTGTTGCAATTCCCGCCGGTTGGCTGGCGAGGGTGATAGTAGGAACCAGCACCGGCGTTGGCTCTGGTGGGCGGATTTCGGCTGTTCCCAAAGGCGTGGGCGACGAAAGCGGTGTAGCAAAGATGTTTGGCGTCGGGGTGGGTGGTTTTAGGAGTTCGGCCGGCAGGGTGGGCGCTATGCTGGCATTGACGTAGTAAACGCTGCTGGCTAGCCCCATGAACAGGATTAAAAAGAACAGGGCCGTATTCCGTTTTTGTGTGCCACGCTCTCGTTCTAACCCAAATACGGCCCGCTGCAAGATGTGGCGAGCCTGCAGGTATTGGCTCCCATACCAGAAAATGCCTAGAGCGCTTAGGAAATAGATCCAGATGTCGTTGTGGAGTATGAAGACATAGACTTGTTCCATTGCGTGTGATTGTATCCGTGATCGCTAAAATTGGTTGATTTGCTGTCTGGCATTAATCTGAATCATACTTTCCAGGGACAAGATCAAAAACGGCCGTTTTACGCAATAAACGGCCGTCATCATCATCCTAAAACCTGGCGCATTTGGCGACCATTAGAGTTTCGGCAG